>Ga0207791_1000166_pt1 | contig 18111 bp, 17 predicted proteins | sample HigsolmetaGSP16D_FD_184844 | JGI IMG/M metagenome (GOLD analysis project Ga0207791, IMG submission 184844) | High solid enriched microbial communities from the Joint BioEnergy Institute, USA - SP1-6-D (SPAdes) | ecosystem: Engineered > Bioreactor > SSF (Solid state fermentation) > Aerobic >...
GCTTCGTGGCGATCCGCTTCTTCGAGCAGCCGGACGGCTGGATCGGGCATTTCACGGGGTCGGATATCGCGCAGAAGTTTCCGCGGTATGAGCCGGATCTGCGCTGAGGGCGCGGGGCGCTTTCACCAAGACCGAGCAATGTTTCGGTTCATTTGACCGTCGCTCCAGCGGCCTTTGACAGACGGATGTCTGGTCAAGCTGGGGCGCATCTTGATCTGGCTCTACCGCGAAAACGGATCCCAGCTTGACCAGACATGCGTCTGTTGAAAGCCGCTGGGATGACGGATGGTCGGTTGCGCCGCTGCGCTCATCCAGACCAGTCGACGATAGTCGGACGCCTTACACTGCACCGCCCCACCACCGGCTGACGCGCGGATGATCCTGACCGACATCGAAGGCACCACCAGCAGCATTTCCTTCGTCAAGGACGTGCTGTTTCCGTATGCGCGCCGCGCTCTGCCCGGTTTCGTCGCCGCGCACGGGGACGATCCCGAGGTCCGCCGCTGGCTGGATGTCGTGGCGACCGAACACGGTGCGATGTGCGACGACGCGATGATCGTCGAGACGCTGCAGGGCTGGATCGACGCCGACCGCAAGCACACCGCGCTCAAGGCGCTGCAGGGCATGATCTGGGCGGCCGGCTACCACGATGCCGACTTCACCGCGCACATCTATCCCGATGCCGCGCAGGCGCTGCCGCGCTGGCACGCGGCGGGCGAAACCCTGGCGGTGTATTCGTCGGGATCGGTGCCGGCACAGAAGCTGTTCTTCGGCCACAGCGACGCCGGTGATCTGACCGGCCTGGTGTCGGCCTGGTTCGATACCGAGGTCGGCGGCAAGCGCGAGGCCGACAGCTACACGCGCATCGCCGATGCGCTGGACGCGGCGCCGGCCGAGATCCTGTTCCTGTCCGATGTCGTCGAAGAACTCGACGCTGCGCGCGAGGCCGGCCTGCGCACGGTACTGGTCGACCGGATCGAGGATTACCCGACCCCGCGCGACGCCGCGGCCGCGAACGGTCATCCGCGGGTGACCACGTTCGACCAGATCGACGCGCTCCGCTGACATGCGGCCGGCATCGGCTCGGCCTGTGCGTTTCCGATGGCTGCACGCCGGCCTGTGGCTGTGCCTGCTCACCGCCGGCGTCGCGCACGCGGCCGGGGCTCCCGACCTGGCGGCGCGCGATGCCGCATTGATCGACGCCCGCGTCGCGGCCATGCCGCAGGCCGTTGGCGATGCGCCGCAGCTCTACGTCGTCGGCGTGGCCGGTGATGCGAGCGAGGATGTGTTCCGCAACGAGGTGCGGTTCCTCGTGGAGAACGCCGCCCCGCGCCTGGGTGCCGGCAGGCACGCCCTCGCACTGGTCAATCACGCCGACAGTCTCGCCGGCACCGGCACGCCGCTGGCGACCGAGGCCAACCTGCGACACGCGCTGGCCAGCATCGGCAGGCGCATGGATCGCGACCGAGACCTGCTGCTGCTGTACCTGACGATGCACGGATCGCCCGATCATGCGCTCGCGCTCGTAGGGCCCGACGGCCGCGAAGCGATGCTCGCGCCGGCGGCCCTGCGCGCCGCGCTCGACGAGGCCGGCATCGTCCATCGCGTGCTCGTGATCTCGGCCTGTTACTCGGGCGGATTCATCCCCGCGCTCGAAGGCCCGGACACGCTGGTCCTGACGGCGGCACGGCCCGATCGGCCTTCGTTCGGCTGCGGCAGCGAGTCGACGATCACGTTCTTCGGGCATGCCTGGCTGCTCGATGGGCTCAATGCGGATCGCGACTTCGTCGCCGCGTTCGGCCTGGCCGCACGCGCGATCAAGCAGCGCGAGCGCAAGCTGGGCTACGAGCGCTCCAGCCCGCGGATCGCCGAGGGCGCGCGGATCGGTGCGACGCTCGCGCGCTGGCGCGCCACGCTGCCGCCGGATGCCGCGCCGGCGGTGTATCCGTATCCGATCGCGCCCTGACCGGAACCTGCGTCATCGTGGGCGCGCGCGTCCGGCGACCTGGCAACACACGCGTCGCGTCCGCATCCCGCATGCGCCATCGCGCGACGTCTCGCATCCACGCCGTCGCCCCCCGCATCTTCGTGAGACCGATTCCTGTTTCGAGCGCCACGCGACGCGCCCGCCAGACTCTCCACGCGCCGCCAGCCCGCCATCGCCAGCCCGCGACGCGCACGACCCGCCCGCCAGCCATCGCCCGCCAGCCGGTCAGGATCCGAAATGCCCGTCACGTGCGGGTGTCGTGTGGCCCGCGCGCGGGGCTCAGTCGTGGATCAGGCCGCCACCTGCCAGCAGCGCCGCCAGAGCCTGCGCGCGCCGTTCGCGCCCCGCGGCGGTCTTCAGCGTCGCCACCCGGAAACACACCGCGTAGCGGTTGGTGCGGTCCAGCGCGTCGAACGCGGCCCGTGCGCCCGCTGTCCTCTCGAGCGCCGCGGCCAGCTCCGGCGGCGGCGCCATCGTCGACGACCCGGCGTAGGCCGCGTCCCAGCGCCCGTCCGCTCGCGCGGCATCGATCTCGCGCTGGCCTGCCTCGCGGATCCGGCCCGCGGCCTGCAGCCGCGTCACATGCGCGACATTGCGCGCGGACCACAGGCTGCGCGCGCGGCGCGGCGTGAACCGCTGCAGGAACCACGCGTCGTCGAACCCGCGCTTTTGGCCGTCGATCCAGCCGTGGCACAGCGCCACATCCAGCGCCTGCGCGTAGCTCACCGACGGCGTCGCATTGCCCCGCTTGGCGATCTTCAGCCACACACCCGCGCCCTTGGCATGGGTCGTCAGCCACGCTTCCCACGCTGCCTCTTCGGCGAACGACAGCACCGGCAGACCGTCGGAGGGCGCAGCGCCGGTCATGGCGAAGCGTCGCCGTCGAACCGGTCGAGACGATAGGTCGTCCGCGCGCGTTGCTCGCCCTGCCACGCGTCGAAGGCGCGGACCTCGACGGTGTGCGTGCCGACGTCGAGTCGGGTCGGCAACGCGCCTCGCCACAGATGCATCGACGGCGTGGCTTCCGGCGACCGGTCGCGACCGCGCAGCGTGTCGGCAAGATCGTCGCGTGCGTTCTCCAGCAGCAGGCGCGGATCGGGCTGCTCGACGCGCCGCATCGGCGCCCAGTCGCCGTCGTCGACACGGAACTCGACGCGCGTGTCGGGCTGCCCCATGTAGACGTTGGCGTAGATGCCCCATGCGGGATACGCGCCCTGTCGCAACACGCGCGGCGCGTGCAGGGACATCGCCCGCGTCGTCGCCGGGTCGTCCGCCGGCACGCGTGCCGGCTGCCAGGACAGTCGATACGCGCCGCCCGCGTCGACTTCCAGCATCGCGAACCCGTTCGGCGTGCCGTCGGCCATCGTCGCGACCGGAATGCCGGCGGCATCCGCCGCGCCGCTCCAGAACGCGCCGCTGGCCGCGCCGACGTTGTACTCGTGCAGCGGCATCGCGCCGTGCCAGCCGGTGCCGGCGTCGTGGCGGACGTGCTGCTGGGTGTGGCGATGCCCGGTCAGCAGCAACACATGCGGGAACGGCTGCAGGGCCGCGAACAGACGTGCGCGATCGGCGCTGCGCATCGTCTCGGGCGCACCCGCCGGTGCGGTGTCGAACCACGGAATGTGCGCGGCGACCACCAGCAGCCGGTCGCGTGGCGCCGATGCCAGATACGCCTCGACGAAGGCGAACTGGTCCTCGCGCAGCCCCCCGACATAAGTCGGCTTCTGCGACGGCTGCCAGATGACGTTGTCGAGCACGAGCACGTTCGCCCGCGCCGTTTCCCAGGCATAGGTTTCCGGACCGTAGGCGGCGCGGAACGACGCCGTCGACCCGACATCGTCGCGCGCGTCGAAATCCAGGTCGTGGTTGCCCGGCGCGTGCAGCCACGGCGTGTCGAGGCGCGCGGTGGCGCGGTCGATCAGCGGGTACAGCGCGGGATCGTCATTGGTCACGTCACCCAGCATCAGGCCCAGGTCGTAGGGCGCGTCCGCGCGGGCGGCCTCGACGACGCTCCGGTCGTAATAGGCCACGTCCGCCGGACTGCCGGTCTGCGGATCGGCGAACAGCGCCACCCGCAGGGTCCCGGGCGACGCCGCCTGCCGCAGCACGATCGTGCAGGCCTGCGCACGCGCACCCGGCGCACGCCAGAACCGCGGCTGCGGACCGTCCCGGTCGACCGCACGGCCCGCGGGCACGACCACGAACACCGGGTGCGCGGCGCCGCGCAGCCCCTCGAAGCGACCATCGGCCCGCGTCGCAACGATGCGCACGCCGTCGGAGACCCGGATTCCGGACAGGCCGCGGCCGTCGCCATCGACGACCAGGCCGCTGTCGCAGGCGTGCACGCCGCCGGCGACACACGCGGCGAGGGCGAGGACGGTCCGCATGAACAGGCGCGGGGACGGGAACGGCATGGCGGATCCTGCAGGCGGCGGCGCGGCCGATTATGCCGGCGGATGCACGCGCCCGGCCGCTCGTCTACGCTTGCTGCGTTCTCGCCCAGGGACGGGGTCGATGCGGGGAAGCATGGAACGAGGCGACGGGACGCCGCGAGCGCGAGCAAGCGCGATGCGCTGGTGGTGCGTGCTGCTGGTGGCCCTGGCCTGCGCATGGCCGGCGACGGCGATCGAACGCGCGCGGCTCCAGCTCGCGCCGGGCACCGACAGCGTGCCGCTGACGCCCTATCTGCGTTATCACCATGACCCGCAGTCACACGACGATGCGGCCACCGCGTGGCGACGCGTGGACGCCGGCGGCCTGACCGCCCTGCCCGACGGCGATGCGACCTTCGGCTTCCGTCGTGGGACGTTCTGGTTCCATGCGCGCGTGGTCAACCACGATCCGCGCGAGACGCGATGGATGCTGGTGCAGGAGTACCCGCTCAGCGACGCATTGGACATCCACCTGCGCTACGCCGACGGCCATCACGTGCATCACGCCGGCGGCGACCACCAGCCCTTCGACCGGCGCAGCGTGCGCTATCGCCACCCCAATTTCGCACTCGACCTGCCGCCGGGCGAACCGGTCGACATCCTGGTACGCGTGCGCAGCCAGAGCTCGATGCAGGTGCCGCTGCAGCTCTACACGCCCAAGGCCTTCACCGAGGTCTCGCGCGATGCGCAGCTTGCGATCGGCCTGTACTACGGAATCATGCTGGCGCTGTTCGTCTACAACCTGGTGCTCTGGCTGTCGCTGCGCGACGCGAGCTACTTCTGGTACCTGTGCCACGTGACGGCCTTCGGCCTGGTGCTGTTCACCCTCAACGGCCTGGGCTTCGAGTATCTGTGGCCGGCCTCGCCGTGGATGGCCGACCACATGGTGCCGATCTCGATCTGCCTGGCACTGGTGGCGATGCTGCAGTTCTCGCGCACCTTCCTCGAACTGCCCAGGCGCTGGCCACCCGGCAACGTGCTGCTGCTGGGCCTGATGGCGTTCTTCGTGCTGTTCGGCATCGCCTCGATCTGGCTGCCGTTGCGCGTTTCAACCCCCGTGGCCTCGCGTGCGGTGCTGCTGGGCGTGGTCGGCATCGTGATCGCGACCGTCGTGGTGCTGCGCCGCGGTTACGCGCCGGCGCGACTGCTGCTGCTCGCCTGGTCGATGTTCCTGATGGGCACCGCGGCGTTCACCCTGCTGGCCTTCGGCGTGCTGCCGAAGAATTTCGCCACCGAGTACGGCGTGCAGATCGGCTCGGCGCTGGAGATGCTCTTGCTGTCGATCGCGCTCGGCCACCGTTACGCGGCGCTGCGCAACGAGAACCAGCGCATCACCGCCGAAGCCAACCAGAAGCTCGAGCGCAAGGTCGCCCAGCGCACCCAGGAGGTGCGCAGCACCCTGCTGCAGCTCGAGGAGGCCCACGCGCGCTTGCGCGACTCCAGCCGGCGCGACGGCCTGACCGGGCTCTACAACCGGACCTGGTTCCACGAGGCGTTCCGCGATCTGGCGCGCCAGGCCCGCGACGACGGCGCCCCGCTCGCGGTCCTGATGATCGATCTGGATCACTTCAAGTCGATCAACGATCGCCACGGCCACCTCGCCGGCGATGACTGCCTGCGGTGGGCCGCGCGACGCATCGGACGCACCCTGCGCCCGCACGACGCGCTGCTGGCCCGCTTCGGCGGCGAGGAATTCATCGCCGCGATTCCCGGATGCGACGCTGCCCAGGCAGCGCGCATCGCCGAGTCGATCCGCCACGCGCTCGGCGACGAGCCCTGCGCCAGCGGCGACCTGCGGATCCGGGTGACGGCGAGCATCGGCGTGTATGTGATCGCGCCGCACGCCGCCGCCGGTGTCGACGAGGCGCTCGGCAGCGCGGACCGGGCGCTCTATGCCGCCAAGGCCAACGGCCGCGATTGCGTCGAACTGGCCCAGGCGCCATGACCGCTGCCGGCCGCCGGCGGCCATCGCGCGGCAGCTGGCGGACGTGCGCACGGGCGGTCGGATATCATGGGCGGCCAATTCGGCCCCGTAGCTCAGCTGGATAGAGCGTCCCCCTCCTAAGGGGAAGGTCGCCCGTTCGAATCGGGCCGGGGTCGCCACTGCGCCGGCGCGCGGTCACCCGCCGTCTCGCGCCGTTCCCTCGCCGCCGCTGGCCTCGCGCCGTCCGGCCGCATGCACAAGGAGTTTCCTCGATGTCCCACCCCGTCCTCACCGCGCTCGGCCTGCAGGCCACCGAATCGGGCACGTATCTCGGCAATGGCGAATGGGCCACCGGCCGCGGCGCCGGCATCATCGAACCGGTCAACCCGACCGACGGCGAAGTGCTGGGCCAGGTGCTGGCCTCCTCGGACGCCGACTACGAGCAGATCGTGACCCGCGCCCAGGCCGCGTTCCGCGAATGGCGCAAGACCCCCGCGCCGCGCCGCGGCGAGGCGATCCGCCTGTGCGCCGAGGCGCTGCGCACGCACAAGGACGCGCTGGGCTCGCTGGTCGCGCTGGAGATGGGCAAGTCCAAGCCGGAAGGCGACGGCGAAGTGCAGGAGATGATCGACATCGGCGAGTTCGCCGTCGGCCTGTCGCGACAGCTCTACGGCCTGACCATGCACTCCGAGCGCCCGGGCCACCGCATGTACGAGCAGTGGCATCCGCTGGGCATCGTCGGCGTGATCAGCGCCTTCAACTTCCCGGTCGCGGTCTGGGCCTGGAACAGCTTCATCGCCGCCATCTGCGGCAACATCACCATCTGGAAGCCGTCGCCCAAGACGCCCCTCTCGGCGATCGCGTCGATGAAGATCTGCAACGACGCACTGAAAGCCGGCGGCTTTCCGGACATCTTCTTCCTGTTCAATGACGCCGGCAGCGATCTCGCCCAGGCCTTCGTCGACGACAGGCGCATCAATCTCGTCAGCTTCACCGGTTCGACGAAGGTCGGCCGCATGGTGGGCGAGCGCGTCGCGCGCCGCATGGGCCGCAGCCTGCTGGAGCTGGGCGGCAACAACGCGATCATCGTCGACCCGTCGGCGGACCTGAAGCTGGCCATCCCGGCGATCGTGTTCGGCGCGGTCGGCACCGCCGGCCAGCGCTGCACCACCACGCGCCGCCTGTTCGTCCACGAGTCGATCTTCGACGAGGTGCTGGGCAAGCTGAAGGCCGGCTACGCGCAGGTCGAGAAGAAGATCGGCGATCCCACCGACGCCGCCAACCTGATGGGCCCGCTGAACTCGCGCGAAGGCGTGCAGGCGTTCCTGGCGGCGGTCGAGAAGGCCAAGGCCGCCGGCGGCACCGTCGAGAGCGGCGGCCGGGCGCTCGACGACCGCAAGGGCAACTTCGTGCTGCCGACCATCATCACCGGCCTGACCAACGACGCCGAGGTCGTGCAGACCGAAACCTTCGCGCCGATCCTCTACGTCATGAAGTACAGCGACCTCGACGACGCGATCGAGATGCAGAACGACGTGCCGCAGGGCCTGTCGTCGGCGATCTTCACCACCAACCTCAAGGCGTCCGAGCAGTTCCTCTCCGCCTGGGGCTCGGATTGCGGCATCGCCAACGTCAACATCGGCACCTCGGGCGCCGAGATCGGTGGCGCGTTCGGTGGCGAGAAGGAAACCGGCGGCGGCCGCGAGTCGGGCTCGGACGCCTGGCGCGCCTACATGCGTCGCCAGACCAACACGATCAACTACTCCGACGCGTTGCCGCTGGCCCAGGGCATCAAGTTCGACCTCTGATCCACGCTCCGATGCCGGCGCCGCAGTGCATGCTGCGGCGCCGATTGCTTGCGTGCGCCACCCCTGTGTCTGAATAATCGTGCCTTCCCCCGTTCTCCCTGGACCGCCGCCGATGGCGCTGCCCGTTCCGGCCTGCACGCTTCCGGCGTGGCGCATGCGCGCAGCGCCACGCCGCCGGTCCGCGCCAGGTGTCCACGCATGAACACGCCCATCGCCTATCGCCGCACGAGCCCGCTGGCGATCGTCAGCCTGGTGTCGGGCATCCTCGGCTGGTCGCTGCTGCCGCTGCTGGGCAGCCTGGTCGCGATCGTCACCGGTCACATGGCGCGCAGCGAGATCCGGCGCCAGCCGCAGACGCTCGAAGGCGATGGCCTGGCGGTCACGGGCCTGGTGCTCGGCTACGCGCTGGTGGCGTTGTCGGTCATCGGCGTGCTGGTCGCGATGCTGTTCTTCGGCGGCCTGCTGGCCGTCATCGCGGCCGCGTCCTGATGTACGCAAGCGCGCGGCCGCTGCTGTTCCGCCTCGATCCCGAACGTGCCCACGGCCTGACACTCGGCGCGCTCGATGCCATGCATCGCGCCGGACTGATGGCGCTGGTCGCCAAGCCGCCGCAGCCGCTGCCGACCGAGGCCTTCGGGCTGCAGTTCCCCAATCCGGTGGGCCTGGCCGCGGGCCTGGACAAGAACGGCGACCACATCGACGCGCTGTTCGCCCTGGGCCTGGGCTTCGTCGAGATCGGCACAACCACGCCGCGCCCGCAGGACGGCAATCCGAAGCCGCGCATGTTCCGCCTGTCCCGGCATCGCGCGCTGATCAACCGGCTCGGCTTCAACAACGCCGGCGTCGATGCGCTGGTCGCCAACGTCAACCGCGCCAAGCGCGCCGGCATCCTGGGCATCAACATCGGCAAGAACAAGGACACGCCCAACGAGTCGGCGGCCGACGACTACCTGTTCTGCCTCGAGCGCGTGTATCCGCTGGCCGACTACATCACTGTCAACATCTCCTCGCCCAATACCGCCGGCCTGCGCGAACTGCAGGAGGAGCAGGCGCTGCGCCGGCTGATCGGCACGTTGCGCGACGCCCAAGAGCGCCTGGCCGCGCAGCACGGCAGGCGCGTGCCGGTGCTGGTCAAGGTGGCGCCCGACCTGAGCGACGACGACATCGAGGCCGCCGCGCGCGTGCTGTCGGACCTCGAGGTGGACGGGGTCATCGCCACCAACACCACGATCTCGCGCATCAGCGTGCAGGACGATCCGCGCGCGGGAGAAGCCGGCGGCCTGTCCGGCGAGCCGCTGATGAACAAGTCCACGACCGTGCTGCGCATGCTGCGCACCCGGTTGCGGACCGAAATCCCGCTGATTGGCGTGGGCGGCATCGTTTCAGGCGCCGATGCGGTCAAGAAGATGGCAGCCGGCGCGTCGCTGGTGCAGGTGTACTCGGGCCTGGTCTATCGCGGCCCGGTGCTGGTCGGCGAATGCGTCGAGGCCATCCGGCGCCGGCGCGAGGCGCCCAGCCGCGGCAACCTGCCCAGCGTCTGAGCATCCAGTGGCCGCACCTTTCCGCCTGCTCCAGCCGGCCGACCTGCGCCCGCGCAACACCTTCGCGGTGGCCGCGTCCGCACGCCGCCTGGTCGAGGTCGACGATGCGTCCGCGCTGGCGCATGCGCTCGACGCCTTGGGCCCGGGCCCCCGCCCGCTGCTGATCGGCGGCGGCAGCAACCTGTTGTTCGCCGGCGATGCCGAAGACGTGCTGGCGATCACCGATGCGCGGCGCGGCGTGGTCGCCGACGACGGCGATCGCGTCGTCGTGCGCGCGGCCGCCGGCGCCGACTGGCACGGCTTCGTGCTGTGGACGCTGGCGCAGGAACTCGGTGGACTGGAGAACCTGGCGCTGATCCCGGGCACCGTCGGCGCCGCGCCGATCCAGAACATCGGCGCCTATGGCGTCGAGGTCGGCGAACGCGTGGTCGCGGTCGAGGCCTTCGATCAGGACACGCGCGACTTCGTGCGGCTCGATGCCGTCGACTGCGGCTTCGGCTACCGCGACAGCGTGTTCAAGCAGACGCCCGACCGCTGGATCATCACCGCGGTCGAGTTCGCGCTGCAGCGCTTCGCCACGCCGGTGTTCGACTACGCCGGCCTGCGCGACACGCTGGCCGCGCGCGGCATCACCGCGCCCCGCCCACTGGACGTGGCCGAAGCGGTCATCGACATCCGTCGCAGCAAGCTGCCCGACCCCGCGGTGATCGGCAATGCCGGCAGCTTCTTCAAGAATCCGATCGTCCCCGTCGCACGGGCCTCGGCCCTGGTCGCCGCGCATGCGGGCATTCCGGTGTTCGCGGTCGACGACGGCCTGCGCAAGCTGTCGGCCGCGTGGCTGATCGACCAGTGCGGCTGGAAGGGCAAGCGCGACGGCGATGCCGGCGTCGCGCCGGGGCACGCGCTCGTGCTGGTCAATCATGGCCGCGCGAGCGGCGCCGATCTGCTGGGTCTTGCCCGTCGCATTGCGGCCTCGGTGCAGATGCGCTTCGGGGTGCGCCTGGAGCCGGAGCCGCGCATCGTCGGAGCGCGCTGGTGACCCCTGCCCCGCACCGCTGGCGACCGGCGACCCCGCAGGGCCAGGCCGGGCTGCTGATGCTCGGCAGCACCTCGGCATTCGCACTGATGGCGATCGCCATCCGCTTTGCGTCGGCGACCATCCCGACGACCGAGGTCGCGTTCTTCCGCAACTTTTTCGGCCTGCTCGCGTTGTTGCCGATCCTGCTGCACGCGGGCAACGGCATCCCGCGCACGCGGCATCTAGGCCGCTATCTGGTCCGCACGCTGGTCGGTCTGGGCTCGATGCTGTGCGCGTTCTGGGCGATCGGCCACCTGCCACTGTCGCAGGCGATCTCGCTGTCCTACGCCGCGCCGCTGTTCGCGACGATCGCGGCGGTGCTGTGGCTGGGCGAGATCGTGCGTGTGCGCCGCTGGGTCGCGGTGTCGGCCGGCTTCGTCGGCGTGCTGGTGATCCTGCGGCCGGGCGCGGCGTTCTCGCTGCCGATGCTGGTGCCGGTCCTCGGCGCGCTGCTCGCGGCACTGGTCGCGATCCAGATGAAGCAGCTTTCGAGGATCGACCCGCCCGACACGATCGTCTTCTACACCTATCTGCTCTGGGTGCCCCTGTCGCTGGCGCCCGCGCTGTTCCAGTGGGTCTGGCCTGCGCCGGCCGCCTGGGGCTGGCTCGTCGCGACCGGCGTGCTCGGCACGCTGGGCCAGTGGCTGTGGACGCGCGCGCTGCGTCTTGGCGAAGTGTCCGCGCTGCAGCCGATCAGCTTCGTGCAGCTGCCGATCGTGGTCGTGTTCGGCTGGTGGCTGTTCGGCGAGACGCTCGACGTGTGGACGGCCGTCGGCGCGGCGATCGTGTTCGGCGCCAACGGCTACATCGCGCACCGCGAAGCGGTGCTGTCGCGCCGGGCGGCGTCGCAGCGGCCGACGGAAGCGGCAAAACCTGCCGAGTGACGTATTTGCTGGATGGGTCGAGCGCAGCGGAACCCATCACATGATCAAGGCATCGATGGGGCTCGCTGCGCTCGACCCATCCCAGGTTCGCGCGCGGACGCCCGCTGAGCCAGCAATCCGCATCTTCAGACCTCGTCCTGTGCAACCTCGCGCAGCTTGCCCTGGTGCAGTTCCATCACCCGGTCGAGCTTGCGCGCCAGGCGGCGATCGTGCGTCACCAGCACCAGACTCGTGCGCTGCGCACGGTTCATCTCCAGCATCAGCTCGAACACCGTCGCGGCGGTGCGTTCGTCGAGATTGCCGGTGGGTTCGTCGCCCAGCACGCAGGCCGGCTTGTTGACCAGGGCGCGGGCCACCGCGGCGCGCTGGCGCTCGCCGCCCGACAGTTCACCCGGCTTGTGTCCGAGGCGATGGCCCAGGCCCACCGTTTCGAGCAGGCCGCGCGCGCGCGCGTCCGCCTCGCCGTCGCTGGCGCCGCTGAGCAGCGCGGGCAGCATCACGTTCTCCAGTGCGGTGAACTCGGGCAACAGGTGATGGAACTGGTAGACGAAACCGAGCGCGCGGTTGCGCAGCGTGCCGCGCGCGGCATTCGACAGCGCGCTCATTTTCTGCCCGGCGACGAAGACCTCGCCGGCGCTGGGCGTGTCCAGCCCGCCGAGCAGGTGCAACAGCGTGCTCTTGCCCGCGCCCGATGCCCCCAGGATCGCAACCGTCTCGCCCGCCTGGACGGTGAAATCGAGGCCATCGAAGACCGGCGTGTGCAGCTTGCCTTCGGCATAGGTCTTGCCGAGCCCTTCGGCCGCCAGCACCACCGTTGCGGACGTGTCCAATGCGGTCTCACTCATAGCGCAGCGCCTCCGCCGGCGCGGTGCGCGCCGCGCGCCAGGCCGGGTACAAGGTGGCGAGGAAGGCCATCACCATCGCGACGCCACCGATCATCACCACGTCGCTGGTCTGCAGGTCGATCGGCAGGCCGGTCACGTAGTACACGTCCTCGGGCATCAGTACCACGCCGAACAGGCGCTCGAGCCCGCGCAGGATGTGTTCGAGGTTGAAGGTCAGCAGCAGGCCGCCGCAGACGCCGAGCACCGTGCCGATCACGCCGATCATCGTGCCCTGCACCATGAACACCTGCATGACACCGCGCGGCGTGAGGCCCAGCGTGCGCAGGATGGCGATGTCGGCATGCTTGTCGGTGACCAGCATGACCTGGGAATTGAGCAGCGAGAACGCGCCCATCAGGATGATCAGCGACAGCAAAATGCCGATCATCGTCTTCTCGAGCTTGAGCGCGCGGAACATGTTGGCGTTCTCGCTGCTCCAGTCGCTGACCCGATAGACGCCGCCGAGCCGGTGCACCAGGTCGACGGCGACCTGCTGGGCGCGATCCATGTCGTGGAGTTTGAGGCGCACGCCGGTCACCCCGTCGCCGATGCGCAGCAATCGTTGCGCATCCTGCAGGTTCACCACCGCCAGACGCCGGTCGAAGTCCTGGTACCCCACCTCGAAGATGCCGCTGACGGTGAAGCGCTTGAGCTGCGGCACGGCGCCCATCGGGGTGACCTGGAAGTCGGTGGTCACGATGACGCTGTCGCCGACGCTGACGCCCAGCCACAGCGCAAGCTCGCGACCGAGCACGATGTTGAAACTGCCCGGCTGCAGGTCGTCGAGCTTGCCGATGACCATCGAGGTCGCCAGTTCCGACACCTGCGCTTCGTCTTCGGGCACGATCGCGCGCACCGCGGCCGGCTCGTTGCGGCGCCCGCGCAGCAGCGCCTGGGTGTCGACGTAGGGCGCCGCGCCGGCCACGCGGGCATCGTCCCGCGCCACGTCCACCGCGCGCGGCCAATTGGTCATCACGTCGCCGTCGGCGCTGATGGTCGCGTGCGCGACCATGCCGAGCATGCGGTCGCGGATCTCCTTCTGGAAGCCGCTCATCACCGCGAGCGTCGTGATCAGCACGGTCACGCCGATCGCGATCGCGAAGATCGACGCCAGCGAGATGAAGGAGATGAAGCCGTTGCGGCGCTTGGCCCGGAGATAACGCAGGCCGATCGCGGCAGGAATGGGTTTGAGCATGGACGTCCGGTCGTGGGGGCCGGGGCAGCGACGGCCGCGCCGTCGGGAACCGCCCGCCCGGGGCGCCGCTATGGTGCCATCGATCCGGTTGACGGTCGCGTCACGAAGGCGGAGGCGGCCAGACGGAGTTCACGTCGTGCGGCCGGTGGCAAGATATCCGGCCACCAGACCAGCCGGCGTGTGCGGCGACCTTCGCGCCAGCTCAGGAACGCGATCGGGCCGCGCCAGTGCAGACGCGGCGTGTCGAGACGCTGCCCGTCGAGACGGGCGACACCGGTGGCGTCGACGACGAAATCGCGGTGCCGGGTGCGGCGTTCGCGACGGATGAGGTGGGCGCCGGCGATCATCACCAGCGGCGTCGCCACGCTGGCGACCGGTGTCGGGAGCTCGGACATCCACAGCGCCACGCAGCCGCAGATGCCGATCAGCGCGAGCATTCCCTGCAGCAGGCGGGAGGGCCGCCACGCCAGCCGCAGCGGCAGCGGCTCAGTCCGGCGGAAGCTGGCGGATGGACTGGACAAGGGCGTCGAGCTGGGCGTCATCGGATCGCTCATGGCCGAGGAACCACTTCCAGAGCCTATCGTCCTCGCAATCGAGCAGCCGTCGGAAAACCTCGCGCTCGGCTTCGGTGGACGTCGCCCAGCAGCGGTCGAGCCAGCGCTCGAAGAGCCGATCGAGTTCGCGCATGCCGCGCCGGCTGCGCCAGCGCAGACGACGCAGTTCAGTGGTGTCGTCGTGGGTCATGCGGGCCTCGAAGCGCATCGGGGAGAGGAACCCGCAATCCCGTTATCGGCGTAAGCGAGAATCCAGTGACTGTGCATCTCGCTGCGCACGCGCTCAAGGCGGGAGACGCTGGATTCCGGCATTCGCCGGAATGACGGGATGCGACGGTCCGTCACTCCACCGATCCATGGCCCCGGCTTTGAGCGGGGGCCCGTTCTCGCGGTAGGGATTCAGATCAAGGTGGGCCCCAGCGTGACCAGACATCCGTCTGTTGAAAGCCGCTGGGGCGACGACGAAAAGTGACGCCGATGCACGGCATCGGCACCACACCTCTCAGCCCCGGCGCGCCAGCATCAGCTGCTTGATCTCGCCGATCGCCTTCGCCGGATTCAGGCCCTTCGGGCAGGTCCGCGCACAGTTCATGATCGTGTGGCAGCGGTAGAGCTTGAACGGATCTTCCAGATCGTCCAGGCGTGCACCGGTGTCCTCGTCGCGGCTGTCGATGATCCAGCGATAGGCCTGCAGCAGGATCGCCGGGCCCAGGTACCGCTCGCCGTTCCACCAGTAGCTCGGGCAGCTGGTCGAACAGCACGCGCACAGGATGCACTCGTACAGGCCGTCGATCTTCGCGCGGTCTTCCTTGGACTGCAGACGCTCGCGGTCCGGCGGCGCCACGCTCTGCGTGCGGATCCACGGCTGGATCGAGGCGTACTGCGCGTAGAAGTGCGTCAGGTCGGGCACCAGATCCTTGATCACTTCCATGTGCGGAAGCGGATAGATCGGCACCTCGGCCTTCTTGCAGTCCTCGATCGCGCGCGTGCAGGCCAGCGTGTTCGTACCGTCGATGTTCATCGCGCACGAGCCGCAGATGCCCTCGCGGCACGAACGGCGGAAGGTCAGCGTCGGATCGATCTCGTTCTTGATCTTGATCAGCGCATCGAGAACCATCGGCCCGCACTTGTCGAGATCGACCTCGTAGGTATCCGTCGACGGATTGCGGCCGTCATCGGGATTCCAGCGATAGACCTTGAACGTGCGCGTGCGCTTGGCGCCCGTGGCCGGGAAGTGCCGGCCCTGCTGCACCTTGGAGTTCTTCGGGAGCGAAAATTCAGCCATTTCGGGTCCGTGATTCGTGATTGGTCATTCGTGATTCGAAAAAAAGCGGGATTCGCATCGTCTCTGGCATTGGGCTATCACCAGTCACGAATCACCAATGACGGCGTCAATACACGCGCGCCTTGGGCGGGACGACCTCGACTTCGTCGTCGAGGGTGTACATGTGCACCGGGCGGTAGTCGATGCGGGTGTTGCCCGCGTCGTCGGCCCAGCACAGCGTATGTTTCTGCCAGTTGGCATCGTCACGGTCGGGGAAGTCCTCGTGCGCATGTGCGCCGCGGGATTCCTTGCGGTTCTCGGCCGAGACGATCGTGACCAGTGCCTGGCCCAGCAGGTTCTGCAACTCCAGGGTCTCGATCAGGTCGGAGTTCCACACCAGCGAGCGGTCGCTGACCTTGACGTCGGCGAACGAGGCGTGGATTTCGCGGATCTTCTCCACGCCCTCGGCCAGCGTCTTGCTGGTGCGGAACACGGCCGCGTCGTTCTGCATCGTGCGCTGCATGTTGTCACGGATGACCGACGTCGGCGTGCTGCCGCTGGCGTGACGCAGGCCGTCGAGGTTGGCCAGCGCCTTGTCGCAGGCATCCCTGGCGAGCGGCTTGTGCCGTGCGTTCGGGGTGATGGTCTCGGCGCAGCGGTTGGCGACCGCGCGCCCGAAGACCACCAGGTCGAGCAGCGAGTTCGAACCCAGACGGTTCGCGCCATGCACCGACACGCACGCGGCTTCGCCGATCGCGTACAGGCCCGGCACCACGGCATCCGGGTTGCCGTCCTTCAACTGCACGACCTCGCCGTGGTAGTTGGTCGGGATGCCGCCCATGTTGTAGTGGACCGTCGGGATGACCGGGATCGGCTGCTTCTCGACGTCGACGCCGGCGAAGATGCGCGCGCTCTCGGCGATGCCCGGCAGCTTCTCGTGGATGTCCTTCGGGTCGAGATGGGTCAGGTCCAGGTGGATGTGGTCCTTGTGCTCGCCGACACCGCGGCCTTCGCGGATTTCCATCGTCATCGAACGCGAGACGACGTCGCGCGAGGCGAGGTCCTTGGCGTTGGGCGCGTAGCGCTCCATGAAACGCTCGCCCGATGCGTTGCGCAGGATGCCGCCTTCGCCGCGCACGCCTTCGGTGATCAGGCAGCCAGCGCCGTAGATGCCGGTCGGGTGGAACTGCACGAACTCCATGTCCTGCAGGCCCAGGCCCGCGCGCAGCGCCATGCCGCCGCCGTCGCCGGTGCAGGTGTGCGCCGAAGTCGCGGAAAAGTAGGCGCGGCCGTAACCGCCCGTCGCCAGCACCACGCCCTGGGCGCGGAACAGGTGCAGCGTGCCCTCGGCCATGTCGATGGCGAGCACGCCGCGGCAGGCGCCTTCGTCGTCCATGATCAGGTCGAGCGCGAAGTACTCGACGAAGAAGCGTGCGTCGTGCTTGAGCGACTGCTGGTAGAGCGTGTGCAGGATCGCGTGGCCGGTGCGATCGGCCGCGGCGCAGGTGCGCTGGGCGATGCCCTTGCCGTACTCGGTGGTCATGCCGCCGAACGGACGCTGGTAGATCTTGCCTTCCTCGGTGCGCGAGAACGGCACGCCCTGGTGCTCGAGCTCGATGATCGCCGGGATGGCCTCGCGGCACATGTACTGGATGGCGTCCTGGTCGCCCAGCCAGTCCGAGCCCTTGATCGTGTCGTAGAAGTGGTAGCGCCAGTCGTCGTCGCCCATGTTGCCCAGCGCGGCGGAAATGCCGCCCTGCGCCGCGACGGTGTGCGAACGCGTCGGGAAGACCTTGGTCAGGCACGCGGTCTGCAGGCCCTTGTGGGCCAGGCCGAAGGTCGCGCGCAGGCCGGCGCCGCCGGCGCCGACGACGATCATGTCGTACTTGTGTTCGGTGATCTTGTAGGCAGTGGTCATTGAGGTTCTCAGCCCAGCAGGGCGATGCGCGCGATCGCATAGAGCGACGCGAGCGCGCCGGCGGCGCAGGCGAATGTGACGAGCAGCTGCAGGGCGATCTCGAGCCCGCGCTGGTGGATGTAGTCCTCGATCACCACCTGCAGGCCCAGCTTGGCGTGCCAGAACGTGGTGATGGCGAACAGCGCGAACGCGATCGCGTTGAACGGACGGGCAAGCACCGTCTGCACAGTGGCCAGATCGGCGCCGACCAGCGACACCAGCGTGCCGATGAACCACGCGAACAGCGGGACCAGGGCGACCGAGGTCACGCGCAGCCACCAGAAATGGTCGGTGCCGGTCTTGCCCGACCCCAGGCCACGGGCGCGCGCGACGGGCGTGCGGAAATCGCGCGGACGCGACGCGGCGTCCGGAGTCTTGGTCTCGCTCATGCGCCACCCCGCAGTGCAATGAACCAGATCGCGGCGGTCAGCACGACCGACAGCGCGATCACGGCGTAGCCCGAGCGGTAGACCTCCGGAAGTTCGAAACCCATGCCCACGTCCCACATCAGATGGCGAATGCCGTTGAGCAGGTGGTAGACGAGCGAGAACGTGAAGGCGAACAGCGCGAGCATGCCGAGCGGCGAGCCGAGGCACGCGGTGG
>Ga0207791_1000171_pt1 | contig 17705 bp, 16 predicted proteins | sample HigsolmetaGSP16D_FD_184844 | JGI IMG/M metagenome (GOLD analysis project Ga0207791, IMG submission 184844) | High solid enriched microbial communities from the Joint BioEnergy Institute, USA - SP1-6-D (SPAdes) | ecosystem: Engineered > Bioreactor > SSF (Solid state fermentation) > Aerobic >...
TATTTCCAGACCGATTACCTCAAGGCCGCCGGTGGCGTGATGGTCACCGCCAGCCACAACCCGATGGACTACAACGGAATGAAGCTGGTCCGCGCACAAGCACGGCCAATCAGTTCGGACACCGGCCTGTTCGCCATCCGCGACGCGGTCGCAGCCGATACCGCTGCGCCGAGCGAACCCACCGCCAGGGAGCAGAGCCGCACCGACAAGACCGCGTATCTGGAGCACTTGCTCAGCTACGTGGACCGCAGCACGCTCAAGCCGCTGAAGCTGGTGGTCAATGCCGGCAATGGCGGCGCTGGCCTGGTCGTCGATCTGCTCGCGCCACATCTGCCATTCGAGTTCGTGCGCGTGTTCCATGAGCCCGATGGCAACTTCCCCAACGGCATCCCCAACCCGCTGCTGCCGGAAAACCGCGATGCCACCGCCAAGGCGGTCAGAGACCACGGCGCCGATTTCGGCATTGCGTGGGACGGCGACTTCGATCGTTGCTTCTTTTTCGATCACACCGGACGCTTCATCGAAGGCTATTACCTGGTCGGCCTGCTCGCCCAGGCGATCCTGGCCAAGCAACCGGGCGGCAAGGTCGTACACGATCCGCGTCTGACCTGGAACACCGTCGAACAGGTCCAAGAAGCCGGCGGCATTCCGGTACTGTGCAAGAGCGGCCATGCCTTCATCAAGGAAAAAATGCGCAGCGAAAATGCCGTATACGGAGGCGAAATGAGCGCGCACCATTACTTCCGCGAGTTCGCCTACGCCGACTCCGGAATGATTCCGTGGCTGCTGATCGCAGAATTGGTGTCGCAGTCCGGTCGTTCGCTAGCCGATCTGGTCGAGGCGCGCATGCAGAAATTCCCCTGCAGCGGCGAGATCAACTTCAAGGTAGCCGATGCCAAGACGTCGGTTGCCCGCGTGATGGAGCATTACGCATCGCTCTCGCCCAAGCTGGATGACACCGACGGCATCAGTGCCGATTTTGGCCAATGGCGTTTCAACCTGCGCAGCTCCAACACCGAGCCGCTTCTGCGCCTGAATGTGGAAACGCGCGGCGATGCCGCACTGCTGGAAACGCGCACGCAGGAAATTTCTGCCCTGCTGCGCGGTTGATCGCCTCCTTCATCCCCGACCTTATAGATGCACTTTGGAGCTTCCCCCGACATGAGCGACGTCCTACCCGTTATTTTGTCCGGCGGCTCGGGCACCCGCCTGTGGCCACTGTCGCGTGAGTCCTATCCCAAGCAATTTCTGCCATTGGTTGGCGACAACAGTATGTTGCAAGCCACCTGGTTGCGTGCTGCCCCAGTCGCCGGGCAGGCGCCGATCGTGGTGGCCAACGAAGAACACCGCTTCATCGCCGCCGAACAATTGCAACAGTTGGGTGTGAAGCCATCAGCAATCTTGCTTGAACCGAAAGGGCGCAACACCGCACCGGCAATTGCCGTTGCAGCACTCGAAGCGACCCGTGACGGTGCCGACCCGCTGCTGCTGGTACTGCCTTCGGATCATGTCATCGGTGACGAAGCCGCATTCCAGGCAGGCGTGAAAGTGGCCGCCCAAGCGGCAGCACAGGGCAAGCTGGTCACCTTCGGTATCAAGCCGACCGTGCCCGAAACCGGCTATGGCTACATCAAGGCAAGCGGCGGCACTGGCGCGAGCGCGGTCGAACGCTTCGTCGAAAAGCCCGACCTGGCCACCGCCCAAGGCTACCTGGCAAGCGGCGAATATTACTGGAACAGTGGCATGTTCCTGTTCCGTGCCTCGCGTTATCTGGAGGAACTGCGCAAGTTCCATCCCGCAATCGCCGATGCGTGCCAAAAGGCATGGAAGAATGGCAAACGCGATGACGACTTCACCCGTCTGGACAAAGACGCCTTCGCAGCAAGCCCGTCGGACTCGATCGACTACGCGGTGATGGAAAAGACCGCCGATGCGGTTGTGGTGCCACTGGATGCGGGCTGGAACGATGTCGGTTCATGGTCCTCGCTACTGGATGTCTCCAAGCAGGATACGCAGGGCAACGCGCACCATGGCGATGTGATCCAGATCGACTGCCAGAACACCTATGCCTACGGCTCACGCTTGATCGCCATGGTTGGCCTGGAGAATGTGGTCGTGGTCGAAACCCCCGACGCAGTGCTTGTCGGCCACCGTGACCGCATTCAGCAGGTCAAGGAAGTGGTCACCCGGATCAAGGCCGCTGGTCGTTCCGAGGCCACCTGGCACCGCAAGGTCTATCGCCCCTGGGGCGCTTATGATTCCATCGACATGGGCCAGCGTCACCAGGTCAAGCGCATCACCGTCAAACCCGGTGCAGTGCTGAGCCTGCAGATGCACCACCACCGCGCCGAGCACTGGATCGTCGTGAGCGGCACTGCAGAAGTCACACGTGGCGAGGAGGTGTTGCTGCTGACCGAAAACCAGAGTACCTACATCCCGCTGGGCGTCACCCATCGCCTGCGCAATCCCGGCAAACTGCCTCTGGAACTGATCGAGGTGCAGTCCGGCAGCTATTTGGGCGAAGACGACATCGTGCGTTTCGAAGACACCTACGGCCGGACGTGACGGGGTGTTGGTAAGACGCTGCACCGCATGACCAAACAGCCGGCAATTACCGGCTGTTTGCATGTTGACGGTTGGATATCGGCGATGACAGCCATCGTCATCGGCCTGCTGTTGAATTACATCTTCGCCGCAGACAATTCGGCGATGACGCCCTGCAGGCCGATGCGCCACTCAGGCAATTGGATACCGAAATCGCTCTGCAGTTTATCGATGGACAACCGCGAATACGCTGGACGCCTCGCCGGTGTCGGGTAGTCGGCAGTCCTGATCGACACCACGCGCGGGGCACGCTTCAGCAGACCAGCACTGACGGCTTCTGCGAAGATCGCCTCGGCAAAGCCATGCCAAGTGGTCTGGCCAGCGGCAGTAAGATGCCAGGTGCCTGCTGTGCCGGGCGTGTACTGACGCAGCAGCTGCGCAGTGACATCGGCAATCAAAGCCGCCGGCGTCGGCGTTCCGATCTGGTCGGCCACCACACGCAACGCGTCGCGCTCTGCACCCAGCCGCAACATCGTGCGCAGGAAGTTGGCGCCATGGGCGGCATACACCCAGGCAGTGCGCAGAATCAGATGCTGTGTGCCCGTGGCACGGATGGCCTGCTCGCCGGCAAGCTTGGTTTGCCCGTAAACGCCCAGTGGCGAGGTCTGCGCGTCCTCGCGGTACGGCGCCGTGCCCTGCCCGTCGAAAACATAATCGGTGGAGTAATGCACGAGCGGCACGTTGTTGGATGCGCACCATGCCGCGATGACGCCGGGCGCTGTTGCATTGGCACGGATCGCACGTTCCCGCTCCTGCTCGGCGCGATCCACCGCCGTATAAGCGGCGGCATTGACCACGCGCGACGGCTTGATCCGATCCAGCAATACGGTCAGCGTCTCAGGCGCATCGAGGTCCGCTGTTTCGCACGCACTGCCGTCAGGCAACTGGCCGCTGCGCGTGCTCGCGCACACAGCGCCGTCGACCGCCAGCGCGCGCAGCAGCTCCGTACCCACCTGCCCGTTGGCGCCGAAGACCAACGTGGTCATGGCGTATAGACCGGCAAACGCTCGGCAGGCACCTCACTCAGAAACGGCGCGGTGGCGTCCTTGGCAGAGAGCAACGGATCGCTGATCGGCCAATCGATGCCAAGCGCCGCATCATTCCAACGCACGCCGGCGTCGGCCTGCTGGACGTAGACCTCGGTACATAGATAGCTGAACAATGCATTGTCCGAAAGTACCGCAAAGCCGTGCGCAAAGCCTTCAGGTATCCAGACCTGCCGCCGGTTTTCTGCACTGAGCACAACTGCCGTCCACCGCCCGAAGTGAGGAGATCCACGGCGGATGTCCACTGCAACATCATAGACTTCGCCTTCAAGCACGCTCACCAATTTGCCCTGCGGGCGGGGCCACTGATAGTGCAGGCCACGCAGTACGCCCCTGGCGGAAGTGGAGACATTACTTTGCACGAAATTGGGCGGCAGGCCGTGCTGCCCGAAACGCTCGGCATTCCATGTTTCAAAAAAATAGCCACGCTCATCACCGAACACTGCCGGTTCGATGACGACACAGCCGGGCAAGGTGGTTTCGATCAGTTTCAATGGACAACCCCACGCTTGGCTAGTGCAGTCAAATAAGTACCATAGTCATTCTTCGACAATGGAGCGGCCAAACGCGCCAGATGCTCTGCGTCGATCCAGCCCTGGCCGAACGCAATTTCTTCCGGACAGCACACCTGCAGCCCCTGACGCATCTGGATGGTCTCGATGAAATTGGCCGCTTCGTGCAATGACTGGTGCGTGCCAGTATCCAACCACGCATACCCTCGCCCCAGAGGCTCAAGATGCAGATCGCCGGCGTCTAGATAGCAGCGATTGAGATCGGTAATCTCCAGCTCGCCACGCGGCGAGGGCGTCAAGTCAGCTGCGTAATCGCTGGCTTTCCCATCGTAGAAATACAAGCCGGTCACCGCATAGTTGGAGCGCGGCTTCTCAGGCTTTTCGGCGATACCGATGACCTTGCCTTGCCGATCGAATTCGGCAACGCCATAGCGCTCGGGATCAGTCACCCAGTAGCCGAACACGGTTGCACCGTGATCGCGCGCATCGGCGCGGCGTAGCGTTTCGGTCAAACCGTGACCATGAAAGATATTGTCGCCCAATACCAGGCAACTCGGCTTGCCACCGATAAAGTCGCGACCGATCAGATAGGCCTGCGCCAATCCATCCGGGCTGGGCTGCACAGCGTACTGAATGTTGATTCCCCACTGCGCCCCATCGCCTAGCAGAGACTGAAACAATGCCTGCTCATGTGGCGTGTTGATGATCAAGACATCCCGAATACCTGCAAGCATCAGGACGCTGAGAGGGTAATAAATCATCGGCTTGTCATACACCGGCAGCAGTTGCTTGCTGATGCCCTTGGTGATCGGATACAGGCGCGTGCCCGATCCCCCCGCCAAAATAATGCCTTTACGTTGTGTCATGAAGTAGTTCCTTGTATGGCCCGCACACGACTGCGCGGGCGCTTGCCGGGCGCGTTACGCCGAGGCGCCGATCCGTTCCAACCGGTAACTGCCATCCAGCACGCCCTGCACCCACGCCTGGTTGCTCAAATACCACTGCACCGTCTGCGCGAGACCTTGCTCAAACGTGTAGGCAGGCTCCCAGCCCAGTTCGTTCTTCAGCTTCGAGGCGTCGATCGCGTAACGGCGATCATGGCCCGGGCGATCGGTGACATAGGTGATCTGGCTTGCTCGCGGCTTGCCATCGTCACGTGGACGGTGCTGATCCAGCAGTGCGCAGATCGCCTGCACGACTTGGATATTCTGGCGCTCCGAATTCCCGCCCACGTTGTATGTCTGGCCGACCTTGCCTTTCGCCAATACGGTACGAATCGCCTCGCAGTGGTCGCTGACGAAGAGCCAGTCGCGGACCTGCTTGCCATCGCCGTAGACCGGCAGCGGCTCGCCGGCCAGCGCTCTGGCGATGATCAGCGGAATGAGCTTTTCGGGGAAGTGGTATGGCCCGTAATTGTTCGAACAATGGGTCGTCAGCACAGGCAGCCCGTAGGTGTGGTGAAAGGCACGCACCAAGTGATCGGAGGCTGCTTTCGACGCGGAGTAAGGTGAATTGGGCGCATACGGCGTGGTTTCGGTGAACTTGCCGGTCTCGCCCAACGTGCCGTAGACCTCGTCGGTGGACACGTGCAGAAACCGGAACGCATCCTGATGCCCGTGCGGAAGCACCTTCCAATAGTCACGAACCGCTTCAAGCAGAGCCAGGGTGCCAACCACATTGGTCTGGATGAATGCGCCCGGACCGTCGATCGAGCGATCCACATGGCTTTCGGCGGCGAAATTCAGCACTGCATCGGGCTGGTGCTCCTGCAGCAGGCCCGCGACCAGGGCGCCATCGCCGATATCGCCCTTCACGAAAACATGGTTGTGGTTACCCTCCAACGATGCCAACGTGTTCAGGTTTCCCGCATAGGTCAGGGCGTCCAGATTGACCACACGAACGCCGCGTGACACTGCCTCCAGCACGAAGTTGCCACCGATGAAGCCGGCACCGCCGGTTACTAACCACGTCGCCACTGGTCACCCTCCTGGCCGCGCGCGGACCGCGCCGCGTTTTCAGACCGCAAAGGATATACGCTCAAAGCGATACCGGACCTAAGCGTTGTCCAACAACAGCGTGGAGGTGCGGCACCGCAACGCCCATACGCAATCGCATGGTTTGTTGTGGCCGGTTAGAATGTTGGAACCCTCCGAGCCTGCCGCCGCGGCCAGGCCTTCCCGCAACAGCTGAAGGATCTCGTACACGATGAAAATCCTCGTCGCCTACAAGCGCGTGGTGGACTACAACGTTCGCATTCAGGTCAAGCCGGACGGCTCCGGCGTGGTCACCGACGGCGTCAAGCTGTCGCCCAACCCGTTTGACGAAATCGCCCTGGAAGAAGCCTTGCGCCTGCGCGATGCCGGCATCGCCACCGAGGTCGTTGTCGCCACCCTGGCACCAGCCGATGCCGCAGCACATCTGCGCAATGGTCTGGCGATGGGTGCCAATCGCGCCATCCACGTCGTTACCGACGCGACCATCCAACCGCTGACCGCTGCGCGCGCGTTGCTCAAGCTGGTCGAGAAGGAACAACCGGATGTGGTGATTCTGGGCAAGCAGGCAATCGACGATGATGCCAACCAGACCGGTCAGATGCTCGCCACCTTGTGGGGCCGCCCGCAAGCGACCTTTGCCAGTAAGCTCGTTGTTGCCGATGGCAAGGCCACCGTGACCCGCGAGGTCGACGCTGGCCTGGAAACGCTCGAAGTGGACCTGCCAGCGGTGATTACCACCGATCTGCGCCTGAACGAACCACGTTTCATCAAGTTGCCGGACATCATGAAAGCCAAGAGCAAGCCACTGGAGACGCTGGCCTTCGCCGACCTGGGCGTGCACGCCAACGACAGCCTCGCCATTACCCATTACGCCTCACCAGCCAAGCGCAGCCGTGGCGTGATGGTCAAAGACGCCGCCGAATTGGTAAGCGCACTGAAGCAGAAGGGAGTGCTGTCATGACCAAGATTCTCGTGATCGCCGAACACCACAATGGCCAGCTCAATGGCGCCACGGCCAAGACATTGAGCGCTGCGCTCGCGATCCCAGCCGACGCGATCGATGTGGTGGTGCTGGCAGCGGACCCGGCCGCGATCGCTATGCAAGCCGCCCAGCTGGCGGGGGTCGCCCGAGTGCTGACCGTGGCCAATGCCGCCAATGCACATGCCATCGCCCAGGTGCTGGGACAACAAGTCGCCCAACTGGCTGCCCAAGGCTATACCCACGTGTTCGGCCCCTCGACCACCTTCGGTAAAGACCTGATGCCGGTCGTGGCCGCACTATTGGGCGTCAACCAGATCTCTGATCTGATGTCAGTCGAAGACGCCTACACGTTCAAGCGACCAATCTATGCGGGCAACGCCATCATCACCGTCAAGGCCCCTGCCACGCAGGTCGTGGTTGCCACCGTACGGATTGCTTCGTGGCCGGAAGCCGCCAAAGGCGGCAACACCGCTGTCCAGCCGGTCACCCTCGATGCCGCACTGCCGACGCATAGCCGCTTTATCGGCCTGGAAACTGGCAGCTCCGACCGCCCTGATCTGCAAAGCGCAAAGCGCGTGGTTTCCGGCGGCCGCGGCGTGGGCTCGTCAGAGAACTTTAAGCACATCTACAGCCTGGCCGACAAACTCGGCGCCGCCGTGGGCGCCTCGCGCGCAGCAGTGGACGCCGGCTACGTGCCCAATGAGCTGCAGGTCGGCCAGACCGGCAAGATCATCGCGCCTGACTTGTACGTCGCCATCGGCATCAGCGGCGCCATCCAGCATCTGACCGGCATCAAGGACGCCGGCACGATCGTGGCGATTAACAAGGATCCGGAGTCGCCGATTTTCGATGTTGCCGATATCGGGTTGGTGGGAGATTTGTTTACGCTGTTGCCAGAGTTGGAGGCTGCGTTGGACTAAGAGCGGCTAACAAAACGTAGCGAGCAGCTGTCAGGTGGGCGCGGACGGCGCGCAGGAACCGGAGTGTACGCGTGGTACATGAGGATTCCGAGCACCGGTCGCGCCCGCCTGGTGGCTGCCCAGTAGTTTTGTTAGCCGCTCTAAAATTCCTTTGCTGTATTGGATTTACCTCCATCTTCTCGCATACACGGCGCCGCACCATTGCGACAACGTCTGGATTATTTGGCCGGTTTCGTTCTGCTGCTATGCAGTGGTTACATCGCTGCATTGGTCTGTGTGGACAACGGGAACGGCACGTTTTCGCGGCTCGGTGAGGTCTGGCACCTGATGTTGCTCGCAATCGTGCCCGTCTCGCTGACGTACCTGTTCCGGTACTGGCGCTGGCATTGGCTGCTCCATCGCGAAGGACACAACGTCCCAGTGGTCATTGGCCTGGCTGGCTATTTGGCAGGCTTCGCACTAACCGCGACGCCAGGCAAGGCAGGCGAACTGATGCGGATGCGCTACTTCGCGCGGATGGGCATCCCGCACGAACGCACGTTAGGCGTCTTCGTCTTCGAGCGCGCATCCGACCTGCTGATCATCCTGCTGCTGTCTTTGCTGGCCGCGTCGGTGTTCCCCACGTTGGGCGCCTTGGCGGCAGTCGTGCTCGGATTTGTCTGTGTGCTGTTCGGCGCAGCCGCATGGCCCAGGTTATTGAATAACTTGGCAGGTGTGACCGCGCGCATTCCCTGCCGCTTGCTGCGACGACCGACGCATTTTTTTCTTGCGGCAGCCTTGGAACTGCGTCGCTGCCTGGATCTGCCTGCGTTCGTACGAAGCATGCTGACCGGATGCATCGCCTGGGGACTGACATCGGCAGTTTTCGTGGGCTTGTGCGTCGGCATGGGCGTGCAACTGGACCCTATTGTCGCGCTCGGTATTTACCCACTTGCGATGCTGATTGGCGCACTATCGTTCGTCCCCGGTGGCGTCGGCTCGACCGAATTGGCCATCGTGCTGATGCTCAATCGGCGCGGGATCGCTACGCCGGACGCTATCGCTGTCGCCATCGCAGCCCGCATGGTGACACTCTGGTTCGCCATTGTCGTCGGCGCAGCAGCCATGCTGATCGCAGAATTTGCATCTCGGGAAGAAGACAGATAGATCGACTCGGTATAATCGGCGTTCCGCAATGGAACGCTAGGCAGTCGATGTCATTCACTACCAGCAGCTCCACTCGTCCGGTTGTTTCCAGTCGCGCCCTGTGCGTGGATCTGGATGGCACGCTCCTGAATTCGGACATTCTCTACGAGTCGATGCTGGCATTGCTGGCGCGAAAGCCGCTGTACCTGTTCTTGCTGCCGCTGTGGCTGTTGCGTGGTAAAGCTGCGCTAAAGCGGGAGCTTGCGTCCCGCATCGTCCTGCCTGCAGAGACCCTGCCCTACAACCACCACGTGCTAGAACTGTTGCGCACCACACCGCAACGTCCGCGCGTGTTGTGCACGGCCTCTGACGTACTCCTGGTGCGGCCCATTGCCGATCATCTAGGTCTCTTCGAACATGTGATTGCCAGTGATGGCAAGCGCAATCTGTCTGGTCGCAACAAGGCAGATGCGCTGGTTGAGGCGTTTGGCCAGGGCAATTTCGATTACGCGGGCAACAGCCGTGTCGATTTGCAGGTATGGGAAAAGGCCGGTGGCGGTTGGGTCGTCAACAACGACGCTGCCCTGGCCAAAGCAGCTGCGCAGCGGACAACCGTGCATGCGCATTGGCCTGCCCCGCCGCACGCCCGGGCATGGCTGAAAGCGTTGCGCCTGCATCAATGGCTGAAGAATCTGCTGGTATTCGTTCCGCTACTGACGGCGCACCGCTTCCTGGATCTGGAATCGGCCATGCAATCCACGATTGCGCTGATCGCGTTTGGGTTATGCGCCTCAGGCGTCTATGTGCTCAATGATCTGCTGGACCTGACGCCTGACCGTCAGCACCCGCGCAAACGCAAACGCCCGTTCGCGGCAGGTCGGCTTCCTCTTTTGCAGGGCCTGCTGGTCGCCCCTGCATTGACCGTGGCAGGCCTGTTGCTGTCGCTGGCCTGCAACATCGAATTCACCCTGGTCTTGCTGGCCTACTACGTCATGACGTTGGCGTATTCGCTGCGCTTGAAGCGCATCGTGATGATCGACGTGGTGCTGCTCGCAGCGCTCTACACCGTACGCATTATCGGCGGGGCCGTGGCGATTGGCATCGATCTGTCGTTCTGGCTATTGGCATTTTCAATATTCATGTTCTTGTCGCTCGCGATACTCAAGCGCTATACAGAACTGCATGCGATGTTGAGCAGCGGCAAGACCAGGGCCAGTGGCCGAGCCTACTCAGTAGAGGATCTCTCGCTACTGCAATCCATGGGCGCAGCGGCTGGCTACATCGCGGTCATGGTGATGGCGCTATACATCAACAGCCCGGAGAGTGTGGAGTTGTACCGCAATCCCAAGCTGCTCTGGCTGGTGTGTCCGGTGTTGCTGTATTGGGTGAGCCGGGTCTGGATCATTGCTCATCGCGGAGAGATGCACGATGACCCGATCGTGTTCGCTGCCACCGACCCTGTCAGTCAGATTGTCGTGGTGCTGTGCGGGTTGTTTGCACTGAGCGCCATCTGATGGCCGCGGGGCAATCCTGGGGGCGATATCCCAGAGCGCAACAGGCGCTGCTACCAATCAACGATCGCACGGCGAATCTGCCTGCATTCGGCGGCACTGCGCTGCCTCGCGGTAACGGTCGCAGTTATGGCGATAGTTGCCTGAACCCGGGTGGTGCGCTGCTGTGCGCACGCGGGCTTGATCGATTCATCGCGTTTGATCCTGGCAATGGTGTCCTGCGCTGCGAGGCGGGAGTCACCCTTGCCGAGATCATCGCGCTGGTGCTGCCGCAAGGTTGGTTTCTGCCAGTGACACCTGGAACGCGTTACGTCACCGTTGCCGGCGCAATTGCCAATGACGTACATGGCAAGAACCACCACCGCACCGGCAATTTTGGCCACCATGTGCGTGGCTTCGAACTGCTGCGTAGCGACGGCGAGCGACGACTGTGCACCCCGGATAACGCCGACGGCTGGTTTGCAGCCACCGTCGGCGGGCTAGGACTCACCGGCCTGATCACCTGGGCGGAGATTCAGCTGCGCCGCGTCGGCAGCCCAATGCTCGAAACAGAAAACATTCGTTTCGGCTCGCTTGATGAGTTCTTTGCGTTGTCGGCAGCATCTGCCGAAAGCCACGAGTACAGCGTGGCGTGGATCGATTGTCTAGCACGCGGCACGGCACGCGGACGTGGGCACTTCACGCGCGCCGATCACTGCAGCGCACTGGCCCAGGAGCAACCTACATCGCCGGGTGTGGGGTTATCCATGCCTGTCACTCCACCGATTTCGTTAGTGAACAAATTATCTCTACGGCCTTTCAACGCGCTTTACTACTGGCGCCAGCCAGCGCCGCGCAAACGCTTCGTCAGCCACGTCTTGCCATTTTTTTACCCGCTTGACGGAATCCGTAACTGGAACCGCATGTACGGCCCTTCCGGCTTTCTGCAGTATCAATGTGTCTTGCCGCCCGCAACCGCGCGGGAGGGAGTAGACGCGCTGCTTGCGCAGATCGCGCGCAGCGGCAGCGGCTCGTTCCTGGCTGTATTGAAAGAGTTCGGCGAAACACCGTCTATCGGCATGCTGTCTTTCCCAAGGCCAGGGACGACCTTGGCATTGGACTTTCCCAACACCGGCCCTGAGGTATTCCGTCTGCTTGAGCGACTCGACCGCATCGTCGAGGAGGCAGGCGGCGCTCTGTACCCTGCAAAGGACGCACGGATGACAGCGCAGTCGTTTCAGCGCGCCTATGGTCGCTGGCGCGAGTTCGGCACCTATCTCGATCCACGCTTTTCTTCCGGCTTCTGGCGCCGGGTCACGGAGTAGACATGCAACGCGTTCTTATTATCGGAGCCACCTCGGCCATTGCCGAAGCAACCGCTCGACGCTACGCCGCACGCGGTGCGGCGATCCACCTGATCGGCCGCCAGCCCGCGCGCCTGGAAGCAATTGCGGGTGACCTCGCAATCCGCGGCGCCCGAAGCAGCATCGGCGTGCTGGATGTCAACGACACTGCGCATCATGTCCAGGTCCTGGATGCTGCCTGGACTGCATTGGGCGGTGTCGATGTCGCGTTGATTGCACATGGCACGCTGCCGGATCAAACTGCGTGTCGCGCATCGGTCGAGCTGTCTCTGCGTGAATTCTCAACCAACGGCACCTCCACGATTGCGCTGTGCGCGGCCATTGTGCCGCGACTGACGTCCGGTGCCACGCTTGCAGTCATTTCTTCCGTGGCCGGAGACCGTGGTCGAGCCAGCAACTACCTGTATGGCAGCGCCAAAGCAGCGGTAAGTGCCTACCTGAGCGGTTTGGGACAGGATCTGCGCCCGAAAGGAATCAACGTGCTCACGATCAAGCCTGGCTTCGTGGACACCCCCATGACCGCAGCATTCAAGAAAGGTGCACTGTGGGCAAAGCCGGACCGGATTGCCAAAGGAATTCTCACTGCAGTGGACAAGCGTCGCGCTGTGGCCTACCTGCCGACGTTCTGGTGGGCAATCATGCTGGTGATCAAGCACATACCCGACTGTGTTTTCCGCAGGATCAAGCTCTGACATGACCGACAAACACGCCAAGATCGTCATCACCGGCGCAGCCGGTTTGGTCGGACAGAACCTGCTCGTCGAGCTTGAGCAGCAGGGCTATAGCCAACTGGTGGCGATCGACAAGCATGCGCACAATCTACAGATTCTGCGCCAACTGCATCCTGCGGTGCGCGCTGTGTATGCAGATCTCGCTGAACCCGGCGAGTGGGCGCGCGAGTTCGAAGGTGCAGCCTGCGTCGCGCAACTGCATGCACAGATCACCGGCAAAACCACTGAGCTTTTCACTCGCAACAATCTGCTTGCCACCTCGCACGTGCTTGATGCCTGCAAAGCAGCGCGTGTGCCATTCGTGGTGCACATCAGTTCGTCGGTGGTGAAATCGGTCGCTGTGGACGACTACACCAACACCAAGCGCGCCCAGGAGCAGTTGGTGGTCAGCAGCGGCTTGCGTCATTGCGTGTTGCGCCCGACACTGATGTTTGGCTGGTTCGATCCCAAACACCTGGGCTGGCTGTCGCGCTTCATGGCCAGAACACCCATCTTTCCGATTCCCGGAGATGGCAAGTTCATGCGTCAGCCGCTCTACGAACGTGACTTCTGTCGCTGCATCGCCAAATGCATCGAGCGCGAACCCAACGGCGAGGTCTATGACATCGTCGGCGATACGCGCATGGACTATGTCGACATCATCAGGACGATCAAACGGGTCAAGAAACTGCACACCCTGATCGTACATCTGCCGATCGACCTCTTCGCCTTGCTCTTACGTGTGTATTCCTTCTTCAGTTCCAAGCCGCCGTTCACTGCCGACCAGCTGAAAGCGCTGAGCGCCGGCGACGATTTCAAGGGCATCGATACCGAAGCGGTATTCGAAGTGCGCCAGACCCCGTTCGAAGACGCAATCCGCGAAAGCTATACCGACCCGCGCTACAGCCACATCGTGCTCAAACGCTGAACCGTCACAACGAGATTTAGAACTATGCGCACATTCGCTATCGTCGGCAGTGGCCCCATGGGCCTGATGACTGCCATGGAACTGCTGAAAAAGGGCCACCAGGTCGACGTTTACGAACGCGACGACCGCATCGGCGGGATGTCCGCGGAGTTCGATTTCGACGGCACGCGCATTGAGCGCTACTACCACTTCATCTGCAAGACCGACTTCCCACTGTTCAAACTGCTTGAGGAACTGAAGTTGACCGACCGTCTGCACTGGACGGACACCAAGATGGGGTATTACTACCAGGGAACGCTGCACAAATGGGGCACGCCGTTCGCGCTGCTCGGTTTTCCGCACCTGGGGTTGGTCGACAAGGTTCGCTACGCACTGCATGTCATGCACACCAAGGGCATCAGCGACTGGAACGCGCTGGACAAGCAAAACGCGCGCGACTGGATCACCCGCTGGATCGGCCCGAAGGCCTACAAGGTGATGTGGGAGAAGGCCTTCGCGCTGAAGTTCTTCGAGTACCAGAACGCCCTGTCCGCTTCATGGATCGGTACCCGCATCAAGCGCGTGGCGTTGTCGCGGCGCAATCTGTTCAACGAAAGCATGGGCTTTCTGGACGGCGGCTCGGCTGTGCTGCTGGAACGCATGGCGGCGGAAGTGACTCGCCTGGGTGGTCGCATCCTGCTGTCGCAACCGATCGAAGAGGTCGCCTCGGTCGACGACAAGGTCACCGGCGTCCGCACCCGCGACGGCCATCACGCCTATGACGGCGTGGTGTCGACGGCGCCGATCCAGTATGTACCAGCGATGGTGCCCGGCTTGCCCAAGACGTTCTCCGACCAGGTCGCCGCGATCGAGAACATCCCGGTCGCCTGCGTGATCCTGAAGCTATCCGAGCCGATCAGCGAGAACTTCTGGATGAACATCAGCGACGATCGGATCTCTATCCCCGGCCTGATCGAATACAGCAACCTCAATCCCAGCAGGGCTCCCGGGGAGCATATCGTCTACGCGCCCTACTACATGCCCAAGACCCATCCGAAGTGGCAGTGGAGCAACCAGCAGCTGATCGACGAGGTCATCGGTTACCTGCCGATGATCAATCCGGACTTCAAACCGAAGTGGATCCGCGCGAGCCATTGCCATCGCTACGAGTACGCACAGACCATCTGCCCGCCAGGATTTCAGGACATATTGCCGCCGATGAAGACGCCGCTTCGCGGTTTCTACATGGCAGATACGGCGTACTACTATCCGGAAGATCGCTCGATCAATGAGAGTATTTCGGTAGGGTCGAAGATCGCTCGAACGGCGCTATCTGACATATGATCGGTCGGCAGTTCATCGGCTTTGTCGCTGTTGGCGGTATTGCCGCGGCAGCCAACTTTTCCTCGCGAATTCTCCTTAGCCACTGGTTTGCCTATGTGCCGGCTATCGTGGCGGCCTACCTCATCGGAATGACGATCGCATTCATGTTGAACCGCTTTTTCGTGTTCCGGGAATCGGCAAATACACTGAACAAACAGGCATTCTGGTTTGTGGTAGTGAATCTATTGGCAATATTGCAGACGCTCATTATTAGCTTACTTCTCGCACGCTGGCTTTTCCCTTTGATCAATTTCCATTTTTATCCCGAAACCTTTGCGCATGCCGTCGGTGTGATTTCCCCTGTTTTCACCAGCTTTATTGGACACAAGCATCTGAGCTTCAAGGTCGTCCCATCACAATGAACGCGCTTCGTCGAACTCACCCTTACGGATATTTCAGACACGATGCTCATTGAACACAAAAAATCTCTCCTCTTTCCGAAAGGACCAACCACGTCCAGTTTGACGAAGACAGATCTGTCAATGGTCTTCGTTATGGCATTCGTGGTGATTCTGTGCAGCCAGCTCATTGGAACGCTTCACTTCATTTTTGGTCCCGCAGTCCTTGAATCCGGTGACTTCGCGGCGAATGCGCTGCAGATTTCCAATGCAGGAAAAATGAAGGAGCTGCTGGGGAACTATTCTCGCTGGCATTTCCATCATCCTGGCCCTGCATTCTTTTATGTCTATGCGCTTGGCGAACTCGTCTTCTTCCATTGCTTGCACTTGGTAAACAGCCCGCATCAAGCACATGTCCTGGCAGGAATGATCCTGCAAAGCCTTTTTGTAGCGCTCGCTACTAGCCTCTGCGCGCTGACATGCGACTCCAGGAGGGCGGCAGGTACCTTGGTACTTTCCATCGTCACCGTCCTGGGCCTGACAACCTTTGGAAGTCTCTCGAGCATCTGGCCGCCTCACGTGCTGTTCGGGCCATTTCTTGCGCTCGTCATTGCTGGAGCTGCGGCCTCAAGAGGGCAAGATTCGGGTATGTTGGCGCTGGCTCTTTCCTCAGGATTTTGCGTACACGGTCATATCGCGCAAGCAGCCCTGGTCTTCCCCGTGGCCACTTATGGAGCAATCGGCTGGACCTTGAGCAAGAGAGGAAATTGGCGGCCGCATGCCCGGACGCTGATCTGGCTGCTCGCAATAGCGTTTGTTTTTGCGCTTCCTATTCTCATCAATGTGGCGTTTGTACGGCCATCCAATCTGCACGATGTTATTGCATACCTGCATGCCAACCGCGATCCGCGCCCGTCGTTCCTCGCGGCATTGCGCTATATCCTGGGCTTTTGGTTGTTTGATTCATCTCCAGAAGTAACCGCAAGTCACCGAGCCTCTTTAGCAAGTGCGTGGCTCCCGGCGTTGTTGCTATGCCTATCTGCGTTAGCCGCTTTATTGACACCATGGGGCCAGCGGGCATCCGGATACAGAGCCATCTTTGTCTCCGCATTGTTTGCCATGATCATGTCACTCTTTTGGGCAACGCGCATCACTGGTCCTCTCTACGAATTCAACTCGTTCTATGTCTATGCATTGGTTGCAATTAGCCTCTTCCTGATCATGGAAGGCGTTGCAGTACTGTTGCAGAAATATGCAAACTCCATCGCTCCTGCGGTCTTTTTTCTCGGTGGCGTGTTCATCATCTTAAGCTACCGGCCTCATCCGGCATTCTCTGCCAATGAAACATATGCACTTCCTTCGCCGATCATGCCTTCGGCACGTGGGAAATTGACGCTGATCTCTGTGACAACAGAATCATGGCCCATCACGACTGCGCTGGCTCTTGAGCTATACCGCGAGGGGGCATCCGTATACGTGAATAAGGACTGGGAGTATATGTTTGGAAAGCAATATTCTCTTGATGGCTTTTCACTCAGCACCATTCCAAATCCAATCATTATCAATCCACGGTTTGGTGCAAATCCTCCAAAGCAATCGCCGTTCAACCTGAATGCCTTCTGTATACCGGCAATGGCACAGAACAAGTATGTAGGGGATCATTCAGTCGGCGAGGCGCTCAGGGACTGCGCCATAGCGTCGTTTTCAACCACTGAACCGAGCGGTGACTTTGTTTTCTCGTCAGGACACGGATCCGCCTTGCAATTCAAGGCGAATCGGGGCGATCACATGACGTTGCAACTCGCGCCCTTCCTTGGAGGAAACGTCAAGGAGCAGCATGTTGACATTTTGCTCTCTGGTCAGCGTATCTACTCAGCGACGCTGAAGGGCTCTGCTCGCGTCGAAGCCGAGCTCGATTGCGACGTGTGCACCCTTCAATTGAGAACACCGAATGCGTTCAGCCCTCTTTCCGCGGGGATCGGCGGGGATGGACGAGAACTGGGCGTTGCTCTGCAACGATTTTCCATTCAGCCAGGCAACTGATTGAAATGACGTCGGCGGCGATGTCCAGCGCTTCTGGCGCTCGCATCCAATTCATTTGGCGGCGGTGTCCAATTCCGTCGCCGATGAGTGTCCAGTTGGTTGGCTTTTCGTAGTACCGTGAGCTATTTCGTGCATCCTAAGGATGATCTGATCAACGCGACCGGAAAGCGAAGCAAACCACATCGGTCGCGCTGAGGACGCTCACACTCTCGATTTTTCGACGTTTCCGGCGCAATTTCGGGGTGTTTTCCCCATTACAGGCACACCTTCCCCACGGCAGGCATCAA
>Ga0207791_1000172_pt1 | contig 17690 bp, 14 predicted proteins | sample HigsolmetaGSP16D_FD_184844 | JGI IMG/M metagenome (GOLD analysis project Ga0207791, IMG submission 184844) | High solid enriched microbial communities from the Joint BioEnergy Institute, USA - SP1-6-D (SPAdes) | ecosystem: Engineered > Bioreactor > SSF (Solid state fermentation) > Aerobic >...
CCCCATTGACGATGTCGACGACATCCTGCCGGGGCTGCTGGAAGGGCGCAGCCGCGTGTATTACCACTTCGGACGCGATGTCGATTTCGATTTGAAATTGATCGGCTGGCTCAAGCGTGTGCGGCAGCAGGCGCGTCACGGTGCGCAACCGCCGCATGAATTTTTAGAGCTGGGCCACTTGCTGCACGAGCAGCGCCTGTTCAAGTCGCGCGATGAAATCGCGTTGATGCAGCAAGCCGCCGACATCAGTGTGCGAGCGCATCGCGCGGCAATGCGGCTGGCGCAGCCGGGTGTCCACGAGTACGAACTGCAGGCCGAGGTCGAGCGCGAATTTCGCGCTGCCAATGCATGCCCGGCGTACGGCAGCATTGTCGGCACCGGCAGCAATGCCTGCGTGCTGCATTACCGCGCCAACAACGCGCGCAGCCGCGATGGCGATCTGGTGCTGATTGATGCCGGCGCCGAATACCGTGGCTATGCGGCCGATATCACCCGCACCTTTCCAATCAATGGTCGGTTCACGCCGGCGCAGCGTGCGCTGCACGATCTGGTCGGCGCAGCGCAGGCAGCTGCGCTTGCACAGGCGCGCCCCGGCGTAGCCTATGAAGCTGGCCATCTGGCCGCGGTGGAAACCTTGACCGAGGGGTTGCTGCGTCTGGGTCTGCTCAAGGGCAAGCTGGAACGCAATGTTGCCAATGGGGATTACAAGCGTTTTTATCGGCACAAGACCGGGCACTGGCTGGGTCTGGATGTGCACGATGTGGGCGACTATCGGCTGGCTGGCGACTCGCGGTTGCTGGAGTCTGGCATGGTATTCACCATCGAGCCGGGGCTGTACGTGTCCGCGAGCGACACTAGCGTGGATCCGAAATGGCGTGGCATCGGCATCCGCACTGAAGACAATGTGGTGATCACCGCCGACGGCCATCGCGTATTGACCGACGCGCTGGCACGCAGTGCCGAGGCGATCGAGGCGCAGATGGCCCAGACGCTGCCGCGCTAGCGCCGCCGACCAGGGTGCACGTTGGGAACTGCATTATTGCAGCTACCAAGTCGGTGTAGCTGGCGGCGTACGACGCGGCCAGCGGGGCAGCCTGATGATGATTCCGTCACCAGGGTTTGGGCCTGCCGAGAGACTCCCTGAAGGCGCGGCCCTTTGAACGATAAAAGCAAGATGGCGCTGTGCGGATGCAACGTATCAGCTGGCAGCTGCAAATGACCAGCGCGTCAGGTTTTCAGGCGCGTCCTCGGTGCACGCCACCTCGTCCTCGATGCGAATGCCGCCATAGGGCTTGAACTGTTCCACGCGCTGCCAGTTCACGCTGGCGGCATGGCCGTTCTTCCTGACCTCGTCCAGCAGCATCTCGATGAAGTACACGCCTGGTTCGATCGTGACCACCATGCCTGGTTCAAGTACGCGGGTCAGGCGCAGGTAGGGGTGGCCGACCGGGCGCTCGATGCGGCCACCGCGGTCGCTGGCGGCGAGGCCGGCGACGTCGTGCACTTGCAGGCCAATCAGATGACCCAGGCCGTGCGGGAAGAATGCCGCGCTGACGCCAGTGGCCAGCGCCGCTTCCGGCGAGACGGTGAGGACGCCGAATTCCTTGAGGATGCACATCAATGCCAGATGTGCGTCCAGATGCAGCTGCTTGTAATCCACGCCCGCCCGCACGCTTTGACCCATACGCAATTGCGCGGTATCCACCGCATCGATCAGCGCCTGGAAGTCGCTGCCGGGGTCGGCGGCGTAGGTGCGGGTGATGTCGCTTGCGTAGCCGTACGCGCAGGCACCGGCATCGATCAAGAAGCTGCGCAGCGGTTGCGGCGGCTGTTGGCCCAGTTCGGTGTAGTGCAGCACCGCACTGTGTTCGTTCAGTGCAATGATATTGCCGTACGGCAACTCATGGGCGTCCTGCCCCACCGCCGTGCAATAGGCCATGTGGATGCCGAACTCGCTCTGGCCGGCACGGAACGCCGCTTCCGCTGCACGATGGCCGCGCACCGCCAGTTGCTGGGCAATGCGCAACAAGGCCAGCTCGTATTCTGTCTTGAACGCGCGTTGGTATTCCAGGTAATCGAGCACCGGTTGCGGGTTGTTCGGTATATATGCACCGAGCGCGCTTTGCGCCTCGCCGAGAATCGCGCAGCGCTCGGCTTGTCGCGGCAGCAGTGCCAGCGCCTGGTCCGGAGTGCGGATGATGTGGATGTCGCAGTGTTCCACCCACCAGCCACTGGGCGCGTCAGGCACCACATGCCAGTAGTCCAACGGCTGATAGAAAATCACCACCGGGCGCTTGCACGGCGTATAGACCAGCCAACTGTTGGGTACCCGTGTCAGCGGCACCCAAGCCTTGAATTGCGGATTGACCGCGTACGGGTAATCGCGGTCGTCGAATAGCTGGTAATGCCTGCTGCCGCTAGCCACCACCAGATGGTCGAAGCCGCCGCGTTGCAGCGCTTCGTCGGCGCGCGCGGTGAGTTTGCGCAGGTGGTCGGAGTACAGGTGGCTCAGGGATGGCTGGGTCATGCGGAGCTCGATCGGCAATGCGGATGCACTGCGCAATGGTGCCTCAATCCAGGCAACAGCGCTGTCGTGGAGCGGTTAACGCACCTGTTGCGCAATCGGCAGATGCTGTGGACACCGCGGCAAACGCAGTGGCTGCGTGGGAGAGGCCGCGCCCAGTAATTAATTGCAGCATGCCGATCAGGCGTCGGCCACGCGCGGAGATTGGCGCATCGGCAAGCGGGCCGCTGAGTGCGGGTTGCATGGGCGGCACGGGCGTGGACATCCGGGAGAGGCTTGCCCGGTTCAACGCGTGAGCGATGCGGCACGTTTTTCCGCATGCTGCGCGGCGATGTCCACCTGAGGAGACTGCTCGCCAGGTGTTGTTGACCACTGTTAGCCCAGAAACAACGCGACCACATCGTTGGTGAAGCGACGTCCCAACTCGGTTGGCACCACGCGCTCGTCCTGCCGGGTCATCCAACCTTGCGCCAGTGCGCGTGCCAGCGGTGTCTCGATGACGGCGGCGGCAAGGCCGGTAGACGCTTCGAAATCGCTCAGCCGCAAGCCCTCATGTAGACGTAGCAGGTTGAGCATGTATTCGAACGGCAGTCGCTCGCGCGGCACGATTTCATCGCCTCCAATGCATGCAGCAGTGCCTGCACTGGCCAGGTAGCTCTGCGGATGCTTGTGCTTCCAGCGCCGCCGCACATGCGCCTGGGCGCCGGAGCTGATCTTGCCGTGCGCACCCGCACCGATGCCCAGGTAATCGCCAAAACGCCAGTAATTCAGGTTGTGCACGCACTGCCGCCCCGGCTTGGCATACGCGCTTACTTCGTACTGCGCGTAGCCGGCATTGGCCAGCAAACGTTGACAGTGTTGCTGGATATCCCAGGCTGCATCGTCGTCGGGAATGCCCGTGGGCGGTCGCGCAAAGAACACCGTGTTCGGCTCCAGCGTTAGCTGGTAATGCGACAGGTGCGTGGGCAGCAGCGCGAAGGCGCGTTCCAGATCGTGCTCGGCCTGCATCAGCGTCTGCTCGGGCAGCGCGTACATCAGGTCGATATTGAAATTGTCGTAGCCGGCGTCCTGCGCCAGTTTGATCGCGCGTTCGGCGTCGCGACTGTCGTGGATGCGGCCAAGCCGCTGCAGCGTCACCTCGTCGAAGGTCTGTACGCCAAAGCTCAGGCGGTTCACCCCCGCAGCGCGGTAGTGGTCGAAACGGCCGTGCTCGGCAGTGCCCGGATTGGCTTCCAGTGTGATTTCGAGATCCGGCGCGAACCGCAGCCGTGCCGACGCAGCTTGCAAAAAGCGGTCGATCGCCTCCGGTGGAAACAGGCTGGGCGTGCCGCCGCCGAAGAACACCGAATGCACTACGCGGCCCCAGACCAGTGGTAAATCGGCATCCAAGTCGCGGATCAGCGCGTCCACATAGTCGTCGAACGGCAGCACGCCCTTGGCCGCATGCGAGTTGAAATCGCAGTACGGGCATTTGCGCACGCACCAGGGCAGGTGCACATAGAGCGACAGCGGCGGAGGAATCAGTTCAGGCATTGCGCTATCGGTGCTTCACAGCGACAACGCATGCAGCTTGTGTTGCAGCGCGGCCATAGCCACCGCACGGTGGCTCAAACGGTTCTTCAACGCAGCGTCCATCTGCGCAGCGGTCAGGCCATAGACCGGATCAAGAAACACCGGGTTGTAGCCGAAGCCACCATCGCCGCGCGGTTCGGTGGTGATCACACCCTCCCAGCTGCCTTCGGCAAGCAGCGGTTGCGGGTCTTGTGGATGCCGTAGCAATACGATCACCGTATAAAACCGCGCGCTGCGGCGATCAGCCGGCACATCGCGCATGGCAGCGACCAACTTGGCGTTGTTGGCCGCCGCATTCGATGGATCACCGGCATAGCGTGCGCTGTACAAGCCGGGTGCGCCATCCAATGCGTCCACGATCAATCCAGAGTCATCGGCCAACGCCGGCAAACCGGTCACGGCGCTGGCATGGCGCGCCTTGATCAGTGCGTTTTCGACGAATGTCAGGCCGGTTTCCGCAACATCTTCCACGCCCAGCTCGCCTTGCGCGACGATACGCAGCGGCATGCCAGAGAGCATGGCGCGCAGTTCTTCCAGCTTGCCGCGGTTGCCGCTGGCCAGGACCAGTTGTTTCATTGCTGACTGCCGATGCGCACGTATCATCCAGCCAGCGCGTCGCGTTGCACTGCGAACAATTGGCCGATGCCCTTTTCGGCAAGTGCGAGCAGCGCGTTGAGTTCATCGCGACGGAACGCGTGGCCTTCGGCAGTGCCTTGGAGCTCGATGAAGCCGCCGCCATCGTTCATCACGACATTCATATCGGTGTCACAGTCGCTGTCTTCGGCGTAATCCAGATCCAGCACTGGCTCACCACGATAGATGCCCACCGAGACCGCGGCCACCGCGCCGATCAGCGGGTGCTTCTTGATATCGCCGTGCTTGATGATCAGGTTGACCGCATCGGCCAGTGCGACGTAGGCGCCGGTGATGGCGGCAGTGCGGGTGCCGCCATCAGCCTGAAGCACGTCGCAGTCCAGGGTGACGGTGCGCTCGCCCAACGCGTTGCGGTCCACGCAGGCGCGCAATGCGCGGCCAATCAAACGCTGGATTTCCAGCGTGCGGCCACCCTGTTTGCCACGTGCAGCCTCGCGGTCGGATCGGGTATGCGTGGAGCGCGGCAACATGCCGTATTCGGCGGTCACCCAGCCTTCGCCTTTGCCGCGCAGGAAGTTCGGCACGCGGTTTTCCACGCTGGCGTTGCACAGCACGCGCGTGTCGCCGAAGCTGACAAGCACCGAGCCTTCGGCATGGCGGGTGAAGGCGCGTTCGATGTGTACCGGGCGCAGCTGGTCGGGTGTGCGACCGCTGGGACGGGAAAGGGTCATGCAGAGGAGTCCGGAAGTTGGGGAGATGGTCTGGCGCCGATGCGCAGCGTGTAGGCAGCTGGCAAAGACCGCTAGAGTACCATTGGCGCTTTGAGAGTACGGGGTTGACGATGATCCGAAGCATGACAGCGTTTGCCGGTGGCGAACGCATCACACCCTGGGGCACGCTCGGGTGCGAGCTGCGCTCGGTCAACCACCGCTTTCTGGAAGTGGCGGTGCGGCTGCCCGAGGAACTGCGTGCGCTGGAGCCACTGATGCGCGAGCGCCTGGCGCAAAAGAACACCCGTGGCAAGCTGGATCTGACACTGCGTCTGCGCGCGCTCGAGAATGCGCAGACCCTTGCGGTCAATGAATCGCTGCTGCAGGAACTGGGAGCGCTGGCCAAGCGGCTGGATGGCGCGTTCCCCCAATTGCAGGTGAGCTTCACTGATCTGTTGCAGCTGCCGGGCGTGTTGCAGACGCAGGACGTGGATGCCTCCGCGCTGCAGGCGCAGGCGTTGGCGCTGCTGGATGAGCTGGTCGACAGCTTTGTCGCCGCACGCGAGCGCGAGGGCGCCAAGCTGGCCGAGGCGATCAGCCAGCGGGTGGATGCCATCGAACGCATCGCTGCGGACGTGCGCGTTTTGATTCCGGTCATTCGTGAAGGTCAGCGCGCCAAGCTGGCCGCACGTCTGGCCGATCTGCCGCATCCTGTGGACCAGGGCCGTGCCGAGCAGGAACTGGTGCTGTGGCTGCAGAAGCTGGATGTGGACGAGGAGCTAGACCGCCTGTCCAGCCATATCGCCGAAATCCGTCGTGTGCTCAATCAGCGCGAGCCAGTCGGTCGCCGCCTAGACTTCCTGCTGCAGGAGTTCAACCGCGAGGCCAATACGCTGGGCTCCAAGTCGGTGGACAGCCGCACGTCCAGCGCGGCGGTCGAGTTGAAGGTGCTGATCGACCAGATCCGCGAGCAGGTGCAGAACATCGAGTAACAGGCAACGCTCATTCGGGACAGGTTGACGGCACATGCCTTGCCTCGGCGAAGTGCGCTCAATCCCGGTAGCATGACTGCCCCGGTGGTATCGGTCCGCAGTGTCGTTTTGCCTTCCGCCCCCCCTAGTCCCGAATTCTGAACTTATGCGCGGCACTCTCTATATCGTCGCGGCGCCCTCCGGCGCCGGCAAGAGCAGCATCGTCAACGCCACCCTGGCACGCGACCCGAAGATCGCCTTGTCGATCTCGTTCACCTCGCGTGCGCCACGACCGGGCGAACGGCATGCCGAGCATTATCATTTTGTCTCCGCCGACGCGTTCCAGAGCATGATCAAGGCGGGCGATTTCTTCGAATATGCACTGGTGCATGGCGACTGGAAGGGCACTGCGCGTCAGTCGGTCGAACCGCAGCTGGCCGCTGGTCGCGACGTGTTGCTGGAGATCGATTGGCAAGGGGCGCGCCAGGTGCGGCAGAAAGTGCCCGATGCGGTCAGCGTGTTCATCCTCCCGCCTTCGCGGCAGGCGCTGGACGAACGCATGCGCAAGCGTGGGCAGGACAGCGAGGACGTGATGGCGCAGCGTCTGGCCGCCGCCCGCGAAGAAATGCTGCATTTCGACGAGTTCGATTACGTGATCATCAACGAAACCTTCGAGACCGCGGTGTTGGAGATGTGCGCCATCTTTACCGCCAGCCGACTGCGTCGGCAGGCACAACAGCAGCGGCATTCCGGGTTGATCCAGGCGCTGCTTGACTGAAAGCAGCTCGCAAAACGCCTGTACTCACCGCCAGGCCGGCGTGGCTGGTACTCGGTGCGGCATGTTGCGCGCATGCACTTCAGTTCCTGCGTGCCGTCCCGCAGCCGTCGAACGACTGCCCGTTGCGTTGTATTTGCTTCTATGAGCGTACCAACCTGCTGATCCCCGATAAATCCTGAATAGGTGTCGGTTGCCGGAGCGGCGGCTGCGGCATACACTATGCCTCTTTCCCTCATCCGATGCGCGGCCCTTGCTGGTCGCCGGGAGCCCGCATGGCCCGCATTACCGTAGAAGATTGCCTGGAAGTCGTGGACAACCGTTTCGAACTGGTCATGATGGCCTCCAAGCGCGCTCGCCAGCTCGCCAATGGCGTACAGTCGATGATCGAGAATGCCGACGCCAGCGACAAACCCACCGTGATGGCGCTACGCGAGATCGCCGCACGCCGTATCGACAACGCGCTGATCGATGAAGTCGAGAAGGCCGAGCGCGAGCGCGTTGAGCGTGAAGCGCTGGAATGGGCCGCCGCCGAAGTGGTCGCTGACGACGATATGTCCAAGAACGATGATTGATTGCTCGCATCGCTGAGATCGATCCGAACAGAACAGCCCGCTTGGAAGCGGGCTGTTTTCGTTTAGGGCCCCGGCAGTTCGCCAACGTGTACAAACGTTTGCCGTGACTGCACGGCTGGCATAGTCTTCCGCCATGAACCCAGGCCCTATTGCCCAGGCGACCGTCGCGACGTCTCCGTCTTCGGACCAGACCATTCCCGACTATGTCCTGCACCTAGAACGCGCGGCCAGCTACTTGCCCAAGGAGCAGTTGTCGACCCTGCGGCGTGCCTGGGAAGTGGGGGTGACCGCGCATGCCGGACAGACCCGCAAGTCGGGTGAGCCGTACATTACCCACCCAGTTGCGGTGGCCGGTGTACTGGCCGAGCTGGGTCTGGACATTGAATCGCTGATTGCGGCAATTCTGCACGACACCATCGAAGATACCCCGCTGACGCGAGAAGAACTGGCGTGCGAGTTCGGCGAAGCTGTGGCCGAGCTGGTCGATGGCGTCACTAAACTGGACAAGCTCAAATTTCGTGACCGCCAGGAAGCAGCAGCAGAAAGCTTTCGCAAGATGCTGCTGGCGATGTCGCGCGATCTGCGCGTGATCATGATCAAACTGGCAGACCGTCTGCACAATATGCGCACACTCGGCGCGCAGAGCACCGAAGCGCGCGGCCGCATTGCACGCGAGACGCTGGAAATCTACGCACCGATCGCCCAACGGTTGGGAATGAGCCTGATCAAGTCCGAATTGCAGAATCTCGGCTTCCGCGCCCTGTATCCGTGGCGCCACGCCATCATCGAAAAACACATTCGCAGCCAGCCGGTGGTGCGGCGCGAATCGATGGCGCAGGTGGAAGTGCAGCTGTCGCAACGGCTGGCGAAGGAAGGGCTGGAGCACCGGCTGGTCAGTCGCATCAAAACGCCCTGGAGCATCTATTCCAAGATGCACGAAGAAAACAAATCCTTCGACCAGGTGATGGACGTGTTCGGCTTCCGCCTGGTGGTGCGCACGGTGGCCGATTGCTACCATGCGCTCGGTGCCGTACATGCCAGCTTCAAGCCGCTGGACGGGCGCTTCCGCGACTTCATCGCGATTCCGAAGGCCAACGGCTATCAGTCCTTACATACTGTGTTGTTTGGACCGTACGGCTCACCGATTGAAGTGCAGATCCGCACCGAAGAGATGGACCTGATCGCCGAACGCGGCGTGGCCGCACATTGGACCTACAAGGTCGGCTCGGCCTCGCCCAACAGTGCGCAAAGTCGCGCGCACGACTGGATTGTGGAGCTGATCGATTCGCAGCGTGCTGCCGGCTCATCGCTGGAATTCCTTGACAACGTCAAGGTCGACCTGTTCCCGGACGAGGTCTATCTGTTCACGCCAAAGGGCAAAATCCTGGCGCTGCCGCGCAATTCCACTGCGCTGGATTTTGCTTATGCGGTCCATACCGATGTGGGTAATCGCGCCGTGGCCTCGCGTGTGGACAAGAAGCTGGTGCCGTTGCGAACCAAGCTGGTCAGCGGTCAGGCGGTGGAGATCATCACCGCACGCTCAGCCACGCCTAAACCACAGTGGCTGGAATTTGTGGTCAGCAGCAAGGCGCGCACTGCCATCCGGCATCAACTCAAACAACTCGAGCACGAAGACGCCGTGCAATTGGGTCACCGCATGCTGGATCGCGCGCTGGAAGCGATGGACTCGTCGCTGGAACGGCTGCCCAAAGGCCGCCTGGACGCCTTCCTTAACGAGCACCGGTATCCGCGTCTGGAAGCACTGCTGGCCGATGTGGCGCTTGGCAACTGGATGCCCAACCAGGCCGCGCAGGCACTGATGGCCTACGCGGAATTGCGTGGCGGTGGCCTGTCCAAGCATTCGCACGAAAAGATCCTGATCGACGGTAGCGAACGCGGCGTGATCAGTTTCGCCAATTGTTGCCAGCCGATTCCCGGCGACGAAATCATGGGCTATCACACCGCCGGCAAGGGCATCGTAGTGCACCGTCTGGACTGCCCGAACCTGGCCGAGCTGCGCAAATCGCCCGAGCGGTGGGTGCCGATCGATTGGGATTCCAGCGTCACCGGCGACTATGACACCGCGTTGGTGGTCGAAGTTGAAAACCGCACCGGCGTGTTGGCGCAGTTGGCTGCGGCAATCGCGCAGAGCCAGTCCAACATCGAGCGTGTGGACTATCTGGACCGCGACTTCAATGCCGCAGTGTTGCGCTTCAATATCCAGGTGCGTGATCGCCGCCACCTGGCCGAAGTGATGCGCCGGCTGCGGCGGTTGCAGGTGGTGCAGAGCGTCGGGCGCCAGTAGCCCCTGGCGCACTCGCACAACAGTCGAGCAAATCTGCGCAAACGCCTAAACTGCCGCCACCTTTCGAAGTGGAGTTTCCATGTCCCAGATCATCCATACCGACCAGGCACCAGCCGCCATCGGCCCGTATTCGCAGGCTGTGCGTACTGGCAACACCGTATATTTCTCGGGGCAGATCCCGCTGGATCCGGCGACCGGCGAGATCGTGCCGGGCGACATCGGCGCGCAGGCGCGCCGTGCCTTCGATAACCTCAAGGCCGTCGCGCAAGCGGCTGGCGGCTCGCTGGACAAGATCGTGCGTCTTGGCCTGTACCTCACCGATCTCGGCCAGTTCGCCGCCGTCAATGCAGTGATGCAGGAGTATTTTCAGGCGCCGTTCCCAGCGCGTTCCACCATCGAAGTCTCTGGCCTGCCCAAGGGCGCCGGCTTCGAAGTCGATGCGGTGATGGTGATCGAATGATCCAACGCGACTGAGTTGCCGTGCCGCGCGCGCGTGCCGTGATGCAGAGCCTGGCCATCGCCGGTCAGGCACCGCTGTCCAGTCTGCCTGGTGTCGGCCCGAAATTGGCCGAGAAATTCGCTGCACGCGGCATTCTGAGCGTACAGGACCTATGGTTGCACCTGCCGCTGCGTTACGAAGACCGTACGCGGTTGACCACCATCGCGCAGCTGGAAAGCGGCGTGCCGGCGCAGATCGAAGGGCAGGTGGAGGCGGTGGAGCGCAGCTTCCGCTTTAGACCGATGCTGCGCGTGGCAGTGTCCGATGATTCGCACGGCACGCTGGTCCTGCGTTTCTTTCATTTTCGTCCCGCGCAGGTGGCGCAGTTCGCGGTGGGCACGCGCGTGCGCGTCTTTGGCACGCCCAAGCCTGGCCAGCATGGTTGGGAGATCGTTCACCCCAGCTACCGCGTGCTCGCGCCGGGCGAAGCAGCAGAGTTGGGCGACAGTCTTGATCCGGTCTATCCGGTGCTCGAAGGCGTCGGTCCGGCCACGTTGCGCAAGCTCATCGGTCAGGCGTTGGAGCGTCTACCCCCTGAAGCTGCGCTGGAGTTGTTGCCGCCGCACTGGTTGCAGGACGCGCAACTGCCATCGCTGCGCGCGGCATTGTTGACCCTGCATCGCCCACCGGTCGGCACTGACCCACAGCAATTGCTCGCCGGCGGGCATCCGGCTCAGCAGCGCCTGGCGATCGAAGAACTGCTGGCACATCAACTCAGCCTGCGCCGCCAACGCATCGCATTGCAGCGTTTCCACGCGCCCAGCCTGCCTGGCAATGGCACCTTGGTGCAGCAACTGCGCAGCTCCCTGCCGTTCCAGCTCACCGGGGCTCAACAGCGCGTGTTCGAACAGATCGCACACGATCTTGCCCAACCCTCGCCGATGTTGCGGCTGGTGCAAGGCGACGTGGGCAGCGGCAAGACCGTCGTCGCCGCATTGGCGGCGATGTTGGCAGTGGAACAGGGCAAACAGGTTGCGCTCGCTGCGCCCACTGAATTGCTGGCCGAGCAGCACCTCAACAATTTGCGCGGTTGGCTTGAGCCGTTAGGCGTACGCATCGTCTGGCTGGCTGGCAAGGTCACCGGCAAGGCGCGGGCTGCAGCGATGGCCGAGGTCGCCTCTGGCCAGGCACAGGTGGTGGTCGGCACCCACGCCTTGATGCAGCAAGCGGTGGTCTTCCACGAACTGGCGTTGGCGATCATCGATGAGCAGCACCGTTTCGGCGTGCATCAGCGGCTTGCGCTGCGCGACAAGGGGGCCGTGGCGGGTCGCGTGCCCCATCAACTGGTGATGACCGCCACGCCCATCCCGCGCACACTTGCGATGTCGGCCTACGCGGATCTGGATGTATCGGCCATCGACGAACTGCCGCCGGGGCGCACGCCAGTGCAGACGATCGTTTTGAGTGCCGAGCGCCGCCCGGAGTTGGTCGAGCGCATCCGCGCCGCCTGCGCAGAAGGGCGACAGGCGTACTGGGTCTGCACGCTGATTGAAGAAAGCGAAGAACCCGACAACCGCGCGCAAGGCCCGCAACATGGACCGCCGCGTATCGAGGCACAGGCTGCGCAAGTCACTTTCGATGCGCTATCAGCGCAGCTGCCGGGCGTGCGCGTAGCGCTGGTGCACGGTCGCATGAAGCTGGCTGAAAAGCAGCAGGCAATGCAGGATTTCAAGCAAGGACGAACCGATCTGCTGGTCGCCACCACCGTGATCGAAGTCGGCGTGGACGTACCTAACGCCTCGTTGATGATCATCGAAAATGCCGAGCGGCTAGGTTTGGCCCAGTTGCACCAGTTGCGTGGGCGGGTGGGGCGCGGCGCGACCGCCTCCAGCTGTGTGCTGCTCTACCAAGCGCCGCTATCGATGATGGCGCGTCAGCGGCTGCAGACCATGCGTCAGACCAACGACGGCTTCGTGATCGCGGAAAAGGATCTGCAATTGCGCGGTCCCGGTGAATTGCTTGGCACACGACAAACCGGTTTGGCCAGTTTCCGCATCGCTGATCTGGCCCGCGACGCCGGCCTGCTGCCGCGTGTGCAGGTGTTGGCCGAGCGGTTGCTGCACGAAGCGCCAGAGGTCGCCGACCGCGTGGTTGCCCGTTGGATCGGTGGCGCGGTGCGTTACGCCTCCGCGTGAGAGATGAGGTGCGGGCTTCGGGATTGCTCAACAGCCCTGCTGCCGCATGCAGATTCGCTTGGCCGACCGGTCCGTGCGAAGATGCGGCGAGCAATTCTGAATACCCAGTCCTGTACCCCATGACACGAAAGATACCGCTGCTGATCGACACCGACCCGGGCGTGGACGACGCGCTGGCGCTGCTGATGGCGTTCAACGACAGCCACCATGAAATCGTTGGCCTGACCATCGTTGCCGGCAACGTGGGCCTGGAGTACACCGTGCGCAACGCATTGAAGGTCTGCGAGATCGCCGGCCGCGCCGATGTGCCGGTTTACGCTGGCTGCGCGCAGCCGTTGCTGCACCCGTCAGTGGATGCAGCGCACGTGCATGGTATCGATGGCCTCGGCGATGTTGGTCTGGCACCGGCCACGCGTACTGCTGAAGCCGAGCATGCTGCGCTGGCCATACTGCGTCTGTCCCACGAATACGCCGGCAAGCTGCTGGTGGTTGCACTTGGCCCACTGACCAACCTTGCCTTAGCACTTACTCTAGACCCGAGCCTGCCGCAGCGCGTGGCACGGCTGGTGGTGATGGGCGGAGCGTTGACTGGCCACGGCAATATCACTGCCGCGGCCGAATTCAACATCGGCTTCGATCCGGAAGCTGCGCATATCGTGTTCGGTCGCTTTCCGCAGTTCGACCTGGCCGACTGGGAAGCCACCATTGCGCACGGCCTACCGCACCGGGACGTCGAGCAGTGGCTTGCGGCAGACTCTGTGCGCGCCCGATTCTATGAGGAGATCTCGCGCAAGACCCGCCTGAGATCCGAAGACGGCCGCGGCGACTCCTGGTATGCCGCCGATGCGCTGGCAATGGCCTTCGCCCTGCACCCGGAAGGCGCGCGGCGGCTGGAGCAGCGCCCGGTGCACATCGAACTGTCCGGTGCCTACACCCGTGGGATGACTGTGGTGGACTGGCGGCGTCAGGGTGGCGCGCCTGACAACGCCAACCTGCTGATGGCCTACGACGTCCGGCAGTTCTCCGCTCTGGTCGGAGCGGCCCTGGCAGCGGTCTGAGGCAATCTTGTGCCGACCGTCCTGGCGGAGTTATAATGTTGGGCTAATCCAGGCCGCCCGGCGCCAAGTCTATGAAAGATAACGTGCATCCCAACTACAAAGACGTCGTTTTTCACGACGTAACGTCCGATTTCAAGATTCTGACCCGTTCCACCATGAGCTCCAAAGAGACCGTGAAATGGGAAGACGGCCAGGAATATCCGCTGATCAAGGTGGAAATTTCCTCGGCGTCGCACCCGTTTTATACCGGCAAGCAAAAGATGGTCGACTCCGGTGGACGTATCGACAAGTTCCAGAAGCGCTACGCGCGCTGAACTTGCCGAACAGGCTCTACCGGCAACGACCGCGCATGGCGCGGTCGTTGTTTTTCTGGGCATTGGATGCGTTGTCGGCATGCCGGGGCCAGGCATCTGCGACTTCCGTGTCAGCGACGGCCAAAATGCTGCTGTGCGATAATCATGTGATCTGAGGCGACGCCTTGGACTTCCATCACGTGCCTTCCCATGTGGGATCAGGCGCCTTCCACTGAAGGAGCGTACACAGTGTCCGATCTTGATCAGGTCACGCTCAGCGCCGGCGATCAGTCGGTCGTTCTGTCGGTTCTTAAGCCCACGCTTGGGAATGCTTGCGTCGATATCTCAAAGTTGACCAAAGAAACCGGTCTGTTCACCTACGATTCGGGCTTCACCGCCACTGCCAGTTGCAAGTCGGCCATTACCTACATCGATGGCGACAATGGCGTGTTGCTGTATCGCGGCTACCCGATCGAACAGCTGGCTGAAAAGTCCAGCTTTCTTGAGGTTTCGTATCTGCTGATGAACGGCGAACTGCCGACGGCGGACGAATTCAAGAAGTTCGACCATGAAGTAACGCATCACACGATGATGCATGAGTCGCTCAAGAACTTCCTCGGTGGTTTCCGTCATGACGCCCACCCGATGGCCATGCTGGCCGGCTCGGTCGCTTCGCTGTCAGCCTTCTACCACGACACCCTGGACCTCAACGATCCGCAACAGCGCCGTCAGGCCGCCATCCGTCTGATCGCCAAGGTCCCGACTCTGGCTGCTGCTGCATATCGCTATTCGATCGGCTGGCCTATCCGCTATCCGCGCAACAACCTGAACTACGTCGACCGCTTCCTGCACATGATGTTCGAAGTGCCCAGCGAGCCGCTGGAGGTCAACCCGGTGGTTGCCAAGGCGCTGGATCTGTTGTTCATTCTGCACGCAGATCATGAGCAGAATGCCTCTACCTCGACCGTGCGCCTGGTCGGTTCGACTGGCGCTAATCCGTACGCGTCGGTCGCCGCGGGTATTACCGCGCTGTGGGGCCCGGCACATGGCGGCGCCAATGAGGCGGTGCTGAAGATGCTTGAAGAGATCGGCACTGCCGACAACGTCGAATCCGCTGTGGCCAAGGCCAAGGACAAGAACTCTTCGTTCCGTCTGATGGGCTTCGGTCACCGCGTCTACAAGAACTTCGACCCGCGCGCCAAGATCATCCGTGAGATGACCCACAAGGTGCTGGGCGAACTGGGGGTCAACGACCCGCTGCTGGAAGTGGCGTTGAAGCTGGAAGAAGCCGCGCTGAAGGACGACTACTTCGTGCAGCGCAAGTTGTACCCGAACGTCGACTTCTACTCGGGCATCATCTACAAGGCACTCAATATTCCGGTGGAAATGTTCACCGTGATGTTCGCCATCGCACGCACCGCAGGCTGGGTCTCGCATTGGCTGGAGCAGCAGGTCGACCCGGAAATGAAGATTGGCCGTCCGCGCCAGATCTACACCGGGTACGACACCCGCGATTACAAAGACGCCGGAAAGCGTTAAGTCCAGCTGGCAGATGTTTAAACGAACGCCCCGTATTGCGGGGCGTTTGCATATTGCAATTTCAGCACATCAAGTGCGAGTCGTCGGGGGTGTTGTCCTCGGCCAGCAGTTTTCTTAGTTGTGCCGCCGATGCACGCGGCATGGGCTTTTCGTCCAGCTGCGATAGCGGTGCTTGGCGCAGCGCGTCGTAGGGCAGGACGGTGAGATCGAAGGTGATCTCTTCGGCGCTGAACAGCCATACCGGAAACTCGCCACTGCGCTCGCGATCCAGACGCAACCGGCGCGTGCGTGATTCGGCTGGAATACGGTGCTCTTCCAGGAACCGCTGCACCGCATCTGCATCGTCGCTATGCAGCTGCAATTGCACTGATGCGTGGGTGTCGGCGGTGCCGTCCAGCACCGGGCCGGTCAATCGCGGTTTGAACGCATTGAGAAACTCCAATGCCCGCAGCGCGGCTTGGCGACGTTGGCGCAGACGCGCGGCGTGCCCTGGTCCAGCGAAAAGACGCTGGTATTCGCGCAACGCATCTTCGATCTCGCGATTGCGTGGTAATGAAGCGTCGTCGTGAATGCCAAGCTGGTTGGCAGCCTTGAGTTTGGCCTGATGAAAGTCGCGGATGCCGCCTTCGGCCATCAAGCGTGCGGCTTCATGTGCCAGACGATGGCGACGTTCCCGGGTTCGTGTCTCGGCGTGCTCGCGTGCGTGATGCATGACTGGGCCTCCTCAATGAACCTGATCTGGACTCTACAACAGCTGCATGAAGACCTGGCGAATGTGTCAAGCGATTGCAAAGAAGCAATGGTGTGACGGTGATCGATCGCTGTCCTCGGTGGGGCATGCACAGGCGATACGGCGCTTCACGCGCAGCACTGCAGCGTGCGGCAGGCCTGTTGCTGGAGTCGGTAGCGTCGAGAGCACCCGCCTGGTTCGGCCCGCTCCCCGATTCTGGCAATCGCCATGCTGTTCGAATCGGTGGCCGAACAGCATGGGGGAACTGGACAGCTGCCGCGTCACGATTGCCGAGTCCTGAATCCCGCTGTCAGAAAATATCGAATGCTTTCTCGTCCTGCTGTTCCTGCAGGCCGTAGTCGTAATCCTGCAGACGGTCCAGGTCTTCGTTCTTCACCCATTCGACCGCGCCGTTGATGGTGGTCTGGGTCATGCCATCGGGCGGGTCGTTGGCAGCGATCGGCTTGTCCTTGAGCGCCACGCGCATGTAGTCGATCCAGATCGGCAGCGCCGCTTTGCCGCCGTACTCGCGATAGCCGAGCGAGCGGAAGTCATCGCGGCCGACCCACACCGTGGTGGCGTAAGGACCGCCAAAACCCGAAAACCAGGCGTCGCGGTGATCGTTAGTGGAGCCGGTCTTGCCGCCCACATCCTCGCGACCGAGTACCTTGGCCGCAGTACCGGTGCCGCGCTGAACGACATCGCGCATCATCGACACCAGCTGATAGGCGGTGCGCCCATCGATCGCGCGCGGCGCGATCTTGGTTTCTGCGGTCGCAGCAGGTGCAGTCTGCGCTGGTGCCGGGGTAGGGGGGGCTGAGGCGGCGGGCGGCGTTTGCGGTGGTGTCTGCGCGCCGAAGTTGAAGCCGTCCACGACCTGGCTGACGGGCGCAATATTGCCGCCCTGCAGAGCGCAGGTGCGGCATGCCACGGCAGGCACTTCCTTGAAGATGAGAGTGCCTTCGCGGTCCTTGACTTCATCCACGATCCAGGTGTTCACACGCGAGCCGCCATTGGCAAACACGGCATAGCCGCGTGCCACCGACAACGGCGTCAGCGACGCGGTGCCGAGCGACATCGACAGATTGGGCGGCAACTCGGCCTCCTGGAAACCGAACTGGCTGATGTATTTACGTGCAAAATCGACACCAATCGCGTCCAGCAGCCGCACCGACACCAGGTTGCGCGATTGCACCAGCGCCTCGCGCAATCGCATCGGCCCACGGAAGCCACCGCCGTCGTTCTGTGGCGACCACGTCTGGCCACGCCGGTCGCGGAACACCACCGGCGCATCCAGTACGATCGAGGCGGGGTTGAAGCCCTTTTCGAATGAGGCTGCATACAAAAATGGTTTGAAACTCGACCCCGGCTGGCGCCGCGCCTGTGTGGCGCGGTTGAACTTGTTGCCGG
>Ga0207791_1000173_pt1 | contig 17554 bp, 18 predicted proteins | sample HigsolmetaGSP16D_FD_184844 | JGI IMG/M metagenome (GOLD analysis project Ga0207791, IMG submission 184844) | High solid enriched microbial communities from the Joint BioEnergy Institute, USA - SP1-6-D (SPAdes) | ecosystem: Engineered > Bioreactor > SSF (Solid state fermentation) > Aerobic >...
TACCAGTCGTCGTGGTCGTGACGGAACCGCGCGCAGTGCACGATCGGCGCCTGGTAGACGTGCAGCGATACCGCCACCGCGTCGCGGTCGGCGTTGCGGATGGTGTGGTACTCGTGCGGCGGAATCAGGCTGCCGGCGCTGCCGACGCCGGCCTGCATGCCCGAGGCGGCACGGAAGCGGAAGCGCGTGTCGTCCGATTCGAGCAGCTCGTACTGTGCGATCTCCAGCGTGCCGCGCCAGATGCCTTCGACGCACCACAGGCCGTCGTGGTCGTGGATCGGCGTGCCCTGGCCCGGGCCCCAGGTCATCGCGACGATGCTGTAGCCGTGTTCGGCGCTGCGATACAACTCGCGCCGCGCATAGTGGCCGTCGACCGGCGTATGCACGCAGGCCGGCAGTTCGACGTCCGGATCGCGGATCAGTGCGCACATCGCGCCGCGCAGCGCCGATGTCACCGCGTGGTCGTCACCGGCGGCCATCGCCGCATCGATGGCCGTGAGCATCCGCTCGCGACCCTTGAAGGGCACATCGGGCAGCGCGGCGGTCCTGGACTCGGGGCACATGCGAGGAGTCTAGCCGGCGCGGGCGGTCGGCGCAGGCGGCAGCGCAGCAAGGAAATCCGCAACCGCCGGGCCGAAACGCGCGATGTCGACGAGAAACGCGTCGTGGCCCTGTGGCGATTCCAGCGGCAGGAACGCCGCGTCGGCGCCGCCGGCGCGCAGACCGTCGGCGATCTGCTGTTGCTGCTGCAGCGGGAACAGGATGTCGGTATGCACGCCGATCGCGAGCGCGCGCTCGAGCTGCAGCTTCGCCAGACCCGCCTCGGTGCCGCCGCCGCAGCTCTCGCCGATGTCGAACCAGTCCATCGAACGGCTGAGGTAGAGATAGCAGTTGGGATCGAAGCGGCGCACGAAGCGGCGCGCGTGGCCTTCGAGATAGCTCTCGACCTCGAATTCGAGGCCGAACGGGTCCTCGTCGTCGCGGCGGTCGGACTCCAGTCGCACGCGGCCGAAGCGCCCGTCCCATTCCAGCGCCGAGCGATAGGTGATCACGCCGAGCTTGCGCGCCATGCGCATGCCGCTTTCGGGATAGGCGCTGTCGGTGTAGGCGCCGTTCTGCCACATCGGGTCGAGGCGGATCGCCTCGCGCTGCAATGAGCGGATCGCGATCGAGAACGGCAGCGCCCGAGCCGCGCCGCAGATGTTGATGTGGCTGCGCGCGAGACCCGGATGACGCGCGATCAAGGCCAGTGCGGTCATGCCGCCCATCGAGTTGCCGATCACGCAGGCCAGGCGCTCGATGCCCAGCGCGGCGACCACGTGCGCAGCGGCATCGGCGCCGTCTTCGACGGACAGCTCGGGAAATGCCAGACGATAGGCCTCGCCGGTTCCGGGATCGATCGACGCAGGCCCGGTCGAGCCCTTGCAGCTGCCCAGCGAGTTCACGCAGACCACGAACCAGCGGTCGGTGTCGATCGGCTTGCCGGGGCCGAGCATCGGTTCCCACCAGCCGGGCGTGCCGTCGCCTGCGTGGCTCGCCGCATGCGCATCGGGCGACAGGCCGGTGACGATGAGGATCGCGTTGCCGCCGTCGGCGTCGAGCCTCCCCCAGGTCTCGTAGGCCATGCGCGCGCCGCGCAGGGCGCCGCCGCGCTTCATCGCAAACGGCGAGGGCAGATCGACGAAGCGGCTGCCGGGCGGGATGAATTCGGTCATCGCGCCAGTGTAGCGAGTCGACGCCGCGCGCCGGTCAGCGCTGCGCGGGCGCGGGCACCACGAGTTCGACAGGTGCGCGCGCCGGCAGCGTCACGCGCACCGGTGCGGATTCGAGATCACCGTCGGCGCGCGAGGCGTCGCCGCTGCGCGAAATACGGGCGATCAGCTCGACTTCCGGCAGCGCCGACAGCGGCTGCGTCGGCATCGGGCTGTCGCCGTCGTCGAGCACGATGTCCAACGGCAGGGCCGACACCGGATGTCGCTGCACCGCGACCGGCATCGGCGGACCGCCGGGCTGGCGCGCGATGACGAAGACGGTGGCATCGTCGGGCACGGCGCCGGCAGCGGGGTCGAGCCGCACACGGACCTGCAGCGCATGTGCGCCGGCTTCGGGTGCAGGCGCCGGCTCCATCGCCGGCAGCCCCGCTGCTTCGCGCGCAACGGCGATCTGCTCGCGCAACGCGGTCGCCGCTGGGCCATCGAGCAGCGGCAGCAATGGCGTCCAGGTCTCGACCGCGCCGGCATCGTCGCCGGCCTGGCGCTGGGCGATGCCCAGATACCAGCGCGCATGCTGGTGTCCGGGATTGCGCGCGATCACCTCGCGCAGCGCCTGCACCGCCTGCGCGTCGAAGCGCCGGTCCGGCGCCGCGCGTGCGCGGGCCTGCGCGGCTTCGACCTGGAGCGCATCGTCCTCGGGCATCAGCTGTGCCGCACGCGCGAGCGCATCGCGCGCGTCGGTGTAGCGCTGCAGCTCCGCGTAGGCGCGGCCGAGCAGCAGCCAGCCTTCGGGCTGGCGCGGGTCGCGTTCGAGATCGTTCTCGAGGCGGGCGATCGCCTCGTCGAGCGAGTCTGGCGTGGCGCGTTCGACCGGATCGAGCGCGCGCGGCGTGCCGACCAGTGCATACATGCCGGCCACCAGCACCGGCACCAGCAGCGTGACCGCCAGCGCGACGCGCGAGGCGCCACGACGCAGCCCGATCGTCAGCACCACCACGGTGGCCAGCGTCATCAGCACGGCGATCAAGGCGAACAACGCCATCACCAGGTCTCCGTGTCATCGGGTGGCAGCGGTGTCGAGGCGCGTCGCGCCACCACGATGCGCGCGATCACCACGCCGCCGGCCACGATCAGCAACAGCGGGCCGAACCACAGCAGCCACGTCGCTGGCCCGATCTGCGGGCGATACAGCACGAACTCGCCGTAGCGTGCGACAAGGTGTGCCTTGATCGCTGCATCGTCATGACCGGCACGCATCAGGTCCAGCACCTCGCGGCGCAGGTCGCGGGCGATCTGCGCATTGGAATCGGCCAGCGACTGGTTCTGGCACATCACGCAGCGCAGCTCCGCAACCAGTGCGTGGAAACGGCGCTCCTCGGCATCGTCCACGAAGCGCAGCGGCGCGGCATCGATGGCGACCTGTGCATGCGCGGCCTGCGGCCACGCCAGACAGAGCAGCAGGGCGAGCAGGACGGCGCGGATCATCGCGCCTCCAGACGTTCGACCTGCGGCAGCAACTGCTCGCGGATCGTGGCGTCGGTCATCGGTCCGACGTGTTTCCACACCACGGTGCCCGCCGCATCGACCAGAAAGGTTTCCGGCGCGCCGTAGATACCCCATTCGATCGCGGCGCGGCCGTCGTAGTCGGCGAGGACCAAGGCGTAGGGGTCGCCGAACTGCGCGAGCCAGCGGGTCGCGTCCCCGGGTTCGTCCTTCCAGTTGAAGCCGATCACGCGCACGCGCTGCGTGTTCGCGAACGCGGCGACCACGGCGTGCTCTTCGCGGCAGCCCGGACACCAGCTGCCCCAGACATTGAGCAGGTAGGGCGCGCCGCGCAGATCGGCCTGCGTGACCCGGCGTTCGGGATCGCCGAGCACGGGCAGGTCGAAGGCCGGTGCCGGCTTGCCGATCAGCGGCGAGGGCAGGGCATCGCGATCGGGATCGCGGCTCAGCCACACGCCGGCCGCGAGCAGCGCGAGAATCCCGCCGAATGCGGCCAACGGCAGCCAGCGCGCGCGCGACGCGCTCATGCGGTCCGCTCCCGGCGCGGGCGCCGGAACCGACGATCGGTCGCAGTCACGAAACCGCCCAGCGCCATCAGGAACGCGCCGGCCCAGACCCAGCGCACGAAAGGCTTGATGTGCACGCGCACCGCCCAGGCGCCGCCGCCCAGTGGTTCGCCGAGCGCGACGTAAACGTCCCGCGACACACCGGGACGGATCGCCGTTTCGGTCATCACCTGGCCGCCGCTGGCATAGGTGCGCTTCTCGGGATGCAGCGTGGCCACCAGCCGGTCGCCCTGCAGCATGCGCACCGTGCCGCGGTCGGATTCGTAGTTCGGACCGACGTGATGCAAGACGCCGTCGAGCACGAAGGCATCGCGTCCGATCGTGAGCGACTGGCCAGGCAACAGCGCCACTTCACGCTGCACATTGAGGCCTTCGACAAGCAGCGCGCCGATCAGGAACACCGAGATGCCCAGGTGGCCGAGCACCATGCCGGTCATCTCCGCGCCCATCCGGCCGCCCGGCGCGCGCAGGCGCGTCCACACGAACCGCGCCGTGCCGCCGGCCACCCACACCGCGCCGGCTACGCCCATCGCCACCTTCCACGGCCCTTGCGGCGCGGTGAAGAACGCCAGCGTCGCCGCGATCAGCGCCAGTACCGCCCACGGCAGCAGCATGCGCAGCGGTCGAGACACGTCCTCGTTCTGCCAGCGGGTCAGCGGGCCGAACGGCAACAGCAGCACCAGCGGCGTCATCAGCAACAGGAACAGCAGGCCGAAGTAGGGCGGGCCGACCGAAATCTTGCCGAGATTCAACGCATCGGCCAGCAGCGGGTACAACGTGCCCAGCAGCACCATCGCGCAGGCCGCGACCAGCAGCAGATTGTTCGCGAGCAGCAGGGTTTCGCGCGAGGTCGCCGCGAACGGCTTGCCGTCGCGGCCGTCGGGCGCGCGCAGCGCGTACAGCAGCAGCGAGCCACCGACGACGAGGCCGAGGAACACCAGGATGAAAAGCCCGCGCGTCGGATCGGCGGCGAAGCTGTGCACGCTGGTCAGCACGCCCGAGCGCACGAGGAAGGCGCCCAGCAGCGACAGCGAGAACGTCGCGATCGCCAGCAGCAGCGTCCAGCCGTGGAAACTACCGCGCTTCTCGGTCACCGCTTGCGAGTGGATCAGCGCCGCGCCGGCGAGCCACGGCATGAAGCTCGCGTTCTCGACCGGATCCCAGAACCACCAGCCGCCCCAGCCGAGTTCGTAGTACGCCCACCAGGAGCCGAGCGCGATGCCGATGGTGAGGAACGCCCACGACACGTTCGTCCACGGCCGCGTCCAGCGCAGCCAGTGCGCATCGACCTTGCCGTCCAGCAGCGCGGCGATCGCGAACGCGAACGGCACCATGAAACCCGAGTAGCCGATGTAGAGCATCGGTGGGTGCACGATCATCCCCGGATCCTGCAGCAACGGATTCAGATCGCGCCCTTCGAGCGGCATCGGCAGGATGCGTTCGAACGGGTTGCTGGTGAAGATCAGGAACGCGAGAAAGCCCAGGCACACCGCGCCCATGACGCCAAGCACGCGGGCCAGCACCACGTCCGGCAATGATCGCGAGAACCACGCGACCGCCGCGTTCCAGCACGCGAGCACGAACACCCACAGCAGCAGCGAGCCTTCATGGCCGCCCCAGACCGCGGTGAAGCGGTAGACCATCGGCAGCAGCGAGTTGGAGTTCTCGGCGACGTAGCGCACCGAGAAATCCTGCTGCACGAAGGCGGCGGTCAGGATCGCCCAGGCGATGAAGGTCAATGCCCACTGCGCATACGCAGCCGGCCGCGCGGCCGCCATCCACGGCGCGAGGCCGCGCTGCGCGCCGAGCAGCGGCAGGACCGTCTGCAGCACCGCGGCGACCAGCGCCAGCAGCAGGGCGATCTGGCCGAGCTCAGGCAGCATCGGCAGCTCCGGTGTGCACGCCCCGCACCGCTGGCGTCACTGCGCGGTGCCCGTATCGGCCGGCGTCTGGACGCCATGCCGGTCGTGCGCCAGGCCCATCTTGTCGGCGACTTCCTTGGGCACGTAGGTCTCGTCGTGACGCGCGAGGACCTGCTCGGCGACGAAGGTGTCGCCCTGCATGCGCCCGGTCGCAACGACGGCTTGGTGTTCGCGGAACAGGTCCGGCAGCAGGCCGGTGTAGCGGACGGGCAGTTCGGCATCGCCGTCGGTCACGCGGAAGCGCGCTTCCATCGAACCTTCGGCGCGCGAGAACGAGCCGCCGGCGACCATGCCGCCGAGCCGGAACCGCGCCTCGCCCGACGACACCGCTGGCCCGGCAGTCCCACCGAGCACTTCGTGCGGCGTGTAGAGATAGGACACGTTGCGCTGCAGGGCGAACGCAATCAGCGTCATCGACAGGGCGCTCGCCGCGACGATCGCGACGACGAACCACAGCCGCCGGCGACGGACGGGATTCATCGGCTCAGCTCCGCGGTATCGTCGACGACGGCCGCCGCGGCAGCGCGACGCGAGGCGACCAGGCGCACCGCGCGCAGCAGTTGCGCGATGCGGATGCGTGGCGCGACGAAATCCCAGGCCAGCACGGCGGCGAACACCGCGTAGGCGGCGACGACGTATTCGATGTAGCTCATGCGCGCGCTCCCGATGGCGCGACCAGCGCCCGCACCCAGTCCTTGCCGGCCTCGCGGCGCAGGTTGTCGGCGCGCGCACGTGCCAGCAGCGAGCCGACGAACCAGAACTTGGTGCCGACCACCATCCACAGCAATGGCCACAGCATGCTGCCGTCGATGCTCGATTCGCCGAACACGCGGATCGTCTGGCCCTGGTGCAGCGAATCCCACCACACCACCGAATAGCGGATCACCGGCAGCAGCACCACGCCGACGATCGCGAGCAATCCTGCGGCGCGCGCAGCGGTGCGCTTGTCCTCGATCGCCCCGTACAGGCCGATCACGCCCAGGTACAGGAACAGCAGGATCAGCTCGGTGGTCAGGCGCGGGTCCCAGTCCCACCAGGTGCCCCACATCGGGCGGCCCCAGATCGAGCCGGTGGCGAGCGTGACCACGGTGAACGCTGCGCCGATGGGCGCGCAGGCCATTGCCAGGATCTCGCAGAGCTTGATGCGCCAGACCATGGCGATCGCGGCGTAGATCGCCATGGCACCGAACACGGCCAGGCTCATCCACGCGCTGGGCACGTGGATGTAGAGGATGCGGAAGCTGTCGCCCTGCTGGTAGTCGGCGGGCACGACGAACAGCGCGCCGTACAGGCCGACCGCCATCGTCAGCAGGCCCAGGCCGAACGCCCACGGCGCCCAGCGGCGCGCGAAGCGGTCGAAGACAGGCGGTGAACCGAGTTGATGGAACCAGCGCAGGACGGGATTCATTCGGCGTACGGACGTTCTTGCGGCTTTGCGGTCTCGAAGCCACGCATGTCAGGCATGCGCGGCGCGGCGTTGCATGGCGATGCACGTCGGCGACGGGACCCTCCAGACCCGTCGCGGGCCGGTCAATTGAGTGCGATGCGGATGGCCGTCGCCGCGGCGACGGGGGCCAACACCAGCGCGAAGACCAGACCCGCGGCCAGCAGCAACAGCCCGCCGGATGGATCGTGTCCCTGCGCCGCGATCGCGACGCTGCCGGCACCGAACACCAGCACCGGAACGTACAGGGGCAGGGCAAGCAGTGCCAGCAGGATACCGGAACGGCGCATGCCGATGGTCAGTGCGGCGACCACCGCGCCGAGCAGGCTCAGCAGTGGCGTGCCGAGCGCGAGCCCGGCCAGCAGCACGGGCAACTGGCCGCGCGGTAGCCCCAGCAGTTCGGCCAGCAGCGGTGTCGCGACCAGCAGCGGCACGGTCGTCGTCGCCCAGTGCACGGCGGTCCGCACCAGCACCAGCCAGGCCAGCGGCACGGGGCTGAGCATCCATTGCTCCAGCGAACCGTCTTCGGCATCGCCGCGGAACAGGGTGTCGAGCGCAAGCAGCCCCGACAGCACCGCCGCCACCCACAGCACGCCCGGCGCGACCGCACGCAGCATCGCCGGCTCGTTGCCCAGCGCCAGCGCGAACAGCACCACGACCAGGACCGCAAACAGGGCCGGCTGCAACGCATCCCCGCGGCGACGCCACAACAGGCGCAGGTCACGGGCGACGAGCGCGGCGGCACTGCTCCACAAGGTTGGCGTGGCGCTCATGCGCCGCGCTCCAGCAGCAGTTCGCGGGTGCGCACCGGCGGCGCTGCGTAGGCCCCGTGCGTGGTCACCAGTGCCGCGCCACCATCGTCGAGCTGGGCCCGGACCATGCGGTTGACCAGCTCGATGCCCTGCAGGTCGAGATTGGCGTAGGGCTCGTCGAGCAGCCACAGCGGCGCCGGCGACATCCACAGGCGCGCCAGCGACAGCCGTTTCTTCTGCCCCGCCGACATCTGCCGCACCGGCAGGTGCGCGTGCGTCGACAGGCCGACCAGCGCGAGCGCGCGTTCCGCATCCTGGGTGGCGCGCACGCCTTGCAGACGGGCGAGGAAGTCGAGGTTCCGGGCCGCGTCCAGATCGGCCTTGAGGCCGGGCAGGTGGCCCAGATAAGCCATCGTGCCGGCCCGCATCGCACGCACGACCGGGGTGCCGCTCACCGCCACCGTGCCGCCGTCGGCCTCCAGCAGGCCGGCCAGCACGCGCAGCAGGGTGGTCTTGCCCGCACCGTTGCCACCGCGCACCAGCAGGGCCTCGCCGGCCGCGACATCGAGATCGAGCGGACCGAACACCGGGCGCTCGTCACGCGTGAAGGACAGGCCGCGGGCGGCGAGCAGGGGCGGAACAGACTGGGACATGCGCTGCAGCAGTGGACCGGCATACGACCCGGTCGGCCGCGCCGGCCATCCTAGCGGCTTCGCGGTCGCGCGTTCAGCGCCGCCAGTCCACGTGCGCATCGCCGGCCAGGCCGGCCGGGCGCCCGGCATCCATCCGCAGCCGCACCGTGGACTCCCGTGCCCACCACAGCGTGCCCAGCTGGCCGTATCGCCGCGCCAGCGCATCGAAGTCATTGACCGGCATGTCGAGCACGATCCAGCTCGGCTCCCGCCAGCTGCGGTCGGCGGCGCTGGCGAAGGCCGGCATGTGGGCGACGCCCAGTGTGCGCAGTTCCGCCTCGAGCGCCTTGTCGGCGCGGCGGTTCTCGGTGGCGCTGCGCAGCTCGGACATCGGATTCCAGGCCGAGATCACACCGAAACTCGCCGCGCCCGGATACCGCAGGTCCAGCCCCGGCGCCGGCAGGCCGATGACGATGTCGTGCCAGTCATCGCGGTGCTGCCAGCGATACCGCGCGTCCAGGTAGGCGTGCAGGAGTTCGAGCAGGCGTGTGTCGTCGATGGGATGCTGGCGGTGCATGGCGGCGGTTTATCCCCCGGGGCCGCGTCCGTACACTCGGGGCCCCTTACGAATCCCAACGGAACGCAGGCGATGATCCGGACCAAGCTGCCCAAGGTCGGCACCACGATCTTCACCGTGATGTCGCAACTGGCGGCCGGGCACGGTGCGGTGAATCTCGGCCAGGGCTTCCCGGATTTCGACGTGCCGCCACGCCTGGTCGACGCGCTGGCCGCAGCGATGCGCGCCGGTCACAACCAGTATGCGCCGATGACGGGCATTGCGGCGCTGCGCGAGGCGATCGCGGAAAAGACCGAGCGCGTTTATGGACATCGGCCCGATGCCGACGCGGAGATCACCGTCACCAGCGGCGCCACCGAGGCGATCTTCGACGCGATCCACGCGGTCGTGCGCGCGGGCGAGGAGGTCGTGGTGCTCGATCCGGCCTACGACTGCTACGAGCCGGCGATCGAGCTGGCCGGTGCGGTACCGGTGCACGTCCCGCTGGACGCGGCGACGTTCGCACCCGACTGGCAGCGCGTGCGCGACGCGATCACGCCCAGAACGCGGATGCTGATCGTCAACAGCCCGCACAACCCCTCCGGCGCGATGCTCGGCGCGGACGACATGCGGGCCATCGCGGACATCCTGCGCGACACCGGCATCTTCCTGCTGTCGGACGAGGTCTACGAACACATCGTGTTCGACGGCGCGCGCCACGAATCGGCACTGCGCTGGCCGGAACTGCGCGAGCGCAGCTTCGTGGTGTCGAGTTTCGGCAAGACCTATCACTGCACCGGCTGGAAGCTCGGCTACTGCATCGCGCCGCCCGCGCTGAGCGCCGAGTTCCGCAAGGTCCACCAGTACAACGTGTTCTGCACCTTCGCGCCGGCCCAGCACGCATTCGCGGAGATGCTGCGCGAGGAACCCGCGCACTACGAGCAGCTCGGCGCCTTCTACCAGGCCAAGCGTGACGCCTTCGCCGCACAGCTGGCGACCACGCGACTGCGTTGCCTGCCCGTGCCCGGCGGCTATTTCCAGCTGGTCGACTATTCGGCGGTCAGCGATCTCGACGACGTCGCGTTCTGCCGCTGGCTGACGATCGAGAAGGGCGTGGCCGCGATTCCGCTGTCGCCCTTCTATGCCCAGCCGCCACCGGGGCAACGGCTGGCGCGGCTGTGCTTTGCCAAGCGCGACGCCACGCTCGACGCCGCGATCGCCCGCCTGCGCACGCTCTGACACGGTCCTGCGACGTTCGGTCGCGGCGGGGCTTCAGCCGTGCGTCGCTAGACTGGCGGCTCCCGCGCCCCGATCCGCCGACTGCCCGCCGTGCCATTCCGACTCGCCACGCTCGCCACATCGCTCGTGCTGCTCGTCGCCTGCAGCGCGCCACCGGCGGGCCCGTACACCGCCACCGACCTTTCGGGCGTGTCCTACGGCCGCAGCCTGGATCTGGTGGACACCGACGGGATGCCGCGCGGGCTCAGCGATTTCCGGGGGCGCTACGTGCTCCTGTCGTTCGGCTATACGCATTGCCCCGAGGTCTGTCCGACCAGCCTGGTGAAGGCCGCGCAGATCAAGCGTGCGCTGGGCGAAGCGGGCGCGCAGTTGCAGATCGTCTTCGTGACGGTCGATCCCGCACGCGACACCGGTCCGATCCTGGCCGACTACGTCGCCGCCTTCGGCGGTGACATCGTCGCGCTGCGTGGAAACGACATGCAGACACGCCTCGCAGCGCAGGCGTTCCGCGTGACCTATCGCGAGGTGCCGACGAGTTCGTCCTACGCGATGGACCACACGATGGTGAACTACCTGATTGGCCCCGACGGACGGCTGCGGCTCGCGTTCCAGTACGACCAGCCGGTGGCATCGATGGTCGACGACATCCGCCTTGCGATGAAGGCCGCACCCACGCACGGCTGAAGCGCCGAGCGGCATTTTCCGACTTGCGATGCATCGCGCGCGCGGCGTAGCCTCGGTCAGGGGAAGTGACAACGTGGGAGGTAAGGGATGACGATTCGCGTGTTCATGGTCGACGACCATGCACTGGTGCGCACCGGCATGCGCATGATCCTCGCCAACGAATCCGACATCGAAGTCGTCGGCGAGGCGGAGACCGGAGAAGCGGCGCTGCCGATGATCCGGCGGCTCAAGCCCGACATCGTGCTGTGCGATCTGCACCTGCCCGGCGTGAGCGGGCTCGAGGTCACCGAGCGCGTCGTGCGCGGCCAGCCCGAGACGCGGGTGATCGTGGTGTCGATCCTCGAAGATGGTCCGATGCCGCGGCGCATGATCGAGGCCGGCGCATCCGGTTACGTCGGCAAGGGCGGCGATGCGGCGGAGCTGGTGCGTGCGGTGCGCGATGTCGCGCGCGGCCGTCGCTATCTCGCCAGCAACATCGCGCAGAACCTCGCGCTGTCGGGCATCGGCGGCAACGAGACGCCGTTCGACGCGCTGTCGCCCCGCGAACTGGAAGTCGCGATGCTGCTGCTGCAGGGCCTGCGCCAGGAAGACATCGCCCGCCGCCTGAGTCTGAGCGCCAAGACGGTCAACACCCACAAGTCTCGGCTGTTCGAGAAACTGCAGATCCAGGACACCATCGCCCTCGCGCGACTGGCCAGCCAGTACGGGATCGCGCCGCCGGAGTTCGCGGTGCTCTGAACCGCAGTGCGCGCGTCGCGCTCGTCGCGCGATGCGCGTCTTCCGCGGGGGCCCGGTGCTCGCCCGCGGGCTGCCCGCAGCGCATCGACGTCGCCGATGCATCGCTGCAAACACGAAGCCCCGGCATTGCCGGGGCTTCGTGCGTGACGAGACTGCAGTCGATCAGACGTCGCGATGGCGCGTGCGCGCGTCCTCGGCGTCGTCGCCTGTCGATGCAGCGTCCGACGCGGTGACGTGCGGATCGGTCGTGCCGTCGGCGAGCCCGGCGTCACCGGGGGCGACGCCGGAGGCCTCCGGCTCGATCGACGGGGTATCCGTCCGCGGCGCCGCGGCGACGGGCGTGTCGAACAGGCCATGGTTCACCGGAGCGGCCGGCGTTGCGGGCGTCGGGTCGATCTGCGCTGCCGGCTCGGGGACCACCGGCGTCTCGACGACTTGATCGGCGGCCTGCGCGTCGTCGACCGTGGCGTCGATCGCCTCGGCGGCGGCGTCCGCGAATGCGGTGTCGGGCGCGGCCACGCTGACCGGCCACGCGTCGCGTGCAGCGTCGGCGTGCTGCGACGGTTCGACCGCAGCGGATTGCCAGGTCGACTCGACCTGCACCGGTGCGACGGCAGGCTCGACAGCCTGCGTGGCGGCGACGTGCGATTCGCCCGGGGCAGGTGTCGGAACGGGCTCGAACGCCTTGTCCGAAGCCAGGGCGACAGCGGTGTCGTCAGCGTCCGCCGACGCCATTTCTTGCGGTGCCGAGGCCTCGGCCACGGCGGCCACCGCTGCAGCGGCGACAGCCGGACGCGGATCGGGCTGTGCAGGCGCAGCAGGCGCCGGCGTCTGCGCGGGCAGGTCGTCGAAGTCGAACTCCGGCTGGCCGTGACCGGTCGAGACGACGCCGTCGTCCTCGCCGGCGTCATCGGCGTCCAGCGTGTGCTCGTCGCCCGCCAGACCATCGCCGGCCTTGCCGCGACGGCGACGGCGGCCACCGCGCCGACCGCGGCGACGACGTCCGTTGCCGTTCTCGTCATCAGCGGCGGTTTCATCACCGTCGCGGGCCTCCGTGTCCTCGGAGGCATCGCCGATCGCGCCCGGTGTCGCGTCGTGCGACACCGCAGCGGCGAAGCCGGCATCGTCGCGCGAAGTGTCGGCCACCACGCCCGGCGTGGACGGCTCGACCTCCGCCGGCACCGCACGCGGCGCCTCGACGGCGGCGGCAACCGGCGTGGCCGCTGCCGCGGTCACGCCCTGGGCCTCCTCGGACTCGCGCTCGGCACGCTCGCGCTGGCGCTGCTTCTGTCGCTGGCGACGCTCCTGCTGCCGCTCCTTGCGGGCATTGGCATCGACGGCGCCCGGCGGCTGCGGCTGCGGCTGCGCGGGAGGCGCTTCGCGACGCGATTCACGCGGCGTGTCGTCGCGCGCCACTTGCGTGGACGGGGCGCGGCCGGTGTCTGCCGACGGCGCATTGCCGCCGCCCTGGCCCGGCCGGTTGCCACGGCGATCCCGACGTTGACCGTTGTTGTTGCGGGGGCCTCGAGCTTCGTTGCGCTGTCCCTGGTCGCCGCGGGGCGCGCGCTCCTCGCGCGCGGGACGTGCAGGCGGCGAAGGCGGGGCAGGCGGTGCAAACAGCGCGCGCAGCCAACCCATCACGCCGCCGGTGGCAGCAGGTGCGACCGGTGCCGGTGCGGGCGGCGCTACCGGTGCGGGCGTCGGCGCAGGTGCGGTGACTTCGGGCTTCGGCTCGCGGATCGGCGCGGGCTGCGTCGGACGCACGGCGGTCACCGCCGGCGGCGGCACGTTGAGGTTGTTCTTGCTCAGCGCGATCGTGGCCACGCGACGCGGCGTGCCGCGCTGGTAGCTGGGGCGCGCGGTTTCCTCGCCGAGTTCGTTCTCGCGGATACGCGAGACCTCGTAATGCGGCGTGTGCAGCTGCTCGTCGGCGACGATGATGATCGGCGCGTCGTGGCGCTTCTCGATTTCGGCCAGCGCGCTGCGCTTTTCGTTGAGCAGGTAGTTGGCGATCTCGACCGGGGCCTGCACCAGCACCTGTCCGGTGTTGTCCTTCATCGCGTGTTCTTCGGCGACGCGAATGATCGACAGCGACAGCGATTCGATGCTGCGCATGCGGCCGTGGCCCTCGCAGCGCGGGCAGACGATCTGGCTCGACTCGCCCAGGCTCGCACGCAGGCGCTGGCGGCTCATCTCCAGCAGGCCGAACTTCGAGATCCGGTTCTGCTGCACGCGCGCGCGGTCGTACTTGAGCGCGTTCTGCAGGCGGTTCTCGACGTCGCGCTGGTGCTTGTTCGACGCCATGTCGATGAAGTCGATCACTACCAGGCCACCCAGGTCGCGCAGGCGCAGCTGGCGCGCCACTTCGTCGGCCGCTTCGAGGTTCGTGTTGAACGCGGTCTCCTCGATGTCGCCGCCCTTGGTGGCGCGCGCGGAGTTGACGTCGATCGCGGTCAGCGCCTCGGTCTGGTCGATGACCAGCGCGCCACCGGAGGGCAGGCGCACCGTGCGCTCGTAGGCGCTCTCGATCTGCGACTCGATCTGGTAGCGGTTGAACAGCGGGACGTCGTCGGTGTAGTGCTTGAGCTTGCGCAGGTTGTGCGGCATCACCTGTTCGACGAAGTCACGCGCTTCGGCGTACATCTCCGGCGTATCGACGAGGATCTCGGCGATGTCGGCGCGCATGTAGTCGCGCAGCGCGCGGGTGATCAGGCGCGATTCCTGGTAGATCAGGAACGGCGAGGGCTTGCTGAGCGCGGCCTCGGCGATCGCCCGCCAGATCGAGAGCAGGTAGTCGAGATCCCACTGCAGCTCCTCGGCGTCGCGGCCGACGCCGGCGGTGCGGATGATCACCCCCATCTCGTCGGGGATGTCCAGCGCATCCATGGCCTTCTTCAGCTCGGCCCGGTCCTCGCCCTCGATCCGGCGCGACACGCCGCCGGCCGTGGGCGAGTTGGGCATCAGCACCATGTAGCGGCCGGCCAGCGAGATGAACGTGGTCAGCGCGGCGCCCTTGTTGCCGCGCTCTTCCTTGTCGACCTGGACCACGACCTCCTGGCCCTCGCGCAGCAGTTCCTTGATCGAGCCCTTGTTCGGGTCGACGCCGGACTGGAAGTAGTCGCGGGAGATTTCCTTGAGCGGCAGGAAGCCGTGGCGGGCGGCGCCGTACTCGACGAATGCCGCTTCGAGCGAAGGCTCGATGCGGGTGATGCGGCCCTTGTAGATGTTGGACTTCTTCTGTTCCCTGGACGGCTGTTCGATGTCGATGTCGTACAGGGTCTGGCCATCAACGATGGCGACGCGCAGTTCTTCTGCCTGCGTCGCGTTGATCAGCATGCGCTTCATGGTTGCGTTTCCTCGCGCGCTCTCACGCGCGGAACGCCGGGGCGTTTCGCCTGGATGAAGCCTGTTGCCGCCGCGCACGCGCAGCGACACACCGGATTTTCCAGCGCTACGACACCACGGCGGGCCGCGGGAGCGCTTGTTCTATGTCTTGGGTGTTGCGGGCCGCGGGCCGCTCGCGCCGGTCTTGCCGACCTTCGCAAACGCCGCGCGGGACGTGTTCAGCACCGATGCGTCGCACCGGGCGATGGCCGGTCCTGCCATCGAGCCGCTAACATGGCCGCCCCTTGGGCGGTGGCCGCGCACTGTCAGGATGTCTTTGCAAGGCGGGCTTTTGGCCCGGGTTCTTCCAGAGAAATCAGTACCTTGGATCGCGGCCCGAGTGTAACAGATAAATAGGGACGCGATGACTGACAACAGTTCCAGTGGCACTGGCGGCGGGGTGCGACTGGTGCGGGTACCGGACGACCGCGACGGCCAGCGCCTCGACAACTTCCTGCTCGGCCAGCTCAAGGGCGCGCCGCGGTCGATCATCTACAAGATCGTGCGCAGCGGGCAGGTGCGGGTGAACGGGGGCCGGGCCAAGGCCGAGCGCAAGCTCGAAGCCGGCGACGAGGTGCGGATCCCGCCGGTCCGGCTGGAGGTCCCCGGCGAGGCCGGCACGCCGTCGAAGGGCCTGCTGGCGGCGATGGAGGCCAGCATCGTGTTCGAAGACGCCCGGCTGCTGGCGATCAGCAAGCCCAGCGGCATCGCCAGCCACGGTGGCAGCGGCATCAGCTTCGGCGTGATCGAGACCCTGCGGGCGCTGCGGCCCAACCAGTCTCTGGAACTGATCCACCGGCTCGACCGCGATACCTCGGGCCTGATGGTGCTGGCCAAGAAGCGCTCGGCGCTGACCCAGCTGCAGGCGCTGCTGCGCGAGGACCACGGGGCCGGCATCCGCAAGCGCTATCTGGCGTTGCTGGCCGGGCGCATGCCCGAGGGCACGATGAGCGTCGACGCGCCGCTGCATGTCGGCCTGCGCCAGGGCGGGGAGCGCCACGTCCAGGTCAATCCACAGGGCAAAGAGTCGCTGAGCCACTTCAAGATGCTCGAGCGGCGCGGCGGCCAGTCCTATTGCGAGGTGCGGATCGAGACCGGCCGCACCCACCAGATCCGCGTGCACGCCCAGCACATCGGTCATCCGGTGGCCGGAGACGACAAGTACGGCGATCCGGAGGTCAACAAGCGCCTGCGCGAGCAGGTCGGCCTCAAGCGCCTGTTCCTGCATGCCGCGTCGCTGGAGTTCACCCTCGACGACGGCGAGGCCTACGTGCTCAACGCCCCGTTGGCCGATGACCTGCGCGATGTGCTAGACCGTCTGAAGTAGGCTTCGCGCCGAGAGCGCCCGAACCGGGCCAGTCCGTCTCCGGCGCTCCGGAGACTCAGTCCAGCAGCCGGTCGGCCTTGGCCGCGCAGATGAAGTCGTTCTCGCTCAGGCCGCCGACATCGTGGGTGGAAAAGCGCGCGTCGACACGGTCGTAGTGCACGCCGAGATCGGGATGGTGGTCTTCGCGGTGGGCGATGAAGGCCAGCGCGTTCACGAAGGCCATCGTGCGGTGGTAGTCGTCGAAGCGGAACGTGCGGACCAGCGCCTGGCCGTCTTCGGCCAGCGACCAGCCGGGCACCTGCGGCAGCAGTTCGCGCACGCGCGCTTCGGGCAGGCGGTGCGCGTCGCCACGACGCGGCACGCAGTGGGCATCGCTGAGCGGAATCAGATCGGACATCGTGGAATCTCCTGTCGAGGGCCGTTCATGCGGCAGACGGCGACCGGCGCGTGGACCGGCGCGGGGTCGCTAGAATACGCGGCATGATCAACATCTCCGAATCCGCGCAGACGCATTTCCGCAAGCTGATCGAGCGCGAATCGCTGCCGGGGCTGGGTGTGCGGCTGTCGGCCGTGCACGCCGGCACCTCGCGCGCCGACGTGCGCCTGGAGTTCGCCGACAGCGGCGACCTGCAGGGCGACGAATGGGCGATCGACTGCGAAGGTTTCACGCTGTGGCTCGACGCGCCGAGCGTGCCGTACCTCGACGGCGCCGAGATCGACTACGAAGCGCGTGCCACCGGTGGGCAGCTGCAGATCCGCGCGCCGAAGATCAAGGGCGAGGCGCCGCCCGAGGCCGCATCGCTGGTCGAGCGCGTGCGCTGGGTGGTCGAGCATGAGGTCAATCCGCAGCTCGCCCAGCACCGCGGCCACGTGACCGTGCAGGAAGTGACCGCCGATGGCGTGGTGGTGCTGCGCTTCGGCGGCGGTTGCCACGGCTGCGGCCTGGTCGATGTGACCCTCAAGCAGGGCATCGAGAAGACGCTCATGGAGAAGGCGCCGGGCGTGACCGCGGTTCGCGACGCGACCGACCACGACACCGGCGACGCGCCGTACATGCCGCGCGACGCGGCTTGACCGCCGGCACACGGGCGGCCG
>Ga0207791_1000176_pt1 | contig 17458 bp, 11 predicted proteins | sample HigsolmetaGSP16D_FD_184844 | JGI IMG/M metagenome (GOLD analysis project Ga0207791, IMG submission 184844) | High solid enriched microbial communities from the Joint BioEnergy Institute, USA - SP1-6-D (SPAdes) | ecosystem: Engineered > Bioreactor > SSF (Solid state fermentation) > Aerobic >...
TGTGCCGGCAGTGGCGGTGAGCTTTGAGCCGCTGCCGCGCGAGTTCTTTGCGCCTGCTGTGCCGCCACCGCGTTTGACCCTGGCGCGCGCCAAGATCAAAGGCTTGTATGAGTTCGGCGCCGACAGCGTGGGCTTGATTCGTTTCGACGACCGATTGTCGAAGATGAGCGCGGACGATTTTGTGCGCTTGGTCCTGGTCGGTCGCCTGTGTGCGCGCGAAGTCTGGATCGGCCCGGAGTTTCGCTTCGGCCATCGGCGTGGCGGCGACATCGGCCTGCTGCATGCGCTCGGTCAACAGCATGGCTTTGTGGCCGGCGAGATCGCTCCGGTGCATCGACATGGCGAGCGGATTTCGGCAACGCGCATTCGCGAACTGCTTGGAGCTGGAGCTTTCGCCCACGCGGGCGACTTGCTCGGCCGCCCGTACGCCATCGGTGGCCGGGTAGTGCGCGGCAAGCAGCTCGGTCGCACGCTGGGGTATCCCACCGCCAACTTGCGCTTTTCGCGTACGCCAGCGTTGTCGGGCATCTATGCAACCTGGGTGCATGGCGTGGCCGAGACGCCGTTGCCGTCGGTCTCAAGCTTCGGTACGCGACCGACAGTGGCTGGTGTGGAGCGGTTGCTGGAAGCGCATCTGTTCGATTTTCAGGGCGAGCTGTATGGCCGCCATATCGATGTCCAATTCGTCGCCAAGCTGCGCGAGGAAGAAAGGTTCGATGGCCTGGAGGCGTTGACCGTGCAGATGCACCGCGATGCCGACCAGGCGCGTGCGGTGTTGATGGCACACGTGAGCTCTCCGCAACACCCCATCGTTACTGCGAGCCTCTCGCAAGAGCCCGCACATCCATGTGTGGACGTATTGAAAAATCCAGCGCAACGGTAGATTCCTGTGACCCAAGATTACAAAGCCACTCTTCATCTGCCTGCGACGGAATTTCCGATGCGCGGCGACCTGCCCAAGCGCGAGCCGGCGATACTGGAACGCTGGGAACGCGAGGGGCTGTATGCACAGCTGCGCGCCAGCGCGGCAGGGCGCCCGCTGTTCGTGCTGCACGATGGCCCGCCGTATGCCAACGGCCAGATCCATCTCGGCCATGCGTTCAACAAAATCCTCAAGGACATCATCATCAAGTCCAAGTATCTGGCCGGCTTCGATGCCCCGTATGTCCCAGGCTGGGATTGCCATGGCCTGCCGATCGAGATCGCGATCGAAAAGCAATACGGCAAGGTCGGCGTCAAGCTCGATGCGGTCGATTTTCGGCAGAAATGCCGCGAATACGCGACCGAGCAGATCGCTCTGCAGCGGCGCGATTTCAAGCGTCTGGGCGTGATCGGTGACTGGGAAAATCCATACAGGACGCTGGATTTCCGTTTCGAAGCCAACGAAATCCGTGCGCTGGCCAAGATTGTCGACAATGGTCATCTGGCCCGCGGCGTGAAGCCTGTACATTGGTGCTTCGATTGCGGCTCAGCACTGGCTGAAGCCGAGATCGAATATGCCGATAAGGTGTCGCCGACGATGGAGGTTGCTTACCCCGCGCGCGACCCTGGCGCAGTCGCTGCCGCATTCGGTGTAACCCTGCCAGTGGGCGTGGGTGTGGCGGTGCCGATCTGGACAACGACGCCGTGGACGCTGCCTGCTTCGCTAGCGGTCAGCCTGGGCGCCGAGCTCGACTATGTGCTGGTCGAAGGCCCGGCTGACGGTGGTCAGCAGCGTTGGCTGGTGATCGCTCAAGCGTTGGCTGCCGCGGTGCTTGCCCGTTACGGGGTGAACGAGGTCGTGGTGCACGGTCACGCCAAGGGCGCAGCGCTGGAGCAGATGCTGCTGAATCATCCGTTTTATGCTGCACGCGAGATTCCTCTGCTGCTGGGCGATCACGTATCGGCCGAAGACGGTACCGGCGCGGTGCATACCGCACCAGGTCACGGTCAGGAGGACTACCAGGTTTTCAAGCAGTATGGTCTGCTGGAGCGTTATGACGCTGCGCAGATCAATCCAGTGGACGGGCGCGGCGTGTATCTGCCTTCAACGCCCCCGCTGGGCGACACCGCACTGGCTGGACTGCACATCTGGAAGGCCAACGATGTCATCATCGACGCGTTGCGCGAGACGGGCGTGCTGCTGGCAGCCAGCAAGATGGAGCACAGCTATCCGCATTGCTGGCGACATAGGACGCCGATTGCGTTCCGCGCAACGCCGCAGTGGTTCATCTCGATGGAGCAAGCCAATCTGCGCGCAGACGCGTTGAAGGCCATTGAAAGCGTTCATTGGTATCCATCCTGGGGTCAGGCGCGTATCGCTGGCATGGTTGACGGACGCCCGGACTGGACCATCTCGCGTCAGCGCACCTGGGGCGTGCCGATCGCCTTGTTCGTGCACCGCGAAACCGGCGAGCCGCATCCGCGCAGCAGCGAGTTATTGCGCCAAGTGGCCGACCGCGTCGAACTGAGCGGCGTGGACGTGTGGTACACGCTGGATGCTGCCGAGTTGCTGGGTGATGAGGCAACCGACTACGACAAGATCACCGACATTCTGGATGTGTGGTTCGACTCTGGCTTGACGCACGAGGCGGTGCTGGTAGACCGTGGTCTGTCTAAGCCGGCCGACCTGTATCTGGAAGGTTCTGACCAGCACCGCGGTTGGTTTCAGTCCTCGCTGCTGACTGGTGTGGCCATCGACAGGGCGGCGCCGTACAAGCAGTGCCTCACCCACGGTTTCACTGTGGACGAGCGCGGTCGCAAGATGTCCAAGTCGCTGGGCAATGGCTTCGAACCGCAGGACATCATGAAGACGCTGGGTGCTGACATCCTGCGTTTGTGGATCGCCTCGACCGACTACAGCAACGAGATGTCGCTGTCGCAGGAGATCCTCAAGCGCAATGCCGATGCGTACCGCCGCCTGCGCAACACCGCGCGGTTCCTGCTTGGTAATTTGCATGGCTTCGATCCGCTGCAGCATCTGGTCGTGCTGGAAGACATGGTGCTGCTGGACCGCTGGATCGTGCATCGCGCGCACGAACTCCAGGAGAAGATCGTGTCCGCCTATGCACGCTATGACTTCGCCGAGATCGTGCAGGCGCTGCTGAATTTCTGCAGTGTGGATATGGGGTCGCTATACCTGGACGTCACCAAGGACCGCCTTTACACGATGGCCGAAGGTGCGCAGGGCCGTCGTTCGGCGCAGAGCGCGATGTATCACGTGGCCGAGGCATTCGTGCGCTGGATCGCGCCGGTGTTGAGCTTTACTGCCGAAGAGTTATGGTGCTATCTGCCGGGTAAGCGTGTTGACAATGTGTTGTTCACCACCTGGTACGACGGCCTCGCACCGTTGCCTGACGATGCCGCAGTGACCGGTGCGGATGTCGCCAAGTTGTTGGCCTTGCGCGAGCAGGTGGCCAAGGTGCTGGAGCCAATGCGTGCCAATGGCGCGATCGGCGCTGCGCTGGAAGCGGAGATCACCGTCGCCGTCGACGCGCAGACTGCCGCGCGCTGGCAGCCGCTGGTCGATGAGCTGCGCTTCTTGTTCATCAGTGGCGATGTCACCGTGACCGCAGCCAGCACCGACGACATCTTTGTCAGCGCGCAGCCCACGAGCAAGGCCAAGTGTGTGCGCTGCTGGCACCATCAAGCCAGCGTTGGCAGCGACCTGCGTCACCCGGAGCTGTGCAGCCGCTGCGTCAGCAATATCGAAGGTCCCGGAGAGATGCGTCGCTGGTTCTGATGCCGCTGTGAAGGCAGTATGTGTGAGCGGTCTTGTCACGCAGCACTGTCGTCTTGAGGTAGCTCCAGCCTGCGTTTATGTGCCTGGGTGCTTGGGCATATGCGCAGCGGGCCCGGCAGCGCTGGTTTGTGTCATTTGTAGTTGCGACCTCCATCCAGGCGTCTTCTCCGGCATGGGAGTAGCCGCCACCAATTGCGATGTTTCGATATGAGCCAACGACCCAATCCCTCCGCCCTGATCTGGCTGTCGCTGTCTGCGCTTGTGGTGGGCCTGGACCAATGGAGCAAGGCCTGGGTGCTGTCCAGCTTGCCCGAATACACGCCGGTACCGGTGATCGACGGTTTCTGGAACTGGTACCGCACCTACAACACAGGTGCAGCATTCAGCTTTTTGAGCGATGCAGGCGGTTGGCAGCTATGGTTCTTTACTGCGTTTGCATTGGGTATCAGCGGCCTGCTGGGGCTCTGGCTCTCGCGCACCGCGCGCGGACAATGGCGCAGTGCGCTGCCATATGCGTTGGTGATCGGCGGGGCGATTGGCAACGTGATCGACCGGCTGATGCACGGTCACGTGGTGGATTTCATTCAATGGTACATCGGCAGCCACACTTGGCCGTCATTCAATATCGCCGATTCTGCGATCGTGGGCGGGGCAATCGGCATTGCCGTGTTCGGGTTGTTTGACACCTCCGGTAAACAGGCGTCGGGAACAGGGAATCTGCGCTGAAGCCTGCATGCAGGTGCGTGCTGCCAGCTCCGGCCCTGCATCCTCCATTCCCGTAGAATGACCGCCATGGATGTCTTGCTTGCCAATCCCCGGGGTTTTTGTGCCGGTGTCGACCGTGCGATCGAGATCGTCAAGCGTGCGATCGAAACGCTGGGCGCGCCGATTTATGTGCGTCACGAAGTTGTGCACAACCGCTTTGTGGTCGACGACTTGAAGCAGCGTGGCGCGATCTTCGTCGAAGAACTCGACGAGGTGCCTGATGATGCCACTGTCATTTTCAGCGCCCATGGTGTCTCGCAGGCGGTGCGTCTGGAAGCCGAGCGTCGCGGGTTGAAGGTGTTCGACGCCACCTGTCCACTGGTGACCAAGGTGCATTTCGAGGTCGCGCGGCATTGCCGGGCCGGCCGCGATGTGGTGCTCATCGGTCACGCAGGGCATCCGGAAGTGGAAGGCACGATGGGGCAGTGGAGCCGCGAGCGCGGCCCGGGCACGATTTACCTGGTTGAAGACATCGACCAGGTTGCCACGCTCGACGTTCGCCAACCCGGAAATCTTGCCTACACCACCCAGACCACGCTGTCTGTGGACGACACCATGGGTATTATCGAGGCGTTGCGTGCGCGCTACCCGGCAATGCAGGGGCCGCGTCACGACGATATCTGTTACGCCACCCAGAACCGTCAGGACGCGGTACGCGATCTGGCGCGGCAGTGCGATCTGGTGCTGGTGGTTGGTTCCCCCAATAGCTCTAATTCCAACCGGCTGAGCGAGCTGGCTCGACGCGACGGGGTGGAGTCCTACCTGATCGACAACGCCAGTGAGATCGACCCGGCCTGGATTGTCGGCAAACAGCAGATCGGCCTGACCGCCGGAGCCTCTGCGCCGCAGGTGCTGGTCGATGGCGTGTTGGCACGCTTGCGCGAATTGGGTGCCAGTGGCGTTTCTGAGCTCGAAGGAGAACCCGAATCGATGGTGTTTGCGCTGCCCAAGGAGTTGCGGCTGCATCTGGTCAGCTGAGGCGACGGCCCCTGGCCCCGTGCCGCGCTTGCAGCGATTGACCAAAGGACGGCTGCACTCCTACAATTAAGGGCTTGCCGGAATAGCTCAGTTGGTAGAGCGGCGCATTCGTAATGCGTAGGTCGTAGGTTCGATTCCTATTTCCGGCACCACGCCTCAGGATTGGGTCGGTCTCTTCGGGCCCAGGTGTTTTTTGGTGCATGAGCAGCGTCCGGTTTCACGTATCCATCGCGTGTACGGCAAGTCTGTCCCCCTTCCGCATCCAAGCACAGCGGTCGCTTGAGTTGCCGCATTTTGCTGCACTGCGACAACATGTCGCACAAATTGGCGCGCATTTATGGCGTTAGAGCATTGCCAATGGGTTTCGTGCAGGTGCAGCAAAGACTAAAATTAGTGCGCTAGTCCGTGTCGACGGTCCGCGCAGCTCACCTCTCTCAGGAGACGTGCACGCGTCAGGTATATTCGCGACGGATACGACGAACGAGGCTGGCGTTCCTTCGCACTTGGATCGACTGATGATTCCGCTGAAACATCTCGGGCGCTTACTTCGTCCAGGTCTGACGTTGCCCTTCCTGCTGCTGGCAGGTTGCAACTCGGCCATCCTCAATCCGAAGGGCCAGATCGGCCATGACGAAAAGCAACTGCTGATCACCTCGGTGGTGCTGATGCTGATCGTGGTCATCCCGGTGATCGTGATGGCGATTGCGTTCGCGTGGAAATATCGCGCCTCCAACATCAATGCGCGCTACGAGCCGGAGTGGTCGCACTCCACGGCCATCGAAGTGGTGGTGTGGTCGATCCCGTGCGTGATCATCCTGGTGCTGGCGGTGCTGACCTGGCGCTCGTCGCACGCGCTGGATCCGTACCGACCGCTGGATTCGAACATCAAGCCGATCAACATCGAAGCGGTATCGCTGGACTGGAAGTGGATGTTCATCTATCCGGATCAAAACATCGCCACCGTTAACGAGATCGCGTTCCCGGTGCACACGCCGCTGAACTTCAAGATCACCTCCGACACGGTGATGAATTCGTTCTTCATTCCGCGCCTGGGCACCATGATTTACGCGATGGCGGGCATGGAAACCAAGCTGCATTTGGTGGCCAACGAGCCGGGCGACTACTTCGGTCTGTCGGCCAATTACAGCGGCCACGGTTTCTCGAAAATGAGCTTCAAGGCGCATGCCACTGATCAGGCTGGTTTCGATGCATGGGTGGCCAAGGTCAAGGCGTCACCGACCGCGTTGAACGCTGCCGAGTACCAGGTGCTCGCCGCCAATCGCAATGACAAGGAGCAGTATCCAGTTACTTACTATTCGTCGGTGCAAGATGGCATGTTCCGCTCGTTGGTCGACAAATACATGAATGGTCCGGGCCACAGTCAAGGCCACGGCCACCATCAGGCATCGGCGACGGAGCCGGTCGCCATGTGCACTTCTGGAGACAAGTGATGCTAGGCAAACTTACCATCGATGCAGTGCCGTACCACGAGCCGATCATTATGGTCGCGCTGGGTGGTGCGAGCCTGCTCGGCCTGCTCATCGCAGGCGCCATCACCAAGTACAGGCTGTGGGGCTATCTCTGGAAGGAGTGGTTCACCTCGGTGGATCACAAGCGCATCGGTGTGATGTATATCGTCGTAGCGCTGGTGATGCTGCTGCGCGGTTTTGCCGACGCGTTGATGATGCGCACCCAGCAGGCGCTGGCTGGTCATGGTGGCGAGGGCCTGTTTCCTCCGCACCACTATGATCAGATCTTTACCGCGCATGGCGTGATCATGATCTTCTTCATGGCCATGCCGTTCATGACGGGCCTGTTGAACCTGATTGTGCCGCTTCAGATCGGCGCACGCGATGTTGCGTTCCCGTTCCTGAATTCGCTGAGCTTCTGGCTGTTCGTGGCCGGTGCGGCGCTGATCAATATCTCGCTGGGTGTCGGTGAATTCGCGCAGACCGGTTGGCTGGCGTATCCGCCATTGTCAGGGCTGGAATACAGCCCAGGGGTCGGTGTCGATTATTACATCTGGGCGTTGCAGGTGTCCGGTTTAGGGACGTTGCTGACCGGCGTCAACTTCTTCGTGACAATCATGCGGATGCGCGCGCCGGGAATGACCTTGATGCGCATGCCGGTCTTTACCTGGACCGCGCTGATCACCAACATCCTGATCATCGCTGCCTTCCCCATTCTGACCGTGGCGCTGGCGTTGTTGGGCGCTGACCGTTACCTGGGCACGCATTTCTTCACCAACGACGGTGGCGGCAACGCCATGATGTACGTCAACCTGATCTGGATCTGGGGCCACCCGGAGGTCTACATCCTGATCCTGCCGGCGTTTGGCATTTTCTCCGAGTTGATCGCCACCTATAGCCGCAAGTGTCTGTTCGGCTACACCTCGATGGTCTACGCGACATCGTGCATCGGCGTGCTGTCGTTCGTGGTGTGGTTGCACCACTTCTTCACCATGGGGTCGGGTGCCAACGTCAATGCCTTCTTCGGCATCACGACGATGATCATCTCGATCCCGACCGGCGTGAAAATCTTCAACTGGCTGTTCACCATGTTCCGCGGGCGCGTGCACATGACCGCGCCGGTGCTGTGGACGATCGGCTTCATCATCACCTTCACCATCGGCGGCATGACCGGGGTGATGTTGGCGATTCCGGCTGTCGACTTCGTGTTGCATAACAGCCTGTTCCTGATCGCGCACTTTCATAACGTGATCATCGGCGGCGTGGTTTTCGGTTATCTGGCAGGTCTGACCTACTGGTTTCCGAAGGCGTTTGGCTTCAAGCTCAACGACACGCTGGGCAAGGCATCGTTCTGGTGCTGGATCACCGGCTTCTTCGTGGCCTTCATGCCGTTGTACGTGCTCGGTTTCATGGGTATGACGCGTCGCATGAACACCTACAACCACCCAGAGTGGGCGCCGTGGCTGTACGTGGCCGCAGTCGGTGCTGCAATCATCGGTATGGGTATCTTCTTGAACCTGGTGCAGATTGGTTACAGCGTTTGGAAGCGCAAGGAGCATATGGATTACACGGGCGATCCGTGGGATGGCCGGACGCTGGAATGGGCGACTTCCTCGCCGCCGCCGTTCTACAACTTCGCCGTGCTGCCGCACATCGACGAGCGCGATCAGTTCTGGGCTGACAAACAGAAGGGCAAGGGTTGGGTGCGTCCGTCCAAGTACGAAGCGATCCACATGCCGCGTAACACCGGTGCAGGCGTCTTTATCGGTGCCTTCAGTGTGCTGCTGGGTTTCGGTTTGATCTGGCACATCTGGTGGCTGGCCATCATTGGCCTGGTGGGCATGATCGGCAGCTTCATCGCACGCACCTTCGATGATGACATCGATTATTGGGTGCCGGCCGACGAAGTGGAGCGCATCGAGAACGCACGTTTCGCCCTGCTCGAACAGCAACAGGCGGCGCATGCCGCGAAGGTGGTATGACCATGGCTTCCTCGACCACGCTTGATCACGCCGCCCACGCGGGCGGCCACGACCACGGGCACGCCCATCACGACGGCGGTGGCAACACCGTCTTCGGATTCTGGGTCTATCTGATGAGCGATTGCCTGCTGTTTGCCGGTCTGTTCGCTACCTATGCGGTGCTCTCCGGTGCAACGGTGGATGGGCCGACTGCCAAGGAGTTGTTCGATCTGAAGTTCGTGCTGGTGGAAACCTTCCTACTGTTGTTCAGCAGCTTGAGCTTTGGCTTTGCGATGATTTGCGCGCACAAGCGCAGGATGGGCGGCCTTTACTGCTGGCTGGTTGTCACCGCGCTGCTGGGTATCGGTTTTTTGTGCATGGAAGTGTGGGAGTTCAATCACCTCGTCCATGAAGGCGCTGGCCCAGGTCGCAGTGCGTTTCTGTCGGCGTTCTTCACTCTGGTCGGCACGCACGGTCTGCACGTGGCCTCTGGCCTGCTATGGATGGCGGTGCTGGTAATCCAGATCTGCAAGAACGGCCTGACTGCCCGCAACAACACGCGGCTGGCCTGCCTGAGCCTGTTCTGGCACTTCTTGGACATCATCTGGATTGGTGTGTTCACCGTCGTGTATCTGCTGGGAGCGCTGTAATGGTCAATCACCACAACACTGAAACCGGTGCCGACGCACATGCCGGTGGTTTGAAGTCCTACCTGATCGGCTTTGCGATGGCCGTGATTCTCACCGTCATCCCGTTTGCGATGGTGATGAGCGGCGCGTTCTCTAAGGGCGTCACTGTCACGGTGATCTCGGTCATGGCCGCCGTGCAGATGCTGGTGCACATGGTGTATTTCCTCCACATGGATCGCTCGCCGGAGCAGCGCTCCAATGTCCAGGTGGGTTTATTCTCGCTGCTGATTATCGGCATTGTGATCGTCGGCTCGCTGTGGGTACTGCACAACATGAACGTCAACATGATGCATTGAGACGGCACCACGCCGGATCGACGCGCCGCTGAAGCAGAAGCCGCCAAACAATTGGCGGCTTTTTTATACTTTATTTCGCACGCAACATGACCAATGGCATACGGGCAAGCACAGGCAGGCGCTTAGCATCATGGACTTGCCTGGTTCAGGTCACCTGCGGAGCTGCGATGAAAATGCCCACCTTGTTGTCCGTGCCATTGCTGGTGGCGCTGTCGCTGCCTGCAGTTGCGCAAACCGTAGCGCCGCAGGACGTGCCGTTCGACGGCACCTTGAAGATCGACGTGGATGCCACCGATCTGGCGCACCGCATCTTCAAGGTCAAGACCACCATGCCAGCCAAGCCTGGCCCGATGACGCTGCTGTATCCCCACTGGATTCCGGGTACCCATTCTCCGACTGGCCCGATCGACAAGCTCGCCGGTTTGGTAATCAAGGTCGATGGCAAGGTTGTGCCATGGAAGCGCGATCAATTTGACGTCTATGCATTCAAGGTGGACGTGCCGCAGGGTGCCACCGAGTTGATGGCCGAGTTCAAGTTCCTCTCGCCGCAGGGCGGTAATCAGGGCCGGGTGATGATGACCCCGGAGATGCTCAATCTGCAGTGGAATACCACCGCGCTGTATCCGGCTGGCTATGTCGCGCGCAACATCAAGGTGCAGGCCAGCGTCACGCTGCCGGCAGGCTGGAACTATGCCACCGCACTGGAAACTGATCGCCGCGTCGGCGACACGGTGGCTTTCAAGCCGATCAATTTCGACGACCTGGTCGATTCGCCGATGCTCGCCGGCAAGTACTACAAGCGTGTGGAGTTGAGCGCCGGCAAGCAACCGGTCTATCTCAATGTGTTCGCCGATGAAGCCAAATGGCTGGCGGCCAAGCCCGAGCAGATCAAGGCGCATGCTGCGCTAGTGCAGCAGATGGACAAGCTGTACGGCGCGCGCCATTTCGACCATTACGAATTTCTGCTGGCGCTGACCAAAAAGCTCGGTGGCATCGGCCTGGAGCATCACCGTTCCAGCGAAAACAGCGGCCCACCGAACTACTTCACGGAGTGGGACAAGAGCTGGACCATGCGCGACCTGCTACCGCATGAATTCAATCACTCCTGGAACGGCAAGTACCGCCGTGGCGCTGACCTGACAACGCCGAACTTCAATGTACCCATGGGCGATAGCCTGCTGTGGTTGTACGAAGGACAAACCCAATTCTGGGGCCAGGTGATGGCGGCGCGTTCGGGCCTGTGGACGCAGGAGCAGGCGCGCGCGACGCTTGCCGATGTTGCCGGGGCCTACGATCGGGGGCGCCCGGGACTGGCCTGGCGCAATATCCAGGACACCACCAATGATCCGACCATGTCGTTGCGTCGCCCACGGGCTTATCGCAGCTATCAGCTCAGCGAGGACTACTATTCCGGCGGGCAGATGATATGGCTGGAAGTCGACAGCAAGCTGCGTGCGCTCAGCAACAACAAGCGTTCCATCAATGACTTTGCCAAGGCGTTCTTTGGCATCAACAACGGCGACTGGGGCGTGAAGACATACACCTTCGCCGACATTGTCGCGACCCTCAATCGCCTGGCACCCTACGATTGGGCAACACTGTTGCGCGCGCGCATCGATGGCCATGGCTCATTGATCGGCGGCCTGGAAGCCGACGGCTGGAAGCTGGTCTACACCGAGCAGCCGAATCTTGCGATCAAGGGTTTTGAGAGCGAGGCGAACGTAACCAAACTGACCTACTCACTGGGCCTGGTGTTGGAAGGTTCCGGCGAAATTACTGACGTGCTGTGGGACAGCCCAGCTTTCAATGCCGGCCTGATCAACGGCAACACCATTGTGGCTGTCAACGGTCGCGCCTTCAGTGGCGAGGTGATCAAGGATGCTGTCACAGCGGCCAAGGGTACGAATGCGCCGATCGAACTGCTGGTCAAGCGCTACGATCGCTACGATGCAGTGCGCATCGACTACCACAGTGGGCTGCTGTATCCGCACCTGGAGCGCATCGCCGGTAAGCCCGATCGCCTGAGCGAGTTGTACAAGGCGCGATAAGCGGTGCACTCCCACGGCGTTGATCGGCGTGGGAGTCGTGGCCTCAAGGTGGCAGCCCAGTCGTTACCGGACGTGCCGCTGCTGGATCAGGGTAACTTATAAAGCGATTGCGTCATGTGCCAGCACCTCGTCGACTTAGCGAGGTGCGCGCCCGACCAGCTTGCGTCGCGCACCTTGAGATCGTCAGCCACTATCCTGTTGCTTCCGCAACGATGGAAAAGAACGATGGCGAAGGCGAAAACGGCCTATGTCTGCGGTGAGTGCGGGGCCGAGTACAACAAGTGGCAAGGGCAATGCACCGACTGCGGTGTCTGGAACACGCTGAGCGAAATCGTGCTTGAAAGTGCGACCTCAGGTGGCAAGACGTCGCCTGCGGCATCGCGGCGCAGCGGCTGGGCCGGCAAGGCCGGGCCGCCTACGATCACCGCACTCAAGGACGTGCAGCAGTCCGAGCAGGCGCGCGTGTCCACCGGTATCGGTGAGTTCGACCGGGTGCTGGGTGGAGGTTTGGTGGAAGGGGCGGTGGTGCTGATCGGCGGTGACCCAGGCATTGGCAAATCGACATTGCTACTGCAGGCACTGGCACGTATGGCGGGCAGTTTGCCGGTGTTGTATGTGACCGGGGAAGAATCGCTGGCGCAGGTGGCCGGGCGTGCGATGCGTCTGGAACTGCCGCTGGAAGGCCTGAATGCCCTGGCCGAAACCGGCATCGAAAGTATCCTGCAACACGCCAGCGTGGCGCGGCCGAAATTGATCGTGGCCGATTCGGTGCAGACCCTATGGACCGAATCGTTGACCGCAGCGCCAGGTTCGGTGAGCCAGGTGCGCGAGAGCGCAGCGCGGCTGGTGCGCTATGCCAAGGAAACCGGCACCGCCGTGTTTCTGGTCGGCCATGTGACCAAGGAAGGCGGTATCGCCGGCCCGCGCGTGCTTGAGCACATGGTCGATGCGGTGCTGTATTTCGAAGGTGACAGTGGTAGCCGATTCCGCCTGTTACGCGCGTTCAAGAACCGCTTCGGTGCGGTCAACGAGTTGGGGGTATTCGCGATGGGCGAGAAGGGGCTGAAGGAGGTCTCCAACCCATCGGCCATTTTCCTGTCTGGCGGCAGTACCCAGCAGCCGGGCAGTTGCGTGATGGTCACCCGCGAGGGCACCCGTCCGCTGATGGTAGAGGTGCAGGCGCTGGTGGATGGCTCGCCGTTGTCCAATCCACGCCGGGTTGCAGTGGGTCTGGAGCAGAACCGTCTGGCGATGTTGCTGGCGGTGCTGCATCGCCATGGCGGCATCGTGGTGAGCGATCAAGACGTGTTCGTCAATGTGGTGGGTGGCATCCGCGTGCAGGAAACCGCGGCCGATTTACCGGTTCTGCTGGCAGTGCTGTCCTCACTGCGCGACCGACCGTTGTCTGAAAAGACCATCGCATTCGGAGAAGTGGGGCTTTCCGGCGAAATCCGCCCGGTGCCCAACGGCGAGGACCGGTTGAAGGAGGCCGCGACGCATGGTTTCAAGCGCGCAATCGTGCCGCGCGCCAATGCACCCAAGATCGCCAGCATCAAGGGCATGGACATCATTGCGGTGGAGCGATTGAGCCAGGCGCTGGAGGCGGCGGCAGATTGACGCTTGCGCGGTACGGTACGCTGCGGTGCAAGTGGGTTCGGCAGTGTGTGATGCACCTAGCGCAGGTACGGCCTTACAAATCGTGGTTATGAATTAGTGCGCCGCTCAGCAGGCGGCTCCGCGATGGGCCTGGCTCAGACTCGGGATGAGGGTCTTGCTCATCGCCGTTGCATTCTTGTCGTGCTGCGCGAGTTCCAGCTTGTAACCATGCGAATACACGGTTCTGATGCGTACTGCGCCGCTGTGATTGCATAGCTGCAATTTTTTGCGCAGCTTGTAGATGTGCTGCTCCATCGTGCGGTCGGTAAATTCGGTATGGCTGCCCCAGACGGCCTTGGCTAGCTGGCAACGCCGGAAGCACACGCCGGGGCTGGAGAACAGGAGCCAGGCAATCGAGAATTCGCGCGCGGTCAGCATGATCGGCGTGCCGTGCAGGTACACGGTATTTTCGTCGCGGATCAACTGGTATGGCCCAACGCTGAGTTGCTGCAGTTCCGTGCAAGCCGGGGCGACTGGCGACAGCGCCAGGGCTGCGCGCACATGCAACTCGTGCGAATTGAAAGGCAACGCGAGTACGTCCTGCGCGCCCGCACGATACCAGCTCAGGATGTCCGTGGCGCAATCGAAGCGTCCCAGCACGATCAGCGGTGTGGGATGACCGCTATGGCAGCGCTGCCAGGCCAGCAACGAGCTGTCGTCGGAGCTAACGCAGCTGGCATCGAAAATGAGCAACTCGCAGGGAGAATGCCGCAGCGAACGCAGGAGATCCAATTCATCTGGGAACACCGAGAGATTGCGCGCAAGCGGTGCGAGGCTGGCGTTGACTTGGGAGGCCAAGCGTGCGTCCTGCGTCAACAGAAACGCCGACCCCTGTGGTTTGGGTGAAAGGGCGCCCATCAGCTGGCTTTCTCTTCGCGATATCCGTGCCACTGCGAGCTCGGGTACCGATGCCGCAAGGCCGATGCCACTACAAAACCCATGAGGAGATATCGATGCATGGTCGGACCATTCGGCTGCCGGGGAGAGATCCAGAGATGCTGGACAAATGGTATGTACCATTGCGAAGGCGAAAAGTTTCACGCTTGTACGTGCTTGTTCGTATTTTCACCGTTTAGCTTTAACCGGCACTCATCTAAGTGTAATGGAGCTCTTACATATCTGACCTGTTCTAGCTGAGCGCGGATGGCAAATGGCTGCCGTGCAGCTGCGGCAAGGCGATAGAGCGAGGTAACAGACGACCGCACACGGTCTTTTAGGTATAGACCAATCTATTTCGATTTGAAATGAATTCACGCGTAAACGGAATACGAAGGTAACGATTCGGCAACACGCTATGCCTGCGGTCGTCAAAGCCAGCCAACGACTGCGCGTGTGCATACGGAGCAATCGGGTGTTGTCATGACAACAGGTGACAACGGTCAATTTGTGTGCAAACAGCGCGTTCGCAGATGTTGTCAAGTTGCACCGCGGGATTGACGCCAGACGACATCATCAATACCCGAGCGAATGGCATGAAATGTCTTGTGCAAGACAAGCTTTGGTGGTCTCCAGAACACCACTGCACCGGGCAAAAAGTACGGTGTGCTCTCTTAAAAACAGAGTGAGGTTTTTTGATTTTTTCGGTGTCTTGAGGTGAGAAATTCGCTTGGATCCGCTGCATACAATCGTTTGCGCCATCTGAGCCAGGCGTTTGTTGTCTTTTGCTCTGCATCCAACAAGGAGTGACCCGGCATGATCCTTTCCACCTACTTTGCAGCGATATCTGCGTTGTCTTACGCAGAACGTCTTCCTACCTATACGAGCAGGATGCTAGTTGGTGCTTGGCCGCAGGGATTGCAACACCTTCAGCAGCGACGCGACGGCCAGGGCGCAGCCGATGGCAGCGACGATGAGGTCAGCTTGTTTGGCGCCAGCGGCGATGCGCTGCTAGTGCTGGAGTATCAAGAAGAGGCTGAAGACGCGTATCGACAGGCCTTGAAGGCGATGCGCGGGCATCAGCGCCAACTACGCTTGCTGTCGTGCCGCAACACTGCCTGGTTGATGTTGAGCCAGCGGCGCCTGAGTGCGTCGTTGAATTGCTTCGCGCAGCTGGCGATGGATCGCGAAACACCAACGAGTCTTTGTGGTGAGAGCCTGCTGGGCAAGGCGCTGACCCACTTTCATCTCGGCCAAAGTACGTTGGCCTTGCAGACACTGGAGCGCGCCCACGAGGTGCTGGTCGACGTGGAGTGCGGCTCTTCTGAATGGTTGCGTATTGTCAACGCGCTACGATTGGACATGATTGCGCAGCTGCGCCTGCGCCGCTGCGATCGCATGGCTGATCATGTGTTCTGGCAAGCCACGTTGCGCCAAGAAGACGCCACGCATGCCTTCGATCCTAGCGACCTGCGCACCTGCATCGCCGATCTCGCCGAGACCATGCCGGTGCTGGCCCAGCGCATGCGGCATGTTCGCAATCTGCTACGGATTGCTGGCGGTGATACCTTCGGTTTCGATGCGCAGATCGATGCGCTGCCGGCTGCGGCCACTGGCTGCCCGCCATGTGCTCGACAAGATGCCCAGGTGGAACTGGCGCTTGCTGCCTTGGCGGTGGGGCGTGCCGATCTGGCCGAGCGTGCGCTGGCCGGTGCCGGTCGTCATCATGCCCCGCGCTGGAACTTGGAGTTCGAATACTGTCAGGCCAAGATCAGCCAGGCGATGGGACGCACAGAACAAGCGTTGCTACTCTACAACCGCTATGCGCTGGACGCAGTGCAATGCCTGCGTAGCGAGGTGCAGGCGCCGCGCCTGCTGGAAAGCGGCACCCCGGCACATGTCAGTGACGATATTTCTGCACGCTTGCCGGCCAAATACCGGCGTGCCTATAGCTATATGATCGCCAACGCGCACCGCTCGGATCTGTCGATCAATGAAGTGGCTGCACAAATCGGTGTGACCGGGCGCGCGCTGCAGCAGGCGTTCAAGTCTGCCACCGGACTATCGCCGACCCAGGTGCTGCGCCGTTACCGCATGCAAAGCATCCGCGACGAACTGTTGGCCGATGGCGGCTGCGGCAGTGTGCTGCAGGCTGCTAGCCGCTGGGGAGTGGGTAGCCGTTCGGCATTGGCCAAGGGCTATCGCCAGCACTTTAATGAGGCGCCGATGGAGACCTTGCAGCGATAATTTCTGCACGCAACGGTTTGGTAGCGCTACCTGACTTAGGAGGCCGTAGCGGCGAGTGATGCAGCGATCATCGCTGTACGCAACGCAAAGCGGGAGCTGAATTGGCACGTGCGTGTGAAGTAGCTCGTGCCTATCGCTTCGTTTTGGCACTGGCACACAGGCGGCGTGTCTTAGAGCGTGCTTACGATCTTCCTAGCAGCAGTGCCCGAAATATCGAGTGGATGAACTGCAAGCTAGCATCGAGCTTTCGCTCGCAGTTCTTCCCCAGCCTGGCGAAGCTGCCTTGGATAATCCAACGCGTGGGCATGAGCTTCAACGTATGCAGTTCGTTGTGTTTGACTATGACCTGGACGCCCTGGGCGAACGGGCCTGCGGTATGGCCGCTATCCCACAGCAGGTTTTTCAACGGACCCACGCCCGATCAGCAGGTAGCGTTCTAATGCGTTCAGCGTGTTTCTTATGTTCGGTCAACTGTGCCGTTGTCACCGTGCGGCATGTTGACATCCTTGCCGATCTACCGCGATATGGCGCTTGATGCCAATATCTTCTGCCCGCGTCGTTGCCTTTTTGCCCCGCCTGACGCCGCTCTTTACGCTCTACGCGTCCACGATCAGGAACGTGCCGCAGGCGTTGCGCCTGTGTTTCTCGCGGGCCGCGCCAACCTCTTGTTTGAATGCACGCTCCAGCGGGCTGACCCCTTCATCGTCCACCTCGCTCCACTTGGCAACGTAGGAATGCACCGCGCGCCACTT
>Ga0207791_1000177_pt1 | contig 17361 bp, 16 predicted proteins | sample HigsolmetaGSP16D_FD_184844 | JGI IMG/M metagenome (GOLD analysis project Ga0207791, IMG submission 184844) | High solid enriched microbial communities from the Joint BioEnergy Institute, USA - SP1-6-D (SPAdes) | ecosystem: Engineered > Bioreactor > SSF (Solid state fermentation) > Aerobic >...
ATCTGCCGGTGTCCGAACTGATTGGCCGTGCTTGTGCGCGGACCAGCTTCATTCCGTTGTAGTCCATCGGGTTGTGGCTGGCGGTGACCATCACGCCACCGGCGGCCTTGAGGTAATCGGTCTGGAAATAGACTTCTTCAGTGCCGCACAGGCCGATATCGATCACATCACGACCGCTGGCCCGCAGACCGGCCGAAAGCGCTTGCTGCAACGCCGGGCTCGCCAGGCGCACGTCGTGACCCAGGACCACAGGCCCCTGATCCAGCTGCTTCGCCAGCGCTACGCCGATGCGGCGGGCCAAGTCCTCGTTGAGTTCATCCGGCACGCGGCCGCGAATGTCGTAGGCCTTGAAGGCGGGTAGCGTCACGGGCAAATCCTTAAATGGGGACTGCCGAGTTTAGCGGCTGCGCCGTGTATTGGGTGTGCCGAAATTGCGACCGGGGACAGGGAACAGTCAGCCGATAGAATGGGCGCTTCACATCAGCGGTTGAGGGCGGCGATGCGTAGTCAAGGCAGTGGTGCAGTCAGCGGCAAACGCTATGCCGATGCCAATGCGGCGCTGGAGGGGGTATTGGCCGCTGGTCAGACCCTGGCAGTGGGTGGCTTTGGGTTGTGCGGCATCCCAGAGGCATTGATCGCAGCCGTGCGCGACAGTGGGGTCGGTGGGCTGACGGTGATCTCCAACAACGCGGGCGTCGACGGTTTCGGGCTCGGACAATTATTAGCCACTGGGCAGATCCGCAAGATGATTGCATCCTACGTGGGCGAAAACAAAGAGTTCGAACGTCAGTATTTGGCGGGAGACCTTGAGCTGGAGTTCAACCCGCAAGGGACGTTGGCCGAGCGTTTACGCGCCGGTGGCGCCGGAATTGCTGCGTTTTACACTGCCACCGGTTACGGCACGATTGTGGCCGAGGGCAAGGAAACGCGCGAATTCGGCGGCAAGCATTACGTGCTGGAAACTGCGCTGCACGCCGATGTGGCGCTGGTCAAGGCATGGCGCGCCGATACGGCGGGCAATCTGGTATTCCGCAAGACGGCGCGCAATTTCAATCCGGCCTGCGCTATGGCCGGGCGCGTGTGCATCGCCGAGGTTGAAGAGGTTGTGGAGCTGGGCGCTATCGACCCGGATCAAGTGCATCTGGCCGGCATCTATGTCGATCGCCTGGTGCACAACGCCACGCCGGAAAAGCGCATCGAACAGCGCACTGTGCGCGAAGGACAGAAATAATGGCCTGGACCAGAGACCAGATGGCCGCACGCGCGGCACGCGAACTGACCGATGGCGCCTACGTCAATCTGGGCATCGGCTTGCCGACGCTGGTCGCCAATCACATCCCCGAAGGTGTGGATGTTTGGCTGCAATCGGAAAACGGCTTGCTTGGCATTGGCTCGTTTCCTGCAGAAGATCAAGTGGACGCAGACCTGATCAACGCAGGCAAACAGACCGTGACTGCACGCGCTGGCGCCAGCTATTTCGCCAGCCACGAGTCATTTGCGATGATTCGTGGCGGCCACATTGACCTGGCCATCCTTGGCGCGATGCAGGTCAGCGAGCGCGGCGACCTGGCCAACTGGATGGTGCCCGGCAAGATGGTCAAGGGCATGGGCGGCGCGATGGACCTTGTTGCCGGTGTCAAACGCGTGGTGGTGTTGATGGAACATCTCGCCAAAGATGGCAGCCACAAGATCCTGCGCGAATGTGAGCTGCCACTGACCGGTGTCGGCGTGGTGGACCGCATCATCACTGATCTGGCGGTATTCGATGTGACGGCAGATGGATTGGTGCTGGTGGAAGTGGCCGATGGTGTGACACAGGAACAATTGACGCGGCAAACTGGGGTTGCTTATCGCAAGCGTGATGGCTGATCAGTGCAGACTGAGCAAATCGCTGATGGCCGATAGCAGGCCTACGTCGTAGCGCTGATAGTTTCCCTTTGCCCATTCGGCCCTGATCACCGGTAGCCGAGCGAAGAAGTGGCTGCCCAACGAGGTGCGGGCCAGAAGATGGTCCATGCGACGTTTTATCTCGGCGAGCGTTGTTGCGCTGGCCAGTTGCGGATGTTCGCGTAAATGTTCGAGCAGGATGTCCAGCTTTCGGGCGAAGCGATCCATCCACTGTCTGCGCGACACCGCGTGGCCTGTGATTTTTTCCTTGAAGCCGCGCTTCCTGACGCCGACTTGATTCGTACCGTGCTGGCGATAGTCGATCAGCATGGATGTATCGGTATCCACGACCGAATGCAGCGACGTGATCATGGCAAGCCATTCATCATGAATCCACTCGTTTTCCGGAAACGGAAGCGCTGCGCTGAGTGCCTGTCGCCGTATCGCCATGGCTGCGCCGGTGACGATGTTGCGTCGTAGCAACACATCGAACGCGTGTCCTGCATGCATGCTTGCGAGTGTGTCGGGCGTGATGTCAAGGGCCTCGAACAAAGACATGCGCAGCGATTGCCCACGTTCGTCGACCAGGCGTGCGTTGCAGTGCAGTAGTGACAATGCTGGACGGCGTTGGAATGCCTCGCAAAATTGTTCGATCTTGCGTGGATGCCAGAGATCGTCTTGGTCGCAAAGAAACAGCAGGTCTGCGGTTGCGGTTTCGAGCGCAGTTTGAAAATTTTTCCGGTAGCCCAAGTTCGTTGCGTTGATACGAAAGCGGGTGGTGATGCCGCTGCGCCTGGTTTTCTCTTCGAAATCGCGCAGAATATCTGCAGTGGCATCGTCAGAGCGGTCGTCATGAATGACGATTTCGTCTGGCAATCTTGTCTGCGCGAGCAGGCTCTCCAGTTGTGGTTGCAGGAACCTTGCGCCATTGTAGGTGCACATCACCACCGAAACGCTGAGAGGGGGATGGACGTGCGCTGGCGGTTGCACATCGTGCGACATCGCACAGGTGCTCACAAATTCTGGTAGTTCGGCCCCGAACCACCCTGCGGTGTGACCCAGGTGATGATTTCGTACGGGTCCTTGATATCGCAGGTCTTGCAGTGAACGCAGTTGGCGGCGTTGATCTGCAAGCGTTTGCCAGAGGAGCTGGCGGTGTCTGCGACCATTTCGTAAACGTTGGCCGGGCAGAAGCGCGTGCAGGGGTTGTCGTATTCCTCCACGCAGCGAGTGGCGCACACAGTGGTGTCCAGCACCTTCAAATGCACCGGTTGGTCTTCGTCGTGCTCGGTGGCCGCGAAATACACCGCTTGTAGCCGGTCGCGCGGGGCGAGCTCGCGAGTGATGTAGTCGCGCTTGGGTTGCTCGTACTCGCCGAGCTTGTGCAGCGCCGACCAGTCGGGTTTGTTCTTCAGCGTCCAAGGCGAGGCGCCTTTGAGAGCGGTTTCCCAGGCTGCGTTGAGTAGGCCGAACCACAAACCCTTCTTGAAGCCGGGCTTGATATTGCGGACTTCTTTCAGTTCGGCCATCACATCGGAAGCGCGCAATCTGGCATCCCATCCCTGCGCGGCCAGTTGCGATTGCACCGCGTGTTCGGCGGCCAGCATGCCGCTGCGGATCGCCTGGTGGGTGCCCTTGATCTTGGGCACGTTGAGCAGGCCGGCGGTGTCGCCGATCAGCAGCGCGCCAGGCATGTCCACTTTCGGCAGCGATTGCCAGCCGCCACTGACCAATGCGCGTGCGCCGGCCGAAAGAATGTTGCCACCTTCCAGCAGGGGCTTGATCATCGGGTGGTTCTTCCATTGCTGGAACGCTTCCCACGGCTGGTAGGTCGGGTCGCTGTAATCCAGCCCGCTCACATAACCGAGCGCGATCTGGTTGTTGTTCAAGTGGTACACAAAGCTGCCGCCATAGGTGCGGCTATCGGCTGGCCAGCCGAGGGTGTGCACGATCTTGCCGGGCGTGACGCGGCCTTCGGGCACCTGCCATAGCTCCTTGATGCCGATCGAATATCCCTGCGGGTCGCTGTTGGCGGTGAGGTCGAAGCGCTTCAACAGACGCTTGGTGAGATGGCCGCGTGCGCCTTCGGCAAGTACGGTGAGCTTGGCGCGGATGTCGATGCCGGCGGTGTAACCGGGCTTGTGGGAGCCATCTTTTGCAATGCCCATGTCGCCGATCCGCACGCCCACCACCTGGCCGCTGTCGTCATGCAGCGTTTCGGCGGCGGCGAAGCCGGGGTAGATTTCCACGCCCAGCGCTTCGGCCTGTGGCGCCAGCCAGGCGCACATCGCGCTCAGGCTGACGATGAAGTTGCCGTGATTGCGCATGCCCGGTGGGACGAGTGGGAATTTGCGCGCGCTGTCTTTGCCGAGAAGCCAGAATTCGTCGACGGTGGCCGCGACGCAAATCGGCGGCGGATTGTCGCGCCAGCCAGGCAGCAGCACATCCAGTGGGCCGGGCTCGATCACTGCGCCGGACAGGATGTGCGCACCGATGGTGCTGGATTTCTCGATCACGCACACGCTGATGGACGGGTCGAGCTGCTTGAGCCGGATTGCGAACGACAGCCCGGCCGGACCGGCACCGACGGTGACCACGTCGTATTCCATGACGTCACGCTCCACCGCCTCCGAGGCGTGTGCGCTCACTCCCGCTTCCGACATTGCTGTACTCCCGTTGGCTCGATGGCTGCTGCGCATTTTCCGGGATTGCGTGTGACCGCGGCAAATCGCCTTGATTCATCCACGCCGTGCGGGCTTGCGCAGCGCATCCGTGCTAGCGTTTGCAGCATGACGATTCGGGTTGCATTGCCGGGAGCGGAAATCGGTTGGCGGCGGGCCTGGCTGCAGCCCGCACAGGCCGATGCGCTGATGCAGGCGCTGCTGGCCCAGGTGCAGTGGCAGGTGCACCGCATCCGGATGTTCGGGCGCAGGGTGGATTCGCCGCGGTTGAGCAGTTGGATCGGCGATCCCGAGGCGAGCTATCGCTACTCGGGCACACGGTTCTCGCCACAGCCATGGCTGGACGTACTGCAGCCAGTGCGTAAGCGGTTGGAGGACGAAACCGATCACCGCTTCAACAGCGTGCTGGTCAATCGCTACCGCAGTGGCCGCGATGCCATGGGCTGGCACAGCGATGACGAGCCGGAGCTGGGCGCGCAACCGTTGATTGCCTCGGTGAGCCTGGGCGCGAGGCGCCGTTTCGCGTTCAAGCATCGCGACGATGCTGGCGTGACGCAGACGCTGGAACTCGGTCACGGCGATCTGCTGTTGATGGGGGGAACGACCCAGCGTCATTACAAGCATGCGGTGCCGCGCACGGCGCGACCGGTCGGCGAACGGATCAATCTGACATTCCGGCACATCGCCCTGCGCGTGACAGGGGCAGGTGCGCCGCTGTCTGTCTGAGCGCAGGTAAGGCGGACGCGCTGGATCCAGTCCGCATTCGACATTCGCGCCACGTTGCTCGGAGGGCGAGAGCAAACACGCCGTGATCTGCGAACTCAGATGCGATGAACGCGCCACCACACGTGGCGTTAAGGGCGAGCAGGCTTGCGCCGCTGTGCCCTTACCGCGTGTTGCGCGGCAACGCACTGCTGTCCTGCTGCCCCGCGGTCAGCGTCCAGCCGACCAGCTCGGTGGTGACCTGGGTCAGTGCCTGCTCGAAAGCGCCTGCGACTGCTGCGGTATCGGTGCCGGTGGATGGGTGTGCGACCAGGAAGGTGCGCGAGGCGACTACGCGTTGATCGACCGAATGCAATAGTTTGGCGTTGAGCTCGATCGTGGCCGAGGGCAGCGACTGTCCAGCGTAATCGGATTCGAAGCGACGCAGGTCGATGGCCAGCTTGTAGTCCGAACGGATGCCGGTGCCGACATGGGCCACGGCCGCGATCTTTCCGGAGTCTTCGAACGCGCGTACCACGCTGTCTTCCAACAGGTCGGTGGCTGGCTGTGCCCAGCTGGCGCCGTGATAGACCTGCAATTGGCCAGGGCTGGGGCGCACATTGATCCGCGTGCTGTCGATGACGCGCGCGGCGCTGGGCTTGGTCACCACCAGCTGCCAGGTCACCTGTGGCCACGCTGGATTCGGAGTGATCTGCACGGTGGGTGCATAGATCGTGGGCGACTTCTGGTTGCCGCTGGTCAGGATCGAGCAGCCGCCCAAAGCCAGAAACCCGACGCAAAGCAAGGAAGGCAACAGGCGCATGGTGGTCATTTCGGTTCGAACTCCTTCGGTGCGTCGCGGCCGAGCAGGTAGCGCGCAGGATTGTTGTCCAGTTTGTCGCTGACGCGGCGCAGATCACCGATCAGCCGGCGCAACTCGGTCAGTGTCGGGCCGAGCTGGCCCAGCCCGTCGTTGGCAAAATTATTGATGGCAGCGCGGTTCTCGCCAAGGATGTTGTCGGCGTTGCCGGCGGCCGAGTCCAGCTTGATAAGAGTGGCATCGAGCTTGTTCACGATTCCTGGCAACTGCCGGATCAGGTTCTGGTCCAGGCGTTGGATGGCGCCGTTGGTGGAGATCAGGGTGGTGTCCAAATGACGGGCGGCATCGCGTGCACTGACGATCAACGACTGCATGCCCTGATCGCGGTCGGCAATGTCGCCGCTGACCTTCTCCAGGTTCTGCAAGGTGGCCGAGATGCTGGCCACGTTTTTGTCCGACAGCACTTCGTCCAGGCGTTCGACAATGCGGTTAGCGGTGTCGGTAATATTCTGCAGCGCCGACGGCGTGGTCTGGATGATCGGCGCATCGCTCTTGTCGATGCTGGTCAACGCTGGCGCCTCGGGTGTGCCGCCGGAGAGCTGGATGATTGATGGGCCGGTCAGGCTGGTGATCGCCAGCTTGGCGCGGGTGTCGCTCTTGATCGGTGTGGTCGAATTGACGCGCACATGCGCGACCACCTGGCGTGGGTCGTTCGGCGCTAGGGTCAGCTCGGTGATCGAGCCAACCGCGATGCCGTTGTACTGCACCGGACTGCCGACCGACAGGCCGGTGACCGCTTCACGGAACACCACCCGGTACTGCTGCCAGGTGCGATCGGACGAATATTTGGCCGCCCACAGCCCGAACAGCAGCAGGGCCAGCCCGGCCACGATGGTGAAGGCGCCGATCAGGACGTAATTGGCTTTGGTTTCCATGCTCAGGCAGTCTCGGTGGAGTCGGTCTTGGCCGCGCGCGCGGCGCGCGCGCGCGGACCGTGGAAATATTCCTGAATCCAGGGGTGATCGATCTGCTCGACGTCCGATAGCGGCGCGTTGGCGATCACCTTGCGGTCGGCCAGCACTGCGATGCGATCGCAGATGGCGTACAGCGTATCCAGATCGTGGGTGATCAGAAATACGGTCAGGCCAAGGGCTTGCTGCAAGGTGCGGATCAAGCGGTCGAAAGCGGCCGCGCCGATCGGGTCCAACCCGGCGGTGGGTTCGTCCAGAAACAGCAGAGGCGGATCCAGCGCCAGCGCGCGCGCCAGTCCGGCGCGTTTGCGCATGCCGCCGGACAATTGCGATGGCAGCTTGTCCAACGCATCGGCGGGCAGGCCGGCCAGTTTGATCTTCAGCAACGCCAACTCGAAATGCCAGCGCTCCGGGAACTCGCCGTGGTGTTCCTTCAACGGCACTTGCACGTTTTCGCCAACCGTCATCGACGAAAACAGCGCCCCGTCCTGGAACAGCACGCCCGTATTACGGGTGATGTGCTGACGGTCGGCGAACCGGCCCGATCGCGCATCCGTGCCGAGCACCTGGATACGGCCGGCATCCGGCTCGCGCAGGCCCAGGATGCTGCGCATCAGCACCGATTTGCCGGTCCCCGAACCGCCAACCACACCGAGGATTTCGCCGCGACGCACGTCCAGATCGAGGTCTTCGTGCACGGTCTGGCGACCGAAACGGTTGGTCAGCCCGCGCACCGAGATCGCCAGCTGGGCGTCTTCGGCCTCAGTCTCGGTGCCGGGATTGCGGATTGCGGATTGGAGATCGCTCACAGCACGTCTCTCCCGGCGCTCAGGGTGCTTGCCATACTTGTGTTTTGCATCAATCCCGAATGCGGACCGTCGACTCTCCTGCCCATCACCACCCCATTTTCATGAACCACAGTGCGGCAATCGCGTCGAGGATGATGACCAAGGAAATCGTCTGCACCACCGAAGAGGTTGTGCGTTCGCCCACAGATTGCGCAGTGCCGCTGACCTTTAAACCTTCCAGACAGCCGATTAGGCCGATCACCAGCGCAAACAGCGGCGCCTTCGATAGACCGACCAGGAAGTGCCGCAACTGAATGGTTTCGTGCATGCGCGCCAGATACATCTGTGGCGGAATATCCAGGTCGAAGGCGCCGACGGTGACGCCACCGGCCAAGCCGGCGATCATCGCGATGAACGTCAGCAGTGGCAAGGTAAAGATCAGTGCGAGCAGGCGTGGAATCACCAGCAGGTCGATCGGGTCCAGACCCAGAGTGCGGATCGCGTCCACTTCCTCGCGCGACTTCATTGCGCCGATCTGCGCGGTGAAGGCGCTGGCGGTACGCCCGGCAAGAACAATCGCGGTCAGCAGCACCGCAAATTCGCGCAGAAAGGCGATGCTGACCAGCTCAACCACATAAATTTCCGCGCCGAAGTCGCGCAGGATGGTCGAGCCCAGGAACGCGATGACCGCGCCCACCAAATAGGACAGCAGCACCACGAGTGGCACCGCATCAAGGCCCACCTGCTCCATGTGGTGCACGGTGGAGGTCAGCCGAAAACGAGACGGCTCGTGGATCAGCCGCATGATCTTGACCAAGTTTTCGCCCAGAAAACTGTTCAACTCCAGGATGTCCTGGCCGATGCGTTGGGTGGCCCGGCCCAGACGGTCGAGCGCGGCGACGAAGCCGTAATCGCGTTTGGGCTTGGGGCGCTCGTCGTTCAGTTCTTCGATGGTACACACCAGCGCCTTGTGTTCATCGCGGAAATCGATTGCGTCTTCCTTCAGACCCATGCGACCGGCAAAGCGCAGCAGCTGCAGCACCCCTGCCGAATCCAGCTGCTGGATGCCCCGCGCGTCGATGCGATGCACCCCCTCGGGCACAGCCTGCAGCAGTTCTGCCTGGGGCAGAGCAGTCGCCAGGACCCAACTGCCAGCCAAGCGGATCTGTGCCTGATCCTGCGAGTCTTGTTCGATACGTGGAGGTTGCGGTTTGATCATGGATGAGAGTCTGTCCGTGGCGTCAGCATACAGTGCCAAGGTGAGCGACGGATGGGGACCCGATAGCAGCGGTGCACGTGCCGACGGCGATGAGGCCGCCTGCCACGTGTGCTGCGGCATACACTGACGCCTTCGCCCGACACGGCATTACCCTAATCCGACCGGCCATGTATGTCCGCTGACACCATCCTGCGTCCCTCCGCCAACGCCACCTACGCCCAGCGCGTCGCCTTTGTATCTGAAATTGCCGGACGCCTGCATTCCTATGGCACCACCGCACAGCGGCTGGAGGCGGCATTGGTCGGGTTGTCGCAAAAGCTGGGTCTGGACTGCGAGCCGTGGTCCAACCCCACTGGCATCTTCCTGAGCTTCAGCGACCCGACCAAGGCGATCGGCTCCAGCGATATCACCCGAGTGATTCGCTTGGCGCCGGGCGAAAACGATCTCTACAAGCTCAGCGTGGCCGATTATGTGGCCGACAGCGTGGCCAACGGGCGCATGAGCATCGCGCAGGGCCACACCGCATTGCGCCGGCTGGACCGCGAAGTAGATCGGCGCGGCAAGATCATGCAGGTGCTGGCCTTCGGGCTGGCCGCAGCGGGCGTGGCCGGGCTTTGGAAGCTGCCGTGGCTGGATATCGCCACCGCGTGGGCGATCGGCATGTCGATCGGCCTGCTCACCCAGTACACCGACAAGCGCGCTGCCACTAAGGAAGCCGGCGAAGCGCTGGCCGGACTGCTAGCCGGGGTAGTGGCGGTGCTGGTGGCTGCGTTGTTAGGGCCGTTGAATCTCAATACCGTGATCATCGCCTCGCTGGTGGTGCTGCTACCAGGCATGTCGTTGACCAATGCCTTCAATGAACTGGCCAGCCAACATTGGGTCTCCGGCACGGCGCGACTTGCCGGGGCGGTCACCACGGTGCTCAAACTGACCGTAGGTGCGGTTATCGCAGTGACGCTGACCCAGCGGGTTGGCTTGCATCCGCAGGTGGCCGCGTTGCGACCGCAGGCCGCCTGGGTGGAATGGGTGTCGTTAATCGTGGCTGCTTATGCGTTTGCGGTGTTGTTCAAAGCCAATCGACGCGATTATTTATGGATCATGGCGGCGGCCATGTCCGGTTATGTCATTGCGCGTTATGCAGGACGTGCCTGGGGTGGCCCGGCTGGGGTATTCGCCTCGGCGATGACATTGACCGCTGCGGGGAATCTATTCGGGCGGGTAGTTCACAAACCCGGTGCGCTGATCCGATTACCCGGCATCATCATGCTGGTTCCCGGTAGCGTGAGTTTGCGTGGCTTGTTGACTCTGGTGCAGCAGCAGGATGTCAGTGTGGGCCAGGCCGCCCTATTGGCGGTGACCAACATCGTGATGGCATTGATGGCAGGACTGCTGTTTGGCAATCTGCTGATCCCGGCGCGAAAGAATTTATGAGCCGGGAAAACACCGCGCAATAGAAACGCCGGCAGTGCCGGCGTTTCTATTGGTTTCAATCAAGCAACTCTGGACTTCTTGATGGCGCGTTTGGCGACGCCTTTACGCGCCGATGCCTTCTTGGCCGTCGTCTTTTTTGCTGAGGCCTTCTTTGTACCGCCGACCTTGCTGATCAAAAAGTCTTCCGCTTTCTTGCCAGCGGCGGTCAGTTCGGCCAGCCAGCGCGGCTGCTTGCCACGACCGGTCCAGGTTTCCAGGCGGTTGGCGGGATTGCGGTACTTCGGTGGCACTTTGCCCAGCTTGCGACCGGCACGCGGGCCCGGCTTGCTGACACCAGCCGGACGGCCCGGGCTAGCACTGGCCGAAGCGCCAAATAATTCTTCAATGGAATAACCCTTCGCTTTTGCAGCGCGGGTCAGCTGCATGCGGACCTTGGCGATCGGGACGCGCTTGGCGACCACGGTCTGCCGCTTCTTTGCATTCTTGATCAGGTCGCTCAACTGCTTGGCCGACAGGCCGCTAAGATCGATCAACATCACTGCTCCGGAAGATTGAGAGAAAAGGAATGCCGATCCATGGCGGCGGTAACCATCATAATGTGATAAAACCGGCATGACAAATACGCCGAAATAATTCGCCTCCTCCTGTTCATCCGTTTGAAGCTACCGTTGGCGTTTGATCAATGCCCCAGGCGGGAGAATAATCCTGCTTTATCCAAGTTTTCTGCCGCCTCGGCAGTGCGGGCGCGATATTCAAATGTGCCGGCCGTCAATCCGCGTTCGGAAACCACAACGCGATGCGGAATACCCAGTAGTTCGATATCGGCAAACATTGCGCCCGGGCGTAGACCGCGGTCATCCAATGCGGCATCCAGGCCAGCGGCAATCAAGTCGTCCAGCAATTCCTGGGCGGCGGAAACGACCTGGGCGTCCTGTTTTGGATTGATCACGCACACCACCACCTGCCAAGGCGCCATCGGCGCGGGCCAGATGATGCCCGCATCGTCATGGTTCTGTTCGATTGCCGCAGCCACGATGCGCGAAATACCAATGCCGTAGCAGCCCATCTTCATCACTGCTGCCTTGCCGTGCTCATCAATGACGGTGGCTTGCAGCGCCTGCGCATACTGGCTGCCAAGCTGGAATACATGGCCCACCTCAATGCCGCGGGCCAGGCGCAGTTCGCCGCCATCGGCCGCGCGTTCGCCTTCGACCACGTTGCGCACATCGGCCACGGTCTCCGGTTCGGGTAGGTCACGCCCCCAATTGACGCCGACCAGATGCGTGCCGGACACATTTGCGCCGACGACGAAATCGGCCAATGCGGCGACATCGCGATCAGCGACCACACGCACCGGACGCGCAGTGTTCACCGGTCCCAGAAAGCCCGGCTCGCAGCCAAGATGCGTGCGGATTTCGATCTCGTTGGCAAGGCGATAGCCGGCCAATCCGGGTACCTTTGCCAGCTTGATCTCGTTGACCGTGTGGTCGCCGCGCACCAGCACCAGCACGAAACCCTCCTCGGCCATTATCGCCACCGACTTGACCGTGCGCTCCAGCGCGATGCCCAGCAACTGGGCAACATCCTCGCAGGTTTTCTGCGTGGGTGTTGCTACCTGCTGCATCGCTTCGTTCGCTTGAGCGCGTGGTGCAGGTGGTGCCGCGCTGGCGGTTTCCACATTGGCGGCGTAATCGGAGTTTGTGGAGAATGCCAGCGAGTCTTCTCCGGAGTCGGCGATGACGTGGAATTCCTGTGAAGCATCGCCACCAATGGCCCCGGAATCGGCCTGCACGGCGCGGAAATTCAGTCCCAAGCGGGTAAAGATGCGCGTATAGGTGGCGCGCATGTTGTCGTATTCGCGCGCCATGTCCGTATCAGTGAGATGGAACGAATAGGCGTCCTTCATCAGGAACTCGCGTGCGCGCATCACACCGAAACGTGGGCGGATCTCATCGCGGAATTTGGTCTGGATCTGATAGAAATTCAGCGGCAATTGCTTGTAGCTGTTTATTTCCTGGCGCGCGAATTCGGCGGCGGCCTCTTCGGCGGTGGGGCTGTAGCAGAACTCCTGCTCCTTGCGGTCCTTGATCTTGAGCAGCTGCCCGCCGAACTTTTCCCATCTCCCGGTGGCATCCCACAATTCGCGTGGCTGAATGGTGGGGAACACGACCTCCATTGCCCCGGCGCGGTTCATTTCTTCACGCACGATAGCCTCGACCTTGCGCAGCACGCGCAAGCCCAGCGGCGACCAGGTGTACAGGCCCGACGCCAGCTTGCGGATCATGCCCGCGCGCAGCATCAGACGGTGGCTGATTAATTCGGCCTCGGCCGGGATTTCCTTGGTCGTGTGCAGGTGAAACTGGGAAAGATGCATCGGGCTTGGCTTAGGCGGAAAGCCCATAGTTTGCCAGTCTCGCGCGCTGTCCGGTCATTGCCGAGCGTCCTTTGCCGCTCGTTACCGGTCAGGGGATGCACCGTGTTGCGGCACTTAGGTGGCTGGGCTGCCTGTCGTCGACGGCTTGCAGTAAGCCTTCACGGCGGCTTCAGCCAGGTTTTTCTGGGTCGCGCGAGTTTGTTGGTCAAGTATGGCCCCAGGCTTGCCATCGGTGCCGGCCGCCAAGGAGACATCCCCCGTGCCGCTTAATAGTTCCAGGTTGCGGCGCGCATTGAGGCAGTCTGCCGACTCGGGCAGTGCCGTCTGCGCATCGAGGGCGGCGGTGCCGCGGTGCGTCTGGATCCGTCGCGCTTCATAGCGCTGGCCAGTCGGCGGCGGGGTTTCGGTGTAGTGGGTCACGCCTTTGGCGTCCCTCCACTTATATAAATCGGTCGCGCCGACGGCGGCGCAGACCAGCATCAACAGGGCGCAAAGCCCGAACGACCGCTGCATCTGGCTTCTCCTGAATAATTTCTACCGCGATTGCAGCATCCGCAGCAGGGGCTTGCAAGTGCGCCAGGCACAGGAGGCCGAACCGGCAACTGCGCTACCGCCAGACGGACCTCAGGCCCTACACTTAGCAAATGAATGAAATGAGACCGCCCCCACGCTCGCGCACGATTTACCTGCTGCCGAACCTGTTCACTACCGCCGGGCTGTTTTCCGGTTTCTACGCCATCATCGCAGCCGCCAATGGGCAGTTTGTCCAAGCCGCCATTGCGGTATTCGTGGCTGCGATGATGGATGGGTTGGATGGCCGGGTTGCACGCCTGACTAATACCAGCAGCGAATTTGGTGTGCAATACGACTCGCTGGCCGATTTGGTTAGCTTTGGCATGGCCCCGGCATTGGTGATGTACCACTGGTCGCTGTCTGCGCTGAGGTACGACAGCAACGTGATGGGCCGTGTTGGCTGGTCGGCTGCCTTTCTGTATACGGCCTGCGCGGCGCTGCGGCTGGCGCGCTTCAACACCCAGGTCGGGGTGGTCGACAAACGTTGGTTCATCGGCCTAGCCAGCCCTGCGGCGGCTGGGCTGATGATGTCGTTCGTTTGGGCGTTTGCCGACGACAGCCTGGGCTTCGATGGCGAGCAATTGCGTTACGTGGCGCTGGCGATCACGGTGGTATCGGCCTTGTTGATGGTCAGCCGGATCCGCTTCTGGAGCTTCAAGAGCGGTGGGCGTGGCGCGCGCGCCGACCGCGTGCCGTTCCTGGCGCTGGCGATCGCCACGGTGGTCATTGCGCTGCTGGTGATTGATCTGGCCCGTTCGTTGCTGGTGATCGGTGCGCTGTACGCCTTGTCCGGGCCGTTGATGTGGCTGTGGCGCCGCTGGCGCCGCGTCCCCGAACTGCCATGAGTACGTTGTCGTGAGCGAGATGGCGCCCGTGCCGATATGGTCTGATCTGCAGGTGTCGTATCTACAGGCATTGGGGCACACGGTATATCTGGATCGCGATGCAGCCGATGCGTTGCCTTCGCCTGTCGACGTCCACGCGCGCGCTCCAGTGGCTGCACCGGTGCGAGTGGAGCGTGCGGTGGCGTCTGCACCAGGTAATGCGCCCGTCGCACGGCGCAGCGCACCGGACGTGGCGGCTGATGCACCTCGTGCATCCAGTACCGCGCCAGCAGCTGCGCCGCAGCGGCGTAGTCGCGTCGGTATGCCCGATCGGCTGCAGATGGCCTTGTTGCGCGCATCCGGGTGCAATCCGGGTGATCCCGCGACCCAGGCCTTGATGGCGTCGTGGCCGCTGGCGGAACTGCGCGGCAATCCGGCTGCAAAGCGCGCGCTGTGGCCGCAGTTGCGTGCACTACGGCGACGTCAGGATCAAGCGTGAACGCGTTGAACTCGCCGCGACCGACCTTGTTGCGCGCAATGCGCGAAAGCGACCTGGATGCGGTGATGGAGATCGAGCATCGCGCCTATCCTTTTCCATGGACGCGGGCCATCTTCCGCGACTGTTTGCAGGCCGGCTACCTGGGCTGGGTAATGGAGCAGCACGGCCAAGTGATCGGCTATGGTGTGATCAGCATTGCTGCCGACGAGGCCCATGTGCTCAATATCTGTATCGCACCGGAAGCGCAATCGCAGGGTCATGGCCGCGCGTTGCTGCGCGCGCTGATCAAAAACGCTTGCGATCGCGGTGCGCGGCGCGCTTTTCTGGAAGTGCGTTCATCCAATACATCGGCCATTGCGCTTTACCACTCCGAAGGCTTTAACGAAATCGGCCGGCGCCCGCGTTACTACCCATCCCGCACCGGGCGCGAAGACGCGTTGGTGATGGCGATCGAGTTGTTCTTCGAAGGGTTTTCCTGAGTACACACAGCAGTCGTTGTGGATGTGGCTGGAAACTGCGGTTGCGGTCAGGTGAGGCGCTAACCGAACGTTCGCCCAGCGCCGCCCACAAATCCTGCGTCTGCGTTGAGTCCATTGCACGCATGCGCGCTGAGCGTGCGATGAGTACTGCTTGCCTGGGCGGGGCTGTCTTTCGCTCTATCGACCAGCGTGATGAGGTCTGTCGCGAAACAGTGGCCTGGATCCACTAATCGCGACGTTGAGGTACGCGCATGATGCGCGCTTGTAAACGCTTTGCATCGAAATAATGCTGCATTTCTGTACCCGTGCGTAACGCATCTTTTTGTAACATTGAAAATGTACAGTAAAGTTGTATTCCATCCTGTGCAAAAATATGGAGCAATGCATGCGTTCGCGAGCTGGTGAATATCTCGCCATAGCCTGCGAGTCGATTCGCAGTTGCTCTGATTGCCTGGAGTACAGTGGCTTTCGGGTAATCTGCAGCGCGGGAATGCGTCGTGACCGAGAGCGCGCTGGGAAAATGCATGAATTTGACAGTGGCGCGCAGTCCCGAGGGACGTCAAGCCATGTTGCGGCAAGAATCGTGTTGCGTTGCAGCGTCCTTACATGCCGCTTCTTCCGGGCCTGTGAGTGCTGTGGCGTGGAGCATCCAACCCATCCGAGGGAGACATCAAGATGAAGCGGAAATTTTCAACGGGCGCCGTTGTGTCGCTGTTTGTCGGTTTGTTGCTGTTTAACGGCGTTGCCTGTGCCGACCCGGCGCTGGAGGTTGCAACCACTGGCTGGGCAACGCAGAACGGCGGTACCAAGGGCGGCTCGAAAGCCGCTGTTGCCAATATCTATACCGTCAGAACTGCTGCTCAGTTAAAAAATGCATTGAGCGCCGACGCAGGGCGCAATGGGCGCATCATCAAGATCATAGGCATGATCGATGTCAGCGAAGGCAGGCCGTACACCAGAACCTCGGATATGAAGGCGCGCGCGCGTCTGTCTGTTCCGGCCAAAACCACGCTGATCGGTGTCAACAATGACGCGGAAATTCGTGAAGGCTATTTCTATGTCAAGGCCAGTGACGTCATCATCCGCAACATCACCATCGAAAATCCCTGGGATCCCGAACCGGTGTGGGACCCACATGATGGCAGTGCCGGTAACTGGAATGCAGAGTACGACGGCCTAACACTGGATGGCGCCAATAACGTGTGGGTGGACCATGTCACCTTTACCGATGGTCGCCGTAAGGACGATCAGAACGGCATCGCAAACGGAAAACTCAAGCAACACCACGATGGTGCGATGGACATCAAGAAGGGCGCCAATTTCGTCACCATCTCGTACTCGGTTTTCAAGTCGCACGATAAGAACGAGTTGATCGGCTCTAGCGACAATACGTCCAGCATTGACAGCGGTAAGCTCAAGGTGACTATCCACAACACCTTGTTCGAAAATATTTCCGAACGCGCGCCGCGCGTGCGGTTCGGCCAGGTGCACCTGTACAACAACTATCACGTCGGCAGCACCAGCGAGAAGGTGTATCCGTTCTTTTCTGCGCATGGAGTCGGCAAACAATCGAAGATCTTCTCCGAGCGCAATGTGTTCGAGATCAGCGGTGTGAGCGGCTGCAACAAGATCGCTGCCGACTATGGCGGCAGCGTGTATCGCGATCAGGGCTCACTGCTCAATGGTAAGGCACTGTCGTGCTCTTGGAATAGCAACATCGGATGGAGGCCGCCTTATATCTATAATCTGCTGCCGGTCGACAAAGTCGCTGCAGACGTCAGGGCAAAAGCCGGTGCTGGCAAGCTGTAAGCGTTGTTGCTTGCAGCGCGAAGGTGATGGCATGGGTTGGTGTTTCGCTTAGCGGCGAAGGTGTGTGTGTAATGACTCACTGATTTCTTGCTCAGATGTTAATTTCTCCGAAAGGGAAACCGATGAGCAAAGTGATGGACGCACAGATCAAGCGCTGGAATGCCCGACACAAGCCAACGTTGGGGCGACGCTGCCACTGCCAGACAAGTCGGCGAGACGATGATCGAGGTTGCGCATGGTCTGGCGCACGCCCAGCCCGCAGCGCGACAGGATGCACCGACGCGACAGCCAGACCCGCACATTG
>Ga0207791_1000178_pt1 | contig 17350 bp, 13 predicted proteins | sample HigsolmetaGSP16D_FD_184844 | JGI IMG/M metagenome (GOLD analysis project Ga0207791, IMG submission 184844) | High solid enriched microbial communities from the Joint BioEnergy Institute, USA - SP1-6-D (SPAdes) | ecosystem: Engineered > Bioreactor > SSF (Solid state fermentation) > Aerobic >...
CGATCCGGCCCGCCTGGCACCCGGTCGTTACCGGTCCAATGTGCCCGGCGCGCTGCCGGTGTTGCTGGACGTGATCGCGCAACACCCGTACACCACCGAGTTGCGGCTGAGCTACGCGATGCTCGACCCGGTCACCGGCGAACCGGATCCGTCCGCGCACCTGCGCCTGTACCGCGACGCGGGGCAGGTGGAGGCCACGCATTGCTATGTCGGACGTCGCTGGCAGGACGTCATCGGCATGTTTCCGCCGCCCGTCGAAGTCGTCGATCACCGTTTGCGCATGAACACGTTTCTGGGCAAGTGGCTGCAGTATCTGGAAGACCAGAAACACGGGCTTGCATCTTTGCGCGCAAATCCGGAAGATGCGCGGCTCGATTGCAGCGAGGCCGGCGCCACCGGCTGAGACGTCCTTACCGACGGCACGATGCGAACGGCGGGAATGCGAAACTCCTTGTTGACGTTTCTGAAGCGCAACACTAGAATTCGCGCTCCCAAACGTGGGGCCATAGCTCAGCTGGGAGAGCGCCTGCATGGCATGCAGGAGGTCGGCGGTTCGATCCCGCCTGGCTCCACCACAATTCGTCCGATGGTCGTAATGGCCTGATCATCGGAATGACGCAAGACGGCTTTCAGCGTCCCCATCGTCTAGAGGCCTAGGACACCACCCTTTCACGGTGGACACCGGGGTTCGAATCCCCGTGGGGACGCCACTTTATAACCAGACGGGCAGCTCGCGAGAGCTGCCCGTTCTGCTGTGGGCATCGAAAATGCGGGACGCGAGGCGAGGGTGGCCGTGTCGGAAACGTCCTTCGATCCGTCGCGCAGTGGACTGGACACCGTCACCGGGCCGTATTGCAGTACGGGTGCCTTGTACTTGCGGTTTGATGCCCGGATGTCTGATTGATCGCTCCGCCTCGCGCGGCCGCATCACGCCCAATCGCTCGCGCTGCCAGGTCAAGGCATCCGCTAGACGAGCGTCGGATCGCAACGTTCGCCATCCGATGACCATGCGTTTTCGAGCTTCGAAATGACCACGCCTTCGCGACTGCTGCCCGCAATGGGCTGGCAGCGCTCGTAAGATTCCAGTCTTCGCTGCACGCCCGAGCCCACGGCCGGCTGAGGCGTTCGATCGCGGTACTCGTAGATTACGCGCTCTCCAACCGGACCTCGAACCGTCGCCGAGCGCAGCTGCGCGGCGTGATCGTTCGCTGTGATCCTGCTGGACAGGAACCACGCTGCATTCGTCAGTGCCAAGAGGCCGGCGAGGGCATACGTCCACGCCTGATACGCGTTGCTCTGATGCTTCCTTGCTGGCACGGTTCTCCTCCTGTTGATTTGGCTGCGCGAAGCGTAGAACGGCTTGTCGTTCTTGATCAGCTGATTGCCACAAACCGCGCAGCGTTCTGGATGATCAGCGGAACGGCTGAGCGCTACTTATGGCCCTATGGTACACTGTCTTACATAATGTACATTATGCGAAGTTCGTGACGCCTAGGCGCGACGCCGCCGTCCGCTCTGAACCCCGGCCCGACCTCGAGTGCGTGGTCTGTACCGAGACCGCACGCCACGGCCCGTGGCGCAGGCGTCGACCCAGTCAACGGCTTGATTGCCCGGAATCACCCGCGAATGCTCGGTGCGAATTCAAGCGGCTCGAGCGCGCATTGCATCTCGGAGGATCGACCGCGACGAAGCGTCGCCCCGGGTCCGCTGCCTCGCACAGGTTCACTCCGTCGTCTCAATGCACGTCTGACCGGTAGTGCGCCAGCCGTGGGGAATGCGGACGGCGGTACGCCCCGACATGCACGCCGTGTCAGACCCAATCGCGTTCGCCTCGATCGGCCCCACATACCTCGGCATTCTCGGAGACGCGGGAGTGGGCGCCGGCCGTAGCTGCGGCGGCGGCGCGGGCATCGCCTGCGCCCACAGTCCCTCCCACTTCTTCATTTCACGGCGCAGATCTTCCGCCGTGGGCTCGGGCGTCGCCGCGATGACTGCCCAGGTGATCACGCTATGCGCGCATAACGCGAGCAGGACGGCGAGAAACACAGTGGCGCCGATCGCCAGTAGTGAAGGTGACTGCTGCCTGGCGACGGCTGACCGGCTGCGAAAATGGACGGCGCCAAAGCCGTCGGCGTCCCTGTCTGGCATGTCGACCATGGCTCCGGCAGTCTGAGGATCTGGTACGCGCGCGCGTTCCTGACGCGGCACCTCGCCTGCGACGATCCGTCGCATGGCAGACAGTCTCGCATGGCCCCAGATTCGCGCCGCTGCGCAGCGCTTTTTCCGGACATCGCCATGTACGACTGGTTTCCCATCGTTTTCATCGTCTTCAAGGTCGTCGTGCTCGGCACCGGCATGTACTTCGCCATCAAGTGGCACCACGACCAGGCCAAGCAGGATGCGCGGGATGCGGAATCCCGCGCGCGCGAGGATGCAGCGGTCGAGAAGGAACGGGACGACGCGCCGTGACGCGCGCTCGGTCGAGGACATGCCTGCGTGGTGACCGTTCCGCACACGCATCCCGCAGGCATGCACGTTCTGCTGGCGCCATGCATGCGACACCGCGTCCTGTGATCGGGCCCGACGCCGGGATGCGCGAGGACTATCCTGTGCACCCCGAGTCCGAACACGCCGTCGGCCGCCTGCAGTCCGCCGCGCGCGCGTGAGGATTGCGCGGCCACGCGTACATGCCATGGCTGCTCCCGCCCCCGCCTCCACTCCGATCTCCGCGACAGCCGATGCGCCGCAGGGCTTTGCGATCCGCGTCGTCGGCGCGGCGGCGTTCGCGCATCTGCTCAACGACCTGATCCAGGCGATGCTTCCGGCGATCTTCCCGATGCTCAAGGCCGATTTCGACCTGAGCTTCGGACAGATCGGCCTGATCGCACTCGTCTATCAGGTCACCGCTTCGCTGCTGCAGCCGTGGATCGGGCTCTATACCGACCGGCATCCCATCCCCTGGCTGCTGCCGGCGGGCATGGCGGTCACCTTCTGCGGCATCGCCACGCTGGCCCTGTCGCACAGCTATCCGATGCTGCTGGTGTCGGCGGCGATCGTCGGTGTCGGTTCGGCGACATTCCATCCCGAAGCGTCGCGCGTGGCGCGGATGGGATCGGGCGGTCGCTTCGGCACGGCGCAGTCGACGTTCCAGGTCGGCGGCAACACCGGTTCGGCGATCGGGCCACTGCTGGCGGCGGCCATCGTGATTCCGCACGGTCAGCCTGCGATCGCGTGGTTCCTCATCGCGGCAGCCCTGGCGATCTTCGTGCTGCTGCGGCTGACCCGCTGGTCGGTCCGTCACGGGCAGGCGCGGCTCGCCGGCCTGGCGAGCCGCCGCGGCACGGGCCTGTCGATCGCGAAGGTGGTGCAGGCGATCTCGGTGGTGTCGGTGCTGATGTTCGCCAAGTTCGTCTACATCGCATCGTTCACCAGCTATTTCACCTTCTATCTGATCGAGCGCTTCGGGATCAGCGTGCAGCAGAGCCAGGTGCATCTGTTCGCGTTCCTCGGCTCGATCGCGCTGGGCACGTTCATCGGCGGGCCGGTCGGCGATCGCGTCGGCCGCAAGGCGGTCATCTGGATCTCGTTCCTCGGTGTTGCGCCGTTCGCGCTCGCCCTGCCCCATGTGGGCCTGTTCGCGACGACGGTGCTGTCGATCCTGATCGGGCTGGTGATGTCGTCGGCATTTGCGGCGCTGGTGGTCTACGCGCAGGAAGCGGTACCCGGCCGCGTGGGCCTGGTGTCGGGCGTCATGTTCGGACTGATGTTCGGCATCGGCGGGCTCGGCGCGGCCGTGCTCGGCCAACTCGCCGACGCGCGCGGCATCGTGTGGGTCTACCAGGTCACCGCATTCCTGCCGCTGCTGGGCCTGGCCACCGCCCTGCTCCCTCGGACCGACGCGGCAAGAGCCTGATAAGGGGTTGCCGCGCCGCACCGTCGCGATGCGGGCATGGCGTCAGTGGAAATCGCGCGACGGCAGCTGCATGTCGCCCAGCAGGCTGCTGAGATCCTCCAGATCGCCGGCGATCAGGTGCGCCACGCCGTCGACGCGCTCCCACCGCCCGCGCACCGCCATCAGCCGCGATTCCAGCAATGCACGGCGCCGGCGCAGCGCCAGATGCGGCCAGACGATGACGTTGATCATGCCGGTCTCGTCCTCCAGCGTGACGAAGATCGTGCCCTTGGCCGTTGCGGGGCGTTGCCGCTGCGTGACCAGCCCGGCGACGTGTACCCCGCTGCCGTGGCGCCGCTGCTGCAGATCGTGCAGGCCGATGATCCGCCGCTCGCGCATGCGCGGCCGCAGCAGCGACATCGGGTGCGGCCCCAGCGTCAGGCCGGTACTGCGGTAGTCGGACAGGATTTCCTCCCCTGCCCGCGGCATCGGCAGTTCGATGACATCTTCGTCCGGACTGCCCGGAAGCAGGGGGCGCTGCCGTTCGATGCCGGCCATCGCCCAGCGCGCCGCGTTGCGGTGCCCGGCCAGCGATGCCAGTGCGCCGGCTTCGGCGAGCACGCTGCGCGCCTTCTCGTCGAGTCCGGCCCGCAGGCACAGGTCCTGGATGCTGGCGAAGGGACGCTGCGCACGTGCGGCGACGATCGCCTCGGCGCAGTCCTTCGACAGACCGGCGATCAGGCGCAGGCCCAGACGGATGTCGGGCTGCGTGCCCGGCGTCGAGTCGCTGCGCCAGGGCACGCCGCCGACCAGCGTGCAATCGCGGTCGCTGTGCATGACGTCGATCGGCAGCACCGTCACCGCATCGCGGTGCAGGCTGCCGCGGCGCGCGTCCTGCACGATCTGGCTCGGCGAATAGAAGCCCATCGGCTGCGCGTTGAGCAGGCCGCAGGCGAAGGCCGCCGGTTCGTGGCGCTTGAGCCAGCAGCTGGCGTAGACGAGTTTCGCGAACGAGGCCGCGTGGCTCTGCGGAAAGCCGTAGGACCCGAAGCCCTTGATCTGCTCGAAGATCTGCTCGATGAACTCGGGCGCGTAGTCCTTGTCTTCCATCAGCTTGCGGATGCGCGCGCGATGCGGCTCCATGTCGCCGCCGCGCCGCCAGGCGGCCATCGAACGACGCAGGCCGTCGGCCTCGTCGGCGCTGTAGCCGGCGTGGATCACCAGTTCCATCACCTGCTCCTGGAACAGCGGCACGCCCAGCGTCGGCCCGAGGATCTCGCGCACACCTTCGGACGGGTACGTCACCGCCTCATAGCCCTGCCGGCGCCGCAGGTAGGGATGCACCATGTCGCCCTGGATCGGGCCCGGCCGCACGATGGCCACTTCGACGACGAGATCGTAGAACGCTTTCGGCTTGAGCCGCGGCAGCATCGCCATCTGCGCGCGCGATTCGATCTGGAACACGCCGACGGTATCGGCGATCTGGATCATGTCGTAGGTCGCGGCGTCCTCGCGCGGCAAGGTCGCGATCTCGAACGCGCGCCCGCGATGGCCGCGCACCAGATCGAGCGTCTTGCGGATGCAGGTCAGCATGCCCAGCGCGAGGCAGTCGACCTTGAGCAGCTTCATCGACTCCAGATCGTCCTTGTCCCACTGGATGATCGTGCGGTCGTCCATCGCCGCGTTCTCGATCGGCACCAGATGCGACAGCGGCTCGTTGGAGATCACGAAACCACCGACGTGCTGCGACAGATGCCGCGGGTGGTCTCGCAGCATCTCGGTGACGACGAGGATGCGGCCGATCAGCGGATTGTCGAGGTCGAAACCGGCCTCGGTGATGCGCTGCTCCATCGGCGTGCCGCCATTGCCCCAACCGTAGCAGTTGGCCAGTAGCGCGATCTGGTCGGGCGGCAGGCCGAAGGCCTTGGCGACGTCGCGCACCGCGCTCTTGCCGCGGTAGGCGATGACGGTCGCGGCGAGCGCGGCGCGTTCGCGGCCGTACTTGGCGTAGACGTACTGGATGACTTCCTCGCGCCGTTCGTGTTCGAAATCGACGTCGATGTCCGGCGGTTCGTCACGGTTTTCAGACAGGAAGCGCGCCATCAGCAGGCGGGTCTCGTCGGGATTGACCGCCGTGATTTCCAGAGCGAAACAGACTGCGGAATTGGCCGAGGAACCGCGCCCTTGGCACAGGATGCCCCGGCTTCTGGCGAACGCCACGACATCCGCCACTGTCAGAAAGAAAGCTTCGTACTGTTTCTTCTGGATCAGGGCCAACTCGAAATCGATCAGATCCCGGACTTTGGTACTGGGACCATCCGGCCAACGCTTGCGAATACCCCGCTCTGTCAACTCGCGCAGCCAGGTGGTCGGTGTATGCCCCTCGGGCACCAGCTCGACCGGATAGTCGTAACGCAGTTCGCCCATCTCGAACGTGCAGCGCGCCGCGAGATCGACCGCGGCCTGCATCAATGCGGCCCCGTAGATGTTGCCCAGCGCCCGGCGCGTACGCAGGTGCCGTTCGCCATTGCGGAACAGGTGCTCGCCGCAATCGGCGATCGGGGTGACGTGGCGGATCGCGGTCAGCGTGTCCTGCAGGATGCGCTCGCGTCGCGTGGCCATGTGCACGTCGCCGCTGGCCAGCGCCGGGATGTCGAGCGTGCGCGACAGCGACAGCAACGTGGCCAGGCGTTCGACATCGTCGCGCTCGCGGTGCAGTTCGACGGCCAGATGCGTGCGATCGCCGAACACGCTGCGCAGCCAGACGCCCGCTTGCGCGTCGGGCGTTGCACCGGGCAGCCACAGCGCGAACACGCCGGGCGGCTTGCCACGGAACATGGCCTCGACATCCGCACGCGACAAGCGGTACTGCCCCTTGGTGCCGGCGCGCCGGCCGCGGGTGATCAGCGCGCAGAGCTGGGAATAACCGGCGCGGCTTTCGACCAGCAGCACGAACCGCGTGTCGTCGAGCAGGCGGAACTCGCTGCCGACGATCAGCTTCAGGCCCGTCGCCCGGCTGGCGTCGTAGCCGCGCACGATGCCGGCCAGCGAACATTCGTCGGTGATCGCCAGCGCGCCGTAGCCGCAGTGCACGGCGCGCGCGAACAACTGCTCCGCGCTGGATGCACCGCGCAGGAACGAAAAATCCGACAGGCAATGCAGTTCGGCATACGGCGGCTGGTCGTCGTCGGCATCGTGGGAGACGTCATCGTTGGCGGCCGCACGCATGCGCGTCGCCACGCGCACCGCACGCGGCACGTGCGCGCCCGGCGTGTCGCGGTCGACGCCGTCGATCGCATCGTCCCAGCTCATGCGAACCAGCCGTGCAGCATCCAGCCGTCAAAGCGGCCCGGCGGCACGAAGGCCCAGCCGCGCTGGCCTGCGCGGGTCTCGACGACGTAGTAGTCGCGCCGCGCATCGTCGCCGTCCCACCAGCCGCTTTCGAGCCGTTCGGGGCCCGAGAGGATGCGCAGGCCGGTGTCGTGCAGCGGCACCGGCTGCGGCAGCAGCCAGGCCGGACGCACCGGACGCGCGGGGGCGTCGGCGATCGTGCCGGTGTCCGCGCCGACATGACGGGTCCACGCATGTTCGGGCCGCGGATCGCCGGCCGGCACGACGCGATAGACGGCCTCGTCGCCGAGGCGCGCGCGCAGGCGCTCGCGCAGATGCGGCCAGTCCAGCGCCTGCTGCGGGCGCGTGTCGAACAGGTCGCGCGCGGCCGGTACGAACGGCGGCAGTTCGAAGGCCTGCAGACGCATCGCGACGACGGCCTTGGGAATCTCGGTGCGTTCGAGGCGGTTGCGCGCCAGTTCGAACAGCATCGTCGAGGTGCGCTCGGGCGCGAGCAGACCCACCTCGACATCGGTGTGGCCGGTGTCGTGTTCGAGTCGCACGACGAAACGCTGCACGCCGCCATCGCGCGCCGACAGATAGATGCACAGGTCGTTGATCAGACGCCGCAGCGGGAACAGCAGCGGCGGATGCGATTCGACCTCGTAGCCGAGCTCCACGCGCATGTCGAACCGGTCGGGCGGCGTGTAGCAGTCGACCGGATCATCGGCCTCGCCGTACAGCCGACGCAGGTGCGCCAGCACGTCGGCGCCGAACCGCCGCTGCACCGACGCACCCGGCAATGCACGCAGGGCACCGAGCGTGCGCACGCCCATGCGGTACAGACGTTCGCCGGCATCGTCGGGCAAGGCGGCGCGGCGCACCGGCACGCGATCGAGCAGGCGCGACAGTTCGCCCTGCGCCGTGACCGCGAAGCCGTCACGCAATCCCACCAGCACGCGGGCCGCGGTCGGCGATGGCGCGAGGGCAATGCGATGCCCGAATCCCATCGACTCGAGTTCGGCGCGCAACGTGTGTTCGAACTGCGACCATGGCCCGAACAGCCGGAAGCTCGCCTGCACCTCCAGCACGATCGCGCGCGGCCATTGCCGGCTCACCAGCGAGCTGTGCCGATAGGCCCAGGCGGCAAGGAAGCGGTGTTCGGCCGATTCGGCCTGGGGATCGTGCGCCTGCGTGCTGACGCCGGCGAGCAGGGCATGCGCCGCCGACAGACGCATGCCGGCCTTCAGGCCATGCGCCGCCGCGGCCGCGTTGACGCTGTGCAGGCGCCGCAGTTGCGCCGGCCCGTCGACCAGCGCGAACGGCGCCGCCTTCGCATCGGGCTGGCGACGGAGGACGGCGTCGAGCGCCAGTTGCGGCAGGAGAAGACAGGCCCAGAGCATGGCAGGATCATTCAGCTCGCCAGTCGCAGGGGCTGCGCCGGCACCTGCCCGCCACGACATTTGCGCACCTGCCAGGCCTGCGCGTCGGGCAGGTATTCGATGCGCAGCGCGGCGGGCGAAGGATTGGCCGCATGACGCCGGTCGCGCAGTGCGAAGGCGTGACAGTCGCCGCTGTCGGCCGCGACCTGCAGACGGCGCATCAGGCGCGCATCGCCAGTGTCCGGCCAGCCCAGCACCGCCGCGCAGGCGCCGCTGCGCAGGCACTGTTCGAAGGCCCACAGTGCATCGGCGGGCGCAGCGTCGACGATGTCCAGCACCTCCAGCCGCACACCCGCCGCCTGCCAGGCCGGCGCATAGGGAATGCACGGCGGTGCGACCAGCACCACGCGCCCGCCGGCGGCGGTGATGCGCGACAGTGCCGGGAACAGCAGCGAGATCTCGCCGACGCCATCGGCCGGCAGCAGCAGTTCGGTCAGCGCCCGCGGCGGCCAGCCGCCCCCTGGCAACGCCGCATCGAGTGCGGCATGTCCGGTCGGCTGGCCCGCATCGGCGCAGCGCGTGCCGCGACCGGCCGGCCACACCGTGCGTGCGGCCAGCAGCGCATCGAGCGATTGGGGAGCCGCGGCCATCTCAGCCCTGCCGCACCAGGCCGCAGTACAGGCCTTCGATCGCGAAGTCGGCATCGGCGGCGATCACGATCGGCGCGTGCGCAGGATTGCGCGGCAGCAAGCGGATGCCGCCGTCGTTGTGTTCGAGCCGCTTGATGGTGATGGCATCGTCGAGCCGCGCGACCACGGTCTGGCCATCGCGCGCGTCGGTGGCGCGATGCACGCCGACCAGATCGCCGTCGAGGATGCCGTCGTCGATCATCGAATCGCCCTCGACGCGCAGCAGGTAGTCGGGCCGCAGCGAGAACAGGCCGCGGTCCAGCCACAGCATCCGATCGCTGCCGGTATCCGGGCCGATCGGCACACCCGCCGCCACGCGGCCGAGCACCGGCAATGCCGTCATGCGCGTGCCCTGCCCCGGCAGACGCAGACCGCGCTTGCGGCCCGCCTTCAGTTCGACCAGCCCGGCACCGACCAGTGCCTGCACGTGCTTGTGCGCGGCGTTGCGCGAGGCGAACCCGAAGGCCTCGGCGATCTCGGCCAGGCTCGGCGACGCGCCCGCGGCGATGCGCTCGCGCAGGAATGCGAGTACGGCGGCACGTTGGGGCGGCAGGTCGATCATGGGTGGACATTTGTACACCCTCGTGTGTGCCGATGCCATCACGATGAGCAGAAGTACGCACACAACGCCAGGCGAATCCATTCCGATGAAAGACTTGCAGTCACTTCATCAGGTGCTTTCTCACCCGAGCGCATGACGCCGCGGCGCCTTTGGCAATTGGACCTGTGAGCGCATCGGATCCGCAGCCCTGCGGCATCGGGTTTACCCCAGGTGGTTCGGCATCTTTGGCGTCCCTAGCATCGGGACCCGGTCCGTCAGGACATCTTCCGAAGGGCATCGTGGATCACCGACGCAACGCGTTCCTGTCCCCGGCCCGCTGGCGGCGTTCGACCTGGCAGGCGACTACCGGCGTGCTGCTGGCCTTGCTGGTGGTGTCCAACGCGGCCTGGCTGCATGCCAGCCGCAGCGGCGAGGGCGCCACATTCGCGCGGGCACCGGCCCACCTGCCCTCGCCCGAACGCGTGATCTACGAGTACCCCAAGCCCGTTGCCGCGGCCGCCGCCGAACCGGTGCTGGTGACCTACCGCTCGACGCCGCTGGAAGCGGGCGAACGCTGCGCCGGCAACCAGGTCATCCGCCGGTTGCCGAACGGCTGGGAAGGCACCGGTCGCCCCTGCAACCCCTGAGGTTCACTGCCGGCCGCGGTGATTGCAGACCGCCGAGACCCGATCGTTCAGCCGCCTCAGATCGTCATATCGCCGCTGGTTGCCGAGCTTCTGCAACGTGCGCTCGCGACTCGCACGAGCATCCAGGCAGCGGGCGTGCTGACTGTCGCGGCTGGCTGCCGGGCTGCGTGGTGCTGTGGTCGCCCGCTGCGACGCGGGCGCGGCCGTTCTTCGCGACGCGCGAGGCTTCGGGACGGCCGTCGGCGTCGTGGATGGTGCGTAGGCGGGGATGTCCCACGACTTCAGCGCCTCGCCTTCGGCACAGGGCTGCGACTGGTAGCTGTGTCCACCGCGGCCGTCGGCGCATTTGTGCACCGACTGCGCGGCGACCGGCCAGGCCAGCATCAGCAGCACGGACAGACAGATCCGCATCGGCGTTCCCTCCGTGGAAGAACCGCCTTCGACGCTGCGCCTGTCTCCTTCGACACGCCATCGTGCAAGCGCGCAGTCGGGTCGATGCGATCTCCGAGGTGCACATCGGGAAACCCGACATCCTTAGAGCCTGTTCAAAGTCCGTCGCGAGCGCAGCCAGATGGCGCGTGGCGGAGCGCAGAAAGCGCAACGTACATGCGGGTACGTGAGCATTTCGAGCACCGCACGCGCGCCAGCTGGCAAGCGCAGCAGGACTTTGAACAGGCTCAGTCGTCGCCGGACTCGCGCGATCTGGCGATGGCCTCGGCCCGCGCCGCCCGCAGCGCGTCGAGCTTGTCCTTGAGCTTGATCTCCATGCCGCGCCCGACCGGCTCGTAATAGACCCGCTCGCCCATCGCATCGGGAAACGCGGTCTGGTCCAGCGCGATGCCGCCTTCGGCATCGTGGTCGTACTGGTAGCCGGTGCCGTAGCCGAGTTCCTTCATCAGCTTGGTCGGCGCATTGCGGAAATGCATCGGCACGTCCTGCGTACCGTACTCGCGCACGTCGCGTTTGGCCTGGTTGAAGGCCATGTAGCCGGCGTTGGATTTCGCGGTGCTGGCCAGATAGATCACCAGCTGCGCGAGCGCGAGTTCGCCCTCGGGACTGCCGAGGCGATCGAAGGTTTCCCAGGCATCGATCGCCATCTGCAGCGCACGCGGATCGGCCAGGCCCACGTCCTCGACCGCCATCCGCGTCATGCGCCGGGCGAGATAGCCGGGATCGCAGCCGCCGTCGAGCATGCGCGCCAGCCAGTACAGCGCGGCATCGGGATTGGAACTGCGCACGCATTTGTGCAGCGCCGAAATCTGGTCGTAGAACTGCTCGCCGCCCTTGTCGAAACGGCGCGTGCGGTCGGCCAGCACCTGTTCGAGCGTGCCGGACGTGACTTCGCCACCCTCGCCCGCCAGTTCGGCGGCGATCTCCAGCAGCGTCAGCGCCCGGCGCACGTCACCGTCGGCGGCGACCGCGATCATCCGCAGCAGATCGTCGGCGATGCGCAGACCGCGGTCGCCGAGCCCACGCTCCGCATCGACCAGCGCACGGCGCAGCGTCTCGATGATGTCGTCGGGCGAGACCGCCTCCATGACGTGCACGCGGCAGCGCGAGAGCAGCGCGGAGTTCAGTTCGAACGAGGGGTTCTCGGTGGTCGCGCCGACGAAGACGATCGTGCCGCGTTCGATGTGCGGCAGGAAGGCGTCCTGCTGGGTCTTGTTGAAGCGGTGCACCTCGTCGACGAACAGCACCGTGCGACGCCCGCCGTCGAAACGGTGCGCGGCCTCGGCCAGCACCTGGCGCACTTCGGGCAGCCCCGACAGCACCGCCGAGATCGCCTTGAATTCCGCGTCTGCGTAATGCGCCAGCAGCAGCGCCAGCGTGGTCTTGCCGCAGCCCGGCGGCCCCCACAGCACCATCGAATGGATCTTGCCGGCCTCGACCGCCGTGCGCAGCGCGGTGCCCTCGGCGACCAGGCGACGCTGGCCTACCATCTCGTCGAGCCGGGCGGGCCGCATGCGTTCGGCCAGCGGACGCATCGCACTGCGGTCGACCTGCAGCAGGTCGCCGGTGTCGGCGCGGGAAGGTCGGGATCGGGCCACGCGTTAACCTGTCGGGACTGGATTGCAGGGAGTGCGAGATGACGATATTGCGCCACCGGGACGTGATCACAAGCGCGACGCGGCAGTTCCAGCGGCTCGCAGTCGGCCTTGCGCTGTGCGCGCTGTCGGCGACGGCCGCCGCCGACTGGCGCGCAGATGCGGTCGACACGTTGACCCGGGAATCGGACGGACATCGTCTGGTCGTGCTCGGCGAGATGCACGGCACGCGCGAGATGCCGTTGCTGGCCGGTGATCTGGTCGAACGCTGGAGCAACGCGTCGCCGGTGCTGCTGGCGCTGGAGATTCCCGCGCGCGAACACGAGGCCTTCCGTGAGGCCGTGACCAGCGGTGGCACCGATGCGGCGATCGAAGCGCTACGGCAGCGCGCCTGGTGGCAGGTGCCTGCGGACGAGAACGACGGGCGCCGCAGCGAGGATGTGCTGGCGCTGGTTCGCCGCATCGGTCGATTGAAAACCTCGGGACGCGATGTTGCGATCCTGCCCTTCGACCCACGCGACATCCGCTGTTACCAGCGCGGCAGCTGCGAAGCGGCAATGGCGCATGTGCTGCGGCGCGCGCACGACGCGTTTCCGCAGGGGCGGATCGTCGTCGTCACCGGCAACGTGCATGCGATGCGCTCGCGTCCGGCGGATGCGCCGGCAGGGTTTCCCGAGCAGCCGATGTCCGCGTTGCTGCAGGATCTGTCGCCGCACTCGGTCAATGTCACGGCCGCGCGCGGCGCGTACTGGGCCTGCGGCGAGACATGCGGGACTGTCGAGGTCGCGCCATCGCGGCGCGGCGGGCGCGAGGGGCGTGATGCGCCATTCGATTACCGGCTGGTGTTGCCGGTGTTCACGCCGATCCGGCAGGTAGGGCAAGTCGATCCCTGAGAAAGCAGGCATCGCTTTTGCAACCGCGGCACCACGCGATCGCAACTCGACCGTCGTCCCAGCGAAAGCTGGGACCCATCTTGATCTTGCTCTATCGCGAAAATGGGCCCCAGCTTCCGCTGGGGCGACGGTCGACTTTTATCAGCGAGCCGGAAGAGAACCGCTCGTGCGCAATCTCGTTACGAGGCTGGAGCAGCCTCACTCCTCCCCCACCACATCCACACCCGCCGGCGGCGTGTAGCGGAACGTATCGCGCGCGAACGTCGGATTGCGCTTCCAGCCGCTGAACCCGATCGTCGTCTGCTGGCCCAGCGTGTCGTGGATTTCCATGCGCGTCGGCATGCCAGCGCTGTTGAAGCCCAGGCGTGCGCGTTCGAACGCGGCGTTCTCGGTCCGCCTGGGGCGCAGTTCCAGCCAGGCCAGACCACCGGCATTGCCGGCTTCGGTCACGGTGAAGTCGCGGTCGAGCTTGGACGGGTCGATCAGCGCGGCCAGCGGGCTGTCCTGCTCCTGCGGGCCCTGCGAACGGCGCGTGACCTGCTGCAGGTCCGGATCGAACACCCACACCGTGCGACCGTCGGCGACGATCAGCTGCGGATACGGCTTGACGTATTCCCAGCGGAACAGGCGCGGCGCCGACAGCGCCAGCGTGCCGCTCGAGCTTTCGCGCGCACGGCCGTTGCCGTCGCTGACCTGCTGGGTGAACTGGCCTTCCAGACCGGTCAGGCCGCGGGTGAAGGTATCGAGCTGGGCGCGTGCGCCCGAGGCCTGGGCGACGCCTGCGACCAGCAGCACGGCGGCCGCAGCGAGCCATCGGGAATTGCGGAGCATCGTGCGCATCGGAAGAACCTCGGGGTGCGTCATTCGTTGGATCGGAGTGTGCGAAGCGAAGGCTGAATGCGCCGACGACAACGCCGATAGCGCCCCGCCTTGTGCATCGGCGATTCAGCGCGAACCGGTGATGCCGGTGCGTCAGCGCGGCGGTGGCGGCGGCGCGAGCACGCTGCGGTCGCCGTTGTGCTCGGGCGGGCTGACCACGCCGGCCGCTTCCATCGCCTCGACCAGACGCGCGGCGCGGTTGTAGCCGATCTTCAGGCGGCGCTGCACACCAGAGATAGAGGCGCGCCGCGTCTCGGTGACGATCTTGACCGCCTCGTCGTACAGCGGGTCGCTCTCGTCGCCGCCGCCGCTGCCCGCTTCCGGCAGACCGGTCGCGCCGACGACGGTGCCGTCGCCCATCGTCTGCACTTCGTCGAGCACGCCGGAGATGTAGTCGGCCTGGCCGCTCTGCTTGAGGTGCTCGACGACGCGGTGCACTTCCTCGTCGGACACGAACGCGCCGTGTACGCGCTCGGGCATCGCCGTGCCCGGCGGCAGATACAGCATGTCACCGTTGCCGAGCAGGGTTTCCGCGCCGGACTGGTCGAGGATGGTGCGCGAGTCGATCTTGGAGCTGACCTGGAACGCGATGCGGGTCGGGATGTTGGCCTTGATCAGGCCGGTGATCACGTCGACCGACGGCCGCTGCGTGGCGAGGATCAGATGGATGCCCGCTGCACGCGCCTTCTGCGCCAGACGCGCGATGAGCTCTTCGACCTTCTTGCCGACGATCATCATCATGTCGGCGAACTCGTCGATGAAGATGACGATGTAGGGCAGCGGCTCGAGCAGTTCGGCGACGTCGCTCGATTCGGGATTCGGCCGGAACAGCGGGTCGGACAACGGCTGCCCCGCATCCTGCGCGTCCTTGACCTTCTTGTTGAAGCCGCCGAGGTTGCGCACGCCCACCGCGCTCATCAGCTTGTAGCGGCGCTCCATCTCGGCCACGCACCAGCGCAGGCCGTTGGCGGCCTCCTTCATGTCGGTGACCACCGGCGCCAGCAGATGCGGAATGCCCTCGTAGACGCTGAGCTCCAGCATCTTCGGGTCGATCATCAGCATGCGCAGGTCTTTGGGCGTGGCCTTGAACAGCAGGCTCAGCACCATCGAGTTGACCGCGACCGACTTGCCCGAGCCGGTGGTGCCGGCGACCAGCAGATGCGGCATCCGCGCCAGATCGGCGACCACCGGCTGTCCGCTGATGCCCTTGCCCAGCGCGAGCGTCAACGGACTGGTCGACTTGTCGTATTCCTTGGAATCGAGCAGCTCGGTGAGATAGATCATCTCCCGGCGCACGTTCGGGATTTCCAGGCCGATCACCGACTTGCCCGGAATCACGTCGACCACGCGCACCGACTTCACCGACAGGCCGCGGGCGATGTCCTTGTCGAGCGAGCTGATCTGGCTGACCTTGACGCCCGGCGCGGGCTCCATCTCGAAGCGCGTGATCACCGGGCCCGGCTGCGCTTCCTTGACCTCCACATCGATGCGGAAGTCCTTGAGCTTGAACTCGATCTGCCGCGACAGCGTGTCTAGCGTGGCCTGGTCGTAGCCGCTGGGCTGCGGCTTGGGCGGGTCCAGCAGGGCCAGCGACGGCAGGCCGGTACCGCCGGCATCGACGCCGGAGAACATCGGGATCTGCTGCTCGCGCTTGGCGCGCTCACTCTTCTCGACCACCGGCGCAGGCGGCGGCTCGATCTTCACCGGCGCCCGCTTGGCGCGCAGTTCGGTCTCGATCTTGCGCGCTTCGGTCCGCTCCTCGCGGTGCACGCGCGCTTCCTTCCACTCGGTCGCCTGCTTGCTGCTGCGACGGAACACGTCTGGCAATCGCATGACCCAGGCGCCGATCCGGTCCATCACCGCGAACCACGACAGACCCGTGGCCAGCGTCACCGAGACCAGGAACAGCGCGAGCAGCAACAGATTGCCGCCGAACGCGCCGAAGGCAGCTTTCAGCGTATTGCCGACCAGGCGGCCGAGAATGCCGCCACCGCCGGCCGGATAGTTCAGCAGGTTCGGAAAGCGCAGTGCGAGCAGACCCGCACCGGTGACCAGAAACCCGACGATGCCGGCCAGACGCAGCGCCGGCCCGAAGTCCGCACGCCCGTCACCGTCGCGGTCCATGCCGAACAGCGCGATCCAGGCGATCGAACCGAGGATCAACGGCAAGGGATAGGCCATGAAGCCGAACAGCTGCAGCAGCACGTCGGCGATCCACGCGCCGACGGGACCGCCGACGTTGTGGATCTCGCTGGGCAGCACGCCGGTCTGCGACGACCAGCTCGGATCGGTATGCGAGTGCGTGACCAGACAGGCCAGCAGATACAGCAGCAACGGCGCGATCAGGATCAGCGCGATGTCGCGGACCAGCCGCTGGCGGCGCGGATTCGGCGCCGCCTTCTCGGACGCCGCCAGAGCGGCGTCCTTCGCGCTGGCACGCGAACGCTTGGGTCGATCGGAGAGCGGGCGTGCCACCGTGCGTTTTTACCTGAGAAAGTCGGTACAGGCCTTTGATCTTACGTCAAAGTTTCATGCCCTGCAGTGCAGGATGCACGAGCTTGCCGCCTTCGACGTTGATGCCGCGGACCAGCGCGGCGTTGTCGCGCCAGTTGCCTGACGCCAGCTTGTTGACCCACGGCAGGATCGCCGCGCAGATCGCCTGCGACGAAGTCTGCGGCACGGCGCCGGGCATGTTGGTCACGCAGAAGTGGGTCACGCCCTCTTCCACGTACACCGGCTCCTTCCAGGTGGTGCCGCGCGAGGTCTCGAAGCAGCCGCCCTGGTCGATCGAGATGTCGACGAGCACGCTGCCGTCCTCCATCGACTTGATCATCTCGCGGCTGACCACGTGCGGTGCGACCGCGCCGGTGACCAGCACCGCGCCGATGACGAGGTCCGCCGAGGCGACCTCGCGGGCGACCACGTCGTCGTAGGGATACAGCGCGGTGACGTTGTTGCCCAGGCGCATCATCTGTTCCATGCGGTCCTGGCGCTTCTCGAACACCACGACATTGGCACCACCGGCCGCGGCCAGCGCCGCCGACGCACCACC
>Ga0207791_1000179_pt1 | contig 17310 bp, 14 predicted proteins | sample HigsolmetaGSP16D_FD_184844 | JGI IMG/M metagenome (GOLD analysis project Ga0207791, IMG submission 184844) | High solid enriched microbial communities from the Joint BioEnergy Institute, USA - SP1-6-D (SPAdes) | ecosystem: Engineered > Bioreactor > SSF (Solid state fermentation) > Aerobic >...
AAGACTTCTGACTTCACCGAAATCGGCGATTGGGTTGTAGTCGGGATTTGCCGCCAGGAACCCTTGCAATTTCTCCCGTGCCATCGCCGCTTTCTCAGGCGAGGCTGAGCCAAGGTTTTCCATGAGCTTGAGCCTCAATTTCCTATCACCCGTTTGACGCGCATCAGCACAGAGCGGTGCCATCACTCGGGCGATGTTGTGTATAGGAAATACACTATCGACGTCACTCGAATCGGCGATTGGGTTGCGGCGTGCGGCTGGTGCCTGCAGGGTGTGCGTACGTTCACCGATCTCAGCGGCCATCCGCCGCGAGGTTGATCCGAGCCGCGCCTTGCTTCTATGGTCCAATCGACCCACGATGTTCTGGCGAAGCGTGGGCGGCAGTGCGGAGAGTCTGTCAAAGACCGGGGACCGCTTGTTTTCTACGAAGTGCGGATTCGGCAATTGGGTGCTGGCCTGCGCCTGGGAAGGCTGCCCCTCCTCCGTGTGGCTGGTGGACGCCACAGCGTGCGATAGGCCTGTACTGGTAATCGGCATCTCGGGTCTCCTGAAGGTGCGCCGCGGGGCGGCAGCGGGTTGGATGTTTCGCTTAGCTTTCGCCAAAGCGAGGCCTGTCTGCAGGCACAGTCAGAAGGCGCGTTCGCCCACGCGAACACGACGGCATGCGTACCCAGGCTGCGTAAGCCGACATCTACAGGACGCCCTACGACGGGATCGACCCAGCCGTTGGGTGCTGCGGGACGCTGATGCTCTGGAAGCGATGGAATCAGCCCAATCGGCGATTTGCCTGTACGCAGATGCTGCTCACCGCGATCCTAGTCGCCCGGTTCGGCAATACGTCACCGCAACCTCGCGTACGGCTGCTCGCATCGACATCTACCAGAAACGCCAGCGACTCCAAAAACTCTGACCTGCCGCACGCTTTTCCGCAAGTTTGGAATCCACCTCTCCGAGTAATCGGTCGCAATGCGCTCTGAATTCGACGACTTGTGGTGTCACCGCTTCGGCTTGTTCACGGATAGCAACGATCACCGACCTGTCCCTTTCCAGGTCAAGGCGCGACGCTTGAAAGAGCAATGATGTAGCAGCCAACACGCGTTTGTCTGCTGGCTGTTGCGGCAATGCGCTGGCCAAACGCAGCAGCACCGCGACCGCGATTTCATTCTTTTTGGAGATGTCATCCTGCGATAATTCGCCGCAGGCATTCTGTAACCGCACATGGGTCGCGTAGCGCATCTGCGGATCGGGCAGGACAACCGACAAATCGGCTAGATGGGGCAACACCTCCCCTCTGTTCGAACGCGCGAGATGGTCCGCAGCCAGCTCGTAGTAATGATTAAATCTCCAACGATCCTGCCACAGGGCAGCCTCATGAAAGATCACCGCCTCCGCGCGTGCAGGCGGTCCTGGCTGCTGTGCAGCCACCTCGGCTGCCAAAGGAGCGAAATGAGCGACTGACAGCGACTTGGATGCCCACACCAACAGGCGCGCCTGAGCAGGCAATGCCCTCAGCGCAGCACGCTGGGCCCGGGAATCCTCGGCATAGGCGATCTCGGCCGCGGTCTCCTCTGCCGCGGGCTCGTTAACCTGACCGTCCTCGGCTGGGGCTAGCGGATCGTGAGTCGCCGGTGCCGCTTGCAACATCGCACGGCACGCCTCTGCACGTTGCCGTGCGGGTACGAATATCAATGCGTATGTCAATCGCTCGAGAGCAGGCAGCACCGATTGCCGAGGGAATCGGCCGGCATGCTCTGCCAAGGTCGTAAACGCCTTGGCGCGCTCGGACGCCGGCAGCGTTCCAATAGATTGAGCTAACGTTGAATAAGCACGCAGGCGAATGCCGTAATTCTCACCATCTGGATAGGGCAAATGTGTGATCATTCGCAGCCCCGAGCGCAGACGGTTTGCGCTGGAGACGTTGCCGAAATCCGTGATTGGGTCGTGGCGCGGGTGCGCTGCAAGGAAGGCTCGCATTCCATCGCGCGCATCAGCGGCCATCTGCCGTGACGTTGCGCTGAGCCGCGCCATGCTCCTAAGGTCCAATCGATTCACGATCTGTTGGCGAAGTTCCGAAGGCATTGCGGAGAGCCCGTCGAAGATCGCGGCGCGCTTGTTTTGTGTGGCGGGCGGATCGGGATGGAGTGGGCGCGCGGGCGCCTGTGCGGTCGGCACCTCCGCAATCTGGCTGGTCGATGCAACAGTATGCGCCGGGCCGATTCGGTTGATCCGCATCTCGGGTCTCCTGAGGTGTGCCGCAGCGGGGTGATCGATTTAGTCTGCTTGTTTACTCTCTCGTAAGCGATAGCCAGCCTACAGCAAGCTTCAGAAACCACGTTCGTCTACGCGAAGGCAAGGTGCGCGCACCCATATAGCCGAGGCAGCATTTTCATGGAACTGAACGCAGTGATCGATGCCGCTGGGCGATGCTGCCTGCACCTTGTTCATCCATCGATGCGATCACCACCAGGCGGCCTGTCCGTGTTCAGCTCACGGCTGCTTGCATCCCCTCTACCAGCAACGCAAACATGTCGCACTGAATGTGAGCCAGACACAGCGGCCTCGGCAACCCGCGTTGATCCAACCGATGGGTCAAACCGAGCAGCAGAGGTAGATTCCGACTGCATTCCCTGCTCGGCGCCTATGACGCGCTCGAGCAGAGAAAGATCACCCCTGCGACTGCGCCAATGCGACCTGAGATCAGCCCGATGCGACGCATCTCTCGCGGTCGCGTCAATGCGCTCATACGTCCGTTTGCCTGCCCTGGTCTGCCACAAGTCTTGCATTCGCTTTGCTCATCTCCCGGTGACAGATCATGATGAATTGAGCGACTCGGTTCGGGATCGCTGTCGCTTGCTCACGGACGGCGGAGATGACCGAAATCTGCTCGCCAGGGCAAAGGTCCCTTGCCTCCATGAGAAGGCACATGCCGCACTCATGACGCACCGCACCGGGGATTTGCGGCAATGCCTCGGCCAACTGCACCAATACCGCAGAAGTATTTTGATCGCTGTCCAGAACAGATGCCGCGTCTGCCAAAGCGATGAACGCACTCAGACGCATCTGCGGGTCGGGTAGGACAGGCAACAAGCCGATCAGATGGGATAATGCATTCACTCCGTTGGCAGAGCGCGCAAGTTGCCTGGCGACTTCTCTGTACTCCTGCGCAAACAGGCGGCTCGGACGCATGACCAGAACCTGAAGATGCAGGACCGCCTCCATTTGTGCACGCGGCCCCGACCGCCGTGCAGCAACCTCGGTCACGGCACGGCGAATCGCTGCCCTCGGCAGATAACTGATCGCCCGCGCCAGCGGCGGCGACAGAGACATCGGCTCATCCTGCTGCGCAGCGTCGGCCTGTTGCGCCTGAGCGTGGACGGCAAGCAGTCTGGGCAATATCGTCTGGAACGCCTCTTCGCGCCGTGCTTCAGGCAAGGCGCGTCCCTGATCCAGCAGACGCACCAAAGCAGATAACCCAAAGCGCGCGGAAAGCCGAGCGGCATGATCCAGAACACTGGTGAATGCTTCGAAACGCGCCTGTTCCGGTAGCGAGGGAATCAGCGCCGTCAGTCTTCCATATCCATGCATTCTCTGCTCATCGTGATCCTCATCGTCCGGATACGGGAAATGCGTCACCGCGTTCAATGCCGCGCGCATACCCTGGACGCTGGTCACATCGCCAAACGCCACACTCGGATCGTAGCGCGGGCGCGCTGCCAGGAAGGCCTGCATTCCCTCGCGGGCATCAGCCGCCATCTGCATGGAGGTTCGCCCAAGCCGCGCCATGCTTCTTGGCCCAAGTCGGCGCATGATCTCGTGACGGGGACCGCCCGGCAACGCCGAGAGCAAATCCAATGGCGCAGCGCGCTCGGCCTGTGCGGCGGGCGGATCGGAATGCCTTGGCGCAGCTTGCACCTGGGCGGTCGACGCCTCCTCCATCTGGCTGGTCGACGCCACGGCATGCGCAAGACCGATTCGGTTGGTCGGCATCTCGGATCTCCTGAGGTAAGCCGCAGCGGCGGCATCGATTAGGTCTGGGTGCGTACTTTCAACAACCCTGCATCGTCTCTGCGGGAAACGTCAGAAATCGCGTTCGTCTGCGCGAACGCGACGTCAATCGCTTCGCAAACCGGCAGCGTGGTGAGCAATCGATACGTCGCCGACATCGCTGCGTGCCGCGGTCGAGGCAGATAATGGCAGAGCGCATGGAGCCCCTGCTGCATCCATGCATTCCCGTGATGCCAGCCAAGACCGCGGCCACACGGACTAGCCGCGTCGTTGCGCGGCTTACTGCAAACGCATCAGCGTCTGTACCAGCGCCTGCACTTCAGACACGCTCAGGCCCTCACGCAACCCTGCGAGCGCCCGCGACACGGCTGGCTGCGGCAGCTGACTGATCGCTTGCGCCACCGTTTCCATCACGGGCGGGGCGCCAGTGTGCCGCGCCTGATTCCGAGCAGCCATCAATTGCGGGCACACCGCATTGAATGCCTCTTCCCGGCGTTCTTCGGGCAAACTGCCGACCTGCGCCATCAACATCGATAACGGCACCAACGCCGGAGGGTTCTGAATCCGTGCAATGCACCCCAACACGGCGGTGAATGCCTCGAAGCGTTGTTGCCGCGGTAGCGCTGGAAGACGTTGCACAATTTCACCGACTGAGCGCACCACCTGATTGGTGCGATTTTCATCGGCCGGATATGGAAAATTCTCTACAGCGCGCAACGATGCGCGTACATCCTGAGCGGTCGTAATAGAGCCGAAATCCAACGCGGGATCGTAGCGCGGACGCGTTCTCAGCAATGTCTGAAGACGATCCTCCGTGTCTTGCGCCATCTGCCGCGACGTACTACTCAGACACGCCAGACTGTCCGGCCCCAGCGGCTGCACAATCTTGGCGCGCAACTCACTGGGTAAGTCGGAAAGTCCATCGAACATAGATGCTCGCCTGTTGTATTGATCATCGCGCCTGGCTGGCTGCGGTTGGGCTGCCTCTGCCTGACTGGACGATGCTTCCCAAACAGAACTGGATGAGGTCACAGGACTTGTCGAACCTGCGGGCTTGCTATACATAAATACGCTCCTGATGAATGTAGACCGATTTTCTCTGATGCAAGCCTAAAGATAGTCAGGCTTTCTTTTTTTTTTGCTCGCCACCGCGCAATCATTTCCGCTCACACGAATGCAGACCAATAAGCTCCGTCCTTTACGTCGGGCACGCGCGACTTCGGCTCGAATGAACGCATAAACCAACACTCCATACCCGGACATGCGGGCGGCACGATTTGCCGTGATCCTTCTGTTATGGCGAATGCAGCGAGAATCAGAAGCCACGCAGGCAGAAACGACTTACACACTAAAATGTTGATATCCACACTTGGGTGTGTGCCATGGAGCGCCGTCGACGTCATACACCACCACCCCAGGCGTGGGAACAATGCAACCAATGCGCGTGGCCGCTACCTGGGTGCCTTGCAAGGCCTGCCATACTGCCCGCCGTTGCATCACCGGCGCCGTGAAGCACAGTTCGTAATCGTCACCGCCGCCCAGCTGCCATTGCCGGACCTGATGCGGGCTGGCGAATTCGCCATGCACCATTGGCGGCAGCGCCTGCAGCGACAGCTCGGCGCCCACCTCACTGCACTCGCACAAATGGCCTAGGTCGGCCAGCAGGCCATCGGAAATATCCACGCAGGCGTGGGCGATGCCACGCAAACGCAGGCCGGCCGCCACGCGCGGCTGCGGACGCAGTAGACGGGTGCGCCACAGCTCCAACAGCGGCGCGGCCGCCGGCCGACTGACATCCAGGCGACCGACCTGCCAAAGGGCCAGTGCCGCAGCAGCCTCGCCCGGCGTGCCAGTCACCCAGACATCGTCACCGGCGCGGGCACCGTCACGGCGTAGCGCCAGCCCCGGGGGCACACTGCCGATCGCAGTCAGGGCGCACGACAGTGGGCCGCGGGTTGTATCACCGCCGACCAGAACGATGTCATGCGCATCGGCCAGCGCAAAGAAGCCGTCGGCAAATGCATCCAGCCACGCCGGATCGTCGTCGGGCAGGGACAGCGACAACGTGCACCAGCGTGGTTGCGCGCCCATCGCGGCCAGATCGGAGAGATTGACTGCCAACGTCTTCCAACCCAGATCGTCCGGGCGCGTCTGGTGCGGAAAATGCACGCCAGCGTTGAGCGTATCGGCCGTGATCGCCAGCTGTTCACCAGCCGGCGGTTGCAGCAATGCTGCATCGTCGCCAATCCCCAACGGCACATCGGCACGCGCTGCGATACGCGTGCGCAGCCGGGCAATCAGATCGAATTCGGGCATTTCAAGGGCCGGGATTGGTGAGTGGGCATTCGGGGCTGGCCACAGCAGGCGTGTCACCGCACAACAGTTGAGCTACTGCAGCATGGATGATGCAGCGTTACGGATGTGGTCCAATTCCAACCTAACCCTGAATCTCTCGAACGACCGCGGTTGCACCTGGCATCAGCACCACTGTCGCTTGTGCCAACACCGAACTGCCGACCGCCGGATCTCGGTGCTTCAGGCGCCGCTGGCGCCCGACTCCACCTTGCGCCACTCCACCGAGGCGCGGTCCAGCACTCCATTGACGTAACCGTGGCCGTGTTCGGAACCAAAGCGCTTGGTGGTTTCAATGGCTTCGTTGATCACCACCCGATACGGGACGTCCTGGCGATAAAGCAATTCATAGGCGGCCAAACGCAAGACTGCACGCTCGATCGCATCGACCTCGTCCACCCCGCGATCCAGGTAAGGAATCAGCGCGGCGTCCAGTTCGGCGCGATTGGTCAACACGCCTTCGACCAGATTCTCGAAATACGCCAGATCGGCAATTTCGTGCGCCTGCTCATGGGCAAACTGGGCAATCACCTGCTTGGCGAAACCACCAGCAATCTGCCACGCATACACCGCCTGCAAGGCACGCCGACGTGCACGCGAACGCAACACAGGGTCGATGCCGTCGCGACGACCGTGACGCGCGTGGCCGCCAGGCTTGCTCATGGTAGCAAGTCCATCAGATTTACCATTTCCAGCGCTGCAAGCGCGCATTCCTCGCCCTTGTTACCGTGACTGCCACCGGCACGTGCTTCGGCATCTTCCACGCGTTCAACCGCCAGCACGCCATTGAGAACCGGCACGCCGGTCTGCAGTTGCACGCTCATCAGGCCTTCGGCACACATGTCGGCGACGTGTTCGTAATGGCGGGTATCGCCACGGATCACGCAGCCCAGCGCGATGATGGCGGCATGCTGGCCAGACTGCGCCACGCGATTGGCGACGACTGGAATTTCCCAGGCGCCTGGCACGCGAATCACGTCGATGGCGTCTTCGCCAATGCCGTTGCCGGCCAGGCTCTGGCGCACACCGGCAACCAGCACGTCAGTGATACGGGCATTCCAGCGGCTGGCGATGATCGCAAAGCGCGCGGTGTTGTGGCGAAGATCGCCTTCGTAGTGAGTCATGAGGGTTGGCAACCTGAAGGGATCTGAAGTTTAACAGCTGTCGGGACCAAGCCCAGCCGACGCATACGCGCCGCGACCGCCGAAGCAGACCCAGCCATGCGTGCAAACGACAAGACGCAAGGTCGGTCAGCCGGTCGCGCCACCAGCTGGCGCGGCCACGCCTGGAACCGGTCGGCGCACGTTGACCACGACGATGGCGGCACGCGATCAGCCAGAATCAGGGAGCGACGGACGGCAGCACCGGACGAAGGCCTCCAGCGGCATGACATTCCACATACTCCACCACTTCCAACCCAAACCCAGCCAACCCCACATGGCGTCGCGGGGTACCGAGCACGCGTAACTTGCCCAAACCCAATTCGGCCAGAATTTGGGCGCCGGCGCCGTTGCGCCGCCACTGACTCGCGTCCTTGGCATTGGCGGCGGCTTCGGGCTGCTGGCGCAGTCGTGCCAGCAGCGATTCGCTGTCGCGCGGTGTCGACAGCATCACCATCACACCCTGCCCTTCGGCGGCAATCGCACGCAAGGCATCGGTCGCAGCCACACCGAAGTCATCGCGCTGCCAATGCAGCAGATCGGCCAACGGGTTTTCCACCTGCACACGCACCAGGGTGGGTGTGTGCGGGTCTGCACGGCCACGCACCAGCGCAAAATGCAGGTCGTGCGCAATGCGGTCGCGGTAGGTCACCAGCGTGAATGGGCCGAACTCGGTGGTGATGTCGCGCTCGTCCACGCGCTCGACGGTGTGCTCGTTGGCCAGTCGATATGCAATGAGATCGGCGATCGAACCCATCTTCAGCCCATGCTCGCGCGCAAATACTTCCAGCTGCGGACGACGCGCCATGCTGCCGTCCGGGTTGAGCACTTCCACCAGCACACCGGCTGGTTCCAGCCCGGCGAGCATGGGGAGGTCACTGGCGGCTTCAGTGTGACCAGCGCGGGTCAACACGCCACCGGGCTGCGAAATCAGCGGGAAAATATGTCCCGGCTGGCTCAGATCCTGCGGTTTTGCATCCGACCGCACTGCGGTGCGCACGGTGTGCGCGCGGTCGTAGGCGGAGATGCCGGTGGTCACGCCTTCCGCCGCTTCGATACTGACGGTGAAGTTGGTATGAAACTGCGCAGTGTTGTTGCGCACCATCGGCACCAGCCCCAGCTGCGCGCAACGCTCGCGGGTCAGCGACAGACACACCAACCCGCGTGCGTGCGTGACCATGAAGTTGATGTCCGACGGCTTGACCAACTCTGCGGCCATGATCAGATCGCCTTCGTTCTCGCGATCTTCGTCATCGACGATAACCACCATGCGACCGGCGCGCAGTTCTTCGATCAACTCAGGAACCGGCGCGAAATTCATGCCGCACCCCGCGTACCGAGCAGGCGTTCGACATAACGCGCCACCAGATCGATTTCCAGATTCACCGTTGCGCCGACCGCCGTCTGCGCAAACGCGGTGTTGGCCACCGTATGGGGTATCAACGCAACCTCGAATCCTTCCTCGTCCACCTCATTGACGGTGAGGCTGACGCCGTCCACACAGATCGAGCCCTTCTTTGCGACATAGCGCAACAGCGACGGCGGTGCGGCAAACCGCCAGCGTTGCGCACGTGCATCCTCCTGGACCGACTGCACCTGGCCCATACCATCCACATGCCCGCTGACCAGATGCCCGCCAAGCCGATCGGTGGGCCGCATTGCACGTTCCAGATTGAGTGGCGCGCCCTCCAACAACACGCCCAGCGTGGTCAGCGACAGGGTTTCGATCGAGGCATCGGCCTGAAAACTGGCCGCCTCGAATGCAACCACGGTCAGGCAAACACCGTTGACCGCGATGCTCTCGCCCAACTGGACCGACTCGAACGGCAGCGTGCCGGTGGCGAAGGTGAAACGCATATCACCGCCCCGCGGCTGACGCGCCGCCAGTTGGCCGACACCTTCAATGATTCCGGTGAACATCAGCGTTGCTCCGCTTGCGCCATGACGGCGCCTGCAATGGATTGCTGGAAGGCCAAGGTGCAGCGCGGCAAGTGGTACGTGGACATAGTCGTTTCTCGCAAACGTTGAGCGAAAAACGCCGCAAGGCAAAGCAAACAGGCGCGCGCGCAGCCACAGGGCTGCACGGTGGCCGTCTTCTTTCATCCGGACTATACCGTCGGCTCCGGCATCGGACCGGATCTGCTGACCTTCGCACAATGCCCGGCACACTCACCTGCCAACCATTGCGACCAAGCGCTCGCGGGCTCACATGCGTGCGCATGCCTACCGCCGGTGGGGAATCGCACCCCGCCCTGAAGACGTTCGTTAAGTGCCGGCGAACCGGCAAGCTGAGTTTAACAGCGCGCCTTGTCGCGATGGTTGAGTGCCAGCGACGACTGGCGGGACGCGGTGTGGTGTCAGGAAATCCCCTATCTTCACTATTGTGAAATATATGTTAAAGTTCGCGGCACGACGGGAGACGTCGTTTCTTTTCCACCCCGCAGTGGGGTGGAGACACGGACATCAATTCGGAGAGAACCATCCACCCTGATTCTGGCCGCCCTGCTGGCTGCCGCGCCGTTTGCCGCCTGTGCGGAAGACCTGAGCTACAGCTACGTCGAAGGCGGCTGGAACCGTACCGAAGTTCTGGTCAATGGCACTTCCGACAATCTTGGCGGTGGCTACCTGCGTGGCTCCTGGCAGATTGCAGAGCCGGTGTACGTGCTTGCTGGCTACCAACGCGCAAACAAGGATTTCAACATCGGATCTGGCTTTGTGTTGGAGGGCAACGTGCAGCAGACAACCTTGGGGGTCGGCTATCGCCAGGAAATGAACGAGCGCGTTGAGTTCACCACCGACATCAGCGTGGTACGCACCAAGGTCGAATCCGACGTGCGCCAGCGCGGTCGTTCGGTCGATGCGTCGTCAGACTCCAGCAATCTGATCCTCGGCAACGTGGGCCTGCGCGGCAAGCCCTCACCGCGCACCGAAGCATGGGTCAAGGCCGGCTACATCGACGGCAGCCACGTGGACAAAGGCGAGTTCGTGGGCACCCTGGGTGGCCAGGTGAATGTCACACCAACCTGGGGCTTGGTGGGCGAAGTCCAATTCATCGACAACGCAAATCAATACCGTGTCGGCGTGCGCGCCACCTTCTGAGCGGCATCGTGCACAGATAAAAGAGGCCCCGCATGCGGGGCCTTTTTTTAGCAGTCATGCCGCCGGTAATGACGCATAGCGCAAACGCAGATCTTGCCCAAATTGGCGCACATCGCGTAGTTGCAATGCATGCCGCTGCGCCATCGTTTCGATGCCAAGCCCGGCAAGCAAGGGTCTTGCAGTGTCGCCTAGCAGCACCGGGGCGATATAGACCAGAAGTTCATCCACCACCCCAGTGTGCAGTAGCGCACCGCTCAGCGTGGCGCCGGCTTCCACATGCACTTCATTGATCCCCCGCTCGGCCAGTCGTGTCAGCACAGCGACCAGATCAAAACGACCTGCGTGCAATGGCATGGCCGCAAATTCCGCACCACTCAACGCCTTCGGAACGACAGCATCGCCATGCAGATACAGCGTCGGTGCATCGCCGGTGCGAATATTCGTGCAGCGCAACGTGCGCAAGCCGGCATCGAGCACCACACGCAACGGCGGCGCGAATGCCGTGTCATCACCCAGCCGCACCGTCATCGACGGATCGTCGGCCAGCACCGTGCCCGCACCGGTGAGGATCGCACCTGCACGTGCACGGCAACGGTGCACATCCGCACGCGCATCTGCGCCGGTAATCCACTTGGATTCGCCACTGGCTAGCGCAGTGCGCCCATCGAGGCTGGCGCCAAGCTTGACTCGCACCCACGGCCGGCCACGCTCCACGCGCGACACAAAGCCCTGATTGAGCGCACGCGCCTGGGCATGCATCACGCCGCTAAGCACGTCGATTCCAGCCTCGCGCAGCAACGCGAAACCACCGCCATTGACCTGCGGGAACGGATCGGCCATCGCCGCGACCACCCGCCTCACTCCGGCGGCGATCAGGGCCAGGGCGCACGGCGGCGTGCGCCCGTAATGCGCGCACGGCTCCAAGGTCACATACGCCGTGGCGCCGCGCGCCAATTCACCTGCTGCACGCAACGCAAACACTTCGGCATGCGGGCCGCCGGCGCGTTGATGAAAGCCTTCGCCCACACACACGCCGTCGCGCACGATGACGCAGCCCACCATCGGATTGGGGCGTGCGGTGTAGGCGCCGCGCTTGGCCAGACGCAACGCCTGCGCCATCCAACGGTGGTCCTCGGCACTGGCAACCGCTGTCGTTTCACTCATTGCGTTGCCACTCCCGGCGTCATGCGCATCACCACAATCTGCAGCGGTCCCAGCAAGAATCGGGCATGCGTCTGCCATCCCAAGCGCTGATCAAACGGCACCAATATTAGCTGGCGATACAAGTGCAGCAGTCGCACGCCTGACCGTGCGGCGACCGTTACGCAAAGTGCCACCAGCGTCTTGCCGATACCCTGCGCGCACGCACGCAGCTGCACGTACAGCGAGGCCAACCAGGGCGAGCATTGTCGAGTGCGCGCGCGATCGTTCTTCAGCAGGTTTACCGAACCGAGCGCCTGGGTGTGATCCAGCGCTATCCAGGTCGTTGGGATAAGGCCATCGCACGTATGGCGGCGCAATTGGATCAGCACCTGATCAAGGTTCCACTCCGGCAGCAGCGGACCGACAGCCTGCAGATACGTTCGCGCAATTGCAGGCAGACGGTCCGGCATCTCTGCGACGCAGGCCAAGCGCATCGCGCTCACCGCTTACCGGGCTTACCGGCGCGTTCAAGTGCCGCTTCAAGCAACGGCAGCTGTTCGCTGCCGACCGGGAGTTCGCGTTCGAGCCGTTCGATTTCCTCGCGAAAATCGGCCACGTCCTGAAAGCTGCGATACACCGAAGCAAAACGCACATAGCCGACGTGATCGAGCTTGCGCAGCTCCACCATCACGTATTCGCCCACCCGCAGCGAGCCTACTTCGCGCTCGCCGGACATCCGCAACTGATGCACGACCGCACGCACCGCCGCTTCGATCTGTTCTTCAGCCACTGGCCGCTTCTGCAGCGCGCGATCGAAACTGGTACGCAGCTTGCGTGCATCGAACGCCTCGCGCCCACCATCGCTCTTGACCACGGCAGGCAACTTCAGTTCGATCGTTTCCAATGTACTGAAACGCTCGCCGCACGCCTCGCACTCACGGCGGCGACGGATCGTCGTGCCGTCTTCGGACACCCGCGAATCGATCACGCGAGTGTCGTCGTGCTGGCAGAAAGGGCAATGCATCAAAATGCCCAGGCTGGAAAGTAGAACATCGGGATTGGGAAACGCGGCAATCCGGGCCGGCTGCTCGCCAATCCCAGATCATCACTCGCCAAGCCCAGCATCTCAGCCATACACCGGATACTTCTTGCATTGCGCAGCGACCGCGTCACGCACCTTCGCCAGCACCGTTGCGTCGGTCGGGGCGTCAAGCACGTCGGCGATCCAATTGGCCAGGTCGATGCTGTCGTGTTCCTTGTAGCCACGCGTGGTGATTGCCGGAGTGCCCAAGCGCAAGCCGGAGGTGACGAACGGCGAGCGCGGGTCGTTGGGCACCGCGTTCTTGTTGACGGTGATATGAGCCTTGCCCAAGGCAGCTTCGGCGTCCTTACCGGAAACCTCGCGACCGATCATGTCGACCAGCATCAGATGGTTCTCGGTACCGCCAGAGACGATCTGGTAGCCGCGCGCAATGAGCGTGTTGGCCATCGCCTGGGCGTTCTTCACCACCTGCTGCTGGTAGGTCTTGAACGCCGGCTCAAGCGCTTCCTTGAATGCAACGGCCTTGGCAGCGATCACGTGCATCAGCGGCCCACCCTGAAGACCTGGGAACACGATCGACTGCAGCTTCTTCTGCAGCTCGTCGCTGGCACCCTTGGCAACGATAATGCCCCCACGCGGACCGCGCAGCGTCTTGTGCGTGGTCGAGGTGACCACATGCGCATGTTCCATCGGGCTGGGATACACCCCGGCGGCGACCAGGCCAGCGATGTGTGCCATGTCCACGAACAGATACGCACCGACGCTGTCAGCAATGGCGCGGAAGCGGGCCCAGTCGACCTTCTGCGAGTACGCCGAGAAACCGGCCACAACCATCTTCGGTTTGTGTTCGGTCGCAAGACGCTGGACTTCGTCGTAATCGATCAAGCCCTGCTCGTTGACACCGTACTGCACCGCATTGAACAGCTTGCCGGAGACGTTGACCTTGGCGCCATGGGTCAGATGTCCACCATGCGCCAGGCTCATGCCCAGGATGGTGTCGCCCGGCTGCAGCAGCGCCAGATACACAGCCTGATTAGCCTGCGAACCGCTGTGCGGCTGCACGTTCGCATAGTTCGCATCGAACAGCTGTTTGATCCGGTCGATCGCCAACTGCTCGGCGATATCGACGAACTCGCAGCCACCGTAATAGCGCTTACCCGGATAGCCTTCGGCGTACTTGTTGGTCATCTGGCTGCCCTGGACCTCCATCACCAACGGGCTGCAGTAATTCTCGCTGGCGATCAGCTCGACATGGTCCTCCTGGCGACCGGCTTCGGCAGCGATAGCCTTGGCAAGTTCAGGATCGTAATTTTTCAGTCGGACATCGCGCGAGAACATCAGGTCTCCAAGGGGGCTTGGCCAAATGGCAGACGCATAGTTTAGAGCGTGTTGCGCGCTTTGAGGTGAGATACGCTGGCGATCGGCCACGCGACGGTAGCGGTGCGTGGGTTCGGTGGTGTAGAAGGCCCACGGAGAAGCGAGCTAGGATGCCGAACGATCGCATTGTGCACCTTGTCCCAGAACACAGTGACGACGTTCCATGGCCAATACTTGGCCTCGCCGCGCGCGCTGGAGCGGTCCTCACCATGACCCGTGCCTTGGGCGCCCCGAACTTGTCGGACGACAGCCGGCGAGGAAACGCAGGCGCTGGCAAGTGACCGCGCTGCGCCATGCCGCTTTACAGCCCGAAGGACCCGCCGAAGGTAACCATCAGCGTACGGTCCTGCATGGGTTGCCAGGTCGCTGCCGAGGCCGTGGTGCCCAGCGCCGTGGTCGCCGAGTGCATCAGCGCCTTGCGGTTGCGCAGGTTGAACAGGTTGACCTTGAGGTAAGGCGTTTTCAGGCTGCCGATGTCACGGAAGTTGTAGCCACCGTTGAGGTTGACGGTGGCAAATCCACCCGCGTCGGACCCATCGTAGTTCAGGAAGGTGCCCCAGATCCTGCTCTGCGCATTCACACTCAGGCTGGCCCACAGCGCCTGAGCGGTGTAGTTGACCGAGGCATATCCCGCGTTCCTGGGTGCGTTGACCAGGGTCTTGCCATCAGTGGCATAGGTGGTGGTGCCGCCAAGCGCGACATCGCTCTTCATCTGGCTCTGGTTGTACGCATAAGACGCGTAGACCGACCACTGGTCATCGACCTTGTAGCTCAACTCGGTCGTGACCCCGCGCATCTGCACGCTGCCCAGCTGGTAGTAGACCGGCGCGCGGGTCACTGGATCGGTGCCACTGAACTGCTTGTGCTCGAAGTTGGTCGCATACAAATCAAGCACGGTGCTCAGCTTGTCCCCGTAGTAGCGCCAGCCCAGGTCGGCGGTTATCGACTGCTCGGGTTCGGCATCGCTGATCGATGTCTGCGAACCGATAGCATTGGCGTAGGCGGAATTCCAGAAATCGTACAGCGCCGAGGTGTTGATCGGTGCGCGGTAGGCCTTGCCCACTCCAAGGAACAACTGATTCTGCTCGTCGAGCTGGAACTTGACGCCCCCGGTGGGGGTGAACTTTTTATACGTATTGGCGCCGGAGGCGTAGAGCGAGCTGTTTCCCGGTGTGGTCAGATCGATCCCCAGGTCCGCGCCCGGCCAGCTCGCATACCAGCCCTTGCGCTGCACCCAGGTGTACGCGCCACCGACGGTCAGCGTCCATTGGTCGTTGGGCGTCCACGTGTTGGTGGCGAAGATGCGGTAGGTGGGCGTGATCGAGTAAAGCCGATAGGCGACCTTCGGGCTGCCGTTGGCGTTTTTCTCGTAATACTGGCTTTGGTGGCCCCAGACGTCGGCGGGGTTGCCTTGCGAGTCGGCTGGCAGGAAGACGTTAGCGCCCCGCTCGCGCGGGCGCTCTGCTAGCGCGCCGTACTCCAGGCTGTCGTTCATTCCGAAGTCTTGCTTGAACGTGAGGTGGATGCCGGGCCTGAAGGTATCGAAGCTAAAGAACACATACGTCTTGGCATAGCCATAGCTGCCACCGCCGTAGCCGTAGACGAAATACGGCACTATCGACAGGTGCAGGCTGTCGCTCAACGTCACCTCGCCGTCGAGGCTGGCAATCCAGCTTCGGAACGGGTTGACCCGTGTTGCGACCCAGTTGCTGGGATTGTCCGATGCGTCGGACGCGACATACCCCGAGTCGTAGCCGTTGGTCGCGATCTGCGCTTTGGTCAGGTTGCGATAATTGTTGGTGACCTTGCGGCTGTACTGCACCGAACCGGTGATCGCATCGCCCTCGCCCAGCATCCATTCGGATTTGGCGTCGATCTTTGTCACCGCGGCTTGTCCGTCGCCACGCCATTGGTCAGCGTGATTATTCGAATAAGAGATCCACGAACGCAGCGGGCCGGTATCGCCGGTGTTGTAGCGCAGGAACGTGCGCGTGTAGCGATTGCTGCCAACGCTCTGGCGCAGGTCCAGGCCCGCTTCGGTGGTCGGGGCGACGGTCACCCAGGCGATGTTGCCGCCGGCTGCACCGATCACCGGCGAGGTCACGCTGGGATAGCCCTGCTCGACGGTGATGTCGCCCATGTTCTCGGTGTCGCCGTACTCGGTGGCGTAGATCGTGTAGTCGCCCGAGTCGTTGATGGGCACTCCGTTGACAGTCACGCCGAGCTCGTCGGCAGTGAAACCGCGCACAGTGAACTTGCCGTCGTTCAGGCCGGTCACGTCATTGGTGGCCGAGAGCGCGCCGGGGATGCTGGACAGCATCTGGGTAAAGTTGGCGCCGGGCGGGGCCTTGAGGATGGCGTCGCGACCGATGGTGGACACGGCCTTAGGGGCGGACTGCACCTGCATATTGCCGCCGCCCAGCGACACCGAGCGACCGGTCACCTCGACCGCGTCCAGCTGGAGCGCACGCTGGGTGGCGTTGGAGTTGGTGGTGTTGGAGCTCGTGCTGACGCTGCCGCGCGCAACAGCGTCGCTGCCGGTCGCGTTCTGGGCGAGAGCGGCTCCGGCAGCTGCGTACAACACAGCCATCACGACCAAGGAAACAAGCGCTTTGTGCATGAGGAGAGTGCCTGCGTGGAGTGAGGTATCTGGATGAGACATCGCATCGCTACGACTGCGCGCGCAGTCGCCAATCAACTTCCGGCCCGCATCCCCTGGCCAGACCGCTTCGAACGTTCAAGGATCAGAATACAGCTGCCGTTGGACTGCAATTGGACCCAGATCGCCAGGGCGTCCGAAGTAATCGCGCCCTGCCCAGCGCATTTGCAGCGTCGACACCTCATGACGTGTTTGTCTGCCTTGACGCATTGCTGCTGGAATCGATGACGAGAAAGCCTATTCAGATAGCACCCAAGGTACCGTTTGGCTGAAGATGCGCTGCCGCGGGCCAAGCCACTTGCCCGTATAATTGGTGCATCCCTTTCCCGCTGCCTCCGGCCTCGGCCGGCGGGCTGCCTGCGTCCACGGAGCACCCATGTCGCAATACATTTACACCATGAACCGCGTCAGCAAGGTGGTTCCGCCCAAGCGGCAGATCATCAAGGACATCTCGCTGAGCTTCTTCCCAGGGG
>Ga0207791_1000180_pt1 | contig 17307 bp, 17 predicted proteins | sample HigsolmetaGSP16D_FD_184844 | JGI IMG/M metagenome (GOLD analysis project Ga0207791, IMG submission 184844) | High solid enriched microbial communities from the Joint BioEnergy Institute, USA - SP1-6-D (SPAdes) | ecosystem: Engineered > Bioreactor > SSF (Solid state fermentation) > Aerobic >...
CGGTGCTATCGATGTTGCTACGTTTCCACGACCCGGTCAGCGGCACGGTGCGCATCGACGATATCGACCTGCGCGACACCGACCCGGTACTGCTGCGCGAACGCATTGCCCTGGTGCCGCAGCAGCCCACCTTGTTCGCCGCCAGCGCCGCCGACAACATCCGGTATGGATGCCTGCAAGCCAGCGATGCCGAGGTGGAAACGGCTGCCGCTGCCGCCGAGGCCGATGCCTTCATCCGCGCCCTGCCCCAAGGCTACGCCAGCGAACTCGGCGAGCGCGGTACACGCCTGTCCGGTGGCCAACAGCAACGAGTGGCAATCGCGCGTGCATTACTCAAGGATGCGCCGATCCTGCTGCTGGACGAAGCCACCAGCGCGCTCGATGCCCAGAGCGAACGCGCCGTGCAGCAGGCGCTGGAGCGACTGATGAAAAGCCGCACCACGCTGGTCATCGCGCACCGCCTGGCCACCGTACTCAAGGCCGACCGTATTGTGGTGATGAATGCTGGTCGCATTGTTGCCCAGGGCACCCACGCGCAGCTGATCGCCGAAGGTGGGCTGTATGCGGAGCTGGCGCGGCTGCAATTCATTGACCAATGAAGATCGCCGGGCACCGGGCGGCCAGCGATGGCAGTGAGCACGGCTAACACAGCTTCGCTCACCGTCATGCTGGCGCGGCCAGCGTCCGGGATACAGATGGAGCACCCGTCTTGCACTGCCGGTGCTGCACGCCCATCAACACCTACCTGACGGTTGCTCTCCACCAAATTCGCCGCTTTTTTACCCGTACCCTCCTACCGGCCAGTCCGGTCGTGCGCGCCCTTGCCACCCAACGTCCAGATGTAAGCCATGCTCCGCCCTAAAACCCCCTCCCCCAGCTAAGCTATATGGCCGGTGTGGGCATGTGCATGGGCCTAGCGTTGCTACCGGACCTGTACGTACGCCAGGAAATCCGCGAAGGCGACGAGGTGGTCGTTCGGCCAGTCAAAGGCGCACGCTACTATAGGGAGATCGGTCTGCTCTGGCGGCAGGTCGCCGGTCGCGCAGCTGCCTTTGGTTTGATCGCCGATTTGCTGCGCGCGGTGGCCGCGTAGGAAAATCCTATGCGGCGAATAAGCGCTATAGCCTTGTTTGAAGGCCGGCAACTCGTCAATGTTTGACTGAACTCATCAACGGACATCCAATGGCAGCCAAACAGATCGGATGGCGGGAAGCGGCAACCTGGCTGGCGGAAGTCGTCGGCCCGGATATGCCGTATGTCCGCCTGGCCTTGGTGTATGGCATCGCGATCAGTGTGCTGTCGCTGGCCACGCCGATCTCGGTGCAATTGCTGATCAACAGCGTTGCCAACACAGCGCTTTCCACGCCGTTGTGGACCTTGTCCAGCCTGTTGCTAGGCTTGCTGTTGCTGGTAGCGGCACTGAGTGCGATGCGGATGTGGGTGATGGCGCTCTTCGAGCGCCGCCTGTTTGCGCGGGTAGTGGCCGAGATCACCGTGCGCGCGGTGCATGCCCAGAACCCGTTCTTCGCCGACCAAAACCGCAGCGACGTGTTCAACCGCTACTTCGATCTTGTGATCATCCAGAAAGCGGTGCCCAGCCTGGCAGTTGGCGCGTTCACCATCGTGCTTCAGTCGGCGGTCGGCTTGATCGTCACCAGCTTCTATCACCCGTTCTTCCTGGGTTTCAATGCACTTGTGCTGCTGGTCATCTTCTCGATCTGGATGATCTGGTCGCGTGGTTCGATCCGCTCGGCAGTGGATCTGAGTCACGCCAAGCACAACGCGGCGCACTGGCTGGAAAGCGTCGGCAGCTCCAACGGTTTCTATAAATCCAGCCGTCATCTCAACTTCGCGATGGATCGTTCGGAAGCGGTGACCGCCGAGTATGTCGACCGGCATCGGCGCCATTTCCGCTATACCTTCACCCAGACGCTGGCATTCCTGCTCACCTATGCAGTCGCCAGCGCGGCTCTGTTGGCGCTGGGCGGCAGCTTGATCCTGCGCGGCGAGCTGTCGATCGGCCAGCTGGTGGCAGCCGAGCTGATCTTGAGTGCTGTGTTTTACGGCATTGCGCAGCTGGGCACCTATCTGGACGTGTTCTACGACCTGGTCGCCAGCGCAGAGGAATTGTCGCTGCTGTATGCCATCCCCCAGGAGCACCCGGTGGCAGTCGCCGGCGAGGCACCGCGCAACAGCGCCGTACGGCTGGATGATGTGGTGATCGAAGGCGCGCGTTTCGATTTCGCGTTGGAAGCGGGCGAGCAGTTGGTCACGCTGGCCGACGGCGGTGCCGAACGCCTGCTGAGCATGGTGCTCAAACGCCACGTGGTCCCCGACCGCGGTCTGGTCATGGTGGGCGGTGCGGATCTGGCCACCTTCGATATGTATCTGCTGCGTTCGGAAGTCACCGTGCTTGACCGGCCGACCATTGTGGAGGTCACCATTCGCGAGTATCTGGCGATGGCCTCGCCCGAGGTGACCTCCGAAGCGATGCTGGAAGCGATCGATGCGGTTGGCTTGCGCGCGCGCATCGCTGCGTTGCCGAAAGGCCTGGATACACGGCTTGCCGCGTCCGGCTTCCCGCTGTGGATCGGCGATGTCATGGCGTTGAAGCTGGCCAATGCGCTGCTGGTACGCCCGCGCGTGCTGATGTTGTCGCAGTTATACGACCTGCTTCCGGCAGGACGTCTGACACAGCTCCTGCGGCGCTTGAAGGACGCAGGAACCACAGTGCTGTTGTGCACCGGTCGGCCGGAGGACATCACCCTGGACGGCTGGTTCCGTCTGGAACCGGAGCGTCAGCAACGCTACGCCACGCGTGCCGAAATGATCGCCTCCACGCAGGAGACTCTGCATGCAGCACGCTCCTGATCGAATGGCGCATTTCCCGACCCTGGCGGCGATGCGCCCGCCCAGTATCGCCAAGGCGCTGGCGTGGATGCTCTTGATCGGCCTGGCGATTATCGGTGCCATCCTGGCGTTTGCCCCTTGGGTGCAGACTGCCAGCGGCACGGGCCAGGTAGTCTCCCTGGATCCGGGCGACCGCCAGCAACAGGTCACCGCCTTTGTGCCGGGCCGTGTGGAGCGCTGGTATGTGCACGATGGCCAACATGTGTACAAGGGCGATCCGATCGCACGCGTCGGCGACCTGGACCCAGACTTGCTCACCCGCCTTGCCAGCGAGCGCACGCAGGCGCAGGCAGAAATTGCTGCCATCCAGCAGTCGCGTGCGGTCGCCAGCATCGATATGGCACGCACCCGTCAACTGCTCGCTGAAGGCTTGGCTGGCCGCCGCGATTTCGAGCTGACCCAGATCAAGGTGGCTGAGGCCGATGCCAAGCTGGCCGAGTCGCGTGCCAAGTTGAACCGCATCGACATCCAGGCGAACCGCCAGTCCGCACAGCTGGTGCGCGCACCGCGCGAGGGCCGCGTACAGCAACTCAACGCAACCAGCAGCAGCGCCATGGTCTCGCCCGGCACTGTCCTGGCGGTGATTGCACCGGAACGCGTGGAACGCGCAGTCGAGCTGTACATCGACGGTCGCGACGTGCCGCTGCTGCGTCCCGGCCGCCCGGTGCGGTTGGAGTTCGAAGGCTGGCCGGCAATTCAGTTCAGCGGTTGGCCGTCGGTGGCACACGGCATGTTCGACGGTCGCGTGCGCGCCATCGATCCCAATGCCGCACCAGATGGCCTGTTCCGCATTCTGGTCGAACCCGCGCCGGGCAAACCGGCCTGGCCGGCGCAGCAATTCGCCCGCCAGGGCGGCAAGGTGCGTGGCTGGGTGCAGGGCGAAACAGTCAAGGTCGGCTACGAACTGTGGCGTCAACTCAACAATTTCCCGCTGGAATTCGGCCGGCGACCGGCTGCGAACACGCAGGAAGATGGCAAGGCCAAGCCGACCGCCCCCAAGGCCGAAGACGACGCGACGGGCAAGAAATGATCGACCGCCTAGTTGTCGTGCTGATCGCACTCAGTCCCGGTGCAGCATTCGCCCAGGCTGGAGTACTGACGCTGGAAGAAGTGCTGCAGTCTTCAGCCCGTTCTGCACCGCAGATTATCGAATCGCTGGCAAAAGTGCGCCAGGCCGAGGGAAAAGGCATCTCCGCCGAAGGTGCCTTCGATACCGTATTCGACATCGAGAGCCGCTCGCGCGAGGCCGGCTATTACGATGGCAGGACGATCGAAACTGGCGCCAAGCGACCGTTCGACGACAACGGCGGCTATTACTACGGCGGTTATCGCTCCTCGCGCGGTGCGTTCCCGATCTACGAGGACAAGTCCTATACCGATCGCGGTGGCGAGGTGAAAGTCGGTGCGCTGTATGCGCTGTTGCGCGACCGCGTGATCGACGAACGCCGCACCAAGCGCAGCATTGCCAGCGCCGATATCGATGTTGCCAAGTACGAGGCCGACATGGTGGCCATCGGCGTGCAGCGGCGTGCGGTGGATGCCTACCAGAGCTGGGTCGCCGCCGGACTGAAGTTGCGTGCCTACACCGACCTGCTGCACCTGGCCGAGCAACGCCGCAATGGGATCTCCCGGCAAGTCACGCTCGGTGCGCGGCCCACCATTCTGCTCACCGAAAACGAGCAAAATCTGGTGCGTCGGCGCGCATTGGTGGTGCGCGCGGAACAGGATTTCACCAACGCCGCCAACGCACTGTCGCTGTATTTGCGCGATGCCACCGGCATGCCAGTGATCGTCTCGGCCGAGCGCCTGCCGGCCGACACGTCGGCGCTGGAAAGATTGTCCAGAGCCGACAGGATCACCGCACCGATAGAGCGCCCGGATTACCGCGCCGTGCTCACCCGCATCGACCAGGCCACTGCGCGCTTGATGCTTGCGCAGAACGATTTGAAACCACGCCTGGATGTCAGCGTGGAAGTCAGCAAGGATCTGGGCCCGCCCGGCGTCGGCGGCCCGAATCGTTCGTTGACCGATGCTGTCATTGGCTTCCGTTTCAGCGTGCCACTGGAAAACCGCGCCGCCAAGGGCCGCGTGGCCGAGGCTCGCGCCGAGATCGAAGCGCTGGATCAGCGCAGCCGTTTTCTGCGCGACCAGATTTCGATCGAAGTCGAATCGATCATTATCTCTCTCAATGCCGCCGAACGGTTGGCCACGATCGCCGATGAGGAACGCGACCTGGCAGATCGTCTGGCCACAGCCGAACGGCGGCGCTTCGAGCTGGGGTCTGGCGACTTTTTCCTGGTCAACCAGCGGGAGGAGACCGCAAACGACGCGCGCGTGCGCCTGATCGATGCCCAGGCACGCATTGCGTCGGCGCGAGCAGAGCTGGCCGCCGCCACAGCCGACCGGGATGCATTGCAGCTGAGCCGCTGAAACAGTGGCTGGGCGTGACGCGGGGGCGATGGTGCAGTGCTCAGCACCAGCCCGTCTCAACAACACAGGCGAGATTGACTATTGTGCAAACTGCTTGCGTTTCGCCGCGCTTCACAGCCTAGGCAAATTCCGTAACGCGCACGAATGCGCAGCCTGCGCCGCGTGGCGCGCTCGTCGCTGCCCGGCCTCTCCAAAAGCCAGGGGATCGCTTGGTCACCGACCGCAGCCAACTGCTGCGCCCCCTCTGAAACAACGCTGGCTAATTTTTGATCACCTGCTGCACGGCCCTTGTGCTGCGTGGGCTGCACGCGGTTATCCACATGCTTGTGCATCTGTCATCCACACCCGGTGTGGATGACATGACATCAGGCTGGGCGGCATCCTCGCCTGGCAATCAGCGATCGGATCGCTCCAACACACGACCAATGCCACTGCGATCGATCTCACCGGCCGCCTGCGCCAATGCGGCCCGATCGCTGTCAGCCTCAAAGCCGATACGGAAATGCAGCTCGCCCGCCGGCGTGCGTGATGAGTGTATCGACGACAGGTTCACGCCATGTCGCTCGAACACATGCAGCAATGCACGCAGCGAACCAGGCTGGTCTTCGGGCAGATACACGCTCAAGGTCAGCGGCTCGGTGAGATCGGCCAGCAGGTAACCCAAGCGCTCGTAGGTGTAGTTGCCTGCCACAAGCGCATCGTGTTGCAGCGCCTGCGCATTGTTTTGCAGGAATTGGATGCGGAATCGCGCACGTGCCGCATCATCACCTTGCGCGACCAGCGCGCGCAGCTGCTGCAGTTGCAATAGCAACCGATCAAGCATCTCGCCAACATACGGATTACCAAACTGGATGTCTTCGTAGATCGACGGGTTGAGCGAGAGAATGCGCGCAATCACTGCCGCATCCAGCTCGAACGATGCCGAGCGATAAGGCATCAGCGCATGCAATTGGCCCAGCAGCGGTGCGTAGTCGCGCAAGGTACCAGCCTGGGCCAAATGAGTTGCATGCACCATCGCCTGCACCAGCGCCATCACGCGGTCATGGTGCTCGGCAGTGGCGTACACGCATTCGGCTTGCAGTCTGCCGCACAAGGTCTGCACCCATGCCGACCAGTGCTGCAAGCGCGCCCGGCAGACCACCATGACGCGCCCCTTCAAGGTAGGCGATTTGGGTGGTGCGGTCATCGGGTGCAGGCCGACCACTTCCGCCTGCGAGGTCAACATTGCAGCGACCGGTGCCTGCTTGATCGAGGTGACATCCAGCCAAAGCTGCGAGGCAGCGCGTGCGCCGGCAAGTTCCACATACCGCTCGATCAATGTGGGGGTGTGGCGAATTGGCGCGGCAAAAATCAGTACGTCCGCACGTTGCGCCAGCGTGGCTTCATCCATACCCCCGCTCTGGGCAGGATCGAAACCGATCACCTCCAGCTGCATGCGCGTGCGCAGGAACTGCGCCAGCCAGCGCCCATACGCACCGGCAATGCCGACGATACCGACCACCGGCTGCGCGATCATGCCACTGGCTCAACGGCAAATCGCGATGTCACGGCCAGTGCGGCTGGCGCTGCGGCCAATACGTCGAGTTCTTCGAAACCTGCGGCCAGCGTCACTTCCAAGGCGCTGTGCACGCCACTGAGCGCGCGCCCCACCGCTTGCTCGAACGGTACATCGCGCAATAGCAACCCGATCAGCAGCGCCATCAACACATCGCCGGTGCCGGCAACGTCCACCGGCAGGTGCGGGCTGGCCCAACGATAGACCGCAGAGTCGCTGACCGCCAAGGTCACCAGCTCACCGGCGGCACCGGCCACGCTGTGCGCAAGCACCCATTGCGGCCCACGCACTAGCAGCGCGCGCGCGGCAACAATGGCATCGTCCTGTTGCAGGCTGGGCAAGCCGGTCAGCTGACCCAATTCGAACGCGTTGGGCGTTACCAACCAGGCATGCGGCAGCAGGCGCTCGGCAAACACGCGCTCCAATCCGGGTTCGACATACGGACCAGTGTGCGTATCGCCGATCACCGGGTCCAGGCAATAGCGCAGCTGTGGCGCCTGCGGCAAGGTCTGCTCCAACCAATCGGCGAAGGCTTCGCCATTGGCCAGGCTGCCGAAATAACCGGACACAAGCATGCGCGCACGCTGCGGCAGCCCACGTTCGGTAGCGCCCAACAACAGATCAGCCAACCAGTCGGCTGGCAGGATGCGTCCGCGCAACGTCGCGTAAAACGGCGCGTTGCTCAACAGTGTGGTGGGCACTTCCGCTACACGCAGGCCCAGCGCGCGCAGCGGTGGCACCGCAGCGCTGTTGCCGGCATGACCATAGACCAATTGCGACTGCACCGAGATCACATCGACCGGCGAAGGACCATCCGGACGCTGGCGGCGACCGTGGACGAGGTGGCTTTCGGTTGCATCGCTCATGAGGGCGACCGTGCTGGAAGGAGATGGCAAGGATTATCCACGCAACGTTGCAAGCGTACTGTGGATGCAGGAATTGAAACGTTCCGGGATTCCCGCAGACTCCAACTCTTGAGAAGCAACCGGCAAAAAATAGCCCGACGCGCAACAGACTGCGCGCCGGGCCATAGGTGCAACAGAAAGCTACATTAGGACGTCATCCGGTCCCAAAAGCCCTTGACGCCATCGATGAACGTCGCCGACTTGGGCGAATGCTTACGTGCATCCTCACCAGTGAACGTCGCTTCGAACTGTTGCAACAACTCACGCTGATCAGCGGTGAGATTAACCGGCGTTTCGACTACCACGCGGCAATACAGGTCGCCCTCACTGCGGCTACGCACCGAACGCACGCCCTTGCCACGCAGGCGGAACAACTTGCCGGTCTGCGTCTCGGCCGGGATACGGATTTCCGCCTCGCCGCCCAGCGTTGCCACCCGCACGGTATCGCCCAGTGCTGCCTGCGAAATGCGAATCGGCACTTCGCAATGCAGATCGTCGCCATCGCGCTGGAAGATGGCGTGCTCGCGCACGCGCACCTCCACATACAGATCGCCCGGCGGTGTTCCGACCGGACCAGCCTCGCCCTCACCTGCCAAGCGGATGCGGTCGCCGGTATCCACACCCGCCGGCACCTTGATCGACAGTACCCTTTCTTCTTCCACGCGACCGACACCGTGGCAGGTCTTACAGGGGTGGCGGATCAGCGTGCCGCGCCCATCGCAATGCGGGCAGCTTTGCTGCATGGCGAAGATGCCACGCTGGATGCGCACCTGGCCGCGCCCATGGCAGGTGCCACAGGTTTCGACCTTGCTGTCTTCCGAACCAGTGCCATGACAAGGCGCGCATTCGATCAGGGACGGAATCTGGATGCGGCGCTCGATTCCAGCGACGGCTTCTTCCAGATCCAGTTCCAGTACGTAACCGACATCGGCGCCACGTCGCGCAGCGCGCGGACCGGCGGCGCCACCGCCAAAAATATTGCCGAAGATATCGCCAAAGATATCTCCCATATCCGGGCCACCCGGCCCACCGCCGCCCATGCCGTGCTCGAACGCTGCATGGCCATGCGCATCGTAGGCACGCCGCTTATTGGCATCGGACAGTACCTCATAGGCTTCCTTGCATTCCTTGAACGCCGCTTCGGCAGCAGCATCGCCGGGATTGCGGTCAGGGTGGTGCTTCATCGCACAGCGCCGATAGGCCTTCTTTAAGTCTTCATCGCTGGCACCACGGGCAACGCCCAGCACTTGATAGTAATCACGTTTGCTCATAAGCGGGGATTGGGAATGCGTGATTTGAGATTCGTTGAAACGCAAAAGCGGACAGCGTGTGCTGGCCTGCCCTGGCGAGGCGATGCGTAAAGGAAACCGGGATGGAGATCGGCACGCGTATCAGCTGCCAATCCCCATGCCCGACTCCCAAATCACGGCTTACTTCTTGTCGTCCTTGACTTCGGTGAACTCTGCGTCCACAACGTCATCGGCGGCTTTGGACGCTTGTGCGTTGCCGCTTGCAGCCTCGGCGCTGCCGCCCTGCTCCGCCGCCGCAGCGGCTGCGTACAGCGACTGACTCGCTTCTTCCAGCGTCTTGCTGCGTGCTTCGATCTGCGCCTTGTCGTCGCTCTTCATGGCGGTTTCCAGATCCGACAGCGCCGCCTCCACCTTGCCGATCACTTCCCCACCGACCTTGCTACCGTGCTCGGTAATCGCGGTACGGGTGGCGTGGATCAAACCATCGGCCTGGTTGCGCGCCTGAACCAGTTCCTGGAACTTTTTGTCTTCTTCGCGGTTGGCTTCCGCGTCAGCCACCATGCGCTGGATCTCTTCATCCGACAGACCCGAACCAGCCTTGATCTCGACCTTCTGTTCCTTGTTGGTCTTCTTGTCCTTGGCCGACACATGCAGAATACCGTTGGCGTCGATGTCGAAGGACACTTCCACCTGCGGCATTCCGCGTGGCGCAGGCTCGATGCCCGACAGGTCGAACTTTGCCAGCGACTTGTTGAAGCGGGCCTGCTCGCGCTCACCCTGCAACACATGCACAGTCACGGCCGACTGGTTGTCCTCGGCGGTGGAGAACGTCTGCGCAGCCTTGGTGGGGATGGTGGTGTTCTTTTCGATGATCTTGGTGAACACGCCACCCATGGTTTCGATACCCAGCGACAGCGGGGTCACGTCCAGCAGCAGCACGTCCTTGACGTCGCCAGCCAGCACGCCGCCCTGGATGGCAGCACCCACGGCAACGGCTTCGTCCGGGTTGACGTCCTTGCGCGGTTCCTTGCCGAAAAAGTCGGCAACCGCCTGCTGCACCTTCGGCATACGGGTCTGACCGCCCACCAGGATCACTTCATTGATGTCGCTGGCGCGCAGGCCGGCGTCGTTCAATGCAGTGCGGCACGGCTCGATTGACTTCTTGACCAGATCTTCCACCAGCGCTTCGAGCTTGGCGCGGGTCAACCTGATGTTGAGGTGCTTCGGGCCCGTGGCATCGGCGGTCACATACGGCAGGTTGACTTCGGTCTGCTGGCTGGACGACAACTCGATCTTGGCGCGCTCTGCGGCGTCCTTCAGGCGCTGCAGCGCCAACGGATCCTTACGCAGATCGATGCCCTGGTCCTTGTTGAATTCGTCGACCAGGTACTCAATGACGCGGTTGTCGAAGTCTTCGCCACCCAGGAAGGTGTCGCCGTTGGTAGCCAACACTTCGAACTGCTTTTCGCCATCGACTTCCGCGATTTCGATGATCGAAACGTCGAAGGTGCCCCCACCCAGGTCGTAGACGGCAATCTTGCGGTCGCCGCCTTTCTTGTCCAGACCATAGGCCAGGGCTGCCGCGGTCGGCTCGTTGATGATGCGCTTGACGTCCAGACCGGCGATGCGACCGGCGTCCTTAGTGGCCTGACGCTGGCTGTCGTTGAAGTACGCCGGCACCGTGATCACCGCTTCTGTGACCTTCTCACCGAGGAAGTCTTCAGCGGTCTTCTTCATCTTCTCCAACACGCGCGCGGAGATTTCCTGCGGCGCCATGCGCTTGGCATCGCTGGTCTGCACCCAGGCATCGCCATTATCGTGCGCAAGGATGCCGTAGGGCACGTGCGAAATGTCCTTCTGCACTTCGGCGTCGGTGAACTTGCGACCGATCAGGCGCTTTACCGCGTAGAAGGTGTTCTTCGGGTTGGTCACGGCTTGGCGCTTGGCCGAGGCGCCGACCAACACTTCGCCATCCTTGGTGTAGGCGACGATCGAAGGCGTGGTGCGGTCGCCCTCGGAATTATCGATGACGCGCGCCTTTGCGCCGTCCATGATCGACACGCACGAGTTTGTGGTGCCGAGGTCAATACCAATGATCTTACCCATGGATACGCTCCTGATGATTCTGTAGCTGTGTCCGGCCACGCCGGGTCTGGCTAGGATGTGGGGGTGGCGCGCAGGTGTTCAAGCCACCGGCGCACATCTGTGTTTCATGCCTGCGCCTGGAAGTTCAGCCGGCGCTGCGATTCAGTCGTGCTTGGCCACAACTACCAGGGCCGGACGCAGCAGGCGATCATTGAGCAGGTAACCCTTCTGAAATACCTGGACCACATGGCCCGGCGCGATCCCTTCGGCCTCGGCCTGGCTGATTGCCTGGTGTTGGTCCGGGTTGAACGGCTGGCCGACCGGATCGAGCAGGGTCAAGCCATTGTCGGCGGCCACCTTGAGCAATTGCTTGTAGGTCATGTCCAGGCCATCGCGCAGCGGGCTGGGCTGGGCGCCTGCCGCAGTCAGACCCGCATCCAGGCTATCGAAGACGGGCAGCAGTTCGCCAAGCAACTTCTCGTTGGCAAACTTGCGCGCGTTCTCCACATCACGCGCAATGCGCTTGCGCTGGTTTTCCAAGTCAGCACGCTCACGCAGGGCATCAGCCTTGACCAGCGCGATCTCGCTACGCAACGATTCGATCTCGGCCTTGAGCGGATCGGTCTCGGGTGGGTTCTGTGCCAGGTCTTCGGAATCGAATTCGGGATGGTCTTGATTCATGTGCAGTTCCCGGGCAAGCGGAACGCCCGCCCCAACGTCACCCCGTATATGGGCGCTCGCGCGGGTTTCAAGCAAAAACCAGCACGCCCATCAATGCCGGTTATCGCGTGCCGGGCGGTTCCATCGCCGCGCCCAGCACATCGGCGGCGGTCTGCACCAACGGAATCAAGCGGTCGTATGCCATGCGTTTGGGCCCGATGACCCCTAGCACGCCCAGCACTTGGCCGTTAGCGGCATATGGTGCGGTGACCAGCGAGACATCTTCCAGCGACACCATGCCAGTTTCTTCACCGATGAAAATGCGCACACCTGGCGCCTGGATGGTGCGTTCGAGCAGTTGCAGGATCTCGCGCTTGCTGGCGAAGACTTCGAACAGCTCGCGCAACCGGTCCAGGTCCGACAGGTCTTGCACGCCCATCAGCCGGGTCTGCCCGGCCATCACCATATCCTCGGCAGTGGACGGCACCAGCGCCTCGCTCGCTAGGTCCACACTGTGCGCCAGCAGCTGTTCCATCTCGTTCTTGGCCGTGCGTAGCTCGCGCAGCAGTGAAACACGGATGTCCGCCAGTGCGCGCCCGGCAAATTGCGCGTTGAGGTAATTGGCAACCCGTTCCAGCTCGGCCGGCTCGTACGCACGACGGGGCTCGATCACCCGGTTCTGCACCTCGTTGTCGGCAAATACCAGGATCGCCAGCACGCGGCGTGCGTCCAGCCCCACGAAATCGATATGCCGGAATGCAAACTGCTCGCGCCGCGGCGCGCTGACCACGCCGACGAAACGGCTCATCGCTGACAACATCTGCGAGGCGCTGCCCAGCAGCGATTGGGTACCATTGCCGCTGGCCAGCTCCGCGCGCAGACGGCGCACTTCTTCTTCACAAGGCAGCTGCATCTGCACCAGGCTATCGACGAATACTCGGTAGCCATGCGCAGTGGGCACGCGCCCGGCAGAGGTATGCGGGGAGCTGAGCAAGCCCACGTCTTCCAGATCGGCAAGAATATTGCGGATGGTGGCCGGGCTGACATCCAGCCCCGCATGCTGGGCCAGCGTTTTGGAACCCACAGGCTCGCCATCGCGGATGTAGCGCGCGATGAGGGTGCGCAGCAATTGGCGGGCGCGGGGGTCGAGCATTGGGGACTGGGACGCGCGCATGGGATCATCCAGTGAGACTTGGCATAGATAATGTCTGGTCACGGGGATGGCAAGCGCCCGATTCCCCTTGTACTCCTTACCGCCTCAAGCTTCCCCAAAGGGTTCACACACTCTCTCATGCTCAGACACCTTTCGATCAAGGATTTCGCCGTTGTTCGCGCAACTGAACTGGAATTCGGGCCGGGTATGACCGTGGTGTCAGGCGAAACCGGGGCCGGCAAGTCGCTGATGGTGGACGCACTTGGCTTTTTGTCCGGTCTGCGCGCCGACAGCGGCGTGGTCCGCCACGGCGCCGACCGCGCCGAACTGTCTGCCGAATTCCAGCTACCGGTCGAGCATCCAGGGCTGAGCTGGCTGGCTGATAACGAACTCGACGACGAGGCACAATGCCAATTGCGCCGGATCATCCGTGCCGACGGCGGCTCGCGCGCCTGGATCAATGGCCGTCCGGTCACCTTGTCGCAGCTGGCGGAATTGGCCTCGACACTGGTGGAAATCCACGGCCAGCACGAACATCAGGCGCTGATGGCCCGCCACAGCCAACTCGCCCTGCTCGACGCGTACGCCCGCAACAACGCACAGCGTGAACAGGTGCGCCAGTCCAGTCAGCGCTGGCAGGCGCTGCTGGACGAGCGCGACGCGTTGTCGGCGCAAGGCGATGTCTCCGACCGGATCGGCTTTCTGGAGCACCAACTGGCCGAACTGGAACGCGAAGACCTGGATCCGACCGCGATCGCCGCACTGGACATCAATCACCGCCGCCAGGCGCATGCCAGCGCATTGATCCGCGCCTGCGACAGCGTCGCCCAGCAACTGAATGGCGACGAAGGCAGCAGCGCGCTGCGCCTGTTGCAGGACAGCCGCCACGATATCGCGCGCGTCGCAGAGCACGAACCGCGGCTGGGTGAAGTGGACGCGCTGTTGGATAGCGCTGTCATCCAGATCGAAGAAGCGCTGGCACTGCTCGACCGCCTGCGCGACGACCTGGAGGCTGACCCGGCCCAGTTCGAGGCGATGGAACGCCGCCTGGGCCGCCTGCACGATCTAGCGCGCAAACACCGTATCACCCCGGACCAACTGGCCGCACACCACGACCAACTGAGCGCCGAAGTCGAGAGCCTGCGCGGGGCCGATGAGCGCTTGCGGCAGCTCGACAAGCACATCGAGATCGCCACCGCTGCCTGGCGCAACGCAGCCAGCGCGCTCAGCGACAGCCGTACCACCGCTGCTGAGGCACTGTCGTCCGCCACCACCAGGTTGATTGGCGAACTGGGCATGAGCGGCGGGCAATTCCTGATCCAGTTGCAGCCGCACGACAGTCCCCGCCCGGACCCCAACGGGGCCGAACGGGTGGAGTTTCTGGTTGCCGCCAACGCCGGGCAACCGCCGCGCGCATTGCGCAAGGTTGCCTCCGGCGGCGAGCTATCACGTATTTCGCTGGCCATCGAAGTCGCAGCGCTGGGCCTGGACAGCGTACCGACCATGGTCTTCGACGAAGTGGATTCGGGTATCGGCGGCGCGGTGGCCGATATCGTCGGGCAGAAGCTGCGCGCACTGGGCGAAGAGCGCCAGGTGCTGTGCGTGACCCACTTGCCACAGGTAGCCGCCAAGGGCCATGCGCATTATCGGGTCAGCAAGGCGCCGATAGACGGCATGACCCAGAGCGCGGTCGAGCTGCTCAGCCCGCAGGCCCGTGAGGAGGAACTGGCGCGCATGCTCGGCGGCGTGGAAGTGAGCAAGGAAGCCCGCGCAGCGGCACGCAAGCTGTTGCAGAACGCCTGATCGGGAGCAAGTGACAACATACAGAAGGCGACCCAAGCCGCCTTGTCATTCGCACCTGCGATACGCGCATGCTCAGCGCGGACGCTTCTTGCGCACGTACAGCACCAGCGAGTGCTCTTCCAGTTCGTAGCCATGCTTGGCGGCGATCTGTCGCTGCAGCGCCTCGATCTCTTCGCTCTCGAACTCGATCACATGGCCGGTATCCACATCGACCATATGGTCGTGGTGACCACCGCGATCCAGCTCATACACGGCCTGCCCGCCTTCGAAATTGTGCTTCAATACCAGACCGGCTGCCTCGAACTGAGTCAGCACCCGATACACCGTGGCCAGCCCGATCTCGTCGCCGTGTTCGAGCAATTGGCGATAGATGTCCTCTGCGCTGAGGTGGTGATGATTGCTCTTTTGCTCAAGCAATTCCAGGATCCGCATGCGCGGATGGGTCACCTTTAGCCCGACTTTGCGCAGGTCGTGGGTTTCCATACGTTCTCCGTTCATTGGCGATTTAGCGCCAGCTGCCATCCAACGGGTCGCAGCGACCGGCGGAAGTGTATCATTCGACGTGATTTCCTCAGCACCTAATCTCCGATGCGTAATCTCCTGATGGTCGCTGCCGCCGCTCTTTCGACCGCTGGCTGCGGCATCATCTACAAGCAGCCGATCTACCAGGGCAATCTGGTCAAACAGAATGCCGTCGAGCAACTGCAGGTAGGCCAGAGCAAGCAGCAGGTAAGCGCGTTGCTGGGCACCCCTTCGATCCCCGACCCGTTCCACGCCCAGCGCTGGGATTACACGTCCACGCAGCGCGTGGACCGTCTGGCGCATACCGAGGTCAAGAACTTCACTGTGTTCTTCGAGAACGATCAGGTAGTGCGCTGGGAGGGGGACTATTTCCCGTCGCAGGACGAGCAGTTGGCAAAGTCAGCGCCCAAGCAATTCGGTCGCAACTTGGCACGCGACAAGAAAAAGCAGCGCGGTCGCTGACGCACTTGTCGCTACGCGCTACTCACCGGATTTTTTACCTGAATCTGCACGCCGCCGCCGCGTCTGCTTCGGATCTGACAACAGCGGCCTGAGCAGTTCGACCCGGTCGCCTTCGCGCAGCACCTGATCAGGGCGGGCGATGAGCCCATGCACGGCGTGCGCTGCAGGCGCGTGTTCGGCAGCCAAACCGGATCGGGCGACTGCTTCTGCCACTGTTGCGCCATCGGGTAATTCCAGTTGCACTGAGCTGTAGCGATCTGGCCACGCCAACACCACTTCGATGCGCATGCAGCCGTACTTCCTAGACGTCGCCGCGGTCAGCGACGCGCACGAAGTCATTGACCATGCGGTCGGCCAGACCCTGGAACCCCAGCGCCAGCGCCGGACCCAGCAGCCGCGAGCTGGTCTCCACTTCCAGGGTCAGACTGACCTTGCAGGCGTTTTCGCCAAGCGACTGAAATTCCCACAGCCCTTCCAGACGCTTGAACGGGCCGTCGCGCAGATGCATGACGATACGCTCGGGGCGCTCAAGCATGTTCTCGGTGGTGAACCAGGTGCGGAACGACCCCAATCCCAGGTCCAAACGCGCCACGATATGCGCCTGATCCTGCTCGAGCACATGAGTGGCATCGCACCAGCCGAAGCGATGCGGATAGGCTTCGACATCGTTGACCAAGTCAAACATGCAGCTGGCGCTGTGTTCGACCAGAGCGCTGCGACGGATGGTAGGCATTCGCTAACTTGTAAAAGACAGAAGATCGTTTGACGACACCGAATCGGCGACAATGGTTGGATGAGCAAGAAACCGACCAAGGATAAAGCAAACAGCGCGAAGGCCACCAAAACCATCGCATTGAACAAGCGTGCGCGCCACGAATACCATCTGGAAGAGCGCTACGAAGCTGGCCTGGCCCTGCAGGGTTGGGAAATCAAGGCGATCCGCGCCGGCCGCGCAAACATCGTCGACGGTTACGCCTACGTCCGCTCCGGCGAGATCTACCTGATCGGCGCGCAGATCACCCCGCTGATCCAGGCCTCCACCCACACCGTTCCAGTGGAACGCCGCGACCGTAAGTTGCTGCTGCACCGAGCCGAGATCGACAAGGTGCTCGCTCGCGTGGCACGCGAGGGCTACACCCTCGTGCCCACCGCACTTTATTGGAGCAGCAACAAGGTCAAGCTGGAAATCGCTTTGGCCAAGGGCAAGCAGAATCACGACAAGCGCGACGCCGCCAAGGATCGCGACTGGCAGCGCGACAAGCAGCGCGTGATGCGGCGGCACAATCGCGATGCATGAGTGGCAGAGAGTGATGATTTCGGATGGATAGATAGTTCGGTTTGTGCTGCCAGTCGGGATTCAAGCGCGTAGCCGCCAATTTGTCGCAACGTTACCTTTCGCATTGGCGATGTCGTCGACGATATCCGAGTCCAGCACGATAAGATCAAGTTTTTCGCCCACATGGATCCAGAGCTGGTTGTCCTGCTCTGCGCGCGCATGAGACAAACGCAGGCGCTTGCCTGTGATCATCACAACGATCTTCGTTTACGGACTGTTCTGTTCAGTACGGGACT
>Ga0207791_1000181_pt1 | contig 17196 bp, 16 predicted proteins | sample HigsolmetaGSP16D_FD_184844 | JGI IMG/M metagenome (GOLD analysis project Ga0207791, IMG submission 184844) | High solid enriched microbial communities from the Joint BioEnergy Institute, USA - SP1-6-D (SPAdes) | ecosystem: Engineered > Bioreactor > SSF (Solid state fermentation) > Aerobic >...
CGACGACGCCATCGTGCTGCGCGAGCGACCGGCATACACCAGCCGAAAGGCGGGGTGGCGACACGCGAGCCGCTGAGCCATGCCGATGATCGGGGTGATGCCGATACCGCCAGCGATCAACAGAATTTCTTCACCGCTTTCATCCAGCGCAAAATTGTTGTTGGGCGCCGACATCTCCACCACATCACCTGGTGCGAGCGTCCACATGTGTAGCGAGCCGCCACGGCTGTCGGGCATCTGCCGCACTGCAATCTGATAGTACCCATCGGCGCGTGGCTCCCCCACCAACGAATACGAGCGCACATCCTCGCGACCATGCAACTGCACGCGAAAATTCACATGGCTACCCACGTCGAAACTGCGCGCGGCGGTGCCTGGATCAAGCAGGATTTCGCGCACACCAAGGCAGGCGTCGCGAGTGCTGACGACGCGGGCACGATGCCACCGGGTATCTTTACGCATGACATGCTCCGGGTAATAAGGCGTTCCGGACTGTGCCGGCGACCATGGCGCTGGGGTGAAACGGTGAGGTCATGACAGGGCTGGCTGCATGCGACGCACTCAGCCCACCATGCGCAGGGACAGATCTTGCGCGCGTTGCTCCTGCGCGATCAGGCGCTCGATCACGCGCCGCGCCCACATGCCGCCGGCATCGACGTTGAGGTTGTAGAAGGCGTGATCCGGATGCGCGTCGATCGCACGTTGCTGCGCTTCCAGTACTGCTTCGTCCTCACCGAATACGCCTGTCACGCCTTCGCGCGTGAGTGTGGTCAGCGACTGGTCGTGCAGGGCATAGTTGCGCATGAATGCCCAGAAGTAATGGCAGGTGGTATCGGTTTCCGGGGTGACGGTGTTGAGCACATAGCCGTTGACGCCCTGGCTGCGATCGCCCTCCGGCGCGCCAGTGCCGACGATGGCCACCCCTACGTCGATGGCAACGGTGCAAGGTGCCTCGAAGGTGATGATTTGCCAGCGATCGACCTTGCCGTGATAGTCCAGATGGCGGGCGATCTGGCTGGCCCAGAACGGCGGCGCATCGATGTTGCGCATCCAGCGCGAGACAGTGACGCTGCGATCGCCATGCACCACGTCGAATGGCGCTTCGGCGATTTCATCCTGACCGATGCTGGAGCCGTGCACGAACGTTTCGTGGGTCAGGTCCATCAGGTTGTCCAATACCAGCCGGTAGTCGCACTTGACGTAGATGGTGCGGCCATCGCCGGCCCAGGCTGGGTCGCGCGACCAGTGCAGGTCAGGAATCAGGCGCGTATCGGCCTTGGCCGGATCACCCGGCCAGACCCACACATAACGGTGCTTTTCGGCAACCGGAAAACTGCGCACGCACGCCGATGGGTTGATGGTTTCCTGCGAGGGCATGTGCACGCAGCGTCCGTGCGTGTTGTAGACCAGCCCGTGATAGCCGCACACCACGTCGTCGCCACGCAGCTTGCCCATCGACAACGGCACCAGACGGTGCCAGCACGCATCTTCGAGTGCAACCACTGCACCGGCGGTGCTGCGGTAAAGCACCACGTCCAAGTTGCAGATCTTGCGTGGACTCAGTACGTGCTTGATCTCGTGGTCCCAGGCGACGGAGTACCAGGCATTGAGGGGAAACAACGGCTTGGACTGAGACATGACCGTGACTCCTGGCTGTGTAGGCAACCCGCATGCGACGCGGCGGGCGTCGGTCGGCAATCGTCGACGCGCATGGCAACGCTGGCGTCTGGTTGCAATCGACGTTATGTATACACTGGAGACAATGTGGGCGCATCGAAGCGTATGCGAAATCGTGCGATTATCGATTTCAGGTTTCGATTATCGGATTGACCCACTTGCCGGCTGCGCCTACCGTGACGGTTGGTTCGCTGTGCTCGCAGGTAACGCAATGGCCGAAATCGTCACTCTCGCGGACGCGGTGTCGCAACTGATCGCCGATGGCGATTGCGTGGCGATGGAAGGCTTCACGCATCTGATTCCGCATGCGGCCGGGCACGAGGTCATTCGCCAGCGCAAGCGTAACCTGCGCCTAGTGCGCATGACCCCCGACCTGATCTACGACCAGTTGATCGGTGCCGGTTGTGCGGCGGCGCTGCGGTTTTCCTGGGGCGGCAATCCGGGGGTCGGTTCGCTACACCGGTTACGCGATGCGGTGGAACACGCCTGGCCGCAGCTGTTGCAGATTCGCGAACACAGCCATGCCGATATGGCCAATGCCTATGTGGCCGGCGCATCGGGCCTGCCGTTTGCGGTACTGCGTGGGTATGTCGGCTCGGACCTGCCGCGCGTCAATGACACCATCAAGTTCATGCAATGCCCGTACACTGGCCAAACCCTGGCCACGTCGCCGGCAGTCAATCCGGATGTCACCGTCATCCACGCTCAGCAGGCGGATCGTCGCGGAAACGTTTTGCTATGGGGCATTCTGGGCGTACAGAAAGAAGCCGCGCTGGCAGCGCGCAAGGTGATCGTGACGGTGGAGGAAATCGTCGATTCCCTGGATGCACCCGCCAATGCGTGCATCCTGCCGCGCTGGGTCGTCGATGCAGTCTGCGTTGTTCGCGGTGGCGCCACGCCCTCGTATGCACACGGCTATTACGCGCGCGACAATCGCTTTTACCTGGCCTGGGATGCGATTTCGCGTGACCGTGCCAAGTTCCAGGCGTGGATCCAGGCGCATATCCTCGACACCGACGATTTCCCTGGTTTTCAGCGTGTTTATGCACAGTCGCAGCAGGTGGCCGCATGATCGCCTACAGCACCAACGAGATGATGACGGTGGCCGCCGCGCGCCGTTTGCCAGATGGTGCGGTGTGTTTTGTCGGCATTGGATTGCCGTCCACTGCCGCGAATCTGGCCCGGCTCACGCATGCGCCGGATGTCACCCTGATCTACGAATCCGGCCCGATCGGTGCACGTCCGCAGGTATTGCCGTTGTCGATCGGCGACGGAGAGCTGGCCGAGACGGCCGACACTGTGGTGTCCACACCCGAAATCTTCCGCTATTGGCTGCAAGGCGGGCGCGTGGACGTGGGTTTTCTGGGCGCAGCGCAGATCGATCGCTACGCCAACCTCAACACCACCGTGATTGGCCCTTATGACGCACCGAAAACGCGCCTTCCCGGTGCCGGCGGTGCGCCTGAGATTGCCGCCAGCGCCAAACAAGTGTTCATCATCATGAGCCAATCCAGACGCAGTTTCGTCCCGATGCTGGATTTCATCACCACGGTCGGGCATCTGGACGGCGGCGCTGCGCGCGCGCGCGCCGGCCTTCCTGGCGCCGGCCCCACCGTGGTCGTCACCGACCTGTGCGTGATGGAGCCCGACCGCGTGACCCACGAACTTACGGTCACGTCGCTGCACCCGGGAATCACGCGCGAGCAGGTCACCGCGGCCACCGGTTGGCTGATCCGTTTTGCCGCCGACCTCGCGCAGACCACCCCGCCCACTGCCACCGAGCTGGACGCCTTACGCGCGCTGCAGGCGCGCACCGATGCAGCGCATGGTGTTCAGGCAGCCGGAACGCAGACATGAGCGAGGTCTATCTGATTGATGGCATCCGCACGCCGATTGGCCGTTACGGCGGTGCGTTGTCCAGGGTGCGCGCCGACGACCTGGGCGCGGTGCCGATCGCCGCGCTGCTGGCGCGGCATCCGCAGCTGGAGCCGGCCGCAATCGACGATGTGTACCTGGGCTGCGCCAATCAGGCCGGCGAAGACAACCGCAACGTTGCGCGCATGAGCCTGTTGCTGGCCGGCCTGCCCTCTTCGGTGCCGGGCAGTACGCTCAATCGCCTGTGCGGTTCGGGCTTGGACGCAATCGGCACGGTGGCGCGCGGTATTCGTGCCGGCGAACTGGATCTTGCCATTGCCGGCGGTGTCGAATCGATGTCGCGCGCACCGTTGGTGATGGGCAAGGCCGACAGCGCCTTCGCGCGCACCCAGCAGCTGGAAGACACCACCATGGGTTGGCGCTTCATCAATCCCCGCCTGCAGGCCGCCTATGGCACCGAATTGATGGGCGAAACCGCCGAAAACGTTGCGCAGCGCTATGCAATCGCTCGCCAAGACCAGGATGCGTTTGCACTGCGCAGCCAGCAACGCGTGGCGGCGGCGCAGGTGGCGGGCTTCTTCGATGGGGAAATGACATCGGTGGCAGTGGCCGCATGCAAGGGCGGCGATGCCAGCACCGTGCACTACGATGAGGCGCCGCGGCCCACCACCACGTCCGAGATGCTGGCCAAGCTCAAACCGGTGTTTCGCCAGCCCGGCACCGTAACAGCCGGCAATGCGTCCAGTCTCAACGATGGTGCCGCCGCCTTGCTGCTGGCGTCTGCACAGGCCGTGCAGGCACACCGGCTGAGGCCGCGCGCGCGGGTGCTGGGGTTCGTATCGGCGGGAGTGGAGCCGGCGTTCATGGGCATCGGCCCAGTGCCGGCCAGCCAGCGTTTGCTGATGCGTTTGAAGTTGCGCATCGAGCAGTTCGATGCGATCGAACTCAATGAAGCCTTTGCGGCACAGGTGCTGGCCTGCACGCGTGCATTCGGGCTGGCCGACGATGCCGACCACGTCAATGCCAACGGTGGCGCAATCGCGCTGGGGCATCCGCTGGGCATGAGCGGCGCGCGGCTGGCGCTGACCCTGCTGCGGCAGCTGGAGGCCAGCAACGGTCGGCTCGGGCTGGCCACTATGTGCATCGGGGTGGGGCAAGGCGTGGCGCTGGCGATCGAGCGCTTGTGAGACAGTCGTTGCAACCCTCCCTCCCACGCTGGCCTATCCAGGTCGTTCTTGCTGTCGTCGCCTTGCTGCAGACGGAGATTCAAAATGCGCGATCCCACCCCTGACGAAACTGCCATTACCGCCGACCCGCTGCTTGGCTACCGCCGCAGCCGGCCCGGTACGCAACCGGCTTACCTGCATCCGGCATACGCTTCCACCGCGCTGCGTGGGCCCACGCGTGATCCGATCGATGTGCCGCTGACGTTGTCCGAGGTGACCGGCCCACGACTGGACCGGCTCACCTTGGGCGAGCACGCGGCAGATCTCACCGCAGGTTTCCGCGCCGCGCCGCTGGGTGAGCGCATCATTGTGGCTGGCCGCGTGCTCGACGAAAACGGCAGGCCCGTGCGCAACAGCGTGGTGGAAGTGTGGCAATGCAATGCGGCCGGTCGCTACCAGCACGCAGGCGATCAGCACGATGCGCCACTGGACCCGAACTTCCGCGGTACCGGACAGGTGCTCACCGACGCGGATGGTCGGTACAGGTTCAAGACCATCAAGCCGGGCGCCTATCCGTGGCGCAATCACTACAACGCCTGGCGGCCAGCGCACATCCATTTCTCATTGCATGGGGATGGTATCGGACAACGGTTGGTCACGCAGATGTATTTCCCCGGCGACCCGCTACTGGCGTTCGACCCTATCTACAACTGCGTCGACGATGCACTGGCACGTGAACGCATGGTCTCCAGTTTTGATTGGGAAAATGCGGTCAGCGAATATGCGCTGGCCTATCGTTTCGACATCGTCCTGCGCGGTCGTAAACAAACGGTCTGGGAGTGACACCATGAGTCTGCAAGCAACGCCGTCGCAAACCGTCGGACCATATTACCGGCTGGGGCTGGAGCCGCTGTATCGTGAACAGATCTCACCGGCACAGGCCACAGGCATGCCGGTGCAGATCAGCGGCTGCATTTTCGATGGCGCGGGCGCACTCGTCACCGACGCGGTATTGGAAGTATGGCAAGCCGACGCGGCTGGCATCTATGCGCATGCGGCCGATGCCCGCTGTACGGCGCACGATCCTAGCTTCGATGGCTGGGGCCGCGTGCCTACCGATGCGCACGGGCGTTTTTCCTTCAGCACCATCAAGCCGGGCAGGGTAGCTGGCCCGGACGGCAAACTGCAGGCAGCGCATCTGACCATCCTGGTGTTCATGCGCGGTCTATTGCGCGCAGTTTCGACGCGGCTCTATTTCGCCGACGACCCGCAACTGGGCAGCGACCCGATCCTGGCGCTGGTGCCGACCGAACGGCGCGCCACGCTGCTGGCCCAGCCGCATGCAGGTGGCGTCTACATCTGGGACATCCACATGCAGGGCCAAGCGGAGACGGTGTTCTTTCGCTATTAAGTCCGTATGCCGATGAGGAAAATGAGAACGACGAATAAAACCGCTGCGCAGCCGCCATGCGGGCGCGTTCGGTGTTCGGAATCGGCCGTGCCGCGCCTGCGCTGCTGTGGCGGTGCGCCTTCCACGCAGACCTGACAATGGCGCGCGATCTGTTGTCAGCTCATCTTCGTCGTGCGCATGCCCGTCGGCTGCGCGCGGTGTCACCGGTATCATCCCGGCAATAGCATGCGCGCCTGCCACCCTGCCCTTTCGTTTAGTTGGCACGATGGCACATCGGTGCGATGCTGCTGGCACGCTTAGAGATGCAATGCATGAGTGCGACATCTTCGTTATTGGGATCCTTGTTCGGCGAACCTGCGTGCGACGCTTTGTTTGATGATGCCGCGCGCATCCAGTCAATGCTGCAGTTCGAATCTGCGCTGGCGCGCGCGCAGGCGCAGTGCGGGGTGATTCCGGACGAGGCGGCGCAGGCCATTGTGGCTGCCTGCGATGTGCGGCACTACGATTTGGCTGCATTGGCGCAGGCTACCGCGCTGGCTGGCAACCCTGCCATTCCGCTGGTCAAGGCGCTGACTGCCCAGGTCGCTGCCCACCACAGCGCCGCGGCGCTGTGGGTGCACTGGGGCGCCACTAGCCAGGATGTCATCGATACCGGCACGGTGCTGCAACTGCGCGCTGCGCTTGATCTGCTGCTGCCGCGTTTGCAGGCGCTGTGCGCCGATCTGGCCGATCTGGCCGAACGTGAACGCACGACCGGCATGTCCGGTCGCACCTTGTTGCAACAGGCCGTGCCGATCACCTGTGGGCTCAAGGTCTCCAGCTGGCTGGACGCACTGCAACGCGCGCAGCAGCGACTGCGGGCCTTGCAGCGCGATGCGTTGGTGCTGCAGTTCGGCGGCGCAGCGGGCACCCTTGCCTCGTTGCAAGAGCGTGGTCTGGAGGTTGCGCAGGCACTGGCGAGTACTCTGGAGCTACCGCTACCCGCACTGCCCTGGCACACCGCGCGCGACCGCATGGTCGAGGTGGGCTGCGCGTTCGGCTTGCTGGCCGGCACGCTGGGCAAGATCGGTGGCGATATCGTGTTGCTGATGCAATCGGAGGTGGGCGAGGTATTCGAGCCTGCCGCTGTCGGCAAGGGTGGTTCGTCGGCGATGCCGCACAAACGCAATCCGGTCTCCAGCGTCGCCGCGGTTGCTGCGGCCACCCGTGTGCCTGGCCTGGTTGCCACCTTGTTCAGTGCCATGGCACAGCCGCACGAGCGCGCGGCCGGGCAATGGCATGCCGAATGGGACACCTTGCCGCAGATCGTCCGCCTGACCGCTGGCAGCCTGGCGCAGATGCAGCTGTGCATGTCCGGTCTGGAACTGGATCGCGCGCGCATGCGTGTGCATCTGGACAGCCACGGTGGGCTGCTTTATGCCGAGGCGGCAGTGTTCGCGCTTGCACCGCAACTGGGCAGGCCGCAGGCGCATGCGCTGGTCAGACAGGCAGCGCTGCGCGCACACGCGCAGCAGCGGCATTTACGCGAAGTACTCGGCGAGGACGCGCAGGTGAGCGCCATACTCACACCCGCGCAACTGCAGGCAGTGTTTGATCGCGATCATTGGCGCGGCATGTGCTCGGTCTGGATCGACCGCGTGCTGGCCGGATTTTCTTCCTGTTGAAAGTGCTTCGATGGCGTCTCTCCAATTACCCACGCATCGCCTGCATTACCGCCTGGACGGTATCGAAGGACGCCCCTGGCTGACCTTCTGCAATTCGCTCGGCACCGACCTGCACATGTGGGACGCGCAGCTTGAAGCCTTCGCGGCGCATTACCGCATCCTGCGCTACGACTGCCGCGGCCATGGCGATTCCGGGACGCCGCCAGGCCCGTACAGCGTTGCCGACCTGAGCCAGGACGTGCTGGCGCTGTGGGATGCGCTACGGATTGCGCAGAGCGATTTCTGCGGCCTGTCGATCGGCGGCCTCACCGGTCAATGGCTGGGTCTGCGTGCACCACAGCGCTTACGCCGGCTGGTGGTCTGCGCCACCGCGCAGAAGATCGGCAGTACCGCCACCTGGGAAACCCGCATCGAGCAGGTGCGCAGCCAAGGCCTGCCGGGACTGATCGATGCCACGCTGCAACGCTGGTTCACGCCGCAATTTGCCATCAATCATGCGCAGCGTCTGGACATGATCGCCGCCGCCTTCGTTTCCACCTCGCCGGTCGGGTACATCGCCTGCTGCCAGGCGGTGGCCGACGCGGATTTCCGCGGTGCTCTGGACGGATTGACCCGGCCACTTCTGGCGTTGGCCGGCGGCGACGACCCGGTATGCCCGCCATCGGATCTGCGCAAGATCGCCTATGCCGCGCCGGATGGTCAGTACGCCCAGGTGCCCGGTCGGCATATCTGCAACCTGGAATCTCCGGTCGCGTTCAATGACGCGGTGCTTGGCTTTCTCCAAGCCGAGTGAACTCCTCACCTTGCAAGGACACATCATGCACGAAGACGAACGTTATCAGGCCGGCATGCGTGCGCGCCGACGCGTCCTTGGCGATGCGCATGTTGACCGTGCGCTGGCCGCGCGTACCGAATTCACTGAGGAATTTCAGGACCTGATCACCCGATACGCATGGGGCAGCATCTGGACACGCGAGGGCCTGCCGGCGCACACGCGTTCGCTGATCACGTTGTCGATGATGGTCGCATTGGGTCACGATGAAGAATTCAAACTACACGTGCGTGCAGCCCGCAACAATGGCGTGACGGCTGCGCAAATCAAGGAAGTGCTGCTGCAAGCGGGAATTTACTGCGGGGTGCCAGCTGCCAATCATGCCTTTGCGCTGGCCATGCCGATTCTGGAAGAGCAAGCCGCTGACGCCGACGCAGCACCAGCAGGCTCACTCGGTTAAGGTCTGCCTTGCAGCGCCGCAGCGATGCGCTTTGATCAGCAGGTTATGAAAGCACTGCAGTGCACTCACACCGCGCATGTGTGGCGCATGTAGCGTGCAATCTTTACCAGCGATTCGTACATCGCTATCAACAGTCGCTAGGTCGCACCAGACATCGCCAGGGCATCAATGCTGTCCCAATCTACCAGTGAAGCCAACGGCAGGCCGGCGTAATTTTCCGCCAGTGTTGCGCGGCCTGCCTCGCTACCGAGAAGATAATCCAGCTCCGCTGCGTGGAGCCGCGCGGTAAACGCATCTTCGTCGTCGAAGCGATGCAATAGCGTGGTCATCCACCACGAGAAACGTTCGGCCTTCCACACCCGTTGCAAGGCCAACGCCGAGTATTGCTGCAGCACACTGGCATCGCCGCTTGCGTTCCAACGCTCCAACAGCTTTGCCAGCAGACCAACATCGCCCAGTGCCAAATTCAGTCCCTTCGCGCCGGTGGGCGGCACGATATGCGCTGCATCCCCGGCCAGGAACAGACGGCCATGCTGCATCGGTTCGGCGACGAAACTGCGCAGCGGTGCAATGCTCTTTTCGATCGATGCGCCTGTCACCAGCTGCGCCGCCAACGCAGGCGGAAGCCGCGCACGCAATTCGTCCCAAAACGCCTGGTCGCTCCAGGCATCTACGTGCGCGCTCGCAGGCACCTGAATGTAATAGCGCGTACGAGTGGGCGAACGCATCGAACACAGCGCAAACCCGCGCCGATGGCGTGCGTAGATCAGTTCTTCGTGCACGGGAGGCGTGTCTGCGAGCACCCCAAGCCAACCGAACGGATACACGCGCTCGAACAGGCGCAGGCGCTTGGCGGGGATGCTGGCACGGCTGATGCCGTGATACCCATCGCAACCGACTATGTAATCGCAGGACAGGCGTTTGCGCTTGCCGCACTGTGTGAACTCTACGGTGGGGCCATTGCCCTCCACATCGCACAGGGTGACGTCCTGCGCATTGTAATGCGTGGGTGACCCACTGCGCTGACGCGCCTGCATCAGGTCGGCGGTGACCTCGGTCTGACCATAGACGGTGACACCACGTCCGCAGCCGCGCAGCAGGTCGATGCGTTCGCGCTGACCGTCGATAGATAACTCAAAGCCGTGATGTAGTAAGCCTTCGCGCTGCAAGCGCTCGCCGACACCGGCCCGCTGCAGCAAGTCGACACTCCCCTGCTCCAGCACACCAGCACGGATGCGTGCCAGCACATGCTGCGGTGTTTGTCGCTCGACAATAACGGCGTCAATGCCAGCGCGCTGCAACAGTTGGCCTAGCAACAAGCCGGATGGGCCGGCACCGATGATCGCAACCTGTGTTCGCATGCACTGCTCCTAGCCTGGATAGCGAGACATGCAGTGTCGGTAGCCAAACCGTTGCATTAAAGGGATGATTGCATGCAGCCCTTGGATTTTTCGACGATGGCCACACCCGCACCCGACACGGCGGCAGTCCCTGCGTTCGGCCTGTATGGCGAGCAACACACCGATGCGGTGGAGTTGCTGCACTGGGAATCGATTGCTGCGCGTAGCCGGTTGCACGACTGGCAAATCGTCCCGCATCGACACGAGGACCTGGCTCAACTTCTGTACGTACAGCGCGGGCAGGCGACACTGCAGCTGGACGGGTGCACGCAACGTCTGCGGGGTGCAAGCGTCGTGTGGCTTCCTCCGCTTTGCGTGCATGGTTTCGCATTCAACCCAGCAGTGCGCGGGCACGTCATCACCATGTGCATGCCACTGGTCAGGACGGCGCTAAGCACTGCTGCGTTGCTGCAACAGGTGTTGACCATGCCGACAGTCGCGCATGTGCACCACGCGCGCAGATGGTTGGATGTCATGTTCGGTAGCATCGCCGAGGACCATGCGCGCCGGCGGACCGGCTACGACATCGCGGCGCAGGCCGCTGCGACGCAGTTGGTGATCTGGATGGCCCGCACGGCACTTGAACGTGCGCAGGACGCAGCGGCAGTCAGCCAGCAGGCGGATCCCGCGCTGCGCCATCTCCGCGCCTATCAAAGCTTGATCGACCAGCACTACCGTGCCCATTGGCCGATTTCCCGCTATGCCGATCAGCTTGGGTTGACGCCCGGTCACCTCAACGCATTATGTCAGCGTTTGGCTGGCGCTTCTGCACTGCAACTGCTACACCGCAGAATCATGCTGGAAGCACGCCGCACACTGCGTTACACCGGCCTGAGCGTGCAACAGATTGCCGCAAGCCTTGGATTTTTCGACGCTGCATATTTCAGTCGCTACTTCGCACGGCACGCCGGCTGTTCACCGACGCGCTTTCGCGCTCGCAATTAGGAGCCGCCAGCCTGCAGCTCGGCTGCGATTCTCTCACCGCTTGCCTGACCGATGGCGGCATAGATGCCGCCATCGGGCCGAGATGGATGGACGTGCAGACTGCACCAGTCACTGCATCGCTCAAGGCTACCTCAGTCAGAACGGATATTGCGGCACCTCGCTCTTGATCGTCAGCCATTGCCAGTGCGTGTACTGGTCCCAATCAGCCGGGCCGCCGACACTGGTGCCGTTACCCGACGCACCGGTGCCACCGAACGGATTGACGATTTCATCAGCCACCGTTTGGTCGTTGATATGCAGCATACCGGTGTGCACCTTCTCGCCCAATGCCAGCGCCCGCGAGACCGATGTCGACAGAATACCTGCCACCAACCCGTACTCGCCTTGGTTGGCCAACTCGGCAGCTTCTTCGTCTGTGTCGAATACGGTGATGTTGACAACGGGGCCGAACACTTCTTCGTCGAATACGCGCATGCCTGGCCGCACGTTGGACAGCACGGTTGGGGCATAGAACAGGCCTTCATTGGTGGCGCCAGCTTCAACCACCGCGCCTGCGGCAACACTATCGCGGACGATATCGATGACATTCTGCAGCTGGCGTTGGTCGATGATCGGGCCCAATGCCACCGTGCCGCTGACCGGGTCGCCCACCGGCAGATGCCGCGCTTTTTCGGCCAGCCGCTGGGTCAGCGCCTGCGCCACGCTGCGCTGCGCCAGGACACGCCCGGTAGCCATGCAGATCTGGCCCTGATGCATATAGGCACCAAATGCGATGGCCGAGGCAGCCTTGTCCAGATCCGCGTCATCGAGCACGATCACCGCATTATTGCCACCCAGTTCCAGTGACACTTTTTTCAGATGGCGTCCAGCAATTTCGCCGATGCGACGGCCTGCGGCTGTGGAGCCGGTGAACGCGATCATCGGAACATCCGGCGACTCGACCAGCGCCTGGCCAATCTGCACATCGCCATGCAGCACATGCAGCAGCCCCTTGGGCAGGCCTGCTGCTTCCAGGACCTGCGCGATGATTACGCCGCCGGCATACGGCGTGCGCGGGTCGGGTTTGAGGATCACCGCATTGCCCATTGCCAGTGCCGGTGCCACCGAGCGCAGCGACAGAATCAATGGGAAATTGAACGGCGATATCACCACAATGATGCCCAATGGCAGGCGGCGTGCGAGGCTGAGTTGGCCAACCGACGCCGGCAACATCTGGCCGCTGGCTTGCATCGGCAGTGCAGCGGCCTGCTGGTAGCAGACGACTGATTCGTCCACTTCGCGCTGGGCCTTGGGCAGGATGCTGCCGGTTTCGCGCGCAATCAGCAACGTGGCCTCGGCGCTGCGCTCCTGCATCGCCTGCGCGGCACGATGAAAGACGGCAGCACGTTCGCGCGGCGATGTGGCCACCCAGGCGCGCTGCGCATGCTTAGCCTGGGCAATAGCGGCTGCGACATCGGCCAAGTCGGCCTTGCTGACTTCGTGCAACAAGGCGCCGGTTGCCGGCTCATGGATGGGCAACGTGCCACCGTGGCCAGGCACCCATTGGCCGTTGAAGATGCAGCCGTGCCAGGCAGGCGTGTCTGTCGCAGCGAACACTGCGTTGGAAAGAGCATTCATGGTCTAGCCTCCTGCTAAAAACGTATGAGGGGGATTACAGCGTGGTGGAAGCCAGCCCGCCATCGACAGGCAAGGTGATGCCATTGATCCAGCGAGCCGCATCGGAAGCAAGAAACACGATGGCTTCGGCCACTTCGTCTGCATAGGCCGGGCGAGTCATGCGCTTGGCATCCTCCTTGACGCGTTCTTCGCCGAGCATGGCGGCGAAATCACTTAGAATCGGCGTGAACACCGGACCCGGCGACACGTTATTGACGCGCACGCCGTGGTCGGCGAACCAGGGCCTCGATTGCAACAGCGTCCACACGATCAACGCTTCCTTGAAGTATTGATAGCAGGTGTCGTGCGCCACCGGATGCGCCGTCAACCATGCACTGCCGGTTTCGAAGCTGTCGGTCGCGGCCAGCTGCTTATGCAGGTCCAGACGCTGCGGCCATTCGGCACCCAGGATCGATGCGACATTGGTGATGGACCCGCCCGACACGATGCGCGGCAGCAGCCCCTGACTCAGATGACGCAGCCCCAGATAGTTCACTCGCGCTACCACATCCAACGGCGCGGTCCCGGGCACGCCGGCCACGTTGGCCAATGCATCGATGTGGTCAGGTAACGCTTGTACCAGTGCATCGATGGATGCCGGGTCGCCAAGATCCGCCTGGTGAAAGCCGTGCAGTGTCATTTGCACCGGCATGCGATCAACACCGATCACGTTGGCGCCATGAAACCGCGCCAGCCGTGCCACCTCCGCGCCAATGCCCGACGCCACACCGGTCACCACAAACGTCTTGTTCTGTAAATTCATTGCCAATCTCCGAAGGAGCCAGCTGTGCCGGCGCTAGAACACATGGTGAAAGCGAGACGTGCGTTGAGCGTCGCTGCCCGGACGGCAGACCGACAACACTGGGTTACGGCGTGTCTAGACGGTCCAGACGATCCAGTGCACGCAACAGCGGCGCTTCGCTGGAACCGAGCAGTGCACTGAGTTGCTGCTCCATGCGCAGCACTTCGGCTTCGGCAGCGGTCAACAGCGCGGCACCGGTCGTGGTCAGCGACAGATGCTGCATGCGCCGGTCCTGCCTGCCTCGCATCTGCCGCAAGAGGCGGCGCTTGACTAACCGCGCCACCACGATCGCCAGATTCGGCGGGGACACGTGCAGCACATCGCCGATCTGGCGCTGGTTGATGCCCGGATTGCCATCGACCAACATCAACAGCGAGAAGTCGACCGGCTTGAGGTCGAACGCTGCAACGCACTCCTGGAACATCCGCCGCACCAACAACTCGGTGCGGGTGAGGCGATACCCCAGCAGCCGCAGCAGACGCGCCTGATCCACCGTGGCGAGAGCATCGGGCAAGGACGCAGCGATGGCGGTAGCAGGCATAGCGGTTCTCGCGATAGAAACAGCGAACGGACAGAATACGCGGTCAGGCAATGTGGACGGGCACAGCGACGATGCATGGACTGCTCGCCTCTCTGCCGCATCGATCTTCCACGCACGCGCTCGGCACGCGCGGCGTAACGCTGCAACTGGCGTGGGGCGGCGTGATGCAGGCAGGGTTGTGACATAGTCCCGGAATGCAAGTGATTGCGTTGGACAATAGTTATTGACCATAACTACTTTGCCAAGCTGCAATGCAGCATTGTCGCGTCCGTTTTCTTGAGAGCGCTTTGCGGGGGTGAAGGCGGCTAGCCCGCTGCTCCAGTTGATCGGCTCAGCGTTCCGGTAGCCGCATTGCGACAACGGCTGCGGCGGCGACGAGCAACGGCGCACCACAGGCCAGAAACAGCAGCGCTGGCGACCATCCCGCATCCAGCAATACACCCGCGCAGAACGGCGACAAGATGGCACCGAAGCGCCCTACTCCGATCGCCCAGCCCAGCGCAGTCGAGCGCACCGCAGCAGTGAAGACGATCGGCACAATGGCGTACATGCCACCCACCGCAGCGAACATGGCTGCGCCCGTGAGCACGGCCATCGCGAACGCCCAGTTCAATTGCGTACTGCACAGACCGAACGTCAACATCCCCAAGGCCATCAGCAGCAGGGATCCTACCGTCAGCCGTGACAGCCGCACGCACGCTGCCAACCCGCTGAACAGAATGCCACCGGCGATGCCTCCAAGATTCAACAACACCCCGCCCGTGATGCCTTCGGCAGCAGACGAACCAGCGATCACCAGCAACTTGGGCGTCCAGCTGATCACAAAATAGAACGCGAACATCAGCGAGAAAAAGCCGAGGGCGACCAACACCGTGTGCCGCCGCATGGCAACGTCGAACATGGCCGGATAGCCTTGCGCCTGCGTGGTCGACGGCGGCGGTGGCGGCAATACGGCGTGCGGCGGCATTCCCATCCGTGCCAGTACGGCGTTGAAGCGTGAGAGGGCATCGGGCGGCCGACGGATGATCAGAAACTCCAGCGACTCTGGCAGGAACGCTAACACCAACGGCACACTTAACAACGATGCCGCCGCACCGAGCACGAACACCGACGGCCACGACCACTGCCGTATTAGCAGTTCGGCAACTACGCCGCCCAGCGTGGCACCGACCGGGTAGCCGGTGACCTGCAGCACGATGGCAGTGTTGCGCCACCGAGGGCTGGAAAACTCGCCGGCCGTGACCGCAACGCACGCCAACATGCCACCAATACCCAGACCCGTCAGGAGCCGCAGCGCCCCGAGCTGCCATTCAGTACCGGCGAGTGCGGACATGCCCATGCTGACAGTCAGGATCACCAGGCAGATCAGCATCAGCGCGCGACGACCGACACGGTCGGCCAACGGCGCCAACCCCAGTGCGCCAATCGCCATGCCGATCAGGCCAGCGCTGAACAGCATCCCCAGCAGCTTGCCCGACAGCTGCCATTGCGCCGACACATGCGGTGCAGTGAACGCCATGGTCATCACGTCGAAACCATCGAGCATCGTCAGCAATACGCAGATCGCGACGGCCCGCCACTGAAACGGCGTCATACGCTCCAGCACGAAGTGCCCAGACGGTGCGGTGTCCTGAAGCATTGGCGTGTCCCATGGTGTGAGAAAACGATGAATGTGAGTCGAAGCAGTTGATCTTCGACACCCCAGCGTGCGAACGCACACTGGCGCAGGATGACGTAGACCAACACAGTACGACACACGATGATTCAATGCACCGCCACTGGCCGTATGCCTGTCCGATTCTAGACTACGTTCAAGACCGATGACCGCAGCGATGCGCGCTTAATTGGACAAGATCGTGACCCAGCTTCGACTGGACTGCAATGTCTTCGAATGCATCGTGTATTGTGCTGCGTATCGCAGCGGACCTCTGCAGGCGCGACACAAGCCGTTTGCCTTTCACCCACCGATCAAGCGCGCCCGCGCCCTTGCATGCCTTTGATCATCGTGCGACCGTGGCGATACCACAGAGGCCAGCATTGCACAGGTATCATTCATGGCGTGCCCGCAGCTGGCGGCACGCTGACTGGCCGGAGATTCCGTGAGACCGATTCGTTCCTTCCTGGATCACATTCCGCAGCTGGGCGCGCGCGTCTACATCGACCCCGCCTGCAGCATCATCGGCAAGGTGCGCTTGGGCGATGACGTCTCGGTCTGGCCGAGAACGGTGATTCGCGGCGACGTCAATCACGTGCAGATCGGCGCGCGCACCAACGTGCAGGATGGCACCATCATCCACGTGAGTCACCACAGTCCGTTCAACAAGGCCGGCTACCCGACCGTCATCGGCGAGGACGTCACCGTCGGCCACAGCACCATCCTGCATGCCTGCAACATCGAGGACCTGTGCCTGATCGGCATGGGCGCCTGCGTACTCGATGGTGCAACGATCAAGCGCTATGGGTTCGTCGGTGCCGGCGCGGTGGTCGGCCCGGGCAAGGTAGTCGGCGAAGCGGAATTGTGGCTGGGCAATCCTGCACGCCTGGCGCGCACGCTCAGCGATAAGGAAATCGAGAGCCTGCATTACTCCGCGCAGCATTACGTGCGGCTCAAGGACCAGTACCTGGGCGCGCCCGACAGCACCTGATTGCCACCATTGCGTTCGCTGCCGTCCACGGCTGAATCGCGCGCGCCAGCGCAGTCCAGGCGGCAGGAAAGTGGCGAAGACATCGCGCTGGTTTAGCGACACATCAGGTTGTCTGGCCCGCCATCGCCACCGCCGCGCGCAGCACTGCGTGCTAACGTGCCAAGTCACCGGATCGCGTCGTG
>Ga0207791_1000183_pt1 | contig 17114 bp, 15 predicted proteins | sample HigsolmetaGSP16D_FD_184844 | JGI IMG/M metagenome (GOLD analysis project Ga0207791, IMG submission 184844) | High solid enriched microbial communities from the Joint BioEnergy Institute, USA - SP1-6-D (SPAdes) | ecosystem: Engineered > Bioreactor > SSF (Solid state fermentation) > Aerobic >...
CTGGCTGGCAGCTACAACGTGAAGGGTGACGTTCTGACCGCTTCGATCAACTACAAGTTCTGATCGTCGCCGCACGCCTTGTTTGAGGACACACCCCGCGTCGGCGGGGTGTTTCTTTTGGCTCCGAGGCCATGCGTTCGCATTGCAGGGCATACGGCATTGCAGAAATATCTTGCCGGCTCATCGGCACGGCCCGTTGGTCGTTCGACACGCTGCTCGAAGCCAACCTGCGCATCAATGTCGAAGGCAAGGGGCTGTTGGGCCAACGAGGAAGCATGCATGGTCGATAGCGTCAATATCGAAAACCGCAGCCTTCGGCTGAATGTCGAACTGTTGCTGGTGTTCCGCGATCGCGCCAAAGAGGGCCGTTTGATTTGCGCCGACAAGTGCCAGACGCACCAGGTGTGTTTACTGGAATATCGACCGTTGTAACGTTCACCGCTAGCCGAAGCCTTGGCGCCACTATTATCGACTGTTCTGAGCCGCGGCGCGGTGCCCACGTGGAAGGTCGCCGGGCACAGCGTTACACTGCCGCCACTTAATGGAGAGCGCTATGCACTGGCTGTTTCTGCTTATGGCACTGGGCGCGCTGGTGCTGGCCTTCAGTACCCCGCATGTGTGGTTGCTGGTGGTCTCGCTGTTGGCGGGATTGCTGCTGCTGTTGTTATGGACGCGCGGTTGGTTCGCCTCGCGCATGGGTGAAACCCGATTCGATAGTAGCAGCATGATCGACCCGTCCGAGCTGCGCCGCCTGGGCGAGCTGGCACAAGCGCGCAGGGCGGCTGCACTAGCCGCCAATCGCGACAGTGAGCCAAAGGTCTGACGACGACCGCATGACGACCCAGCTCAGCGTTAACGTCAACAAGATCGCGGTACTGCGAAATTCACGCGGCGGCACCGACCCGGATGTGGTGCAGGCTGCGCGCACCTGCATCGCGGCCGGTGCGCATGGCATCACGGTGCACCCACGACCTGACCAGCGCCATATCCGTGCTGACGATGTGCTGGCGTTGAGTAAACTGACGCGCCAGCACGGTGTCGAATTCAATATCGAAGGCAACCCGTTCGCGCCACCGCGCGCGGGTTATCCGGGTCTGCTGACGTTATGTCGTGCTGCGCGCCCGGAGCAAATTACATTGGTGCCGGACAGCGACGGGCAACTGACCTCCGACCACGGGTTCGACGTTGCGCAGGACAATACACAGTTGGCAGCGTTGATCGCTGCATTCAAGGAGGTCGGAAGCCGTGTCAGCCTGTTCGTCGATGCAGGTAACCCGGACATCGCGCGGGCAGCAACGCTGGGTGCAGACCGCATCGAGTTATACACCGGACCTTATGCAGACGCCTATGCAAGCGGGCAAGCGGATACAGCGATCAAATTATTCGGCGATGCCGCACGACGTGCCAGTGCCGCAGGCCTAGGCATCAATGCCGGTCATGATCTATCGCAAGCCAACCTTGGCGATTTTCTCGCCGCTGTACCGGGTGTGCTGGAAGTATCCATCGGCCACGCGTTGGTCAGTGAAGCGTTGTATCAAGGATTACATGCGAGCGTGGACGCATACCTCAACATTTTGCGCAGCAACCGCATTACCGGCTGAGTGTTCGAAAACGAACGTCGGCATTTGATCCTCGCTGATTGAATTGGTGATCATCGCATCAGCGTGAGATGCTCGATTTTTTGCGGCGCATCTTTTCGTCAGCGACGTCAAACACCTACCGGCGAGTGACTGCATTGCTGAATTCGCATGCTCATAGCCATTCAAGAATGCGGTTACTATCGTGGCGCTACATGCTTGGTCACAGGCATCAATACGCACGACGCAGACAAAAAAACGCCACCGTTTCCGATGGCGTTGCAGTCGCGTCATGACTGTTGTATTGCGGTCTTGCAGATGCGTTTACTGCTGCATGAAGCCGATCTTCTTCATCTGCGCGTTTTTCGCGGCGGCCAGCACCTTGGCCATCACTTCATACTCCGCATCTGGATTTGCATCGATGCGTAGTTCGGGCTGATTGGTCGGATCGGCCTGCACTACTTCTTCCATTTTCTGTTGCAACACATCGACCGGGGTCGGACTGTTGTTCCAGAAAACCTGGTTACTGGCGTCGATACGCAACTCAATCGGGGGTGGCGGTTCGGTCGTCTGCGGTGGCGGGTTGAGCACCCGCTGCGGCAGATCCACGGCGATCGGGTAGGTCATGATCGGCGCAGTCACAATAAAGATGATCAGCAACACCAACATCACGTCCACGAGGGGCGTCACGTTGATGTCGGCCATCGGCCCACGGCTCGCACCAGTACTAAATGCCATGGCTTACTGTCCCTTCACTTTGGTGGCAACGAAACCGACGTCCAGCATGCCCTGACTCTGCGCGATCTTGGTGATCTCATTGATCGTACGCATCTTGGTTGTGCGGTCGCCACGCAGGTTGAGCGGCGGCTGCGGGGTCTGCTGTGCAGAGGTGGATAGGCGCGACTCCAGAGCTTCCTTGGAAATCGGTTCGTCGTTCCAGTACAGCGACCCATCCTCTTTGACGGCCAGATCGATCGGCGCGGGACGTTTCTCCGCATCTTCCTTTTGGATCAAGTTGGCCTTTGGCAGCTCCACCTTGACCTTATGGTGCATCAGCGGCGCCGTAATGATGAAGATAATCAGCAGCACCAGCATGACGTCCACGAGGGGCGTCACGTTGATGTCGGCCATCGGGCCACCGCTGTTTCCACTACTAAAGGCCATAACGGGCTCCGTCTAAAATCGTTGCGAAGTCATTCTTGACAACCTGATTAGCGAACGCGCGAACCGGTGGCGAAGAAGTCGTGCAGGTCGTGAGCGAAGGTGTCGAACTTGGCAATGACCGAGCTGTTGACCTTGGAGAAGAAGTTGAACGCGAACACCGCCGGGATTGCGACGAACAAACCGATCGCGGTCATGATCAGCGCCTCACCGACGGGGCCAGCAACGGCGTCGATAGAGGCCGAACCGGTTGCACCGATTTTGATCAGCGCGCCGTAGATACCCCACACGGTACCGAGCAGACCGACGAACGGAGCAGTCGCGCCGACGGTAGCCAGCAAGGTCATGCCCGATTGCAGCTTGGTGCTTTCGCGCGTCACGGCCTGACGCAAGGCGCGGTCGACAAACTCCGAACGGCTCAGGCTCTCGCCCATGCCACCGGTGCTGCCTTCGGCGCGCTGGTGGTGAGCAGCAGCCTGGGCTGCGTCCAGTGCGATCTTGGAGAACGGCTCCGAAGCCGACTGTGCTTCCATGGCGCGGATGGCTTCCTGCGCATTCGGGGCATCCCAGAACGCAGTGGTAACGCGGTCAGCTGCGCTCTTCAGGCGTGTGGCGCGGAAGATGTTGATGACAGTCCAGTACCAAGAGGTAGCGGACATGGTGATCAGAGTGATCAACACGACCCAAGACACGGCGAAGTCGCCGGGGCTGGAGGTCATTTCGGTGATCAAGTGCTCGAAGCCCATCTGCGACAAAGCGGCCGACGGATTGGAGCCCCCTGCAGCGGCGGCGATAAAGAATTCCTGCAGCATGACGCTTACCTTTGTTGTGTGTGGTGGTGAAGGATGGAGCGAAAGGAAGACAGGATCCTGGGCCGACCGTAGCCGGCCCGTGGATCAGTTCAGACTAAAGTTGACCGGGACGCGGACGCGTCCGGCAGCTTTCTGCCCGTTGACAGTGGAGGGGTTGAACTTCCACTTGCGCGCTGCGTCCATTGCAGCACGGTCAAGGTCGCGGTTGCGGCTGGACTTTTCGACCGACACATTGGTCACGTTGCCGTTGGCATCCACATCCACGATCAGGATGACCTCACCTTGGATACCGGCACGGAATGCTGCCGGCGGGTATTTCGGCGGGTTCATGGTCTTGGACGAGATATCGAGGCTGGCACCGATGTCGCTCGGCTGAGCCGGCGGAGTCGGCGGAGTCGGCGGAGTCGCGATATCGTTCTCCCGCGGTTCCGGAACGTCCACTTGCGGTGGATCGGGCGGCGGTGGAACCGGTGATGGCTTCGGCGGCGACAGATTCTTCACAGGCGGCGGCGGCTTGTCTTCCGGCGGGGGCGGCGGGGGCGGCGGGGGCGGGGGCGGCGGTGCATCCACCAAAGTGACTGTGGTGGTGCGCTCCTTTTCTGCCGGAGCTTTCGGCGCCACTGCAGGGATCAGCAACATCATCAGTGCCGTGAGGTGCAAAGTAATTACAAAAGCAATCCCGATGATGCGGGGCCAGCTCAGACCCTGGTTCCCAGCATCATAGTCATGCCTGTGGATAACGAGTTGTTCCGTCATGCGCCAATGGCTCTTTCAGTGGGGGCCGGAATCACGGTGATGATCCCTAGGTTTTCGTACGGCTTTTAACACCACACGGGTTACCAAGCTTATACCAATCCCGAGTCCTGTAACCACTAAAAAACACAGGGTTTTCGGGGGTTTATTTTATTTTTACTTCAGGTTGATGATCTTCTTCGCCTCTTCGGGTTTTTTAACGCCCTTGGCGATGGCCTGCTGAGCGGCCTGTTTGGCCTCTGGCATGCGACCTTCAGAATGCAGCACCTTGGCTAGATTCAAATACGTCTCGCCATCCTTGGAAAGCGGTGCGGCCTTCTGCCAGTTTTCGATCGCCTTCGGCACATCGCCGCTGTAGTAATACGACTGTGCGAGTGCAAGGTATGTCTGATAATCAGGCTTAAGAACCCCTTTTTGCATACCCTCATTGATGACTGCGATGACGTCCTTTTCTTTGTGCTCGGTGTTGGCGTAGATGGAATACAACTGCTTGTATTCCTTTTCTTCGGTCAACTGTCCGGCGGCACGCAGCTTGTCCATCACGGCTGCAGCCTTGTCCATCTGGTCGGCCTGCATATACATGCTTGCCAGGTTGAGCTGAGTCTTCTTGTCGTTCGGTGTCTTGGCGGCGAGCGCTTCAGCAGCAGCGACGGCTTCACCAGTCTGGCCGGCTCCGGCGTAGCAGGCCATCAACAGCTGGTTCCAGCTGTCCTTCGGCTCAGGCGACGCGGCAATTGCCTGCTTTAACAGCGGAATTGCTTCCTTATAACGCTCGGCCTGGTACAGCGCTTGGCCCTTGAGGATCAAATCTTCCGGACGTTGCGACTTGCTCTCTTCCAAATACTTGTCCAGCGTGGCCAGGCCTTGAGCCTGCTGGTCTCCCTGCATCTGCAACTGCGCCAGCATCATCATCGACTGAAAATGGCCGTTGTTGTCCAGCGCGTTCAGGTCGATGGCCTGCTGCAGATACTTCTTGGCAGCGGCGGTGTCGTCCAGATTGTAAGCCGCCTGCGCGGCCAGCTGTGCGGCCAGCGCCTTGTCAGCCTCATTGGCAGCACTGTTAGCCAGGATTTCATCTGCCTGGGTGCGCACGCCCGGATAGTCTTGGCCCTTGTTGAAGGTTTCGATCAGCTTCTGCAGCTTGCTGTTCATCTTCGATGACGGCTTGATCGTCGGGGCCTGACGGGTCGACTGTGGGTATAGCTCCTCGGCCTTGCCACTCTTGGATTTGCGGCTGGCACGTTCCGAAGAACGATCCGACTGCGCAAGCGCATCGGTCACAACAACCCCACTCAACGACGCAGCAATGAGCAGGGACAACAGGGCTTGCTTGCAGTTGAGCAATTTCATGTTTCACCTCGGACGAACCGCCGTTGGGCGGGACGAAAAATGCGGAATGAGCGCTCTATGGAAAATCTTGGTCGGCAAACTTAGCAGAAAGTCTCAGTTCCGGAAAACGGTTTCCATGTTGCGTGTCACATCCGGGGCGGTAGCGCAGTGATGTTAGCTCAGATGACATCCAGTGACACCCCCTTGCACCCGTGTTCGTAAATATGCCGGATATTCTCTAATTCCTGCTGATTTTCAGCTCGGAACAGCGAAGCGCTGGCGGTGTGCGTTAGTCATTCTATCCACACCGCGGTAGACGCCCATTCTGCCTGGCTTGCTGGTACACCGGCTCAAGCTGGCCGACATCAGCCTGCAGTTTGCGGATTCGGTTGACGGGGTCAGGATGGGTAGACAGCCATTGCGGTTGACGATGATTGCTGGCAGCCATCATGTTCTGCCACAAGGTCACTGCCTGGGCCGGATCGAACCCAGCCTGAGCCATCAGACGCTGCCCGACGATGTCGGCTTCGCTTTCCTGGATGCGCGAGCCAGGCAGCAGGAACACTGTCTGAGCAGTCATACCCCCAACTTGGTTGACCGCGTTTGCCGCGCCATCGCCATAGGCAGCGCCGGCGAGCGCGCCGATGATGCCCAGGCCGGCCTGTGCACCGAGCTGGCGGGTGATGCGTTCTTCATGGTGGCGGGAAATCACATGCCCGATTTCGTGCCCGAGTACAGCGGCCAGTTGATCCTGGGTCTTGGCGACGGTAAAGATGCCCGTGTTTACTCCAACCTTGCCACCGGGCAGCGCGAAGGCATTGGCTTCGCTATCGACGAACAGCGCGGTGTCCCACTTGGTTTGGCGCCATTGTGGTGGCAGCTGCGCCACCAGCGCGTCGACCACACATTGGACGTAGGCGTTTTGCTTCGCGTCGGTACTGACGTTTTCTTTGGCCTTGGTCTGTGCAAAGGATTGCGCACCCAACTGGTCCAATTGCTGTTGCGATACGCCTCCCACCACCTGTCGGCGGCCGGTCGGCGACGTTGCGGTCGCACATGCCGTCAGTACAAAGACACCTATAACGATCAACAGCCTAGCTTTCATTCGATTCCCCTAGAATCACCTGTGCATTTTGGCAGGCTCGTCTTAACGTTTCGTCACACGGACCGATGCGGTCGACAAACGTACCTGGCCAGGCCTTGTGGGCGATCCAAAGCGTACGGATCAATTTTGAAGCGAGGCGTTGCCGCGCCTTTCGCAGAGCAGCGGCAAACGACGGCTTTTCGACTCAGCGCGGTTAAGAAAACGAGTGCGCAGCGGGCAGACTGGCGTGGCCGGCGCTTGGAACCGCGCGCACCACGCGTGCCAATGCGGTGGTGGCTGTGCACCGTCCGCGCCGGCCTGACAATTTCTCGGACCGCATGGTTCGACGCCCTTAGCCAAGCCCGAAAAAGTACAGCGCGGCCAACGCCGTCGCGTTGTTGATGCCATGCGCGGCGATTGATGCCCAAAGCGTGCCAGTGCGCCAATACAGCCACGCGAACGCCGCGCCCATGGTCCCGTACACCAGCCACAACTGGGCAATGGCGACAGGGCCGTTACCGCTGATACCGGGCACTTCGTGCACTAAGGCGAAAATCGCGCCGCTCAACACGATACCGAGCCATGGGCGGCCGGCACTGAGCAGGCGGCCGCACAGTACGCGCCGGAACAACAGCTCTTCGTAAGCCGGCGCGATGACCACCGCAAACAGCGTCAATGACAGCGGCCATTGCTGGAGTGCTTGTTCCATTAACACCAGGTTCGTCGGTACTGGCTTGATGCCCAGCGCAGAGGCCAACATGCTGACCAGATTGCTGAGCAAAAACACGGCTGCGGCGATCAGCGCGGTACAGCACCAAGTGGAGGCACGGGACGCAGCAATCCGCGAGGCAGTCTGCTCGGCAGCACTGGCGCGGCGACGCCAGTAGTAAAGCAGCAAGGCCGGCGTTGCTGTGCTGACCAGCGCAGTAAGCAGCTGTACCAACACTGCAGGGTGGCCGATGGCAGCCATGATCTCGGGCGACGAGGGCGTCAGGCCCCGTGCCTTGGCCGCCTGCACATGGCTGAAGCCACGCACCGCGCTCCACAGCACAAAACAAGCGATATTGAGGGTCACCAACAGGCCGGAGGCGATGAGCACGTCGACCCAGAAGCGCACAAGCACGGGCAGCAACGGAGGCCTGTCGGCGGCAACAGTGCTTGGTACCGGGGGCGGTGGAAGACCTGCGCTCATCATCGTCCTGCAAGCACGCCACTAGCCGACACGCCGCGATTGCGATGCGGTGGCCTGCGTTCGTTGCTCAGATATCCAGATTGGACACCTTCAGCGCATTGTCCTCGATGAAATCGCGGCGTGGTTCGACCACATCGCCCATCAGGGTGCTGAAGATCTGGTCGGCGGCGACTGCATCCTCGATACGCACCTGCAACAGGCGACGCGTATCTGGGTTGACCGTGGTTTCCCACAGCTGCTCGGCGTTCATTTCGCCCAAGCCCTTGAAGCGCTGCACCTGGCGGCCCTTCTTGGCCTCGTCCAGCAACCAGGCGTGCGCCTGTGCGAAACTGGTGATGGGGTGGCTCTTGTTACCGCGTACGATCTGAGCACCTTCGCGCACAAGATCGTGCAGGGCCAACGACACTTCACGCAGCGGACGCAGTTCGCCGCTTTCGAACGCAGCCATCGGCAGCACCTGGGTGAACTCTTCGCCCATGTGACGACGGACGATCACAAGTGTGGCGGGAGCGTTCTCAGTGGCTGGGTCGAAACGCAATTGGTAACGTGCAGTGCCGAGCGTGCCTCGATTGAGCACTGCCTGGAGCGCATCCAGGGTCGGGTGCTGGTTGCCCTCGGCCTGGAGTTTTTCCGCATCCAGCGGCGGTAGGTCGATCAGGGCGGTGAGCAGCGCCGAGTCGTAACGATGCGCGGTGCGCGCAATCGCTTCGTTGGCACTGGTGAACAGCATCAGCAATTTTTCCAACGCTTCACCAGTGATCGGCGGCTCGTCGGTCGCCGGAATCAGCGCCGCGCCTTCGACCGCGTTGCTGGCCAAGTAAGCGTTGAGCGCAGCGTCGTCTTTCAGATACAGCTCGCTCTTGCCCTGCTTGAGCTTGTACAGCGGCGGCAGGCCGATATAGATGTACCCGCGCTCGATGAGCTCCGGCATCTGTCTGTAGAAGAACGTCAGCAGCAGAGTGCGGATGTGGGAGCCGTCGACGTCAGCGTCTGTCATCAGAATGATACGGTGGTAACGCAGCTTGTCCGGGTTGTACTCGTCGCGACCAATACCAGTACCCAGAGCGGTAATCAGCGTGCCGACCTGATCGGAAGCCAGCATGCGGTCAAAGCGTGCACGTTCAACATTGAGGATCTTGCCGCGCAACGGCAACACCGCCTGGTTTTTGCGGTTGCGGCCCTGCTTGGCCGAGCCGCCCGCCGAGTCACCCTCGACGATAAACAATTCCGACAGCGCCGGATCTTTTTCTTGGCAGTCGGCCAGTTTGCCAGGCAGGCCGGCGATATCCAGCGCGCCCTTGCGGCGGGTCAGGTCTCGTGCCTTGCGCGCAGCTTCGCGCGCACGGGCAGCATCGACGATCTTGCCGGTGATGGCCCTGGCTTCGTTCGGATTCTCTTGCAGAAACTCCTGTAAACGCGCACCAAAAGCGTTTTCCACAGCCGGGCGCACGTCCGAACTGACCAATTTTTCCTTGGTCTGCGAGGAGAAGCTTGGGTCTGGAACCTTGACCGATAGCACCGCGATCATACCTTCACGCATGTCATCGCCTGTCAGGGCGACCTTGGCTTGCTTTGCGATGCCACTCTGTTCGATATAGGAGCTAAGCACTCGCGTGAGTGCCGCTCGGAAGCCGGCCAAGTGGGTGCCGCCATCCTTCTGCGGGATGTTGTTAGTGAAGCAGTACATCGTTTCCTGGTAGGCGTCGGTCCATTGCAAGGCCACATCCACCACGATGCCGTTGTGCTCTCCGGTCACCGCGATGACATGCGGGTGCAACGGCGATTTCAGCTGCGCCAGATGTTCCACGAAACTACGGATGCCGCCTTCGTAATGAAAATCGTCGCGACGACCGTCGCCGCGCTCGTCTATCAGCGTGATCTTGACGCCGGAATTGAGGAACGACAGTTCGCGCAGGCGCCGCGCCAGGATGTCGTAATGAAACTCAACATCGCTGAAAATGGCCGCCGATGGCTTGAAGCGCAACGTGGTACCGCGCTTAATCGAAGGCTCTACTTGTTTGAGCGGGTACTGCGGCTCGCCCAGCGCGTATTCCTGTTGGTAGTGAAAACCGTCGCGCCAGATGTCCAGCCACAGATGCTCGGACAGTGCGTTAACCACCGACACGCCCACGCCGTGCAGACCGCCAGACACTTTATAGCTGTTGTCGTCGAACTTGCCGCCTGCGTGCAGCACAGTGAGGATCACCTCGGCCGCGGACACCCCTTCTTCCTTGTGGATGTCGACCGGCACGCCGCGACCGTTATCGGACACCGCTACCGAGCCATCGACCAGGATTTTCACCACAATGTCGTCAGCGTGCCCGGCGAGAGCTTCATCGACCGAGTTGTCCACGACCTCGAACACCATGTGATGTAGCCCGGTACCGTCGTGGACGTCCCCGATATACATACCCGGGCGCTTGCGGACAGCTTCCAGGCCACGCAGCACAGTGATCTTGCTGGAGTCGTAATTACCGTTGGGTGTGTGCGGGGTAGTTTGTTCGTCGGTCATGCGCGTGTCGTTGGCTCCGCAACACAGGCGAAGACGGCAACAGCCGCTTTGCGCCGTGGGAAAAAGGGGATAACAGGCAAATTATAGCAGTGCCTCCTCAGTTATTGAGGTTAGTCTGAGGACGTTCGCAGCCTCACCAGACCATGTTCCACGTGGAACCGGCGGAACACAGTCCCAGCGTCTACGAGTCCTGCTGGTGTCTCTGTAGCGGTGATCAGTACTTGCGCTGTCGCGGAGGCAAGCCGTTGGAGGACGCGCGCCTGGTGGTTGCGGTCCAACTCAGAGCCCAAGTCATCCAACGCAATAACCGGCCACTCCCCCCGCTCAACGGCAAAGTCTTCCGCCTGTGCAAGTAGGCAGGCGAGGGCGGTGAGCTTGGCTTGCCCGCGTGAAAGCGCGTCTTTGCTCGGGAGTACATCGAAGCTCGGTATCCAATCCGCGCGGTGAGGCCCTTGCGAGGTGTAGCCGGTCTGCCGGTCGCGGTCGCGACTGAGTACGAGAGCGTCAGCAAGCGAGACCTCGTGGCGCTTCCAACCTGGAGCTAACCGCAGCGCAGATAGGCCTAGAGATGGCGCGATCGCATTTGCAACTGGAATGAGCCGGTCCTGCAGGCGCTCCAGATAACCTATGCGCCGAGAGGTCAGCGTTTCACCGCATTCTGCAAGTTCATGATCCCAGACATCCAGCATATCGGGCTGCGTGCCTTGTTTCAGCAGCGCATTGCGCTGTTTGAGCGCCCGTGCGTAGCGACGCCAAAGTGGCATAAAGTTGGGTTCCACGTGGAACAGGCCCCAATCCAGAAAGCGCCTGCGTGCTTCACCACCACCACTGATCAACACATGGCTCCCTGGCTCAAAGGTCACCACGGCCAACGCTGCGCATAGAGTGCCCAATTGGGCCACGTCTTCGCCGTCTAGGCGACCCGTCCATTGCTGTCCGCTATGACGCAACCCTGCACGACGTGTACGTTCGCCTGCAGCGCCGCTGCCCTCCTTCCATTCCACAAACACTTCAAGATCATCCGCGCCTTGCTGGATCAGGGCGTCGCGGACCCGGCCACGGAAGCTACGGCCATACGCCATCAGGTGCAACGCCTCAAGGACGCTGGTCTTGCCCGCACCGTTGTCGCCTGTCAGCAGATTCAATGCACTAGCGGGCTCTACTTCTACGGTTTGAAACCGGCGAAGCCGATGAATGGACAACCGCACTACACGCATCGATCAATATGCTCTGGGCTGAAATTCAGCATAACGGCGGGGGATGAGGATACGTGTTTGACACAAAACCCGTGAAGGGACGCTCCCGGGCGGAATTGATTCGTCATGGAGTAACTTGTGGATAAAAAAACGGCTGCAGTGGCTTTTGCCTTACCCAGCGCTTGCCAGCACGCAAATAGGGAGACAATCACAATCGTGTCGATATTACAAACTTCATTTAAACCAATAGGTTGACTTGCTTGTTGGCGAAGCCTGCCCCTACCGTAATTATCGAGGCGTTTGACAACTTCTCAATCCGCAAAGCACCACGCACATGTGCATAAGTCGAAAATGGAAGTCTTGAGCCCATGAGATCTCCAAGGGTAAGTGGCATACCCAACAGCAAAAAAAAAGCCCGACATTCGCCGGGCTTATCGTGTTCCACGTGGAACGAAGTATCACAGACGCAATGGCATCACTACATGCCGAGACTTCTCGCTGCTAGCCTCGCGTACCAACGCAGACGAATTCGCATCACGAAGCTGAATCACCACGTGCTCATCGCGTAATGCAGACAGAGCTTCGAGCAGGTAGTTGACGTTGAAGCCAATGGCCAAATTGTCGACCTTGGTATCTGCCTCGATTTCTTCCTGGGCTTCTTCCTGCTCAGGGTTATGGGCGTTGATCTTCAGCTGACCTGGAGACACCTCGACTCGCACCCCCCGGTACTTCTCATTGGAGAGAATGGCAGCGCGTTGTAGCGAGGCACGCAGTGCTTCGCGATCAACCTTGACCTCGCGATCGGCGCCAATCGGAATCACTGTTTCGTAGTCCGGGAACCGCCCGTCGATCAGCTTGGAAGTGAAAGACACATCGTCGCGTTTGACGCGAATGTGGCTACGACCAATTTCCAACTCAACCTCTCGATCAGCACCTTCCAGCAAACGTTGCAGTTCGGTCACACCCTTACGCGGCACGATAATCTGACGCTTCGCACTGTCGGCCTTCTCCAGCCCCATTTCGCACAGCGCCAATCGATGGCCATCGGTAGCTACGCACCGCAGCAAACCGTCGCGCAGGTCGAATAAAAGCCCGTTGAGGTAATAGCGCACGTCCTGTTGTGCCATTGCGAATGCAGTCCGCTCAATCAGTTCCTTCAGTCCAGCTTCCGGGAGCACCACTCGTTCGGTTGGCTCCACCTCGTCAACAGACGGGAAATCGTTGGCCGTCAGCGTCGCCAGTGTGAAGCGGCTGCGTCCAGCCTGCACTGTGACTTTTTCGGTCGTCTGGGAAATGGTGACGCGGCTGCCATCGGGCAGGGCCCGAAGGATCTCAAACAATTTGCGCGCAGGAATCGTAGTTTCGCCGTCCTGCGCATCCTCAACAGCCGTACGCGAGATCATTTCGACCTCCAGATCCGTCCCGGTCAACGAGACCTGACCCTCCTTGACCTGCACGAGCAAATTGGCAAGCACAGGCAATGTTTGTCGGCGTTCAACCACATTGACGACTTGAGCCAACGGCTTGAGAAAGGCTTCGCGCTGCAATGTAAAACGCATGTGGTTCCGTGCCCCTATGCTTTAAAAAATGGAATAAATCAAAAGCTTGGTGGTGATGGTAGAGCCGATTTTGGCGGATAACCACCATAACTGTTTGTTTCCAAAGACATTTCAGCGAGTGAAACTCTTGGGACTAGCACACCTGATTTGCTGGGAAAACCTGTGGATAGTTCTCTAGGTCTAGCAGCAACACAATGTTATCCACAGATTCTCCCGCATTCGACCCCAACGTTTCCACGCTTTTTTCCAGTGCCACCACGATCCAGCTCAGTGGCTTACTCGCTGAGCTTTCGAATCAGCTTTTCCCAGTCCTCGCGAAGCTTGCCGTCAGCCTCCATCAGCGTGCGGATCTGCCGGCAGGCATGCAGCACAGTGGTGTGGTCGCGGCCGGCAAAGGCATCCCCGATTTCCGGCAGGCTATGCTCGGTGAGCTCCTTGGCCAGCGCCATGGCGACCTGCCGTGGGCGGGCCACTGAGCGAGTGCGCCGTTTCGAGAGCAGATCCTTCACCTGTAGGCCGAAGTAGTCCGCAACGGTTTTTTGGATGTTGGGAATGCCGATCGCCTGCTGCTGGGCGCGCAGCAGGTCGCGCAAGGTCTCCTGTGCGAATTCCACAGTGATCGAACGCCCAGTGAAATTGGCACGCGCCACCAGCGTGTTGAGCGCCCCTTCCAGATCGCGCACGTTGGAGCGCATCTTCTTGGCAATCAGGAACGCCACATCGTCTGGAATCTCGGCGCCGCGTTCGCGCGCCTTGGCCAGCACAATGGCTGCGCGTGTCTCGAAATCCGGCGGATCAATTGCAACGGACAGACCCCAGGCCAGGCGCGACTTCAGCCGCGGCTCCAGGCCTTCGACCTCGCGCGGGTAGCGGTCGCAGGTCAGGATGATCTGCTGACGTCCATCGAACAGCGCGTTGAACGTGTGGAAGAACTCTTCCTGCGTGCGGTCCTTGCCGGCAAAGAACTGAATGTCGTCGATCAGCAACGCATCGATCTGCTGGAACTGGCGCTTGAACTGATCCATCGCTTTTTCCTGCAAAGCGCGGATCATTGCGCTGAAGAACTGTTCCGAACGCAGGTACATCACTTTGGCCGCGGGGTTGGCCTGACGCAACGCATTGCCGGCAGCGAACATGAGGTGCGTCTTGCCCAGGCCAGTGCTTCCATATAACAGCAAGGGGTTGTGCGCCCTGTCGCCGGGCTTCTGCGCGGCCTGGATTGCAGCGGCCAGACCAAGTTGGTTGCTGCGGCCTTCCACGAAGTTGGCAAAGGTGTAGTGTGAATCCAGATTCCCTGCGAATGGCGCGATAGGAGCAGTGACCGACGCACTCTGCGCGGCCATCGGAGCAGGAGCCGGTTCCGCCGCACGTGGACGTGAGCCTACCGCAAGCGCCACTTCAGCATTAGCGGCAAAGTAGGTCAGCAGCTCGCGGATGCGCGGCAAGTACCTTTCGCGGACCTGATCGACGATGAAGGCGTTCGGAGCATAGAGCACGATACTGTCGCCGCGGTCGTCGGCTTGCAGGGGTTTTAACCAGGTGTGGACATCTTCGGGCGGGAATTCAGCTTCAAGACGTTCCAGACAGCGGGGCCAAGCATCCATCAAAGTATGATCATCTGTTGCTGGCTGCGGCGCGCAGAAAAGCGCCGTGCACCCAGCCCGGTAGCGAAAAGAGGATGCTCCAGACTAGCACCGAGGGCGTGGTTTTCCCAGAGTTATTCACAGGGCCATCCACAGCTCGCCGGTGTCACCACTTGCAATAGAGCATGGGAGGTGTTGACCATGCTTGCGCCTGATCTATATGATTCCCGGTTCTATTCGTCTCAATTAATGCAGAGGGGGGCCCATGGCCACCAAGCGTACTTTTCAACCCAGCAACCTCAAGCGAGCACGTGACCATGGCTTCCGTGCACGTATGGCAACGGCCGACGGTCGCAAGATCCTCGCTCGCCGCCGCGCCAAGGGCCGCAAGCGCCTGAGCGCTTGATTGCCGCGCCGCTCCATGCGGCCGAGGCAGTCCTTACCGTGAACGCATCCAACTCGCGCAGGCGATTCCCTCGCTCTGCCCGGGTTCGTACGCGCGCGCAATATACGCTCGTTTTCGATACTGCACGTCGCTTCTCCGATCCGCTATTGAGCCTTCACTGGCGCAGTGGCGACACGCCGGCGCGCCTTGGAATGGCCGTATCGCGCAAGGTTGACCCGCGCGCGACCGCACGTAACCGTATCAAACGGGTGTTGCGCGATGCCATGCGTCATTTATTACCCGAGTTGGCCGGCGGCGATTACGTCATTGTGGCGCGCTCGGCAGCTGCAAAAGCATCCAATCCACAGATTCGCGACGCCTTTTTGCGTCTGCTGCGCCGAGCCGGTGCATTGCCCCTGCCTGCCTGCCCCGGCACAATGCCGCCCGCCAGGACGGTGCGTCCATCCTCCCTTTCCCCGACAGAGCCGGAACAGTAGTTCCGACTGAGCGAGTTGCTGCCCGATGAACCAGACCCGTGTGTTCCTGATTTTTGCCTGGCTGATGGTCGCGGCGCTGCTATGGATGGAGTGGGGTAAGGAGAAGGCGGCGGTCAACGCGCCCGTAGCCGCTGCCGCACAACCGGTCCCGGCGGCACGTGATCTGGATGCGGCATCGCCAAGTGCGGCCAACGTGCCCGCTGCCCAAGCCTTGCCGCAGGCCGCCGCGTCGAGTGCGGTGGCGGCGGCCAGCACCAGCACCAGCATCGCGGCACCGGCCACTGCCGGCCCCGCACCGGTGATGACCGTGACTTCGGATGTGCTGCGGTTGAAGCTCGATGGCCGCAGCGTGCTTGACGCCGAACTGCTGCAATTCCCGCAAACCAAGGACGGCACTGCACCGGTCAGCCTGCTGACCGAAGACGCGGCGCACCCCTACAACGCCACCAGCGGCTGGGCCAGCGAGCATTCGCCTGTGCCGGGCGTGGGCGGCTTCCGCGCAGAGCAGCAGGGCACGACGTTCGGACTGGCCAAGGGCCAAAACACCCTGGTGGTGCCGTTCGTGTGGAATGGCCCCGATGGCGTGTCGATCCGACGCACGTTCACCTTGGAACGCGGTCGCTACGCGATCTCGATCAAGGATGAAGTGATTAATAAGGGCAGTGTGCCGTGGACCGGCTATGTGTTCCGCAAGCTGAGCCGTGTGCCGACGATTCTCAGCCGTGGCATGACCAATCCGGACTCCTTTAGCTTCAATGGGGCGACCTGGTACAGCCCGCAGGGTGGTTACGAGCGTCGTGCGTTTAAGGACTACATGGACGATGGCGGTCTGAATCGGCAGATTACTGGTGGCTGGATGGCGCTGTTGCAGCACCACTTCTTCACCGCGTGGATTCCGCAAAACGACCAGGCCTCGCTGTATGTGTTGAACCAAGATGGTCCGCGTGACGTGGCCGAACTGCGCGGCCCGGCCTTCACTGTGGCGCCGAATCAAAGCGCGACCACCGAAGCGCGGCTGTGGGTGGGCCCGAAGTTGGTCAGCCTGATCGCCAGGGAAAACGTGAAGGGTCTGGACCGTGTGGTTGATTACAGCCGCTTCTCGATCATGGCCATTATCGGCCAGGGCCTGTTCTGGGTGCTGAGCCATCTGCATAGCTTCTTGCACAACTGGGGCTGGTCAATCATCGGCTTGGTGGTGCTGTTGCGTCTGGCGTTGTATCCACTGTCGGCGGCGCAGTACAAGTCTGGTGCCAAGATGCGCAAGTTCCAGCCGCGGCTGCAACAGCTCAAGGAGCGCTATGGTGACGACCGAGCCAAGTTAAACCAAGCGATGATGGAGCTATACAAGAAGGAAAAAATCAACCCGATGGGTGGCTGCCTGCCGCTGTTGATCCAGATGCCGATCTTCTTCGCACTCTACTGGGTGCTCGTGGAGTCGGTCGAACTGCGTCAGGCGCCGTGGCTGGGCTGGATT
>Ga0207791_1000185_pt1 | contig 16979 bp, 15 predicted proteins | sample HigsolmetaGSP16D_FD_184844 | JGI IMG/M metagenome (GOLD analysis project Ga0207791, IMG submission 184844) | High solid enriched microbial communities from the Joint BioEnergy Institute, USA - SP1-6-D (SPAdes) | ecosystem: Engineered > Bioreactor > SSF (Solid state fermentation) > Aerobic >...
CATCGATTGGCGATGAAAGAACCCAAGCATCCCGCACGGCCACCATGGCGTCAACGTTGCAGCGTGCACAACAGCCAGGCAAGCAATCACGAGCAATGAACGCGCCGGATCACGCTTGCAATCGCTTTGCAGTTTCTGATGGCAGCGAGGGATTTCGTCAAACTGCATACCAATTCCGCAATGGACGATAAACAAGCGAGCGCTGGCTTAAATTCCTGCTCTCACCCAAACGGAGTGATCGCATGAAAATTTCCGACTACGCATCTTCTAGCCTGTACAAACCTACCGATTGCGTTGACCCAAAGTCCGCCCGATCAGTTGAGTACGAACATCCCCAGCTCGGCGGCCACGCCCAGCTGCCTGGGCTGGCTCGCCTTCGCCGTAGTGCATCGGCCAAGGCGCGATCGCCGGCGTTCGTCGCAGACACCAGTCATCTCGATGCGCTGTTCGCCAGCACCCAGCCCGCGCGCGGAAAGTATTTGGAATCAGGCGTCCAACGAACGCCAATCCAGGCACAAGAAATCGAAACGCTTGCCGACGGCCATGCCCGCGTCAAGATCAATCGAACCCGCCTATTCGTCTCGACCGCTCCGGCATTGGAAATGGCACGTCGGCACGATACAGGCAAATTATCAGAGGATCTCAGGCTGAGCGAGGAGGCGATTGATCGCATCAGAAGCACGCCAACGTTCCACGAACAGAGTGCAACCGACCTCCCTCCCGCCGCGCCGCTTGCTCAGCGGTTGCGGCTGGACGATCTGCGCGACAAGAAAGTCGAGTACAAATGGAACATCGCCAGTAACGGAAGTTTGGTCATTGGCGAAGGACATCCTGGCGTGGTCTTGGACGAACCGATGACGAACAAGCCGGCGCGGAAGAAGAAACAACCGTACGCGCAAGGCCACGTCACTCTCGTCGGCGGCCAGCCTTGGGATAGCCCGTGGCAGGATAATCGCCTGGTACCCCAATCGCGCATCAGTGGCACGCTTTACTACAATCCTGACGGTCAGCTCTGCATCGATAACGATTCTGGACGATTCAGCGAATATATCGACCGCACGCCCAGGCATCTGGAAAACGTCGCCAGGCTCTTTCAGCGCTATGGTGTGCCGGTGATGCCGGAATGGAAGAACAAAGAGCAGATAGCGTTGCAGAATCCGCCCGCTGGCGCGGCGACAACGCCACCCAGCCCGACGCGGGAAGCCGCCGGGACGCAGTGCGGCCCAGACGCTGCATGATCCAACGCACGCTCAGCATCACAGCGCGCGGCACACACCGCACGCTGCAACACGGGCTGCCCCTCTCTCGGAGCGCTCGGAGCTACCGGTTTTCCCGGCGTTTGACCCGGTAACCAATCGCCAGGACCAGGAACCACGCTGGGCTGGCCAGCAACGCCTGGCGCGTGTCGTTCTGCAACGTCAGTAGGACGAGGACGAAGGCGAAGAAGGCCAGGCACGCGTAGCACATCATCACGCCGCCGGGCATCTTGAACGCCGAGGCCGCGTGTTGCTCCGGGCGCTTGCGGCGATAAGCGATGTAGGCGCACAAAATCAGCGACCACACGAACATGAAAAGCACTGCCGACAACGTGGTGACCAACGTAAACGCAGTGCTCAGGTTGGGAATCAGATACACCAGCATCGCACCCAGCAACAGACATACGCAGGAAAACAGCAGCCCACGCGCTGGCACCGCCGCACCCGAGAGCTTAGCAAAGCCTTTGGGCGCATGCTGTTCTTCGGCAAGGCCGTAGAGCATGCGGCTGGTGGAAAAGATACCGCTATTGGCCGACGAGGTGGCCGAGGTCAGCACCACGAAGTTGATCAGGCTTGCTGCCGCTGGCACGCCAGCCAGCATAAATAATTCCACGAACGGGCTTTTGTCGGGCACTACCTGCCGCCACGGCGTCACCGACATGATGGCAATCAGCGCAAGCACGTAGAAAATCAAGATCCGCACGGGGATCGCGTTGATCGCTCTGGGCAGTTGACGGTGCGGGTCGGCGGTTTCCGCAGCGGTCGTGCCAACCAGCTCGATACCGACAAAGGCAAACACCGCAATCTGGAAGCCGGCGAAGAACCCGCCGATGCCCATCGGGAACATGCCGCCGTCGTTCCATAGATTCGACAAAGATGCCACATGACCCGAGGGCGAGCGGAAGCCCCACACCACCAGACCAGCACCGGTCATGATCAATACGGCGATAGCGATGATTTTGATCAGCGCAAACCAGAATTCCATCTCGCCAAACAATTTCACCGTGAGCAGATTCAGGCTCAGCAGCAATAATACGCACAACGTGGCGGGAATCCATGGCGCCAACGCCGGAAACCAGAACTGCGCATACGCTGCAATTGCGATGACATCGGCAATGGCGGTGATGATCCAGCAGAACCAGTACGTCCATCCACAGAAGAACCCGGCCCACGGCCCGAGCAAGTCGGTGGAGAAATCGATGAACGATTTGTACTCCAGGTTGGAGAGCAGCAACTCGCCCATCGCGCGCATCACAAAGAACAACATCGCGCCGACGATGAGATAGACGAACAGGATCGATGGCCCCGCCAGACTGATCGTCTTGCCGGAGCCCATGAACAGGCCGGTGCCAATCGCCCCACCGATGGCGATCAACTGCAGATGGCGGTTGGACAGGTGGCGTTGCAGATGATCGGGCGTGGACGGGTCGGACATGGGCACAGCACCGGCAAGTGAACAATCCGTCAAAAATACGAGATCGCACCAGCATGCACCAGTGGTTTGCACGACGACCACCGGGAAGTGATGCACGCGTGTGCGCAACACGCTCACCCTCGGACATCCGGATGGGGTCGATATGCAGCAAGCCGCATCTCGATGCGTGCCTCGGTCACTCGCGCGCTGCTCGGCCTGTCGGTTGGTCAGAGCATCGTTTGGCGGCGAGATGTGTGCTTGCGTGTGTCTGCCGTACACGACAAACCCGCGCTGAGCGCGTTAACGTAGCGCGCGGCGTCCTATCGCCCGACCCGTTCCACGATTCGAGAGAACCCGCATGACCGCATCCCTCTCCAAGCTCGCCCAGCTGCGTGAACTATCCATTGTCGTTGCCGATACCGGCGACTACGACGCCATCAAGCGCCTGCAGCCGGTCGATTGCACCACCAATCCTACCCTGGTCAAAAAAGCGCTGGATCTTCCGGTGTATTCGGACCTGCTCGATCGTGAACTGGCCTGGGGCCGCGAACACTGCGGCGATGATCGCTCCACTATCGTCAATGAAGTGGCCGACCGCCTCACCATCGGCGTGGGCGACAAGCTATCGGCACTGGTACCCGGTCGCGTCTCCACCGAGGTCGATGCCGACTTGGCGTACGACACCCAGGCCACCATCGCCAAGGCGCGCAAGTTCGTTGCGATGTACGCCGAGCGCGGCGTCTGCAGGGAAAAAATTCTGATCAAGATTGCAGCAACCTGGGAAGGTATCGAAGCTGCCCGCCAACTGCAGCTGGACGGCATCGACTGTAACCTGACGCTGATCTTCAACCGCGCGCAGGCATTGGCCTGCGCCGAAGCTGGCGTATTCCTGATCTCGCCGTTCGTTGGCCGCATCCTGGACTACTACGTTGCCAAGGGGCAGCCCCCTGCAAGCATCGATGAAGATCCGGGCGTGGTATTCGTACGCTCCGTGTACAACGCGTTCAAGCAGCGCGGCGCGTCAACGGTGGTGATGGGTGCCTCGTTCCGCTCCACCGCACAGATCGAAGCGCTGGCCGGTTGCGACCGCCTGACCATTTCACCGGAGTTGCTGGAAAAGCTGGACACCGAGTACGGCGAACTGCCGCGTAAACTCTCGCCGTGCAAGGCAGACAACGTCACGCTCTCTCCCATCAAGAGCGACAGTTTCGCCGCGAGCCTGGCCGCCGACCCGATGGCCAATGAGAAACTGGCCAGCGGTATCGACACCTTCGCCAAGGATTTGCACGCGTTGCGCAAGACCATCGCCGACAGACTCGCTGGCTAATAAAGCACAGAATGATGCGATACCGACGCCTACCACCTTCCAGATGCGGGCGTCGGCATTTTTTGGTCCTGTCTTTGGTGCAGATGTGCAGCAGGCAGGGTGTCCGCCCAGCAGGACCGGCTTTGCCTCACGCATCCAGTCCGATCGGGCAACTCACTCCGGTGCCGCCAAGCCCGCAGTAACCATTAGGATGCTTGGCGAGATATTGCTGGTGATCGTCTTCAGCGTAGTAGAACATGGGGGTTGGAAAACGGATCTCCGTAGTGATTGCGCCATATCCTGCTGCGGCCAGTTCCTGCTGGTAGGCAGCGCGGCTTGCAAGCGCCGCGTTGTACTGTGCTTGTGTGGTGCAGTAAATCGCCGAGCGATATTGCGTGCCGACATCGTGACCCTGCTGCATGCCCTGGGTTGGGTCGTGGCTTTCCCAGAAGATGCGCAGCAATTGCGCAAACGACACCGCTTGTTCGTCAAACACAACCAGCACCGCTTCGGTGTGGCCAGTCTGGCCGGAACACACTTCCGCATACGTCGCATTCGGTGTCTGCCCACCCGAATAACCCACTGCCGTGGTGTATACCCCTGGCGTATTCCAGAACTTGCGTTCTGCACCCCAGAAGCAGCCGAGCCCGAATTGCACCTGGGCCAGACCAGTGAATTCTCCGCGCAGCGGACGACCGTTGATCAGATGGGTGTTGCTCAGCGGCAGCGCTTCCTCGCGTCCAGGCAATGCCTCGCCCTGACCTGGCAGACGTTGTTTGAAAGCGCCGATTCCCAGCATGGTGCAACTCCGCAATCGTGAGGGCTGCCTGTTGGATGGCGTCGGCCGCAGCCGCTTTCAAGACTGTCCGGCCAGCGAATGTCGCCTGTGCTGTACTTCTCACTCCTGACGATTTCCGCACGCGCCCCCATTTCCAGCATCGCCACGCCAGCGCAGCGCTACGCCGCCCACCAGCGTGCGTTCGACGATTTCGTGCGTGATGTCTTGCAAGAACGCTGCGAGTTTGCTCGGACGCTGGTGCTCGGGTTCCGCTGCTCCTGCCGCTGGCATGGTGTCGCCCAGTTTAAAGGCGCGCTCATCGCATTACCTCGCTACCCCCCTGACGCGGCAGCCGCTCTTACTTGAACGTGTAGACCAGATTGACCGTGGTCAGCGTATCGGTCTTCTTGTCACCGTCGCTGACTTCGCTGTTGTGGCGTATCTGCCAGCCAGCCTTGAGCGCGAAATGCGAGTTCATGCTCACCTGTACGCCGAAATCGTTCTGCGCATAGGTGTTGTATTCGCCCGATTCTACCAGCAGGGTGTCGATCACGTCGGTGTTGTCGGTGACGCTGTACTTCATGTCGAACAGGCCACGACCGATCAGGCCGGTTTCGTTGCGGTCTTCTTTGTTGTTGTGGGCGCGGCGCACGCCCGGGCCCACCTGGGCGTCCACATAGAACCGATCGGCGTCGATCAGGCGCGTGCCATAGCCGATACCGAAGGTGGCCAGGCGGTCGTAGGTGGCGAAGTCGTCGTGTTCGTAGCGGCCGGTGGCAGTGAGCTGGCGGTGTTCGCCCAGCTGCAGTGCGCTGCCGGCGCTGCCAGTGTAACGCTCTGCAGTGGTCTGGCGTTCGCGCGTGGTGCTGCCGTCATCGTTGGTGTTGGTGTATTCCGAGCTCGAACGCAGCGCGGTGGCATCCAGGCTATGGATCCAGTCGCCGTCGGTGTAGCGCAGGCGCACGCGACCGTTGAGACTGTCGGTGGTGCTGTTGCCGCTCGCAGCAGCGTAGCCGAACTCGCCGCTGCTGCCGCTCCAGGGGGAGGGCATCGCCACTGCGCCCGGGTCTGCCGGCGCGGGTGCGGTTGCCTGGGCCCAGACGGTGGGCGTGATCAACAACAGCGGCAACAGAGCAGACAACGGGGCACGACGGGACATGGGCAACTCGCTTTGTAGGGCAGGGGGGAGTGGAAGCGATTTCATGATACCGGACTGTGCGCTGCGCTCATTACCAAGTGAACGCTTTGCTTCATTGAATGTTCGGGCGCAGGACCTCGCGCGCTGCCGAGGGACCTATCGCCTATCTCCAGATGGCGATGCTCACCCCGCGGCGCGAAGACTCGGACATAATCCACGCATGGACCGCTATGAACGCATCAATGCCCTGCATCGCTTGCTTACATCGGCACGCTATCCGCTCACGGTGGCGCGGCTGCAGGATGAGCTGCGCTGTTCCCGTGCCACCGTCTACCGCGATCTGGCGTTTCTCCGCGATGCGCTGATGGCGCCGGTGGAAGGCGACGGTGAATCCGGATTTCGCTATCTTAACGAAGAAAGCGACCGGTTCGAACTGCCCGGGTTGTGGTTGAGCTCCGAAGAACTGCATGCGCTGCTGGCGTCGCAGCAACTGCTCGCGCGTACCGGTGGCGGTGTGTTGTCTTCGATGCTGGCACCGCTGCAGCAACGCATCGAAGGGCTGCTGGCTGCGCAGGCTGGTGTGTCGCATTGGCCGTTAGATCGGGTGCGGGTGATTGCGCACCGCGGGCGCAAGCTGGACGAAGCCAGCTTCCGCACCGTGGCCTCCAGCGTGCTGGAGCGCAAGCAGCTGAGCTTCGACTACCGTGCGCGCTCCACCGACGAATCGACCAAGCGTACGGTGTCGCCACAGCGCATCACCCATTACCGCGATAACTGGTATCTGGACGCGTGGGATCACGGCCGCGATGGAGTGCGCAGCTTTGCCGTGGACCGCATCAACCATGCGCGTCTGCTTGCCGCGCCGCCGCGCGATGTGCCCGATAGCGAATTGGACGCGCAACTTGCCGCCAGCTACGGCATTTTTTCCGGTGCCCCCAAGGGCTGGGCGACCATTGTGTTCAGCGCCAAGGCCGCGCGCTGGGTTGCTGACGAGCACTGGCATTCCAAGCAGCAGGGGCGTTTTCTGCCCGATGGCCGTTACGAACTCAAGTTGCCGTATGGCAATTCGCGCGAATTGCTGATGGATGTGCTGCACTATGGCTCGGATGCAGAGATCGTCGAACCCATGGCCTTACGCGAGCAGGCCAAGTCGTTGTTGTCGCTGGCGCTGAGCAATTATGAGTGAGCGTGCGTGGGCACTGAGTCGCGACGCAGCGTGGCTGTTGCGGCGCACAGACGCATGCCGACCGACAACGCATCCACTGGTCCGACTCCCGGCGAATGTGACCAACAGCGCTCAGCGCTTGTTCGGCACTTCAAACCCCAGTTGGTCCACCTGCTCGCGCAACTGCGGCACGCGTTTGAGTTTGTCGGTATAGATCCAATAGTCGTCGCGCATCTTGTTGACCAATGCACGGTACTGCTCGCGGCTCATGTCCGGCTTGCGCGAGAAGATCCAGGCCAGGTCGCGACCCGGGTAGGAAATCAGCATCCAGGAGCCGTCTGGGGCAATTTCCAGAATACGCTGCTTGGCCGGAATCACCTTATAGAACCAGACTCGCCAATCGCGGTTGCCGCTGTTGGCATTCACCCAGGCGCGCGCGCTGATTTCCTTTTCAGGCTCACCGAACCCGTCGCGGTATAGATAGCGCACCGCCACTTTGCCGTCTTCGACCAGGGTGTACTCGTCGCGACTGGTGACGTGGCCGCGCTCGACCGCGTTGGGCATGCGCGCAATCACGTACCACGTGCCCATGATCCTGGATAGATCGATGGCCGGCTGCGTGGCCGAGGTGTCCTTGGCGTGTGCCACGGGCAAGCCGAGGACAAGCAGAAAAGCGAGGGTGATCGTAACGGTCAGGCGCATCGCAGCATCACAAGGAGGCAGTCGGACCAGCACACTACCGCATGCGGGTGGCAAGTTCGCGTCAACGGTCGGGTCTGGCATTGGTGCCGGGGTTGGCACCCGAATCGGGCAGCGCTCAGGCTCTATGTATCTACGGTCGCAGCTGGTGAGATGGGCTGCGGCAATCCTGTGCGCCGGTTGTGACCCTTCCTGCCACGGAGTACCGCCATGTCGCATCGTCCTGCTTCTCGTTCCGAACGTCCCGACCCGCGCGTGCTGCGCCCAGTGCGGCAGATCGCCCTGGCTGGGCTGGCCCTGGTGCTGATATGGCCGGCCGCGCGCGGATCCAGTGAGTGGATCGGCTGGTTGCCGCTGTGGCTGGTCGGCATGCCGACGCTGGCGTGGTGGAGCCTGTACCGGTTTGCCTTGCCCACCTTGGCAGGGCGCGGCACCCGGCGTGCCGCACCCCGCCGGCGCGGACCGCAGGCACACCGTCGGCGCAGTGCTGCGCGTGCGGGGACACAGACGCGCGCAGCCTGACCTTCGGCAGGGTTGGCCAGCACGGCACCGTGTTACGTTGCGGAGACTCTATTCCCGGAACATGCATGTCCACGTTCGCCTCAATCTGTCTGGTCGCCGGCTTGATCACCGCTGGCGCCGTCTCTGCTCAGGAAACTGCGGTGTCCAACGATCCCTACCTCTGGCTGGAAGATGTCACCGGTGCCAAGCCGCTGGAATGGGTCAAGACCCAGAATGCAAAGACCGATGCGCGCCTGGCCAGCACGCCGGCGTTCAAACAGATGGAAACCAGCATCCGTGAAGTGCTGGATTCGGACGCCAAGATTCCCGATGTGCAGAAGATTGGTGCGTTCTACTACAATTTCTGGAAGGACAAGCAGCACGAACGCGGCCTGTGGCGGCGCACCACGCTGGACGAATACCGCAAGCCCTTGCCCAAGTGGGAAACGGTGCTGGATCTGGATGCGCTCAACAAGGCTGAAGGTGAAAACTGGGTGTGGCATGGCGCCGATTGCCTGCGCCCGGACTATCAGCGTTGCCTGATTGCGCTGTCGCGCGGCGGTGCCGATGCCGACGTGACGCGCGAGTTCGACGTGACCAGCAAGCAATGGGTCAAGGATGGATTCTTCCGCCCCGAGTCCAAGGGGGGGCTGGGCTGGATCGATCAGGACACTGTCTACGTGTACACCGATTTCGGCGCCGGCAGCATGACCAGCTCGGGCTATCCGCGTATCGTCAAACAATGGAAGCGCGGCGCGCCAATGAGTGCCGCGACCGTGGTGTACGAAGGCAACTCGACGGATATGTCCATCGCGGCAATGCATGACGATACGCCCGGATTCGAGCGCGATTTCATCACCCGCATGCTGGCCTTCTACAATCGGGAACTGTATCTCAAGGGTGCCGACGGCAAGCTGGTCAAGGTGGACGTGCCCAATTCGGCCGACGCGTCGGTCAAGCGCCAGTGGCTGACAGTGGAACTGCGCGAGCCTTGGACCGTGGGCGGCAAGACCTACAAGGCCGGCACGCTGCTGGCCACGCATTTCGACGATTTCATGGCCGGCAAGCGTCATTTTGAAGTGCTGTTCGAGCCCACCGGCACCACCTCGCTGGCCGGTGCTGTGTGGACAAAATCGCATCTGGTGCTGAACGTGCTGGAGGACGTCAAAAGCCATCTGAGCGTGATCACGCCATCGCAGGATGGTTGGAAAAAAAGCGCATTTGTCGGTGCACCGAGCTTCGGCACGGTGGATGTCAGCGCAGTGGACAGTGACGACAGCGATGCGCTGTGGCTCACCGTCACCGATTATCTCACCCCCACCACGTTGTCGTGGGTGGAGGTTGGCTCTGCACCGCAGCCACTCAAGACCATGCCTGCCTTCTTCGATGCCGGCAAGGACGCCATCGAGCAGCACTTTGCCACCAGCAAGGACGGCACCCGCGTGCCTTATTTCCTGGTCCGCCCGAAGCGCCTGAAGCTCGACGGCAGCGCGCCGACCTTGCTGTACGGCTACGGTGGTTTCGAGATTTCGATGACGCCTTTTTACTCCGGTGCGTTAGGGCGCGGCTGGCTGGAGAAGGGGGGCGTCTACGTGGTGGCCAATATCCGCGGCGGTGGCGAATACGGCCCGCGCTGGCACCAGGCTGCACTTAAGCAGAATCGCCACAAGGCGTATGAGGACATGGCCGCGGTGGCCAAAGATCTGGTCGCGCGCAAGATTACCTCGACCCGGCATCTGGGTGTGCAGGGGGGCAGCAATGGCGGCCTGATGGCTGGCAATATGCTCACCCAGTATCCGGAACTGTTCGGCGCGGTGGTGGTGCAGGTGCCGCTGTTGGACATGAAGCGCTACAGCCACCTGCTGGCGGGTGCCTCGTGGATGGCCGAGTATGGCAACCCGGACACCGATGACTGGACATTCATCCAGACCTTCTCGCCGTACCATCTGTTCGATCAGAAGAAACATTATCCACCGGTGATTTTCCTGACCTCCACGCGCGACGACCGCGTGCATCCCGGCCACGCCCGCAAGATGGCAGCCAAGATGATCGCGGCCGGCAAGGACGTGACTTATTACGAAAACATCGAAGGCGGCCACGGTGGCGCGGCCAATAATACGCAGGCCGCGCATCGGGCGGCGCTGGCGTACAGCTTCCTGTGGGAGCATTTGGCTGACTGAGGTGGCAGCGACTTCTACGGCAGTCATCCACGCATTTTCCGTTTGAGCCATAACAGCAAGCTTCTCCCAGCGCGTGGCTGAAGGTGTTTGCTGGTTCAAATGGAAGATGTTAAAAAATATTGGGGTGCGTCTATATAGGCCTCCCCAAAATTGATGCACAATTAAATTCTGAAAATTCAACAATAGGAAATATAATGAAGCTCATTGGAGTTGCGGCGGGTGCTTGCTTGTTTTTCGCAACTTCAGTCGTCGTGGCGCGTGATGGAGATCTATCCGGTGGCGCTGCAACTGCTGCCATTGATCAGCAACTCATCGATCAAGAGGTGGCTCCAATTCGTTCTCAAGCGGCTTTGCGTCAATACCTGAGGGTAATGCCTGCCAAATCGCCTCTAAGGCTTTTGTCTGCTTCGAGTCGGGAGCGATTTCTGGGTAGCTTGGTTTTTTCGAAGAAGGGCTTGGCAAGCTACTCCTATGAGGAGTTGGCGGCGCACTTGACCGCGTTTGAGGCATATAAAGTTCTTGCGTTATTCGGTCAGCAATCGTCGGTCAAGGTCATCCCCGGATTGAGACAGCCCGATGAGTTGAGCAGAGCGATCATGTTGTCCGCTGACGCGCGTGGATCGTCAAGTCCAGCCAGTGGAGGTGTTAGCCCGGATCAGAGCACCACGCCAAATATTCCCAATTATGGATGCGTACGCAGGGCCACATGTGGCCAAGAAGAGGGGAAGGTCTGTATCGCCGCCAATTGCTAGTCAGTTCTAATGGCCGGTGTTCGCCAGGCCTCATCCACTGCGTCGGATGGGGTCTGGCGCTTTGCGTGTTTCAAGAAATCTAAAAGAGTCGGATCGCGCGAGGCTCTGCTTCGTCCCGCTGGAGAGCAATGTCATGTGGATTGGCTGTTATCGATTGCAATGGGTCTTTGCGCTGGTGGCGCTGGTGGCGCTGGTGGCGCTGGTCGCTGTGTGCGGCGCATCGGCGCAGCCTCGGGTTGACGCGTTGAGCCAAGCGTTCGATCGCTTGGTGACGCTGGATCGTGAGACCTTCGAACTGCCTCCCAAAGAGCGGCGACAGCGCCTGGCCGATGCCTACGATGCTGCGTTTGCGCCGTTGGTCGACGACTCGCCCGGTCTTGTCCAGCTGCCTCCGGCAGGCCTGGAAACATTGGCGCAGGCGACCCATAAGCTTGCGTACTACACAGACGACACGCGGTATCTGCAGCGGATGATCAAGATCATGGATGCATTGGGTTCCTCGGCAGGGCCGGGTGCGCTGAAGCAATACCATGAAGTGCTGCTGCAGTTCCGCCGCTTCGGTGACGCGCAACAACTGGCGCGGCGCCATCCTGGCCTGGAAGTCGAATCGGTTCCCGATGAGGTCGCTGCCGACTCCACCGTCCAGCCCAATGCCTATGTCATCGAGCAGGGAAAGAACCGGCTGCGCGAAGCGCAGGTGCCTTTGCGCGGCGACACGCTGGTGGTGATTGTCCATCCGCATTGCGGATTTTCACTCAGGGCCATGGACGATCTGAGAAACAATCCGCTCCTGCGCGGCGTCGCCCTTGTCTGATTGGCGCCGGTTGGATTGCGACTTGATTACGATGTACTCGAAGCATGGAACACGGCCCATACCGACCAATCCATCGTGCTGGCACGCCACAAGGCAGATTGGCCGATGATCGATAGTTGGGAAACGCCGAGCTTCTATCTGCTGCACGACGGACAGGAGGTTGCACAGTTCTCCGGCTGGCCGCGGGAGGGGAATTGGTCGCAGTTGCACGCGTTGCTCGCAAAACGCCACGCTGGTGGCAGTGAGCCGGTGGTCACTCAGCACCCGGATGTAGGCAAGCGCAGTTCAACCGACTAGGCGATGCTCTCTGGTCTAAGGCGGCCCAGCCCGACGCGGCGTGCTGGGCAATGGTTGATGCGCTGACGTAAAGGTTCTGCGCAAGCTTTTGCAGTTCCGCTACCGCGCCGGGCTGTGCGATCAGACCGACCAGGCGCCAGCAGGTCATACCGAGGTGCTCGGACAAACCGTTCAACACGGACGCTTTGTCGTCCACTTCCAGCTCGCTGTGCGGGTCCAGGTTACAGGTCAAGTCGTGGTAGATCTCCTCAAGCACTAGAAGGCCGCCGCGTGCATGCAGCGCCTGCGGACGATCAAGCAGCATGACCTGGGAGACATGACGCCTACCAAAGAACGCGTTCACACCGGAATGCGCCGATGGCATTGTGTTCATCCAACGAACCCCAATCTGACGAAACAAGTCCTCACTCTTGTGATTGCCAGCCCAATGACCACAGCCCCCGCCGTCGCCGCCCTTTCTTCGCCGCCAGAGGTTGCCAAACACCCGCATGTGGTCAAGGCGCCGTTCGGCGCGACCCGCAACGATCCCTATTACTGGTTGCGCGACGACAAGCGCCAAGACAAGGCGATGCTCGCCTATCTCAACGCGGAGAATGCCTACACCGATATGGTGATGGCACCGTTGAAGCCCTTGCAAGAAACGCTGTACACCGAGATCGTCGGACGTATCGAACAGGACGATGCCAGTGTGCCGTATCGCGTGCGCGGATACTGGTACTACACGCGTTTCGAAACCGGCAAGGACTATCCCATCCAGGCCCGCCGCAAGGGCAGCATGGAGGCGCCCGAAGAGATCCTGCTGGATGTCAATCAGATGGCGCAGGGCAAAGGTTATTTCAGCGTCGGCGATGCCGAAGTGAGCCAGGACAATCGTCTCCTCGCCTGGGCTGAGGATGCCGTCGGTCGCCGTCAATACATTATCCGTTTCAAGAATCTTGACACCGGCGAGATCTATCCGGATACCGTGGAAGGCGTATCGCCCAACATGGTCTGGGCCGACGACAACAAGACGCTGTTCTATGTCGAGAAAGATCCGGAAACGCTGCTGACCGTACGCGTTAAAAAGCATGTGCTGGGCACGCCGTCCAAAGACGATGTACTGGTATACGAAGAAAAGGACGACAGTTTTTACATTAGCATCGACCGCACGCGCGATGACAAGTACATCACGATTAGTGTCGAAAGCACGGTTTGTTCAGAAACACGCTATGCACCGGCCGCCAAGCCGGATGCCTTCAAAGTGCTTGCCAAGCGCGAGCGCGATGTTGAATACCTTGCCGAGCATTTCGAAGGCCGTTGGGTGATTCGCACCAATGCCGATCACGCCAGGAACTTCAAGCTGGTCACCGCGCCGACCGATGCGACTACGCGCCAGCAGTGGACCGACTGGGTGGCGCACGACGATAGTGTCTATATCGAGAACTTCCAGTTGTTTGATGGAGTTACCGCGATCGAAGAACGTTCCGGCGGGTTGGCGCGTGTGCGGCTGCTCAAACGCGACAGCACCTATGAGTACGTCAAGGCCGATGAGCCGGCCTATTCAATGGGTCTGTCGGTCAACTCCGAGCCTCAGACCGCGTGGTTGCGCTACAGCTACACCTCGTTGACCACACCGGCGACCACCTACGCGCTCAACACGCAAACCGGCGAGCGCAAGTTGCTCAAGCAGCAACCGGTGATCGGCTACAACGCCAGCAATTACGTGACCGAGCGGGTATGGGTGACGGCGCGCGATGGCGTCAAGGTGCCGGTGTCGCTGGTCTACAAGACCGGCTTCAAGAAGGACGGCAGCGCAGCGTTGTTCCAATATGCGTACGGCAGCTATGGCTTGTCGATGGACCCGGCATTTGCTTTGCCGGTGATCAGCTTGCTGGACCGCGGTGTGGTGTATGCCATCGCGCATATCCGCGGCGGCCAGGAAATGGGCCGTCAGTGGTATGACGACGGCAAGCTGCTGCACAAGAAAAACACCTTCAACGACTTTATCGATGTCACCCGCAGCCTGGTCGCACAGGGCTACGCTGCCAAGGGCCGGGTGGCCGCTTCCGGTGGTAGCGCAGGTGGACTGTTGATGGGTGCGGTCGCCAATATGGCTCCGCAGGACTATCGGGTGATGGTCGCGCAGGTGCCGTTTGTGGATGTGGTCACCACCATGCTCGACGCCAGTATTCCTCTCACCACCAATGAATACGACGAGTGGGGCAACCCGGAAATCAAGGACGACTACGCGTACATGTTGTCGTATTCGCCGTACGACAACGTGCACAAGCAGGCGTACCCGGCGCTGTTCGTAGGCACCGGCCTGTGGGATTCGCAGGTGCAGTACTGGGAGCCTGCCAAGTGGGTGGCCAAGCTGCGCGATCACAACACCGGTACGCTGCCAATTGTATTGCGCACCAACATGGAGGCCGGACATGGCGGTAAATCCGGCCGTTTCCGCCGCTATCGCGAGCTGGCCGAATCGTATGCGTTCGTGCTGCATCAGCTGGGTGTGACGTCGCCGGAGACCTGAAGACTGGGGAAGGCGAGAGTCGGCAATCGTTTGAGCCGATGGCCTGGTCGATGCAGTTGGTTGTTCGTTTGAATCACGTCCTAATGTGCAGGCGATGGCACACCAGTGGGGGTGTCGGGTTCAAAATTGAATGCCAGCAGCCTGCCAACGGTGTTCTGGCTATACTTCGGAGCATGAGTATCAAGCCCCGACCGTTTGTTCGTCTCGCACTGATTGGTGCGACCTTCTCCCTGCTTGCCGCTTGCGGCAACAAAGGCCCGCTGGTGATGCCGCAGAAGCCGGTGCCGGTGGAAGCCCAGCCGGCGTCGCAGCCCCCGGATGCATCCACGCCTGCGCCCGCTTCCGTGGACAGCAGCAAGCACGCGACCACGACCGACCAGCCCGCCAGCAGCGGCAATGAGCGCTGACGGTCGCAGCGGGCGTATGCGTTTCACCAAAATGCACGGCGCCGGCAACGACTTCGTGGTGCTGGATCTGCGCGATGGCATGCCGCCACCGGATGCTGTGCTGGCCGCGCAGTTGGCCAACCGGCACCTCGGGGTGGGTTGCGATCAGATCCTGACCATCCAAGCGCCACGTAGCCAAGGCGCTGTCGCGGCTTATGGCCTCTGGAATGCCGACGGCTCAGCCGCGCGCCAATGCGGCAACGGGGCGCGCTGTGTCGCCGCCTGGCTGGTGCGCGACGGTACCGCCCAAGGCGAGCAGTTCACGATCGATAGCCCGGTCGCTGCGCACGCAGTCCAGCGCCTCGACAGCGGCCACTACGCGGTGGCCATGGGGGTGCCGCAGTTCGAACCCACGCACATTCCCCTGGCCGGGTTCGCGCATGCACGTGACGAATATGCGTTGCCGGTGCACGGAGAGACCGTGCGCTTTGGCGCGGTGTCGATGGGTAACCCGCACGCAGTGATCGAAGTCGGTCGCGTGGATGCGGCGCCGGTGGAGCGCATCGGCACGTTGTTGCAGCAGAATGCCGCGTTTCCCGAGTCGGTTAATGTGGGTTTCGTACAGCTGGTCGACCCTACGCATGTTCGCCTGCGCGTGTTCGAGCGCGGTGTCGGCGAAACGTTGGCTTGTGGTAGCGGCGCCTGTGCGGCCGCTGTAGTGCTGATGGAGCGCGGGCGCGTTGAGCGCGATGTTCGGGTGTCCTTGCCTGGTGGCGAGCTGCGTATTCGCTGGCCCGGCGACCACGAGCCGGTGGTGATGTCTGGCCCGGCTGTTTTCGTCTTCGATGGAGAATGGAACGGATGAGCGAGAACACGGACAAATTCGGCGCGCACGACGTGGCCACCTGGCTGCGACGTCACCCGAGCTTTCTCAAGCAGTTCCCGGATCTGGCGGTGAGCTTGGTGGTGTCGCGCGACGACGGCCCCACCGCTTCATTGGCCACCTACCAACTTGAAGTGCTACGCGACAAGAACCGCGAACTCTCACGCCGCTTGCATGAGCTGGGCAATAATGCGCAGGAGAACGAGCGGCTGGCGGTGCGTACACACCAACTCACGCTGGCGCTGATGCGCCAGACCAGCGCAGCCGACACGCTCAAGGCCATGGCAGCTTCGCTGGCAGAGGATTTCAATGGCGAACTGGTGCGGTTGACACTGCTCAAGCCGGTCCATGCGCTGGACGCCGACTGGCTGCAGATCGTCGCAACTGACGATGCGCGGCTGGCTCCGTTTCGCGATTGCCTGAGCGATGGCGAGCCCATCTGTGGGCGTCTGCAGGCTGATAAACACGCACTGCTCTACGGCACATACGCCGGCTACGTGCAATCCAGCGCGCTGCTGCCGCTGCCGGGGATTGGCCTGATCGCAGTGGGGAGCAGCGACGCCAATCGGTTCTATCCTGGCATGGGCACGCTCTTCCTGCGCATGATGGGCGAGTCGCTGAGTGTGGCGCTGCAACGCTTCGATTTATGATGCTGCGCGTTGCGCCAGTCGAGTTGCGCGTATGCCGCGGAACCAGCAGCGTGCATGGATGAGTGCATCCACGCCCCAGTCTCGGGAATGCTCACATGTCATCGGTTGCAGAGTTCCTGAGGTATCTGCAGGTCGAGCGCCAAGTGTCGCCGCACACCTTGGACGCGTATCGGCGCGACCTTGCCGCTTTGGTGACATGGACGAGCGAGCACAACGCGCAAGACGGCGTCCAGCTAGCGGCGATGCCA
>Ga0207791_1000187_pt1 | contig 16877 bp, 15 predicted proteins | sample HigsolmetaGSP16D_FD_184844 | JGI IMG/M metagenome (GOLD analysis project Ga0207791, IMG submission 184844) | High solid enriched microbial communities from the Joint BioEnergy Institute, USA - SP1-6-D (SPAdes) | ecosystem: Engineered > Bioreactor > SSF (Solid state fermentation) > Aerobic >...
TTGTACTCCGCATCGCCGAAGGTCAGTTGCATCGTCGTCGTCCCGTTGCGTCTGTGAGATTGTCGCTGGATCAGGGGGAGTTGTTCAGAGTTTCCCTAATGGTCGCCGTTTGGCCTTTCGTCTGCGATCCCTGGCTTGATTGGCCTCACCCTCGTTTTTTGTCAGCGTGTATGGGCCCTGGACGATAGCGCTGGCATCGATTGATCCTAACATCATGGGCTTCGTAGATTCGCCCTCGCTTGTGATCTTGGATTTTTAGTCGCGATGGACTCTCGTGCACTGATCTCGTTGGAGCCGCTACAAATCGCACCATGCGCCATCTCGCAGGAGTAGCGCCGAATGACTTCGACCAGAGGACCAGACCCTCAAGCGCTAACGACACCAGCGACCTCGTCCAGGTTGCACTCATCGGAGTGCGCGCGTCTGGCCAAGGGTACTCCAAGAACATGACGACCGAGTCGGCCCAACACTAGCGCTCCTTTTACTAGGCTGAGAAGTGCTTACTCACAAAAAAACACCCGCGAATCAAAAGATTGGCGGGTATGCAGAACATTGGCGGAGCGAGAGGGATTCGAACCCTCGATAGAGCTTTTGACCCTATACTCCCTTAGCAGGGGAGCCCCTTCAGCCGCTCGGGCATCGCTCCAGTTGTTGCTGACTACCGCGATGTCCGTGGCAGGCCGCGCAGGATACCGGGTAAGCAGGGATAACGTAACCCCTTAAAGGATCAATTCGAAGAATCGTCACCGTGATGTGCGCCGGAAGCAACCGGCTCATCCCCACGTTGGATGCGCTGATAGATTTCTTCGCGATGCACAGAGACATCTTTAGGTGCGGTGATACCGATGCGCACCTGATTGCCCTTGACGCCGAGTACGGTCACTGTGACCGTGTCCCCGATCATCAAGGTTTCGCCTACCCGGCGAGTGAGGATCAACATTTTGTAAATCTCCTGGAACCGGTGGATTTCCCACCAGCATCGACGCGTCTCCTGAGTGAGACGCGCCCTACGTAAACGGAACGGACGCCAAATGGTAGCGGCAGATCCTGCTAGCCAGCAAGGCATTATAGGATAAATGTTCAGCCCAAGTGTTGCTTAACCCAGGAGGGTACACCATCGAGTGCGGTCGCAAGGGCGGACCCGTCCTCGCCACCACCCTGGGCGAGATCCGGACGGCCACCGCCCTTGCCGCCGATCTGACTGGCGATATGGCCGATGAGTTCCCCTGCTTTCACCTTGCCAATTGGGCTGCCGTTCACGCCGGCGACAAGTGCAGCCTTGCCGCCGGAAGCACCCGCAAGCACGATCACCGAGTCGCCAAGCTGCTGTTTCAGGCGATCCATTGCATCGCGCAGCGCCTTGGCATCGAAGCCCTCCAGACGCACTGCGACAACCTTGACCCCGGCCACATCGATCGCACCAGCGCCCAAATCGGCAGCTGCATCCGACGCCAACTTGGCCTTAAGCGATTCCAGCTCACGCTCCAGCCGCTTCTGACGCTCAGTCAGCGCGCGCACCTTGTCCACCACGTCGGCCACGTTGCCGCCGAGCAGATTCGCTGCCTCAAGCAAGCGACGTTCCTCGTCGACCACATAGTCCAGTGCGCCCTGCCCGGTGACCGCTTCGATACGGCGCACACCCGAGGACACGCCACCTTCGGAGATGATCTTAAACAAGCCGATGTCGCCTGTGCGGGTGACATGGGTGCCACCACACAATTCGGTGGAATAGCCTCCCATCTTGAGCACGCGCACGTTCTCGCCGTATTTCTCGCCGAACAACGCCATCGCACCGAAATCCAGCGCTTCTTGCATGCCCATGTTGTGCACTTCCACATCATGGTTCTTGCGCACTTCGGCATTTACCTTGCGCTCGATCACAGTGAGCTCTTCAGCAGTGATCGGCTTGAAGTGCGAGAAGTCGAAACGCAAACGATCAGGCGCAACCAGCGAGCCCTTCTGTTGCACATGCGTTCCCAGCACTTCCCGCAATGCGGCGTGCAAGAGATGGGTCGCCGAATGGTTGAGGATGGTCTTGCCGCGACGTTGCGCGTCGATACGACCGGAAAGTACATCGCCAAGAGCAAGCGCGCCTTCGCTGATGCGACCCACATGTCCATGGAATTGGCCAGCGAACTTTTGCGTGTCGGCAACGTTGATCGACACACCAAGACCGATCAGCTGGCCGCTATCGCCGACCTGACCACCCGATTCGGCGTAGAACGGCGTGCGGTCGGTGAACACGATCACGTCCTCGCTCGTTTCCACACGTTCGACCGGGCGGCCCTGCTTGAGCAATGCCACAACCTTGAGCGCATCGGCATCGTGTGCTTCGTAGCCCAGGAACACCGTTGGCGACATGCTGGCCACCAGATCTGCCGGCAAAGCCACGCCACCGCCAAATTTGCCAGCCGCACGCGCAGTCTCGCGCTGACGCTCCATGGCGAACTCGAAGCCCTGCATATCCACGCACATGCCGCGCTCACGCGCGATGTCGGCGGTCAGGTCGACAGGGAAACCGTAGGTGTCGTACAGCCGGAACGCATCGGCGCCGGGAATGATCTGCTGCGAGCGCGAGGCGACCTCGTCAAAGATCTTCATGCCGGCGTCCAGTGTCTCGGCAAAACGCTCTTCTTCGGCCAGCAAAGCGCGCGCAACAACATCCTGCGCAACCACCAGCTCCGGATATGCTTGGCCCATCAACTCGACCAGCGTGGGCACCATCCTGCTGAAGAACGGCTGGCGGACGCCGAGCATCCAGCCATGGCGCAGCGCACGCCGGATGATACGACGCAGCACATAGCCGCGCCCTTCGTTGGAGGGTAGCACGCCATCGACAATCAGGAACGAACACGCACGGATGTGATCGGCGATCACCCGCAGCGACTTGTTCTCCAGATCAGTGATGCCAGTCAGCGTGCTGGCCTTGCCGATCAATGCCTGGAACAGGTCGATTTCGTAGTTGGTATGGACATGTTGCAGGATCGCGGCCAGACGCTCCAACCCCATGCCAGTGTCCACGCACGGCGCTGGCAGCGGCACCAGCGTGCCGTCGGGCTGGCGATCGAACTGCATGAAGACCAGGTTCCATATCTCGATGAAGCGATCACCATCTTCATCCGGCGACCCCGGCGGACCACCGGCAATGTGATCGCCGTGGTCGAAGAAAATTTCGGTACACGGGCCGCACGGACCAGTGTCGGCCATTTGCCAGAAGTTATCCGACGCATACAGCGCGCCTTTGTTGTCACCGATCCGCACGATGCGGCTTTCTGGAATGCCGATCATGTCTCGCCACAACGCGAAAGCGTCTTCGTCGGTGTGGTACACGGTGACCAGCAGGCGGTCAGCTGGAAGTTTCCAGACCTGGGTCAGTAGCTCCCATGCCCAGGCGATAGCGTCCCTCTTGAAGTAGTCACCGAACGACCAATTACCAAGCATTTCGAAGAAGGTGTGGTGACGCGCGGTGTAGCCCACCGAATCCAGATCGTTGTGCTTGCCACCGGCACGCAGGCAGCGCTGCACGTCTGCAGCACGCACATAAGTGCGCTTTTCCGCGCCAAGGAAGACGTCCTTGAACTGAACCATGCCGGAGTTGGTAAACAGCAAGGTGGGGTCATTGCCCGGCACCAGGGGCGCGGATGGCACGATGGTGTGCCCCTTTCGCTCGAAAAACGCGAGGAAGTCACTACGAATTTGGGAAGTGCTGAATTTGGCAGGTGCGTTCATGAACTGGCATTGGGCGGGTGGCAGTTCCGGTCACCCAGCAAGATGTGGGCGCAGATAAGCGGAACAACCTGAATCGGCGAAGGGTAGCAGGCCTGACGCCCTCAGTCCTCAACATCCAAGCGCGTGGCATGACGAATGCTGTTGGCATCGAAACCACGCCGTGCCAGCAAATCGGCGGCTTTGCGTCGCTGCGGAAGATCCGCTTGCCCCTGCTTGCCGAACCGGCGGCGAATCAGATCACGCGCATTTTCGGTCCAATCGCCCTCGAACGTGGCCATGGCGGCGCTGATGGCCTCGCTATCCAGACCATGGGTGCCGAGTTCGGCACGGATGTGAAGTGGGCCATAGCCCGCGCTGGCGCGATTGTGTACCAGGGCTGCTGCAAAACGGGTGTCGTCCTGCCAACCTGCGTCGGTGAGGCGATCAATGGCGGCTTGCGCCGCATCTGGCGTGATCCCGCGAGCCAGCAGCTTACGGTTCAATTCCTTGCGCGAGTGTTCGCGCCGCACCAACAGACACAGTGCGCGCTGTACGGGAGTCTGCTCCTTGAACCGGCGCCCCCGTTTTGCTGCGGGCTGTTGCTCGTCCATCGTAATGTGTCCTAATTCGCTAAAATCACCCTGGATCAAATGCGCCATCCATGGCGCCTGCCCTCCTGGCCTTCGATAGATCTACCGCGAGAAGCGGCAGCACTGACTCCGCCGTCCTCACGATAGAAAACCTGAAACTCACCCGAGCCAATGCCTAGCGCCGGGCGTGTGAAGGAACGACTACGTAACGCGTGCACGCAAGGTTCCATCCATGCCCATCACCGACTCGGGCCGACGACTGATGAATTTCACCGAGAACTCATTCCCTCTCGATGTCGTCACCCGCTTCGCGCGGCGCCTCGGCAGGTTGAAATTTCTCGCGCAGCTCGGCTTCCAGCCGCGCAGCAATCTGCGGGTTGTCACGCAGGTAGGTGCGAGCATTGTCCTTACCCTGCCCGATGCGTTCATCGCCATAGCTGTACCAAGCGCCAGCTTTGTCGACCAGCTTGGCTTCCACACCCATGTCGATCAATTCGCCCTCCCGGCTGATGCCTTCACCGTAAAGGATTTCCGTGACGACCTGCTTGAACGGAGGCGCCAACTTGTTCTTGACCACCTTGATCTTGGTCTGGTTGCCGATGATCTCGTCACCCTTTTTGATTGCGCCGATACGACGGATGTCCAGACGCACAGAGGCATAGAACTTCAGCGCATTGCCGCCGGTGGTCACTTCAGGACTCTGGCCCGGCATCATGACGCCGATTTTCATGCGAAGCTGGTTGATGAAGATCACCAGGGTGTTGGAGCGCTTGATGTTGCCGGTAAGTTTGCGCAGTGCCTGGCTCATCAGACGTGCCTGCAGGCCCGGCAGCTGGTCGCCCATTTCGCCTTCGATTTCTGCCTTCGGGGTCAGTGCAGCAACTGAGTCGACCACCACGATATCTACCGAGCTCGAACGGACCAGCATGTCGGCGATTTCCAGCGCTTGTTCCCCTGTATCCGGCTGCGACAGCAGCAGATCGTCGACGTTGACACCCAGCTTGGCTGCATAGACCGGGTCTAGCGCATGCTCGGCATCGATAAAGGCTGCGGTGCCGCCCAACTTCTGACACTGGGCAATCGCCTGCAGAGTCAACGTCGTCTTACCCGAGGATTCCGGCCCGTAAATTTCGACCACGCGCCCCTTCGGCAGGCCGCCGATCCCCAGGGCAATGTCCAGCATCAGCGAGCCAGTCGGAATGACTTCAACCGCCTCGATGATGCGGTCGCCCATGCGCATGACCGACCCCTTGCCAAATTGCTTTTCGATCTGGCTCAGTGCGGCGGAAAGGGCGCGCTTCTTGTTCTCGTCCATCTGGATGGTCCTCGTCAGTGTTTTCGGTATGGGGCCAATGTAGCGGCGGTGTATCGCATAAGCTGAGACTGAAGGCGCTACCCCTTAGATTAGGAAAACGGAACGTACCGCAGCAGCGGGAAATCCTGCAGCGCCAACTCGGGAAAAAGCCAGCAACGCCATCGGCCCAGACCTCAGCGGTTAGGCCTCAACAGCCCGCAATACAGGCCTTCGATCGCGAAATCCTGATCCGGCAGCACCTCGATGGGAGCGTAGTCCGGATTACGCGGCAACAGCCGGATTCGATCCTTGCCGATCTTCAGAAGCTTGACGGTAATTTCCTCATCGATCCGCGCCACCACGATCTGCCCCGAGCGCGCATCGCGGGTGCGGTGCACTCCAATCAGATCGCCGTTAAAGATGCCTTCGTCGCGCATCGAATCGCCTTGAACCTTCAGCAGGTAATCCGGCGACGGTGAAAAGAACACGCGATCCAGCACCACAAAGTCCTCCGAGCCGATATCAGCACCAATCGGAAGACCCGCCGCTACACGACCCAGTACCGGCAGACGCAGCACGTCGTCGCGCACGGCTTCGCTCACCGACGCTGTGCGCGTATGTGCCCCCTGCCCGGCCAGCCGGATCCCACGGGCCTGGCCTGGAAGGCGGCGGATCGCACCGGCTTGCTCCAACGCCTCCAGGTGATACTGCGCGGCGCGCACGCCTTTGAAGCCAAACGCACGTGCGATTTCAGTCTGCGAAGGCGGGACGCCATCGGTATCGATGCGCTCGGCGATCAAGGCCAAGATTGCTTGCTGGGTATCAGTCAGTTCCATGGTTAGTAGTATTACTACTAAATGGCGTCCATGCAAGCACTGCATCGCATGTTGTTTCGATGCCCCAAGGATGCCGCGCGACGCTCTAGCGCCTACTGCGCCAGATCGAGAACAGGATCCAGATGCCGCACACCGCAGCGCCGATGAAGCCGCCGACGCCCAGCGCGAGCAACCAATGGCTGGCGCTTCGACCGACACTGTTCATGACGATCGAGGAGCCAATCACCAGCGCGGCGGTGACAATCCCCATCGTGAGACGGTTGGCAGCACGGTCGACCTGCTCTCCGAACTCGCGCAATGCGCGTGTTTCGATTTGCAGCTGCAGCTTGCCGTGGCGTGCGGCGTGCAGCAGACGCTTGAGGTCGCGCGGCAGATCGCCGATCAAGTCGATTGCGCCATTCACGGTACGTCGGCCACGCCGCACGATGGAGCGCGGCGCGTAACGCTGTAACACCACGCGTTCGAGATACGGGCGCGTCTCAGCGGCCATGTCGAAATCCGGATCGAGCTGGCGTCCCATGCCTTCGAGGGTGAGAAACGCTTTAATCATCAGCACAAGATCCGACGGCAACGTCAGTCCATGGTCACGCAGGATCGAGGTGACATCGCCCAGCATTGCGCCAATGCGTAGTTCTTTCAGCGGCACGCCACGGTACGCGTCGACGAACGCGCCAATGTCCTGCTGCAGACGTGGCTCGTCGATCTCTAGGCTGGCACCCGCCCATTCAAGCAACACGTCGATCACCGCTTCGGCGTCACAGCTGACCATGCCGTGCAGCAGCTGTGCGACCTGAAACCGACGCTGCTCGGAAACACGCCCCACCATGCCGAAATCGATGACCGCGATACGCCCGTCGCGCAGATAGAAAATATTGCCCGGATGCGGGTCGGCGTGGAAGCAGCCGTCCTGCAGGATCATTTTGAGAACAATGCCGGCACCGGCGCGTGCGAGCGCCTTGCGGTCCAGACCGGCTGCATCGACCCCAAGCAAATCGCGCCCCGGAATTCCATCGATGAATTCCTGTACGTTGAGCGACTCGCAGGTCCACTCCCAGTACACCATGGGCACCACTACTTGCGCGTGGTGCGCAAAATTGCCGGCGATGCGTTCAGCATTGCGCCCCTCGGCAGCGAAATCCAGCTCGCGTCGCAACGAGACGGTAAATTGCTGCACCACCTCGGCGGGACGATAACGTTTAAGATCCGGTGCGCGGGTTTCGACAATTTCGGCAAGCCGCGCCAGCAAACGCAGATCCGCATCGATGGTGTCGCCAATACCGGGACGACGGATCTTCAGTACCACCGGCGTGCCATCGGCCAACCACGCGCGATGCGTTTGTGCCAGCGAAGCGGCCGCAAGCGGTTTTTCGTCCAGCTGCGCGAACACGCGCTCAGGCTCCATGCCCAGCGCGGCAATCAGCTGCGGACGGATCTGCTCGAACGGCAGCGCCGGTGCGGCGTTCTGCAGCTCGCTCAATTCTTCGATCCACTGCGGCGGCAGAAGATCCACGCGTGTTGCCAGCACTTGACCGAGTTTGACGAAGGTTGGCCCGAGCTCTTCCAGTGCACGCCGCACGCGCAGCGCGGCGGACATGCGCAAACGCCCCTCGGCTTTATTCCAATGCAACAGCCTGCCGGCGCGCTCAAGCACATCGGCCATGCCGATACGGCGCACGACATCGCCGAAGCCATAGCGGATGAGTACAGAAGCGATTTCCTGCAGACGCCCAAGATCACGCACCGCAACAAGTGCTTCCAACATCATTGCACCATCGGCGTATGAGGAGCGATCACGCACTGCCTGACGCTACGCTGCATAGCAGCGTGCAGCGCAAACCATGACGGGACAGAAGCAGGCAACCAATGCATTGGCACACTAAGCAGTGACGAGACGTTCGTTTGTAGCCGATCTGCGCGCCGCTGTCGCGCCCTCGCACATTCGAAGCTCAGCGCACGTTGCAACGCATTGCGCAACGCGCCGCGTGCGTTTGTCAGGTGCATGCACCTCAACCGGGCAGTCGCAAGCTCACACCATCGCGACCGCATGCCACGAACCGGGCTGCAGTGGTGTGTCGATGTCGATCTGCTGCTAGGTTGTTGGGACGGCAGCGCACTCCCGCAGCCTTTCGCTCTTGTTAAACGACAGGCGCTACGAATGATATGCACCCAGCAGCGGTTGCTGAGTGCGACCCAGCCAACCTGCAGGCAGCTAAACCAGCGCGCTCAACCCCCGCAGTGCTGCGGCCACAGTCTGCCGACGCACCGCATCGCGGTTGCCATTGAACTGGAACAGTTGCGCCGTGGCGTAGCCGCCGCGACGTTTCCAACCGATCCAGACCGTACCGACCGGCTTATCGTCACTGCCACCGCCGGGCCCAGCAATGCCGGTCACCGCTACGGCGATGCTTGCGCCGGAATTGACCAACGCGCCAGAGACCATTTCGATCACAGTTTCGCGACTGACCGCCCCATGCACTTCCAGGGTCTGCGGGCGGACGCCCAGCAAGGCTTGTTTGGCTTCGTAGCTGTAGGCGGCCATGCCACAATCGAACCAGTGCGAAGAGCCGGCGATATCGGTCACCGCCTTGGCGATCCAGCCACCAGTACAGCTCTCGGCCGTGACCAGACGCTCGCGCGCGGCAAGTAGTTGCTGCCCGAGGACTTCGGCCAGCTGTTGCAGTTCAGAATCGGCGGAGACAGACATGGGCACGGCGGCAGAGGGGCAGCGGACGTTTTAGCCCAATTCGTCGCGTCTGTCTGCTGCTGGTGGTACCGGTTCCGACCAGGCGCGGTACGGCCCGGGCTCGGTGGCGATGTGTCGGCGGCATGGGCGATGTAGGGTCTATCGGTGTTGAATGTGCAGCAACCGGCCTTGCGCAAGCCGTCCAAGTACAGTGCCACAACCTCAAGCCAACCTGAGCGAGGTCGGTGCAGCCACCCGTTGCAGGGAAGCGTGTGGTGCCACCTGTTACGTGGCGCGTGCAATCTGCCGCACAGCCCATGCGTTCCGGCAGGTTCGGATAGACCCAGACAAGACGTGACTACTGCCGCACAGCAACACCCTCCACCCGCATCAAGCGCTTCGAAGCAGCTGCAGAGTCGGGTCATGCTAACTGTGCCGTCTCCATCACGCCTCCCAGTCTTCGCGACGATCCGGCAGCATCGCGCGCAGGGGCGCGCCGTCCTTGTCAGCGGCCAGCCGCTCGGCTTCGACCATGGGCAGATCGACCTCAAGCAACCAGCCCTCCTCGTCGGATTGCTCGTTGCGCACCACATCCAACTGATGCAGCCTGGAACGCAGGCGACCGGCCGACAGCGGCAGGCGCAGGTTGCCAGTCAGATGGCGCAAGTCAAATCGCTGACCAAGCGCATGCTGCAACTCGTCCAGTCCACGCCCATCGCGCGCCGACACCCACACACGCTGGCGGCGTGCCGGATCGGGAATGCCGTCTTGCGCATCGTGGCGTACATCGGCGCCTTGGATCTTGTCGATCTTGTTGAACACCAGCAATTGCGGCAGATCGCCGACACCAACAGCCTGCAATACGTCATCGACCTGCAGGATGCGCTCTTCGCGCAGCGGATCGGCCGCATCGACGATATGTAGCAACAAATCGGCATCGCGCGCTTCAGACAGCGTCGAACGAAACGCGGCGACCAGTTCGTGCGGAAGATCGCGCACGAAGCCAACAGTGTCGGCAAGAATCGCGCTCCCCCCAGGCAACGCGATGCGCCTCACGGTGGGATCCAGCGTGGCGAACAGTTGATCGGCCACGTAAGCCTCCGCGCCGGTCAACGCATTGAATAGCGTCGATTTGCCGGCGTTGGTATAACCGACCAGCGCAATCCGCGGCACTTCACTGCGCATCCGCGCGCGGCGCATCTGGCTGCGCTGCACCTGGACTTTTTCCAGCCGCTGCTGCAACTGTTCGACGCGCTTTTGCAGCAGGCGACGGTCGGTTTCCAGCTGCGTTTCGCCAGGGCCGCGCAGGCCAATCGAGCCGCCGCGCTGACGCTCCAAGTGCGTCCAGCCACGCACCAGTCGCGTGGCCATGTGGCGCAATTGTGCCAGCTCCACCTGCAGCTTACCTTCGTGGCTACGCGCGCGTTGCGCGAAGATATCCAGGATCAGGCCAGTACGGTCGATCACGCGCCGCTCCAGATACCGCTCCAGGTTGCGCTCCTGGCCGGGCGACAAGGTGTGATTGACCAGCACAAGATCCGCACCGGTGGCCTCGGCAGCCGCCTTGACCTCTTCCAGCTTGCCGCTGCCAATCAAGGTCGACGGGCTTGGTTTATCGATGCGTGCGGTGAGCGTAGCAGCGACCATGGCGCCCGCCGACTTTGCAAGGTCGGCGAACTCATCCATGACATCGTCTTGTGCAGGCCCACCGGAGTGGGTCTGTATCAACAACGCGTGTTCACCCTTGCGGGACCGATCAAACACGCACTACTCCGTTACTGCTCGAGGTCGTCATCTTCCGCCTGATGACCTTCATTGGATTGCACGTACCCACCACCGGGCCCCACGCGCACGTTACGCGCCGGCACCACCGTGGAAATGGCGTGTTTGTACACCATCTGACTGACGGTATTGCGCAACAGGACCACGAATTGGTCGAACGACTCGATCGTGCCCTGCAGTTTGATGCCGTTAACCAGATAGACCGACACGGGAACCCGTTCGCGCCGCAGTGCATTGAGAAACGGATCCTGTAAAGATTGCCCCTTCGCCATCGAAAAATCCTCTTCAATTATTGTTCTTATTGTCCCGGTCGGCACCTGGCATGCGCCGCTGGCCCCGGAATCGGGATGTTACACGCCTGAAGCCTGCCGCACAGCGTGACGATCTCCCAGGAAGCTGACGAGCGTCCTTTCCAATGGATGGCGGTCGCGCTCAGGGTCGAACCAGCAAGCGTCAAGCTCACCACGCAACCAGGTGAGCTGCCGCTTGGCCAATTGCTTGGTCGCTTGCAATGCCTTGGCACGGAACTCGGCAAAGCTGCAGGCCCCGTCCAGATACTCCCAGGCTTGACGATAGCCGACCGCACGCACCGCCGGCAGATTCAGCGGGACGGTCACTGCCTGGATCTGCGGTAGCGCCCGCAAACCCCGCACTTCGCCCAGAAAATCCTGTGCCAACATTGCGTCCAGGCGTCGTTCTATACGAGCGTGTAGCACTGCGCGCTCGCGTGGCGCCAAAATCACCTTCAACACGCGCAGCGGCAGGCGCGGCCCCGGTGGCAATGCCTGCCAATCGCTGATCGGCCGTCCGCTGATGCGATAGACCTCCAGCGCCCGCTGGATCCGCTGCGGGTCGGTAGCGTGAATGCGCGCTGCTGCGACCGGGTCCACGCATGCCAGCTGCGCGTGCAAGTGGGCCCAACCGCGCTGCTCGGCTTCGGCAGCGATGGATGCGCGTACCGACTGGTCGGCTTCCGGCAATTGCGACAGGCCTTCCAACAGCGCACGAAAGTACAGCCCAGTGCCGCCGGCCAGAATCGGCAATTTGCCGCGCGCCACGATCTGCTCGATCGCCTGACGCGCATCGGCGGCGAACTCGGCTGCCGAATAAACCTGCCAAGGATCGCGCAGGTCAAGTAAATGATGCGGAACCGCTGCGCGCATTGCCGCGTCCGGTTTTGCCGCACCAATCTCCAGGCCGCGGTACACCAGCGCCGAATCGACGCTGACAATTTCTCCATTCCAGCGCTGCGCTGCCTCCAGCGCCAGTGCAGTCTTGCCGCTGGCGGTGGGGCCCATCAGAGCGATTGCCAGCGGACGTTGGTCGGCAGGCATCAGTCCTCGTCCGGCCAACGGATCGCTGGTGCGACCGGTGCGCTGACACGCGGCATCGGAATTGCCGCGATCGCATTCCACACCTTCAATGCATCCACCGTTGCCGCCACATCATGCACGCGCAACAACAGTGCGCCATGTTGGGCGGCGATCAGATGTGCCGCCACCGAGCCGTGTATGCGTTCGGCAGCAACCTCGCGCCCGGTCAGCTCACCGATGCTGCGTTTGCGCGACAACCCTGCCAGCACAGGCAAGCCTAATTCCTGCAGGCGCCGCAGCTGCGCAAGCAAGGTCAGGTTGTGCGTGGTGGTTTTGTCGAAGCCCAAGCCCGGGTCCAGAATCAGCCGGCGTTTGTCGATGCCGGCCATTTCGGCGACGAAGATACGCTCAGCCAGAAACCGGTGCACTTCACCAACAACATCGTCATAGTGCGGTGCGTTCTGCATGGCATGCGGCGCGCTGCGCGCATGCATCAGTACCACCGGTACGCGCAGCTCCGACGCTGCTTCCAATGCGCCGGGCGACCGCAAGGCATAAACGTCGTTGATCATGCCAGCGCCAGCCGCGACCGCTGCGCGCATGACCTCCGGTTTGAATGTATCCACGCTGATCGGCACGCTGGTGCGATGCGCCAGCGCCTGGATCACCGGAATCACCCGCTGCAATTCATCTTCAACTGAGACCGCCGTGGCGCCGGGGCGCGTGGATTCGCCGCCAATATCCAGTACAGCAGCGCCCTGTTCCACCAGCAACAGTCCGTGTGCGATCGCCGCTTCGCAGGTCGCATACTGACCACCGTCGGAAAACGAATCGGGCGTGACATTGACGATCCCCATCACCTGCGGCGCATCGAGCCGCAAGCTGCGACCGGCGCAATCCAGTCTGAGCGTGGTATCGAACATCAGCGCAATCTCCTTTTGTGGTTGCGATGACTCGCATGTGGGCCTTTACTTGCCCGCTAACGCATCAAGGCCGGGAATCGCTTCCCGGCCTTGATGAGTGCCTGTGCAGATCAGCCTATGACTGGCTTAGATCTGCTCGGCAGGTCCGGCGATGGGTGGCAACGGACGTGGGCTACCCTTGTCGCTATTGTTGCCGCCGTCCTTGTCGGACTTGCCCCAACAGGCCGGCGGCGGCGGGTCGCGGCCTTCCATAATGGCGTCGATCTGCGGCACGTCGATGGTTTCGTACTGTAGCAGCAGCTGCGACATCGCATGCAGCTTATCTAAATTGTCTGTGAGGATGGCTTTGGTCTTGCTGTAGGCTTTGTCCAGGATCGAACGCACCACTTCGTCGATCTTGCGCGCAGTTTCGTCGGAGACGTTCTTGTGCTGGGTCACCGAACGGCCCAGGAACACCTCATCTTCTTCTTCGCCGTATGCCACCGGGCCGAGCTCGTCGGACAAGCCCCATTTTGTGACCATGTTGCGCGCCATCTTGGTGGCACGCTCGATGTCGTTGGAGGCACCGGTGGTGACCTTGTCACCGCCGAAGATCAGTTCCTCGGCAACACGACCGCCATACAGCGAACAAAGCTGCGATTCGATCGCCACACGGTTCATCGAGTAGCGGTCGCCTTCCGGCAGATACATGGTGACGCCAAGTGCACGACCGCGCGGAATGATCGTCACTTTGTAGACCGGGTCGTGCTCCGGCACCAAACGACCGACGATTGCGTGACCGGCCTCGTGATACGCCGTCAGCGTCTTCTCATCCTCGCTCATGGCCATCGAGCGGCGCTCGGCACCCATCAGAATCTTGTCGCGGGCACGATCGAAATGGTCCATGCGGACTTCCTTCTCGCTACCACGCGCTGCGAACAGCGCTGCCTCGTTGCAGAGGTTCGCCAGATCAGCGCCGGAGAAACCTGGAGTACCACGCGCGATGACCATCGGCACGACATCGTCGGCAAGCGGCAGCTTGCGCATGTGAACGCGAAGGATCTGTTCGCGGCCCTTGACGTCCGGCAGCCCCACAACAACCTGGCGATCAAAACGCCCCGGACGCAGCAACGCCGGATCCAAAACGTCGGGACGGTTGGTGGCAGCGATGACAATCACGCCTTCGCCACCTTCAAAGCCATCCATTTCGACGAGCAACTGGTTCAAGGTCTGCTCGCGCTCGTCATGCCCACCGCCGAGACCGGCGCCGCGGTGACGGCCCACCGCATCTATTTCGTCGATGAAGATGATGCACGGCGCGTGTTTCTTGGCCTGCTCGAACATGTCGCGCACACGGCTCGCACCGACACCGACGAACATTTCAACGAAGTCGGAACCAGAGATACTGAAAAACGGCACCTGAGCTTCACCTGCAATCGCCTTTGCCAGCAGTGTCTTACCGGTACCGGGTGGACCGACCATCAAGACGCCGCGCGGAATCTTGCCGCCCAGCTTGGTGAACTTGGTCGGGTCGCGTAGGAAGTCGACCAGCTCGCCGACCTCTTCCTTGGCCTCGTCGCAACCGGCGACATCGGCGAAGGTGATCTTGATCTGGTCTTCGCCCTGAAGCTTGGCGCGCGACTTTCCGAAGCTCATCGCACCCTTGGCACCGCCACCGCCACCATGCATCTGACGCATGATGAACAGCCAGAAGCCGATAATCAGGATGACCGGCAGGAAATTCAGCACCAAAGACCAAAAGCTAGGGCCAGTGGAGGGCTTCTGACGGGTCATTTCGATGTTCTTGCTGTACAGCACGTCGACCAGCTTGTCGTCGCGCGGACCGTACACGGTGGCTTCGCTGCCGTCAGTCCGCTTAAAGCGGATCGCGTTGACTGCCAGGTTGGTCTCATCGGTGTAATCCACGGATTTGACGCGCCCGGAGTCCACTTCCTTCAGGAACTGGGTATAGGTGATCGAATCGGGCCCCACACCGCCTGCCAACCGCGGCGAGAAGCTTTGGAAGACAACCATCAGCACAACTGCGACGACCACCCACAGCAGCAAATTCTTGGTCAAGTCGTTCATCCTCATTGGCTCCGGTGCCCTCTACTCTTTCGATAGCTTGAAATACGATGGTCTTCGTCAGCTTACTTGATCTGGACACACTTGCCCTGACCGAGCGCATAGACTTCCGGGGAGCGCTTGCGCGAGGCCGCCGGCTTGCGAATCGTTACCTTGTGATAGCGGCGGCGAAGCTCACGAATGTAGTCGTCCGAGCCCACGCCCTGGAACAGCTTGATCAGAAACGCTCCGCCTGGTTTAAGGTGGGAGTCGGCAAACTCCATTGCCAGTTCTGCCAGGTGCATCATCCGCGGCTGGTCGACCGCAACCATGCCACTCTTATTTGGGGCCATATCGGACAGAACAAGATCCACCGGGACATCGCCCAGCATTGCATCCAGTTGCGATAGAACGGCCTGTTCCCTGAAGTCGCCGTGAAGGAAGTCCACGCCAGCCAAGGCCGGCATGTCCAGGATATCCAGGGCCACCACCCGGCCGCTCTCTCCCATGGATCTGCGCACCTGTTGCGACCAGCCGCCCGGGGCAGCACCTAGATCGACCACTACCATGCCCGGTTTGAGCAGGCGGTCGCGTTGCAGCAACTCTTCCAGTTTATAAGCCGCGCGCGAGCGCATGCCTTCGGCCTTGGCCTTCTTCACGTAAGGGTCGGCGAAATGTTCCTTCAGCCAGCGTTGGCTGCTTTTACTGCGGGAAGGCATTGGCAAAGCGGTCCGAATGGGTCGTCATGATACCCTGAACACCCTATCGCTTGCCTTCGATCCTGCATGTCCATTGCTCTCACCTCCGCCCAGAACCGTTTCCTGCGCGGCCAGGCTCACGATCTCAAAGCACTGCTGCAGACTGGCGGCAAAGGGGTCACGCCGGCATTTCTGGCCGAGTTGGAGGACGTGCTCGAGCGCCACGAATTGATCAAGGTGAAGGTCGCTTCTGAGGATCGACAGACCCGTGATGCACTGATTGCCCAGCTGATCGAGCAGACCGGCAGCGCTCTGGTGCAGCGCATCGGCCACGTCGCCATCCTGTATCGCCCCAGCAAGGAAAAGCGCCAAATCGTGCTGCCGCGCGGCTGAGTCAGCGGGTTCGTCATGCCTTTAAACCAGGAACATCCCGATTACACCTATGCGCTGCGCGCCGCCGATGGTCGCCATGCGAAGGTGAACAACCAGATGCTGCAACAGAGCTTCATCCTGATGCCAGACGAGCTGGTGGAGCGCTGGCCAGTGCAAACCGTGCAGCAACTCAAGGTGAGCCATATGGACGCGGTACTGGCGCTCGGCCCGGCCGTGATCCTGCTCGGTACCGGTGAGCGCCAGTTATTCCCACAAGCCGACGTGCTCGCAACTTGCCTGACCCGCGGCATCGGCCTGGAAGCAATGACCAATGCCGCCGCCGCACGCACCTATAACGTATTGGCCAGCGAAGGCCGCCGGGTAGCGCTGGCGATGGTGTTGCCGGGCTGATGGGTTGGGACGGGATGAGGGATGAGGGATGAGTAAGGCACTAGGAATTAGCAACAACGCGATATAGCAAGTTGCACCTCCAAGCCGCCAACCGGGCGAGCGCGTTCATTGGTCGCTCAATAGCCAATCGAACAACGCGCTCTACACCCCAGCCAGGTCAATCCCAAGCCGTTGGAAACACCCAAACCCAGCGCGAAAATCACTTTCCAGGCAAATAAAGAAGT
>Ga0207791_1000188_pt1 | contig 16870 bp, 15 predicted proteins | sample HigsolmetaGSP16D_FD_184844 | JGI IMG/M metagenome (GOLD analysis project Ga0207791, IMG submission 184844) | High solid enriched microbial communities from the Joint BioEnergy Institute, USA - SP1-6-D (SPAdes) | ecosystem: Engineered > Bioreactor > SSF (Solid state fermentation) > Aerobic >...
CGGCCGGCGCGGATCAGGCTGCAAAGTCTAGACGACCGCGTCGCAGGGCCTGCGACGGCAGTGACAGGCGCCGCGCACGCAGGCGCGGCGCCCGATGTCGATGCGGAATCAGCCGAGGCGGACGTTGGGCGTGGTGTCGACGATCTGCTTCTTGAGCTCCAGCGAGACCCGCACCATGCCCGGCGCTTCCACGGCCTGCTGCTGGAAACTCAGGGACTTGGCGAGCGCGAGCATCGGCTCGTTCTCCTCCAGCACGTCACCGAAGATCCGCTCCAGCCGCTTGCCCTTGGCCCAGCGCACCAGCCGGCGCAGCATGTGCCGCCCCAGGCCCATGCCCGCCACGTAGTGGCTGACGAGGATGTGGAACTCGGCCTGCCGCGTCCCCGGCAGCACCGCCGCGCGCGCGACGGCGCCGACCAGCGCATCGCCCGGCGTGTAGGGCTCGGCGGCGACCAGCACGAACTCGGATTTGGGATTGGGCTGGGTCAGCCGGTTGGCCGTCTCCGGGGAGAGTTCGGTCTTGGCATACAGGAAACGCTGGCGCACCTCGTCCGGCTCCAGCAGGGCGAAGGCGGCGCGCAGTGGTTCGGCATCGGCGGGGCGGATGGGCCGGATCAGTACCTGGCGACCATTGGCGAGGCGGATCTCCTCGTGCCAAGGAGGAAGTCGATTGCGTGCGGTCATCGAAGGTCGCGTTCGAACGGGATGACCCCGACCTTACCCGGAGCGTCTATTCACGAACCGTGAAGGATCGCCGCCCAATGTCGTCGATTTGCCGGCTTCGTCCGGCGCGGCACCCGACCGTTCAGGCTGGCTCCCGGATCCAGTGCAGTCGCGTGTCCGCGCCCGCCTCGCCGATCGCCGAGCGGAGGGCCTCGAGCGCCGGCGCGAGCGCGGTGGCCAGCTGCCATGGCGGGTCGAGGATCAGCAGGCCGCTGCCGTTCATGCGCAGCGGCGAGTCGTCGGCCCGGACCAGCAGTTCGACGACCAGCGTGGCCTTGGTCTGCAGCTTCGCCGCCTGGCGCATGAAGGGCGTCAGCGTTCGGCGCTGCTTGATCGGGTACCACAGCATCTGGATGCCCTGCGGCCAGCGCGCCAGTGCATCTCGCATCGCATAGAAGGCGGTGTCGAATTCGGCGATCTGCGCCTCGTACGGCGGGTCGATCAGTACCAGTCCACGGTTGAGCCGCTGGCCGCCGTGCCTGGGCGGCAGCAGCGCCTTCATCGCCGCGTAGCCGTCGGTGGCGTGCACGGCGACGCGGGCATCGCCGCCCATCGCGTGGCGCAGGGCGCCGGCGACGGCGGTTTCGGTTTCGCAGCAGGCGATGCGGTCCTGCTCGCGCAGTGCATGCGCCAGCAGCCAGGGTGATCCCGGATAGGCGTCGGCGCCGTGGACCGCGCGACAGGCCTTGACCGCGTCGAGATAGCGCGCGACCAGCGGCTGGCGCGGCGCGGTGGCCAGCAGCAGGCTGATGCCATCGTCGGCCTCCGCGGTGCGCCGGGCGCGGGCGTCCTGCAGCCGGTACAGACCGGCGCCGGCGTGGGTGTCGAGGGCGAAGCAGGCGGCCGGCTTGGCGGTCAGCGCGTCGCAGATCGCGAGCAGCACCACGTGCTTGAGAACGTCGGCGTGGTTGCCGGCGTGGAAGGCGTGCTGGTAGTTCATGAGCGCTAGTATGTCCGGAGGCCGCGTCTGGCGAGCCATGTAGCCACGTCACATAGTGCGCGGATTAGCGCACTATCGGTGCAGATGTGTCCCGACCTCAGGATCAAGGAAGAAGTTCGATGACTGCAGATTCAAGCAAGTGGATGAGCGTTCCGGTCTTCGCAATAGCGCTGTTCGTGTGTGGCTCTTCGTCCGCAGTCGCGCAGAACGATGGCAGTTTGGGCAGCTGCGAAGGTCGGAACGTCAGCATCCCATGGTTCTCTAAGTACCGTTTGGGCACGATCAACGACACGATGCAATCCTGGGTCGGGTCGCCGCTGTCGGAACTCGTTGCCCGTTGGGGGGCTCCGGATTCGACCTTCGAGAATCGCGATGGCAGTCGGATCATCACGTGGAAGGAGTCCGATTGGATCCACGGTGAATGCTCCAAGAATTTCGAGGTCGACGCGCAGGATGTATTGACCCGCTGGAATACGCGGGGCCCCTGTGGTTGCACCTATGACGACAAGGCCAGCCGGGAGTCCAAGGACGTTCCGGTTCCTCGAATGACGCTCTGACACTTCTGACATCTCTTCCCGGCTTATGTCTTCGGGCGTCGAAAGCTGGAGGCGGCGGATGCAGCCTGATTGGGTTCTGCCAGTTCTTGCGGTGTAAATCCAGTGTTTGAACGACTGACCTTGACGGGCCTGCCCCCATGCCGCACATCCTGCTGGTCGAGGACGAGACCGCGATCGCCGACACCGTGGCCTACGCGCTGCGCGCCGACGGGCATGCGGTGCTGCATTGCCTGGACGGCAACAGCGCGCTGCAGGCCGTCGGATCACAGCGCTTCGATCTGGCGATTCTCGATGTCGGCCTGCCGGACATCAGCGGCTTCGCGTTGTGCGGCGAGCTGCGCCGGCGCGCACCGCTGCCGGTGGTGTTCCTGACCGCGCAGGCATCGGAAGCCGAACGCGTGCTCGGCTTCGATCTCGGCGCCGACGACTACATCGCCAAGCCCTTCTCGCTGCGCGAACTGATGGCCCGGGTGCGCGTGGCGCTGCGCCGGGCGGCGCCGGCGCCGGCAGCGACGGCGGCGGGTGGCGGCACGTTCGAACACGATATCGAAGGCCGACGCATCCGCTATCACGGCCGGACCCTGGATCTCACCCGGTACGAATACGGCCTGCTGGCGGCCCTGCTGGCCAGGCCCGGTGCCGTGCTGACGCGGGCGCAGCTGATGGACCGCGTCTGGGGCGATGCGCTCGACAGTGGCGACCGCACCGTCGATACCCACGTCAAGACCGTGCGCGGCAAGCTGCGCGCGGTCGTGCCGGATCGTGATCCGCTGCGCACGCATCGCGGCATCGGCTACTCGCTGGACCTCGACTGACGTGCGCATCGGCCTGCGCATCCTGCTGGGCTACTTCCTGATCGTCGCACTGGCGGCGTTCCTGCTGATGCGCGTCTTCACCCAGGAGATCAAGCCGGGCGTGCGCCAGGCGATGGAAGACACCCTGGCCGATACCGCCAACGTGCTCGCGGAACTGGCGACCGACGACTTTCTCGCCGGCCGCATCGACGACGGTCGCTTCGCCACGCGCGTGCGCGCCCTGCGCGAGCGCACCATCGACGCCAGCATCTGGGGCTTCCGCAAGGCGCAGTCGGATTACCGCGTCTACGTGACCGATGCGGCCGGGACGGTGGTGTTCGACTCGTCGGGGCGCGATCTCGGCCGCGACTTCTCGCGCTGGAACGATGTCTACCTCACCTTGCGCGGCCGTTACGGCGCGCGCTCCACGCGCAGCGACCCCGCCGACGACGGCACGTCGGTGATGCACGTCGCCGCACCGATCCGCGACGGCCACCGCATCGTGGGCGTCCTGACCGTCGCCAAGCCCAACAGCGCGATCGCGCCGTTCATCGCGCGCAGCGAACGCACGATCCTGGGCTGGGGGTTCGTGCTGCTGGGCACGGCACTGGCGGTCGGACTGCTGGCCGCGTGGTGGCTGTCGCGGCAGCTCGGCGGCCTGCGCCGCTATGCCGACAAGGTCACCGCCGGCGAACGCGCGACGCTGCCGCGCGCGGCCGGCGAGTTCGGCGATCTGGGTCGCGCGCTGGAAACGATGCGCGAGCGTCTCGAAGGCAAACAGTATGTCGAACGGTACGTGCACGCGCTCACCCACGAACTCAAGGCGCCACTGGCGGCCGTGCGCAGCGCGTCGGAACTGCTGGAGGCGCCACTGCCAGAGGCCGACCGCGCGCGTTTCGCGGCCAGCGTGCGCGAGCAGAGCGAACGCATGGCGCAGATGATCGACAAGCTGCTGGCGCTGGCCGCGGTCGAGCATCGCCAGCGGATCGAGCAGCCGGCCGAGATCGACGTGGCCACGCTGATCGACGCCGCGGTCGCGCCCTTTGCGGATCGCGACGTGGCGGTGCGTGTCCGGCTGGCAACGGACATCCCCACGCCCCGTGTACGCGGCGATGCCTTCCTGCTGCGCCAGTTGCTGTCGAATCTGGTCGACAACGCCTGCGACTTCTCGCCGCCCGGTGGCACGGTCGACGTGTCCGTGACCGTAGACGCCGATCAGCTGCACATTGCCGTCGCCGATCGCGGCCCGGGCATTCCGGACTACGCCCTGCCACGGGTGTTCGAGCGCTTCTTCTCGCTGCCACGGCCCGGTGGGCGCAGTCGCAGCAGCGGCCTGGGCCTTGCCTTCGCCGCAGAGGTCGCGACGCTGCACGGCGGCGACGTGCGGCTCGGGAACCGCGACGGCGGCGGCACGCTGGCCACGCTCGAGCTGCCGCTGGCACCTGCCGGCTGAGACTTCTTCCCCGCTTCACACAGCCCACCGCCTGTCGCCACGGAGCGGGCGCAGCCTGCGCGCACCCAATGCAAGGAGTGTCGCGATGCGACTGATGCTGAAGATCCTGATCGTCGCCGGGTTGAGCCTGGCGATCCTGATTCCGCTGGTCCTGATCCGCGCGGTCATCCACGACCGCGAACAGCACCGCGAGGCCGCCGTCGCGCGGATCGCGTCGAGCGAGGCCGGCGCGCAGTCGCTCGGCGCACCGGTGCTGGTCGTGCCCTACACCGAACGCGTCGAGGTGGACCAGACCGATGCCGAGGGACGGGTGACCGGCCGCGTCTGGCGGGACGTCGATGGCCACTGGACCTTCTTTCCGCGCACGATGGCGCTGGCCGGCACCCTGACCCCGTACCTGCGGCAGCTCGGCCTGCACGATGTGCGGATGTACGCGCTGGGTGGACAGCTCTCGGCCGACTTCGACGTGCGCGTGCCCGCCGATGGCGAGGGCGCGCCCCCGCGGCGCATCGGCGCGCCCTGGATCAGCTACGCGATCGCCGATGTGCGCGGACTGCGCGGCACGCCGAAGCTGCGCATCGACGGGGCGCCGGTCGCGCTCGGGCAGGGCGCCGGTTGGGCAGGCGGCAGCGGCCTCCATGCAGCGCTCGCGCAGACCCCGGTCGCCGGCGGCACGCTGCGCCTGCGCACGCTCGTGGAGTTCGAACTGACGGGTGCCGAATCGATCGCCGTCGTGCCGCTGGCCGACGAGAACCATGTGACGCTGGCCTCGCCGTGGCCGCATCCGCAGTTCAACGGACGGTTCCTGCCGCGCACGCGCGAGGTCGACGCGCGCGGCTTCCGCGCCGAGTGGGCGATCTCCTCGCTGGCCAGCGACGCCCAGCTGCAGTACCGCAACGGCACGCGCGCCGACAGCCGGACCGCTGCCCTGCTGCGCGAGCAGGGTGACATCGGCATCGACGTGCTGGGGATTTCGCTGGTCGACCCGGTCGATGCCTATACGCGCGCAGACCGCGCCAGCAAGTACGGCATCGTCTTCGTGCTGCTGACCTTCACCGCGTTCTTCATGTTCGAGATGCTGCGCGGCCTGCGCATCCACCCGATCCAGTACGCACTGGTGGGGCTGGCATTGGCGATCTTCTTCCTGCTGTTGCTGGGCCTGTCGGAGCACATCGCCTTCGCGTACGCCTATCTCGCCGGCAGCGTCGCCTGCATCGGTCTGATCGGCGTGTACCTGGGTGCGGTGTTGCGCAGCCGGCTGCGTGGACTCGGATTCGCCGCCGGTCTGGGACTGCTGTACGCCGCGCTGTACGGATTGCTGGTGTCGGAGGACAACGCGCTGGTACTGGGCGCCGGCCTGCTGTTCGCGTGTCTGGCGGCGATCATGCTGGTCACGCGTCACGTCGACTGGTACCAGGTCGGCGCCACACCGGCAGCGGTGCCGCCGCCGCTGCCGAAGCTTTGACGCGCGTGATCGGAAGGACCCGATACACGCACCGCTTCAAGCCCTCCCCCGCATGCGGGGGGAGGGTCGGGGGGCGAACCGCCAGCGCGTGGCGATGGCCGGTTCCGGGTATCGGCCGGCCCGCGCTGCCCGTGCCCGGAGCGGGTCGGCTCCATCCCGAACCGTCCGGCGAGCGGAAGAAGCGGCTGAGCGTTCTTCCTGCCGCGGCCATGCCGCGTTCCGCATCGGCGACCCAGGCGCCACCTCACGCATGCAAGACTGGTCGCATGACCGTGCAGATCCCCACCGTGCGCGCGCTGTCCGGCCACGCGATCGCGCCCTGGCTCGAATCCGTCGCGCAACTGCGCATGACGGTGTTCCGCGACTGGCCGTATCTCTACGCCGGCGACGCCGATTACGAACGCGACTATCTGCGGACCTATGCGCGCTCGACGCGCAGCGTGTTCGTGCTGGCCTTCGACGGCGACACCGTCGTCGGCGCCTCGACCGGCCTGCCGCTGGCCGACGAGGACGCGGCCTTCCAGGCACCGTTCGTCGATCAGGACGTTGCGGTGGACCGTGTGTTCTATTTCGGCGAATCGGTGCTGCTGCCCCGCTGGCGCGGCCACGGCGTCGGTCATCGCTTCTTCGATCTGCGCGAGGCGCATGCGCGCGCATCAGGCGACTTCGATCTGACCGCGTTCGCGTCGGTCGATCGCGCGCAGGACGACCCGCGTCGCCCGAAGGGTCATCGCGACAACGACGTCTTCTGGCACAAGCGCGGGTATGTCCGGCAGCCGGGCATGACGATGCTGCTGCGCTGGCACGAGGTCGACACCGGCGAGGTCCTGCATCCGTTGACGTTCTGGACGCGCCCGCTGGAGGTCGCGGCATGAGGATCGCCGCGGCGCGTTACGCGATCGGCATGCCGCCGGATTTCGACGCTTTCGCCGCCCACCAACGCCGCCTGTTCGCGGATGCCGCCGCGCAGGGTGCGCAGGTCGCGGTGCTGCCCGAGTACCTTGCGCTGTAACTCGCCGCGACCTTCGACGATGGCGTGCGCAGCGACACGCGCGCCTCGCTCGCGGCCGTGCAGACGTATCGCGAGGCGTGGCTGGCGCTGTTCGCCGGCATCGCCCGCGACACCGGACTGCACATCGTCGCGGGCTCGTTCCTCGTCGAGGTCGGCGGCGGGCGGTATCGCAACCGCAGCGATCTGTTCTCGCCCGATGGCGGCCACGGCTGGCAGGAAAAGCTGCAGCTGACCGGTTTCGAGAAGACGACCGGCGTGATCGAGCCGGGCGATGCGCTGAAGGTCTTCGATCTCGGCGGCGTGCGTGCCTGCATCGCGATCTGCTACGACATCGAGTTTCCGCTGCCGGTGCGTACGCAATGGGAAGCCGGCGCGCGCCTTTTGCTGGTGCCCAGCTGCACCGACACCGCGGCGGGTGCGACGCGCGTACGCACGGGCTGCCTGGCGCGCGCTGGAGAACCGCTGTTTCGTCGCGCAATCGGTGACCGCCGGCGAGGCGCCGTGGACACCGGTGCTCGACGTCAACACCGGCACGGCAGGCCTGTTCGCACCGATGGATGTGGGCTTCCCCGCCGACGGTGTGCGGGTCGACAGCGGCGACACCGATGTGTGCGCGATCGCCGATCTCGATCTCGAGGCGCTGGAGAGCGCGCGTGCGGGCGCGCAGGTGGATAGCGACCGGGACTGGTCGGCGCAGCTGCGACCGGCGTTGGCGCGTGTTGTGTTGTCGCCCCTGGATTGATTGAAGTGCTGCGTGGTGCTTGATCTCGGGAACCACACGGTAGCGATTGCACGCTCATCGGCTCCGCCGGACGTGGGGCGGCGATCCGGTTCTCGCAAAGCCGGACGTCGGCAACCGCAACCGTCAGGCAACGCCGGGGTCAGATGATTCCACCAACCCACAAGGAAGCCGCTCCCAGCCCACTGCCGATCGCCGTCGCCGCGAGCACATCGCTGGGATAGTGCAGGCCCAGCACCACGCGCGAGGCCGCGACACTCGCCGCGAACGGCACCAGCACGCTCGCCAATGCGGGATACCAGGCCACCGCGACGATCGAGAACGACACTGCGTGCAGCGTGTGGCCGGAGGGAAAACTGAACTCGTCGAGCGGTGCGACCCAGGCGCGGATACGGCCGTCGGCTGCGAAGGGGCGCGGGCGCTTCGTCCAGCGCTTGAGCGACTTGTAGAGCAGCAGCGCGATGCCGCCGGTCAGCGCCATGTGCGCGGCGGCCATCGCGCCTTGCAGGCCGTCGATCAGCACCAGCGCAGCCATCAGCAGGTACCAGAACACGCCGTCGCCGAGCCGGCTGACGGTGGCGAAGTAGCGGCGGATCCAGCGCGACGTACAGGCGCGGTTGGCGCGCAGGCACCAGCCGGTGTCGTGGTGGAGCAGTCGGCTACGCGGCGTGGCGTGCATCGGCGTCCTCGGCATCGGTCGGAACGGGCAGCGGCGCACGCGGGCTCGCGGAACGGCCGCGCAGGCCCGCGAGCAGCGCGTCGAGATCGTCGGCGACATGCGCGGGCGTCAACCGGCGCATGGCTTCGCGCGCGGCCAGGCCCATCGCCCGGCGCGTGGCGGCATCGCTGGACAGCGCGACTGCGGCTGCGATGAAGGCGTCCTCGTCGTCGCCGACGATGCGCGCACCTTGGTGACCGTCGCAGAGGTGTTCGGTGGCCGCGCCGTGGTCGAATGCGACTTGCGGCACGCCCGACGCCATCGATTCGAGCACCACGTTGCCGAAAGTTTCGCTGCGGCTGGGGAACAGGAACAGGTCGGCGCTGGCGAAGTGCCGCCCCAGCGCGTCGCCGCGCTGGGTACCGGCGAAGATGAAGTCAGGATTGGCGGCCTGCAGCGCCGCACGCTCCGGGCCGTCCCCGACGAACACCATGCGCGCGTCGGGACGTCGGGCCTGCAGCGCGCGGAACGCGCGTACCGCGAGGCCCAGGTTCTTCTCGGCGGCGACGCGGCCGACGTGGATCGCGACGAGACCGCCGTCGGCCACGCCCCATCCGGCGCGAAGTGCCGCGTCGCGGCGCGCCGGATCGAACTGCTGGCAGTCGACCGCGCGCGCGAGCACCACCGGATGGCCGATGCCGGCCTCGCGCAGTTCGGCGGCAAGCGCGCGGGTGGCGACCAGCGTCGCGTCGGCACGCGCATGGAACCGGCGCATCCACGCCAGCGCCACCGGTTGCAGCCACGGCGCGCCGTAGGCGGCCATGTACACGTCGAAGCGTGTGTGCAGCGCGGTGACGACGGGAATGTGCAGCGCCTGCGCGGCATTGAGGGCCGACCAGCCCAGCGGACCTTCGGTGGCGACGTAGATCGCGTCGGGCCGCGCGTTCCGCCAGCGGGTGCGCAGGCGCTGGCCGGCCGGGAGCGCGAGGCGCAGGCCGGGATAGCGGGGCACACGCAGACCCCGGATGCGCAGCGTGGTGGCGTCACTGCCCGGCGCTTCGCCGATGCGGGCGGGACGGACGACTTCGACCGTGTGCCCGCGAGCGCGCAGACCACGGACATAGGATTGCAGCGTCAGTGCCACCCCGTTGATGTCGGGCGTGTAGGTGTCGGTGACGATCGCGTAGCGCATCGTTCGGTCCGGTCGCTGGCTGCAGGCAGCTTGGGACACGTCGATGCCGGTCCGATGACCGCGGCTTGACGCTTCGGTGACACGCGCACCGCTGCGCGGCACCGAAGGCGGTGGTCCGTCGCGCCGCGACGCCCGGTGGAGGCGGCGCGACTGGGCGTGGCCCTGCGGCATTGCCGGGCGGGCCCTGGCAGCGGCTGGAATGCACCGGTGACCCGCTGGACCCGGCGATCCCGGTACTTGGTCACCCTCGCAATCGCGTGGGCGCGCGTTCGTCCGGCGCGCTTACGCTGCGGCAATCGCCAGCGTCACGCCGAGCGGGGCGAGCTCGTCGGGTTCGCCTTCCAGATCGGCGCGCAGCAGCGGGCGCGCGTCGAGCCACTGCCGTGACAGCGTCAGACGCAGCAGCGGGCCGTCGGCCATCGCCTCCAGGCGCGGAATCTCCACCACCTCGTGACTGCGGTGCAGCAGCACCGCCAGGCGCAGCAACGCCGCGGTCCGGCGCGCCTGCAGCAGTAGGCGGTCGGGCAGGGCCTCGAACGCGTTCTTGCCGATCTTGCGGCGCTGGCAGCGGACCAGCGTCGCGAGGAACTGCTGCTCCTGCCGGGAGAAGCCCGCGATGTCCGAATGCTCGAGCACGTAGGCGCCGTGGACGTGGTACTGGCTGTGGGCGATCGCCAGGCCCAGCTCGTGCACGCGCGCGGCCCACGAGAGTTTGCGCAGGTCGTCGCCGTCGAGCTGCCAGCTGCGCGCCACCTGGTCGAACAGCCGCAGCGCCGTGGCCTCGACCCGCGCCGCCTGCACCGGGTCGATGCCGTAGCGCTGGACGAGTGCTTCGATGGACGCCTCGCGTGGATCGTCGCCGCCGCCGCGGCCGAGCATGTCGTGCAGCACGCCCTCGCGCATCGCGGCCTTGCTGACCTGCATGCGTTCGATGCCCAGCACGTCGAACGCCGCCTCGAGCACCAGCACGCCGCCGGCGATGATCGGCCGACGGTCCTCGGACAGGCCGGGCAGGGCGATGGCGTCGACGTGGCCGGCCTGCAGCAGCGTGTCGCGCACGACCGGCAGTGCCTGCGCGGTGACCGCGCCCTTGGTGAGCTTCATCGCCGCGCAGATCTCGCCGATCGCCTTGTTGGTGCCCGAAGCGCCGACGACCTCCTGCCAGCCGAGCGCACGATAGGTGCTGGCGAACTGCTGGAACTCCGCGGCGACCTCCACCGACGCCTCGCGCCAGCGCTTGCGCGTCAGCTTGCCGCCGGGGAAGAAGCGCCGGGTGCTGGCGACGCAGCCGATCTGCAGGCTTTCGCGCTCGATCGCATCGAAGCCGCTGCCGATGATGCATTCGGTGGAGCCGCCGCCGATGTCGATGACCAGGCGCCGCTGCCCCGGGCTGGGCGGCTGTGCATGCGCCACCCCCAGGTAGATCAGCCGGGCCTCCTCCCGCCCCGAGATCACTTCGATCGCATGGCCGAGCGCGGTTTCTGCCGGCACCAGGAACGCCTGCGGCGCGGCGAGCCGGCGCACGGTGTTGGTGGCCAGGGCGCGCACGCGCTGCGGGGGAATGTCGCGGATGCGCTGTCCGAAGCGCGACAGGCACTGCAGCGCGCGTTGGCGCACCTCCGCGCTCAGCCCGCCGCGCGCATCGAGGCCCTCGGCCATGCGCACCGTCTCGCGCAGGCGGTCGACGACGCGCAGCTGGCCGAGCGTGTAGCGCGCGACGACCATGTGGAAGCTGTTGGAGCCCAGGTCGATCGCGGCGAGCATTTCGCCGTCCGCCAGCGGTGCGGTCAGTGCCTCCGCGCGCGCGAGGGTGTCGTGGGCGATCATGGGCATCCTGGAGGGCGCGTCGCCATGCGGCGCGGGCGTCGATGGGGGAGCGGGCATGTTAAAGCATGCCGCGCGCGCCTCAGCCGCACAGCCGCGCGAGCAGCCAGCCCTGCGCCGAATGCGGCATCGCGTCGTCCTCGGGCTGGAGCTTGACGTAGGTGCCGTCCTCGCGCAGTTCCCAGGCGTTGAGGTTGTCGGCCAGGTAGTTGTCGAGCGACTCGGTCTTCACCCGTTCGGCGATCTCGGGATCGAGGATCGGAAAGCCGGTCTCCACGCGCCGCAGCAGGTTGCGCTCGAGCCAGTCGGCGCTCGCGCAGAACAGGTCCGGCTGGCCGTCGTTGGCGAACCAGTAGACGCGGTGGTGCTCGAGGAAACGCCCGACGATCGAGCGCACGCGGATGTGCTCCGAGACCCCCGGCACGCCGGGACGCAGCGCGCAGGCACCACGGACGATCAGGTCGATCTGCACGCCCGCCTGCGACGCCTGGTAGAGCGCGCGCATGACCTGCGGCTCGTTGAGGGCGTTCATCTTGGCGACGATGCGGCCACCGCGGCCTGCCTGCGCGTGCGCGGTCTCGCGTTCGATGCGCGCGATGACGCCCGCGTGCAGGGTGAAGGGCGACTGCAGCAGGCGCTTGAGGCCGATCGCCGGCGCCAGGCCCGACATCTGCTGGAACAGCAGATGGACGTCGTTGCCGATGTCCGGATCGGCGGTGAGCAGGCCGAAGTCGGTGTACACGCGCGCGGTGCCGGCATGGTAGTTGCCGGTGCCCAGGTGCACGTAGCGGCGCAGCTTGCGGCCCTCGCGACGCACGATCAGCAGCATCTTGGCGTGCGTCTTGAAGCCCACCACGCCGTAGACGACCTGGACGCCGGCCTCCTGCAGGCGATCGGCCAGCCCGAGATTGGCCTCCTCGTCGAAGCGGGCGCGCAGTTCGACGACGACGGTCACGTCCTTGCCATTGCGCGCGGCCTGCACCAGGTGCTCGACGATCGCCGAGTCCTTGCCCGTGCGGTAGAGGGTCTGCTTGATCGCCAGGACGTTGGGGTCCTCGGCGGCCTGCTTGATCAGTTCCAGCACCGGCGCGAAGGAGTCGAAGGGGTGGTGCAGCAGCACGTCGCCGTCGGCGACGAGCTCGAACATCGCGTCGCTGCCCTTGAGCTGGCGCTGCTGGAAGGTGGGGAACTTCAGGTCCGGGCGCTGCACCAGGTCGAAGATCTGGCTGATGCGGTTGAGGTTGACCGGGCCGTCGATGCGGTAGACCGCGTTCTCGGGCAGGTCGAAGTTCTGCATCAGCGTGCGCACGATCGGCTTGGGGCATTTGGCCGAGATCTCCAGCCGCATTGCCCGCAGGTAGCCGCGTCCGGCGAGCTCGTCGCGCAGCGCGAGCGCGAGGTTGTCGATCTCCTCCTCGTCGACGATCAATTCGGAATTGCGGGTCACGCGGAACTGGTAGGCGCCCTTGACTTCCATGCCCGGGAACAGCTCGTGCACGAACTCCGACAGGACCGACGACAGGAACACGAAATCGTACTCGCCGCCGGAGATGCTCTCGGGCAACTGGATGATGCGCGGCAGCGAGCGCGGCGCGCGCACGATGGCGAGATTGCCGACGCGGCCGAACGCGTCCTTGCCCTTGAGCGCGACGACGATGTTGAGCGACTTGTTGAGGATCTTCGGGAACGGATGCGAGGGGTCGAGCCCCAGGGGCGAGAGCACCGGCATGACCTCGTCGCGGAAGTACGCGCGCAGCCAGCGCGTCTGTCGCGCGGTCCACTGCTGCGGCCCCAGCACGCGCACGCCCGCATCCGACATGGCCGGGCGCAGCACCCGGTTCCAGCACGCGTACTGCGCCTCGACCAGCTGCGCCGCGCGGTCGTGGATCCGGCGCAGGACCGTCGCCGGCGTGAGCCCGTCGGGCGGCAGCGGCACGCCCAGGTCCTGGGCATGGCGCATGGTCGCGGCGCGGATCTCGAAGAACTCGTCGAGATTGGTGCAGGAGATGCACAGGTACTTGAGGCGCTCGAGCAGCGGGACGGACTCGTCCTGCGCCTGGGCGAGCACGCGGAAATTGAAGTCGAGCTGGGAAATCTCGCGGTTGAGGTACAGGCTCGGGTCGCGCAGCGGATCGACGGTGGCGTCGATGCCGGACTCGATGCCCGCATCCTGCGTGCGATCGCCGCGCGTGACCCTGCGCGTGCGTTGGCGTGCGGCACTCATGCGGTGGCTCCGGAATACTGGGGATCGCGTGCGCGCACGCGATCGGCGGTGAAGTGGCAGGCGAAGCGGCTGCCGCGACCGACTTCGCTGTCGATCTCCAGCCGCGCCTGGTGCAGGTGCAGGACGTGCTTGACGATTGCAAGACCCAGCCCGGTGCCGCCCGATTCCCGCGAGCGGCTGGTCGAGACCCGGTAGAAGCGCTCGGTGATGCGCGGCAGGTGCGCGGCCGGGATGCCGTAGCCGGTGTCCTCGACCGACAGGGCCACGCCGCCGCCCGGGAGCGGCGCATGGCGGATCGTGATGCACCCGCCGCCGGGCGTGTAGCGCACCGCGTTGCTGACGAGATTGGAGAATGCGCTGTGCAGTTCGCGGGTCGAGCCGACGAGGTCGGTCGGCGAGGCGTCTTCCACCGCGATCGAGTGTCGACCCTGGCTCAGCACTTCCAGCTCGCGTCGCAGCGTGGCGAGCATCGAGGCCATCGGGACGGTCTCCTCGCCCACGCCTTCCTGCGCCTCCAGTCGCGACAGGGTCAGCAGGTCCTCGACCAGTTGGGTCATGCGCTGCGACTGGTTCTGCATCTCGGCCAGCATCGGCGCCCACTCGGGCTGATCGGCCGGGTCGAGCATGTCCAGGTAGCCGTGGACCACGGTCAGCGGTGTGCGCAGCTCGTGCGAGACGTTGGCGACGAAATCGCGCCGCATCTGCTCGAGCTTCATGATGCGGGTCACGTCGCGGGCAAGCAGCAGCCACAGGTCTTCGGAGTAGGGAATCAGGCGCAGTTCCAGGCGCGTCCCGGACGAGTGCGGCGACGGCACGTCGAGCATGGGTTCGGCGCGCCGTCCCTGCGCCAGCCAGTGTGCCACCGGCAGCGGCTGCAGCGTGTCGCCGACCGGCTTGCCCAGATCGCGCGGCATCTGCAGGCCCAGCAGCGAGGTCGCGGCGCGGTTGAACCACTGCACGCGCTGGCTGTTGCGCTCGACCACGACGACCGCGTCGGGCAGGGCCGCCGCGACGGCGCGGTAAGCCCGCAGCATGCCGATCAGGCGTCGCTTGCGCGCGCGCATGTCCTGTTGTCCGCGGTGCAGCATGCGGTCGGTCTCCTGCCACACGCCATCGCCCTGCGGGGGCGGCACGCGGCTGCGCGAAGTCAGTCGCGCGAGCAGGTCGTAGAGTTTCCAGTAGTGCCAGGCCACCACGCCCAGCGCGGCCACAGCCAGCGCCATCCAGATATGGTCGACCAGCGCTCCCGCGATTGCCGCCGCCGCGAGCACGGCGATCAGCTGCAGCAGCGTGCGGGTCCAGGCAGCGTGGATGCGGGGAGGCATGTGATGGAGTCTAGGCAAGATGGCGTGACAGGTTGAGGTCGTGGCAGGGGCTGGCAGGCCAGTGGCTGGCGGGCCAGTGGCATGCGTTCCGCAGCCGGCGCGCCATGTCTGCGGGCGGGCGACGCGTGCGATGCCCGGCGCGGTGCGCGGACACCGCACCGGGCGAGGCTGCTCCGGCAATGCGGCCGTGACGGGCCGCCGGTGCTGCGCAGCCCCGGGAGTGGCATGCGCCGGGCGGGACGACCCGGATCCCCGGATGCCACGGTCCAGGCGGATCGGACCGGGACGGCGCCTGCAACGGCGACGGCGCGCCCGTGGACCGGATGCAGGGACGTGCGGGGGCGATCGTCTCAGACCGAGGCCGAAAACCGGTAACCCGAACCACGCACGGTCTGCACCATGGCGTCCAGGCCACTGGGCTCGAGCGTCTTGCGCAGCCGGCGGATGTGCACGTCCACCGTGCGCTCCTCGACGTAGACGCTGCCGCCCCAGACATGGTCGAGCAACTGCGAGCGGCTGTAGACGCGCTCGGGATGGGTCATGAAGAAGTGCAGCAGCCGGTACTCCGTCGGCCCGATCGTCACCGGCGCATCGTGTGCGAAGACGCGGTGCGCGGCGCCGTCGATGCGCAGCGCGCCGACGCTGACGCTGCCGTCCTCGTCGTCGTCGCGTGCGCGGCGCATGACCGCACGGATGCGGGCCAGCAGCTCGCGGGCCGAGAACGGCTTGACCACGTAATCATCGACGCCGGCTTCGAGGCCGCCGACACGGTCGTTCTCCTCGCCGCGCGCGGTCAGCATGATGATCGGGATGTCGCGGGTGAGTGCGTCCTTGCGCCAGCGCCGCGCGAGTTCCAGGCCGCTGGTGCCCGGCAGCATCCAGTCGAGCAGGATCAGGTCGGGCACGCGATCGACGATCGCCGACTGCGCCTCGCGGGCGTCGCCGGCATGCATCGGCTCGAACTCGCCCTTGCGCAGGGCGAACGCGACCATGTCGCGGATCGCCGGTTCGTCGTCGACGATGAGGATGCGTTTCTGCATGGAACGGTCCGTGGCCCGGTGGGTGGCGCCATTACACGACAGTTTTGTGACGGTTTGGCGACACCCGCCGGCCGCCCTGCATGCGGCCCGCAGACCGACGTCAGCGGCGCCGCAGATCCTCGTCGCGGATGCCCTGCCGGCGCAGTTCGAGCACCTGCGGGGTGATTGCCGCGATCCGGGCATCGATGCGGGTGCGTGCGTAGTAGTCCAGGTCTTCGCGCTTCTTGAGCGTGTTGAGCTGGATCAGTGCCTGCTCCGGGCGCCCGCCCAGGTAGGCGGCCTCCGCCCAGGCTTCACCGGCGCGGACCGGATCGCCGGCCATCTCGCTGGCGCGGGCAAAGGCCCGCTGGAAGGCGGGATCGCCGCCGGAGGCGTTGAGCAAGGGCCGCAGGATGGCCTGCGCGCGCGCACCCGCTTCGGGCGTGCTCCGCTCGGCCAGCGCCGCGGCATAGGTGAGCACCACGGCGGGATTGCGCGGCATGCGGTCGATCAGCTGCTCGAAACGCCGGTCGGCCGCAGCGTGTCGCCCGGCGCGCGCGTCGGTTTCGGCCACGCCCAGCGTCAGCCAGACGTCGCCCGGGTGTTCGGCCAGCAGGCTTTCGAGCGCCTTGTCGGCCGAGTCGAGATCGTTGGCCCGCTGCTGGGCGATCGCCAGCCCGTAACGCTGCGGCGCGTCGAGCGGACCGGCGCGCCGCATGGCCTCGTACTCGCGGATCGCAGCGGCGGGCGTGTTGGCGCTGAGCACCCGCAGGCGCTCGCGGGCCCAGCCGAACTGGCTGCCGTCGGCATCACGCGTCGCGGCCGGGTCGAGCCGGAGCCCGGCCGGCAGCAGCGGATTGTCGAGCGGCCCCAGGGGCGCCTGATATCCGCCGTCGATGCGCGCACGCTCCGTACGCGTTCCGGTCGGTGTGCGCACCGTGCTGG
>Ga0207791_1000189_pt1 | contig 16820 bp, 18 predicted proteins | sample HigsolmetaGSP16D_FD_184844 | JGI IMG/M metagenome (GOLD analysis project Ga0207791, IMG submission 184844) | High solid enriched microbial communities from the Joint BioEnergy Institute, USA - SP1-6-D (SPAdes) | ecosystem: Engineered > Bioreactor > SSF (Solid state fermentation) > Aerobic >...
GAAGGTCTTCCTGGTTGGCGGTCGCGACCAGGAAGACCTTCGACTTGCGCTCGGCCATCCACGTCAGCAGGAAACCGAGTACGCGGCGCGAGACGCCGCCGTCGCTGTCGCCGCTCGAGGCCAGGCCCTTCTCGATCTCGTCGATCCACAGCACGCAGGGCGCGAGTTGTTCGGTCGACGCGATCGCCTCGCGCAGGTTGCGCTCGGTCTCGCCGTGGTACTTGTCGTAGAGCGTGCCGAAATCCAGCCGCACCAGCGGCACGCCGAACCCACCCGCGATGGCTTTGGCGAGCAGCGATTTGCCGCAGCCCTGCACACCGAGCAGCAACACGCCCTTGGGCGGATCCAGGCCCGGTGGCGCATCGCCTTCGACGAACACGCGGCGCCGCTGTTCGATCCAGCGCTTGAGCCGGCGCGCACCGGCGACATCGGCAAATCCCGCGGTGTCGTACTCGTAATGCAGATGCCCGCTCTTGTTGAGCAGTTCGAACTTGAGCTTCGCGAGCGCCGGCAGGTCGTCGTGCGCGAGCGCGCCATCGGCGTGGATCAGCTGCCGGGTGATCCGCCGTGCGTCGCCCAGCGACAGGCCCTGCAGGTTGCGCACGATCTGGCGCACCGCATCGGCGTCGGCCTCGACGCGCCGTCCGCCGTGCTCCTGCTGGTAGGCCGCGGCCTCCTCTCGCACCAGCTTCAGCAGCGCGTCGGCGTCGGGCAGGCGCGGGCGGAAGCGCACGGCCATCGCCTCCAGATCGGCCGGCAGCTCGACCTTGTGGCCCACCAGCACGATCACGTGCGGCAGGCAGTGGCGGCGCTGGATCAGGTCGCGCAGCTGGCGCTGGGTGCCGGCGTAGCCGAGGTAGGGATGGAAATCGAGCAGCAGGTAGATGCCGCGCTGGTCGGCGTCGCGGATCGCAGCGAGCGTGTTGCTGGCATCGGCGGCGGTGTCGGTCTCCGACTCGCCGTCCAGGTCGATGCGACGCAGGCCCTCGGTGATCGTCCAGCGATACAGCGCGCGCCAGACCTGCAGCAGCGATTGCCGGAACAGCTCGACCACGCGGGGTTCGTCGGGGGTTTCCACGACCACCAGCGGGGTGTTGGCCCGGATCAGCGCGGCCAGGTCCTGCAGTTCGCTCATCGGGCGTCGCGCTCGGCATCGAAGGTGGCGGGACGTCGATGTTAACGGGCGACGCGCGTCGCGGTCGCCGTTGTCCGTCGCAGCGGTGTACGCTCGGTTGCGCGAACCGATCCGGAGACTTCGATGAAGACGGTACTGGTGGCCAGCTCCAAGGGCGGCGTCGGCAAGACCACGATCGCCACCCATCTCGCCGCGCATGCCGCGCTCGGGGGCGAATCGACGGTGCTGATCGATGCCGATCCGCAGCACTCCTCGACGCGCTGGGCCGAGCGTCGCGCCGGCATGGAAGCCGCCGTGCTGCCGATCGACGGCAGTGCGCGCCACAGGAAGGTGCTGGCCTCGATTCCCGACGGCGCGACGCGCCTGGTCGTCGACGGCGCCGCCGGCGCGATGGCCGACGATCTCGACGCCTATCTCGAAATCGCCGATGCGGTGGTCGTGCCGGTGCTGCCCTCGGCGCTCGACATCGACGCCACGGTGGGCTTTCTCAACACCCTGGCCAGGCATCCGCGCGTGCGACGCGGGCAGACCCGGGTGGGCCTGGTCGCCAACCGTCTGCGCCCGCATACCAACGCATCCCAGCAGGCGCTGGCGCTGCTCGAAAAGTGGCCGTATCCGGTCGTCGCGCAGCTGCGCGACAGCCAGGCGTACGTGATGCTGGTCGGGCTGGGCAAAAGCCTGTTCGACTACCATTCGGCGCAGGTGCGCGACCATCAGGACGACTGGGTGCCGCTGCTCAAATGGGTGCGCAAGTGATCCGGATCGTACGGCGTTCACCGTATCCAGACGCCGTTTCCGCCATCTAAGCCACCACACGAGGCCGACGACCGCCCATGCGCGAACTGATCCTGCTCCGCCACGCCCACGCCGACCCCGCGCTTCCCGACCAGGCCGACATCGACCGGCCGCTGTCGGCGGAGGGTCTGGCAGAGGCGGAGTCGGCCGGCCGCTGGCTGCGCGACCGGCAATTGGTCCCCGACTGCGTGCTGTGCTCGCCGGCCCGGCGGACGCGTGAGACGCTCGAAGCGGTACTCGGCGTGATCGGTTACGTCGACCAGCGGCTGGAGCCGTCGATCTACGACGCCACGCCCGGCACGCTCGCCGCGCTGCTCGACGAACACCGCGAGACCGGTCGCCTGCTGCTGGTCGGCCACAACCCCGGGCTCGAGCGTCTGGTCGCCCTGTTGCACAGCGGACAGACCGGCGAGTACCGGGGCATGCCGCCCGGTGGCATCGCCGTGCTCTCGTTGCCAGACGCCGTCGCGGTGGAGCCTGCCGCGGCCACGCTGTCGGCGTTCTGGTGGCCGTAACCCCCACCGCAGCGTCCGCACCGCCCGTCGTATCCCCATGAGCCGCGCCGCCGTACCGATGCTGCGCACGCTGGTCCTGGCCGGCCTGTGCGCGTGGACCGTGCTGCCGCTGCGCGGCGTCGCGTCGGCCGGCGCTGACCAGGTGATCGGCCTCGATACCCGGCGCTCGGAGATCGGCTTCAACCTCAAGACGCGCTGGGGCCAGCAGCTCGAAGGACGATTCGACGACTGGCGCGGCGAGATCGCCGTGCTCGCCGACGGCCGTCACCAGGTGCATCTGGTGCTCGATGCAGGCAGCGTGGAAATCCTCGGCAGCCGCGCCTATACGCGCATCACCCGCGGACCCGGGGTGTTCGATGTCGAGCGCTTCCCGGAAGTGCGCTTCGTCTCCGATCCGTATCCTGCGACGCTCGCGCGCGAGGGCGGGCAGATGACCGGCCTGCTGAGCATCCGCGGCGTCCAGCATCGCGAGACCTTCCGCATCGACGCGGCGGCCTGCGCGCGCCCGGCGTTCGAATGCGAGGTCAACGGCGCGGGCGACGTGCGGCGCAGCCGCTACGCGATGGACCGGTGGGGTTATGCAATCGCCGACCAGGTCCGCTTCACGCTGCGGATCCGCGCACTGGAACCGCGGTGATGGCGGGCTGGTGGCGGCTCCTGCTGCTGGCCGCGGCGCTGTCGGGGACCGCGTGCACGACGCTCTCGCCCGCCAAGCGCGATGCGGCGGCGCACATCGCGGTGGAGGCCCGCTCGACCGAGATCGTGTGCGCGCGCGCCGATGCCTGCGCCACGCCGTCGCCGCTGCGCGAGCTGGGCACGCGGGCGCTCGCCCGCAGCACGCCCGCCGCGCCGCGCCATTACGCCGTGCTGCTCGAGTACGGCCAGGACGCGCTGCTCGCCCGTCTGGACCTGATCCGCGGCGCGCAGCGGACGATCGACGTGCAGACCTACATCTTTGACGAGGACGATGCCGGCCATCTGGTGCTCGAGGAACTGCTGGCGGCCGCGCGGCGCGGCGTGCAGGTGCGCCTGCTGGTGGACCAGTTGTCGGCCCTGCGCACGGTCGAGACGCTGTCGGCGCTGGCCGGCGCGCACACCAACTTCGAGATGCGCATCTACAACCCGGTGCTCGGCCGCGCCCGCATCAGCTATCCCCAGTACGCCCTCGCCGCCGCCTGCTGCTGGCGCCGGCTCAACCAGCGCATGCACAGCAAGGCGCTGCTGATCGATGGCGTGGTCGGGATCACCGGCGGACGCAACTACCAGGACGACTACTTCGACTGGAGCGAAACGTTCAATTTCCGCGACCGCGACGTGCTGATCGCCGGCCCCGTGGTCGAGGCCATGGAAGAGAACTTCGTCGCGTTCTGGCATGCGCCGCTCAGCACGCCCGTCGAGCAGCTCGGTGACGTGGGCCGACACCTGTTGCGCGACGGGGTGCCCGACGTCTCGTTCCAGGCCTACGAGCGGCCCGCGCGCGTGGCGGCGATGTCGGCCGATGCCGAGGACACCGCGCTGGTGCGCAGGCGCCTGGCCGATGCGGCGCTGGAAGTGGGTCCGATCGAGTTCATCGGCGATCTGCCCGCCAAGCACCGGCGCAACCGCGAGGCCGCCGAGGCCGCGATCGCCGCGACGCCGCGCCTGCGCGAGCTGATCGAATCGGCACAGGACGAGGTGCTGCTGCAGACCCCCTACCTGGTGTTGTCCAGGCCGGCCGAGCAGATGTTCGCCGACCTGCGCACCCGGCCCGATCCGCCGCAGGTGTCGGTGTCGACGAACAGCCTCGCCGCGACCGACTCGTTCATCACCTACGCGCTGTCCTACAAGTACAAGCGCCGGCACCTGCGCGACTTCGGGTTCCACATCTACGAGTACAAACCGTTTCCCGAGGACGCGCCGATCGACCTGGAGGTCACCGGGGCGGTCGGCATTTCCTGGAACGCGGACGGCAGCGTCAACCTCGACGCAAACGACACGCCGGGTTCGGCACGCACGCGCGAGGAGGCGATCGCCGCGCGGCCGGCCAACGCGAAGCCACTGACGCGCGAGTACTCGGCGCTGCGCTACGCCGGCATCGGCGTGAACCGGCGCGTGCCGCTGAACCGCACCGGCCTGCGCATGGGCCTGCACGCCAAGTCGCTCGTGGTCGACGAGCGCATCGGCGTGGTGGGCACGCACAACTTCGATCCGCGCGGCGACAACCTCAACACCGAAAGCGCGGTGGTCATCGACGATGCCCGTTTCGCGCAGCGACTGGCCGCGAGCATCCGCCGAGACATGTCGCCCGACAACGCCTGGACGATCGCGCGGCGCGATCCCGCCCCGGTGCTCTCGGGCCTCGATTACCAGATGGCCAAGGTGTCCGAACGCCTGCCGATCTTCGACCTGTGGCCGACGCGCTACGCCACCAGCTTCGAGTTCCGTCCAGGACCCGACTGCCCCGCGCCGCTACCGCCCGACGCGCCCGGTTTCCGCGCGTGCTACGTGCCGGTCGGCGATTTTCCGGAAGTGAGCATCGGCCTGCGCAGCCTCCTGACGCGGATCTTCACCGCCTTCGGCGCGGGCCTCGTCCCGATTCTCTGAGTTCGCGCGCCGCGCATTCCCCTTCCGCCGTCGACCCGGTGGGACTCGTGTGCGTGATCGAGCCGCGCCCGGCGGACTTGGATGAATTCCAGCTGAACAAAATTGCCGGGATTCCGGGATATGACTTCCGGCAGGTGGTGTTCTCGAACAGTGGTGTTGTAGTCTACCAACACACCGAATCACACACCTCTTGGAGACCCGCCATGCAGACCCAGACCCGCACCGCCCCGACCGTCCGCGCCTTCGGCACCGGCTACGGCCGCAGCAGCAGCTACGGCGCCCCGCGCAGCTACACCGCCACCACCGTTCCGGCCCGCTTTCGCGTCGCCTGATCCAGCCCCCAAGGAGAACGCCATGTCCCGCATGCACGCCATCGTCGAGGCCGCCGCCCGCCTCGCCCCGCCCGTCCTGGCCCGCCATGCCCGCGTTGCCGGTATCGGCTACGGCCGCAGCAGCGGCTACGGCACGCCGCGCAGCTACGCCGCCGCTTCGGTGCCCGCACGCTTCCGCGTCGCCTGATCCCCGCCCAGTCCTGGAGACCGCCATGTCCCGCATGCACGCCATCGTCCACGCCGCCGCCCACCTCGTGCCCACCACCACCACCGTCCGTCCCGCCCGCCAGGCCGGCACCGGCTACGGCACCAGCAGCAGTTACGGCGCCCCCCGCAGCTACGTCACCCAGACCGTTCCCGCACGCTTCCGCATCGCCTGATCGCGCCTCGATCACCGCCGGTCCCTGAAGCGTTCGCCCGATCCTCAGGAGTTCCGCCATGTTCCGCACCGACACAGTCCACTCCACCAGCCATCCGCAGCCGGTCCCGGCCTGCACCGTCCAGCCGACCCGCTTCCATGCGCAGGCCCGCGCCACGCGCAGCGCCTTCCGGCTCGAAACCCGCGACAGCGCGATGCCCGCGCGCTTCCTGGTCGCCTGATCCACGTCCGATCCGCCGGTCGAGTCCGGCATCCCGCGGCCGGCCCACGCGTCATTGCGACGCGCCATTCCGCCGGCCGCGCTGCGCACGGCGCCCCAAGGGCCTAAGCTGCCCGGCTTCCCCCCGGAGCCTCCAAGCGCATGTTCCGCAGCGACACCACCCTCGACCAGCTCAACGCGATGTCCGTCGATACCGCGATCGCCGCGCTCGGCATCGTCTTCACCGAGATCGGCCCCGATTTCCTGCGCGCGACGATGCCCGTCGACGGCCGCACCCATCAGCCCTTCGGCCTGCTGCACGGCGGCGCTTCGGTGTTGCTCGCCGAAACCCTCGGCAGCACTGCCGGCGGATTGTCGGCGCCGGACGGTTGCGGGGTCGTCGGCATCGAGATCAACGCCAATCACCTGCGCGGCGTGCGCAGCGGCCTGGTGACCGGCACCACGCGCCCGCTGCACGTCGGCCGCAGCACCCAGGTCTGGGAGATCCGCATCGAGGACGCGGCCGGCAAGCCGGTCTGCGTGTCCCGGTTGACGCTGGCCGTCGTGCCCCGGCCTTGAGCACGCACGCGCAGCGGCCCGGGCGATGTTTGGGTATCGTGCAGGGATGAATTCGCTCCCCCTTCGCGCCGTCGCCGGCGGCACGCCGGCGCGCTTGCTGCGCTATTGCGCGCGCGTGCCGCTCCTGCTCTGGCACGTGCTCGTGCACCTGCCGGTGCTGCTGTTCACGATGCTGCCGCCGATCGGCCGGCGACGGCTGCGCAGCGGCGAGCGGGTCGACCACCGGATGATCCGCTGGTGGCAGGGCGGGCTGATGCGCGTATTCGGGTACCGCATGCACCGGCGCGGCACCCCGCTGCCCGGCGCGGTGCTGCTGGTCGCCAACCACGTGAGCTGGATCGACATCGTCGCGCTGCACAGCCAGCGCATGGTCGGCTTCGTCGCCAAGCGCGAGATCGCCGGCTGGCCGGTCGTGGGCTGGCTGGCCGCGCGCGGCGAGACGATCTTCCACCAGCGCGGCAGCACCGAGTCGCTGGGCGGCGTGCTGGACGAAATGGTGGAACGCCTGCGCGACGGTCGACCGGTCGCGGTGTTCCCGGAAGGACGCACGCGCGGCGGCGACCGTGTCGGCCCGTTCCATGCGCGCATCTTCCAGGCCGCGGTCGATGCCGACGTGGCCGTGCAGCCGGTGGCCCTGCGCTACGGCCGGGACGGCGACGCGCAGACGGTGGTGGCCTTCCGCGAGCGCGAATCGTTCTTCGCCAACTTCCTGCGCCTGCTCGGCGAGCCCGGCGGAGAGGCCGAGGTGATGTTCCTCGAGCCGATCCGGGCCGGCGACACCGAAGGGCGGCGACGCATGGCGGGCCTGTCGCGCGACCGCATCGCCGCGGCGCTGGAGGCACGCGCGTGACGACCACGCATCCGTCGACGCCGACGGATGCGGCCGGTTCCGCCGTGGACGGCATGCGGGTGGGCGGCAGCGACTACGCGCCGCCCCGCTGGCTGCGCAGTCCGCATGTGCAGACCATCCTCGCCAGCAGCCCGTGGCGCCGCCGCCGCGGCGCGCGCGCACTGGCCGCCACCGGCGCGGTGACGACCGAGCATCTGGTCGACGGCGGCGACGGCGTCCGCCTGCACGGACTGCACAGCGCCGTGCCCGGCGTCGCCCCGCGCGGGCTGGCCCTGCTGCTGCACGGCTGGGAGGGCAGCACCGAATCGAGCTACATGCGCCAGACCGCCGCGCAGATGCTGCGCGCGGGCTACGAGGTGTTCCGGCTGAACTTCCGCGACCACGGGGGCAGCCATCACCTCAACGAGGCGATCTTCCACTCCAACCGCATCGACGAGGTCGTCCATGCGGCGTGCGACATCGCCGCGCGCTTCCCGGCACGTCCGATGGTCGCGGCGGGGTACTCGCTGGGCGGCAACTTCGTGTTGCGGCTGGCGCTGCGCGCGCCCGGGGTCGGCCTGCAGTTGGCCGGCGTGGCGGCGGTCTGTCCGGTGATCGACCCGTCGCGCACGATGCTGCACATGGAGCGCGGCCATCGCGTCTACCTGCGGCACTTCGAACGTACGTGGCGCGCCTCGCTGCGCCGCAAGCGCGATCTGTTCCCCGACCGGCACGTCTTCGACGACGCCACGTTGCAGCTGGGCATGCGCGAGCTGACCGACTGGCTGGTCCAGACCCACACCGACTTCGGCACGCTCGACAATTACTTCGACGGCTACTCGGTGGCCGGCGACCGCCTGTCGTCGTTGCAGGTACCGGCCGACATCCTGATGGCGGCCGACGATCCGGTGATCCCGCTCGATGCCTTCCATGCACTGGCGCTGCCGCCGACCGCGCGCGTGGAGATCAGCCGCTGGGGCGGACATTGCGGCTTCCTGCTCGACCGGCACCTCGACGGGTTCGCCGAGCGCTGGGTCACCGCGCGCCTCGACGCGCATGCCGCCGCGGCGCGGGCCGCGTCGGCGCAAACCCGGCTGGCCACCGCGGTGCACGCCGGCACCCACGCGCCCGCGCCCTGAGCGCGGCATCCGCGCAGCGCCGCCGGTGCGCAGTCCGCGCGTCCCGGATGCGCCGGGCGGCGCCGCTACAATGGCCGGCCCTGTCTTTGGTCGGCCACGCGCCGGGATGTCCAGCATGTCGCAACAGATCCTCGATGCCCTGCGCCGCGGCGCCAACGACGACGCCGTCCAGCTGGCGCGCGAGGCGCTGTCCGAGTCGCCCGGCGACGTGGCGACGCAACGCGCGGCCGCGCTGGCCCTGCGCGCGGGCGGCGACCGCGACGGCGCGCTGGCCGCGATCGATGCGGCCATCGCGCTCTCGCCCGACGACGCGGACCTGCACTTCCTGCGCGCCGGCATGCTGCTCGACACGCGTGACCTCGCCGCCGCCCAGGCCGCGCTGTCGCAGAGCACCGCGCTCGATCCCAACCAGTTCGGCGCCTACGTGATGCAGGCGCAACTGGCGATCGGCCGCAACGATCTCGACGAGGGCGAGCGGCTGGCCAGGCTCGCCGCGCGGGTCGCCGAGGACCATCCGTGGACCACGATGCTGCAGGGCTCGCTGGCCTCGCGCCGCGGTGACCACGACCGCGCACTGGCGCTGCTGTCGTCGGCCGCGCAACAGGCGCCCGACGATCTGCAGGTCCTCAACGCGCTGGCCTTCGCCTATCTCGCCAAGGGGCACCTGGCCTTTGCGGAGCAGTCGTTCCGGCGCGTGATCGAGCGCTCCGGCCACACGCCGCTGCGCGGCCTGCTGGCGCAGATCGTGCTGCAGCAGGGCCGCCCGGGCGAGGCGGCCGACGAGATCGCGGCCCTGCTCGCCGATCCCGCGCACGCCACGCCGGCGATGCAGGCGCTCGGCGGCGAGCTGGAGCTGCAGGCCGGGCGCCCCGAGCGCGCCAGGCCGCTGCTGGAGGCCGCCTTCGCCGCGCATCCCGATTCGCGCCGCGCGACCAACGGCCTGCTCCTGCTGTGGGAAGCGACCGGCAACACGGCCGACACGCAGGCCGCGCTCGACGCGGCCCTGGTCGCGCATCCCGCGCACGACCACCTGTGGCTGGCCCGGCTGGCGATGGAACCGTTCGGCGGTGACACCGCGCGCGGCCTGATCGAACGCTGGTGCGAGGCGCGGCCCGGCCACCTGCCGGCGTTGCAGGCGCGCCTGGCGCTCGAGGCGGGCACCGGCAATCTGGCCGCCGCCGAGGCGACGGCCCGCGCGATCACCGCCCTGCAGCCGGGCCACAGCGTCGCCAACGAGCTGCTGTTCAACCAGCTGCTCGCCCGCGATCCCGACGCGGCAATCGCCTTCGTGGAGGGCCTGGTGCCTGCCGCGAGCCCGCAGGCCCGCTTCATGCTGCAACGCTGGATCGGCATCGCCCAGGATGCGGCCGGCCGGCCCGCCGAAGCCGTGGCGACGTGGCTGGCGCTGAACATCGAAGGCACCGAAGCCGCCGGTGTGCCGCCGACACCGACCGACCCGCCCGCGCACTGGCCGCCAATGGCGGCGGTGGACGGCACGCCGCCGCCTGCGGTCTTCCTGTACGGCCCGCCAGGCGCCCAGGCCGACCGCCTGGCCGGCCCGCTGCAGCGTGCGCTGCCGGAGTTCCGCGGCGAGCGCTTCACCACCGCCGTGCAGGACGCCTTCCAGGACACGACCGTGCCGGCCCGGCTGGCCGCCGGCGAGTTCACCGCCGCGCAGGTCGTCGACAGCTGGCGCGCGCAACTGCCCGCGCGCGGCGCAGAGGGCCGCGCGATCGTCGACTGGCTGCCGTTCTGGGACAACGGCTGGCTGCTCGCATTGCGGCCGCAGCTGCCGCACGCACGCTTGCTGTTCGCGCTGCGCGACCCGCGCGACATGCTGCTCGAGTGGCTGGCCTACGGTGCGCCGCTGGCCATGCGGATCACCGATCTCGACACCACCGCCGCGTGGCTGGCCGCGCACCTGGCGCAGATCGCCGATCTGGTCGAACAGGACCTGTTCCCGCACACGGTCGTGCGCACCGACGCCCCGGCCGAGGATCCCGACCGCCTGGCCGCACGCTTCGCCGAGGCGCTGGGCGTGCCCGCGTTCCCCGCGCCGCCGCGCGAACTGATGGGCCCCGACCGCATTCCCGCCGGTCGCTGGATGGCCTACCGCGAGGTGCTCGCCGGTCCGTTCGCCGCACTGACGCCGGTCGCGCTGCGCCTGGGCTACCGTCAGGACTGATTCCTCCGGAGCAGACCCCATGCGCATCCACAGCGACAGTTTCGAACCCGGCAAGCCGATCCCCGCCACCTATGCGGCGGGCACGCCCGACGGCTTCGGCGGCAATCGCAATCCGCACCTGGCCTGGGACGACGTACCCGAGGGCACGCGGTCCTTCGCGCTGCTGTGCCTGGATCCCGACGCGCCGACCGACCCGTCGCTGGCCGGCAAGGCCGGCGTGGAGATCCCGGTCGAACACCCGCGCGGCACGTTCGTGCACTGGGCGGTCGTCGATCTGCCTGCAGGGGTGCGCAGCATCGCCGAGGGCAGCGCCAGCGACGGCGTGACCAAGGGCGGCAAGCGCCATCCGCCGGGGCCGTCCGGCGCCCGCCAGGGCCTCAACGACTACACCGGCTGGTTCGCCGGGGATGCCGAACTCGCCGGCGACTGGTTCGGCTACGACGGTCCGTATCCGCCGCCCAACGACCTGCGCACGCACCGGTATTTCTTCCGGCTGTTCGCGCTGGATGTCGACACGCTCGACGTCCCGGAACGCTTCACCGCCGGCGACGTGCTGGCCGCGATGCACGGTCACGTACTCGCCGAAGCGACGGTCTGGGGCACCTACGCCCTGCATCCGGACGCGGCCAGGGCCTGATCGGCGTGCATTGAAGCCGGGCCGCCGGCCTCGAACGCCGGCGGCCCAGCCCGGTCGCATCGCCCGCACGGCGTGCGCCCGCACCGTGGTCCTGCCGGCTCAGCGCGCGGCGGTCTCCGATTCGACGACCGTATCCAGCACCCAGGCCTGCGCCGGGGCGTCCGCGGCCGGTTCGGCCACCTGGTAGCGCTTCACGCGCACGACGTTGCGCACACCGTCCTCGTGGGTGAAGCCCTCGATGTCCTCGAACATCGGCGCCCACTCGGCGTCGCCCGCCGTGCGCACGCCCTCGTCGTCGTACTGGATCTCGCGCACCTGCAGGCACTGGTGCCCGGGCATCGACGGATGTGTGCACGCGACGCGCTCCGGGGCGATCTCCAGAAACACGGTTTCGCCGCGGCCGCCGTAGCGCGCGTCGGCCGTCTGGCGGCCCTCGAAACGCAGCACGTCGCCGTTGTCCAGCGTCAGCGTCAGTTGCGCCGGCTTGCCGTCGCGCAGGGCGATCCGATGGGTGCCGGGCAGGCGCTCACCGATCGCGCGCTCCCGTGCGCCCAGTGGACTGTCCGGGCAGGCCATCATCGTGGAAATCACCTGGTCGACCGTCATGCGGTCGTCGTCGAGCGCGGCGTTCGCGCCCATGCTGTTGCAGACATTGGACACGTGCAGGCCGCCGTCGGCGAAGTCCAGCTGCAGCGGCGGCTGCGCGCCGTCGAGCAGGGCGTCGATCCGCGCACCCGTCGACGTCGTCGCATCCGTCAGGTGCCAGTGATGGCGCTCGAGCGTGGCCGTGTGGTCGGCCGGTGCGGCATCGGGTATCGCCGCGGGCGCGGCCGCGGCCGCAGGCGCGGTGCCGGCGGGTGACGAGGCGGGTCCGCAGGCGGCGAGCACCAGCGGCAGCAGCAGGAACAGGGTGCGGCGCGTCATTGGCGTCTCCTCGTGGCGGTTCGGCCAGACAGCCTAGCGGCCCGGTCCCGAACACCGCGTCGTGGCGGCCGGAAGAAAAGTCGGCAGCCGATGTCGATTTCTGCCGCCGCCGCCCGTCGTCATGACAACACCGCCCTTCTGGCGGACGAGCGGAGACCCCGATGCGATTCGATCCCTACCTGTACTTCGACGGCGACTGCGCCGACGCGTTCCGCTTCTACGGCCGCCTGTTCGGCGCCGAGCCGGTGCTGATGCCCTACGGCGATGCCCCGCCGTGCCCCGAGCATCCGGTGGCCGCGCCGGAGCGGATCATGTACGCCTGCATCGCCGTCGACGACCAGATGCTGATGGCCTCCGACGTGCCGCCGGGGATACCCCTGCCCGATGCGCCGCATGCCTTCGTGAACCTGGGCGTCGACAGCGACGCGGATGCCGAGCGCCTGTTCGCCGCGCTGGCTGAAGGCGGACAGGTGCGCGCGCCGATGGAGGAGACCTTCTTCGCGCACCGCTTCGGCATGGTCGTCGACCGCTTCGGCACCGGCTGGATGGTGCTGCACGCGAAGACCGGTTGCTGATTCTCACCACATCCCGTTCCGTGCTCCAGGAGTCCGCCATGTATCGCCCGCAGATCTACGTCAATCTTCCCGTCGAGGACCTCAACCGCAGCGTGCGCTTCTTCACCGCGCTGGGCTTCGCATTCGACCCGCGATTCACCGACGACAACGCGACCGCCATGATCATCGGCGAAGACAGCTTCGTCATGCTGCTGGTCAAGCCGTTCTTCCAGGGCTTCACGAAGGCGCCGCTGCCGGCGCCGGGACACGTCGGCGCGATCATCGCGCTGTCGCAACCCGATCGCGCGTCGGTCGATGCGATCGTCGCCAGGGCACGTGCCGCCGGCGGCACGGTCAACGCCGAGCCGGTCGACCACGGCTTCATGTACCAGCACGGCTTCGCCGATCCCGACGGCCACCTGTGGGAAGCCGGCTTCATGGACATGGCCGCCTTCCCCTCGGAATGAGCGCGCGACCGTGCGTTCCGCAGTCAACCGTCGTCCGCGTCCGACGCGGCCCGCACCGCGCCGCGGCTTGCCCGCCGGCATGCGGAGTGCTGTCATCGCCGCCCATGGAGACGGCCGCCCTGCACCGCACGTTCGAGACGCTCTGCCGCGAGGAACTGCCGAAGATCATCGGCGGCCTGATGCGCGTGGTGCGCGATCTCGATCTCGCCGAGGAACTGGCCCAGGACGCGCTGGTGGCCGCGCTGGAACGCTGGCCGCAGGACGGGCTGCCCGACAATCCCGGTGCGTGGCTGATGACCGCCGCGCGTAACCGCGGCATCGACCGGCTGCGGCGCGGGCGCCTGCTCGACGCCAGGCGCGCCGAACTCGCGCGCGAGATCGAACAGGCGCAGCGCGAATCCGACGCCCGCGCGCAGGACGCGCTCGACGATGCGGTCGGCGACGACGTGCTGCGGCTGATGTTCGTCGCCTGCCATCCGGCGCTGACGGTCGAATCGCAGGTCGCGCTGACGCTGCGCATGGTCGGGGGACTGACCACCGACGAGATCGCACGTGCGTTTCTGGTGCCCGAGGCGACGATCGCGCAGCGCATCGTCCGCGCCAAGAAGGGCATCGCCAGGGCCGGCACCCCGTTCGAGGTGCCGCAGCGCGCGGATCTGCCGGCGCGCCTGGCGGCGGTGCTGCACGTGCTCTACCTCGTCTTCAACGAGGGCTTCGCCGCCAGCAGTGGCGAGGACTGGGCGCGCCCGGACCTGTGCGCGGAGGCGTTGCGGCTCGTGCGCGTGCTGGCCGGGCTGATGCCGCGCGAGGCCGAAGTGCATGCGCTCGAATCGCTGATGGCACTCCAGGCCTCGCGCCTGGACGCGCGCGTCGATGCCGACGGCCATCCGGTGCTGCTGCCCGACCAGGACCGCGCGCGCTGGCATCGCCCTCTGATCGACGCCGGCCTGGAAGCACTCGCACGTGCGCAGGGCGCGCGTGGCGCCACGCCGCCCGGCGCCTGCGAACTGCAGGCCGCGATCGCCGCCTGCCATGCACTCGCACCGACCGCCGACGCCACCGACTGGACGCGTATCGCCGCGCTCTACGGTCAGCTGCTGGCGCTGACGGGCTCGCCGGTGGTCGCGCTCAATCGCGCGGTTGCGATCGGCATGGCGGCAGGCCCGGCAGCCGCGTTGCCGCTGGTCGAAGCGCTTGGCAGCGAGGCCGCGCTGGCCGACTACCACCTGCTGCCCGGCGTGCGCGGCGACCTGCTGGCGAAACTCGGGCGCCATGCCGATGCGGCGGCGGCGTTCGACCAGGCGGCTTCGCTGGCCCGCAATCCGCGCGAGCGGAATTGGCTCGACGCACGCGCGGACGAATGCCGCGCGCAAGGCTGACGCCTTTCTCCTCCCCCGCGGTGCGGGGGAGGGCTCAGCACGAGATCAATCGCGCGCGAGCTGCGTCGAGCGGCGCGGCCACGCCGCAAGCAATGCCCACAACCCGCCGACACCGGCGACCCAGGTGGCGATGGGCAGGCCCACGATGCTCGGGCCGCCGGCGTCGAGCGCGTACAGCACGGCGGCCACGATCAGCAGCCCGACACCGAGGATCGCCGCGACCACGCGACGCTGCATGCCGTGCAGGGTCGCGTTCAATGCGGCGAGGTCGTCGGAGCGCATGCGCAGTTCGTGGCGGCCTTCGACCTGCTGCTTGAGCCAGCCGTGCAGCAGACGCGGCATGTCGGGCGCCTGGGTGATCAGTTCCGGCAGGCGGTCGCGGAACTCGCGGCCCAGGCGCTGCGGGCTGTAGCGCTCGACGAGGATGCGTTCGAGCACCGGGCGCGCGACCGCCCAGATGTCGAGCTTCGGGTCGAGCAGGCGACCGATGCCCTCGATGCTCAGCAGCGTCTTCTGCAGCAGGATCAGCTGCGGCTGCAGGGTCAGCTGGTAGCGCTGCGCGGTACGGAACAGCTTGCCGAGCACTTCGCCGAGCGAGATCTCCGACAGCGGCCGGGTGAAGTACGGTTCGCACACCGAACGCACCGCGGCTTCGAGTTCGTCGATGCGGATGTGGCCGGGCATCCAGCCGGCCTGGATGTGCAGCTCGGCGATGCGCCGGTAATCCTGGCGGAAGATCGCCATGAAGTTCTCGGCGAGGTAGTACTGATCCTCGCGCGAGAGCTGGCCCATGATCCCGAAATCCAGCGCGATGAAACGCGGGTTCGTCTTGCGGTCCGGGTCGACCCAGATGTTGCCGGCGTGCGCGTCGGCGTGGAAGAAGTTGTCGCGGAACACCTGCGTGTAGAACACGCGCACGCCCTTGGCCGCGAGCGCCTTGCGGTCGATGCCGGCCGCGTCGAGGGCCGCGATGTCGTCGCTGGGAATGCCGTGCACGCGCTCCAGGGTGAGCACGCGTTGCGTCGTGCGCTCCCAGACCGGCGCCGGCACGTAGAGATCCACCGAGCCGGTCCAGAAGCGCCGCAGCACCGATGCATTCGCGCCTTCGCGCTGCAGGTCGAGTTCGGCGGCCAGCGTGTTCTCGATCTCGGCCACGACTTCGCGCGGACGGATCTTGTCGGCATTGGGATGGGTGCGGTCGACCAGCGCGGCGAGGTTCTTCAGCAGCGCGACGTCGGCGGCGATCTGCTTCTCGATCGTCGGCCGCAGCACCTTGACCACGACCTCGCGCTGCGGGTTGCGGTCGTCGGCAGCCAGCGTCGCCGCGTGCACCTGCGCGATCGACGCCGATGCCAGCGGCACCGGGTCGAACTTCGCGAAGGCCTCGGCGATCGGCAGGCCCAGTTCGCGTTCGACGATGGACTGCGCGAGCGCGCCGTCGAAGGGCAGCACGCGGTCCTGCAACAGCGCGAGGTCGTCGACGATGTCCGGCGGCACGAGGTCGCGGCGGGTCGAGAGGATCTGCCCGAACTTGACGAAGATCGGTCCGAGCTCCTGCAGCGCCAGGCGCAGCCGTGCACCGCGCGACTGCGCGGCGATGTCGGCCGAAGCGCGGGGCACGAAAGGGCGCGCGAGCCTGAGCCAGCGCTCGGCCGGGGTGCCGTCGAGCAGATCGTCGAGGCGATAGCGCAACAGCACGCGGCCGATCCGCGAAGCCCGCATCACACCCTTCATGCGCCGTCGCCGCGCTGCAGACGCGCCACGCGCGCGGCGAGACGCTCGACGCCGTCGCGCAGGCCGTCGACGTCGTCGTGGAACGCGTCGAGCTCTTCGCGCCCGACCACATCGCGCGATTCCTCGGTCACGTACTCGACCGCGCTCTGGGTCAGCGTCCGCCCCAGATCCTGCGCCTGGCGCAGCGCGGCGGCGAAGGCATTGGCCACCTGCACGCCGATCACCTCGCCGAACACCGACACGAACGGCTGCTGCCAGTCGGGGTCGAAACCGCTGGCGAGCTTCTGCAGCCGGCGCGCGAGTTCCGCATCGCCCGACACCCGGACCTTGCCGATCGGCGGCGCATCGTCGCGCCGCAGGAACGGCAGTTGCGCGATCACACCCGCGAGCGTCGTGCGAACCGCGAGATCCGGTTCGGCGCCCTCGTCGACCGGTCCCACGCGCAGGCGCTCACC
>Ga0207791_1000192_pt1 | contig 16703 bp, 16 predicted proteins | sample HigsolmetaGSP16D_FD_184844 | JGI IMG/M metagenome (GOLD analysis project Ga0207791, IMG submission 184844) | High solid enriched microbial communities from the Joint BioEnergy Institute, USA - SP1-6-D (SPAdes) | ecosystem: Engineered > Bioreactor > SSF (Solid state fermentation) > Aerobic >...
TGTGGAACTTGTTCACCGACGCACCGGCCTTGGCGTTGGCGCCGCCGCCAGCATTGCTGCCGCCGCCGTACCAACTGAACAACGATTGCACTGCACGCAGCGCGGCTTCCTGCGCCAGCATCCGCGCCACGCCGCTGACGAAGCTCTTCACCATGTCGCTGAAGGCGGCCTTGAAGTACTTCGCACCGGTGGCAAGGTCGCCCAGGAAATCCCCGAAGGCACCGGCTGCGGTGTCCTCGATCTTCTGCGCCCACACGTTCTGCGACTGCACGACCTGGGCGATCTGGCCATCCAGTTCGCGCAGGCCTTCCAGCGCCGCCAGCTGTTCCGGCGAGCCTTTCGCGTACCCCACCATGGACTCCAGAGACGCCAGGCGGAGCTGGCGCATCTGCTCCAGCGCCCTGGCCCGCGCCTCGGCAATCTGCCGCTCGCCTTCGCCATAGCCCATCATGCCGGCGCCGACCTGCGCGCCGATGCTACTTTCGGTGGACTGCAGGGTGGACGTGATGCGCTCCAATGCTGCACGCAGCTCATCGCCCTTCGCCTTGGCCACCAAGCGGTCGATCAGGCTGGTGACCATCGCCTGGCCGGTGGCATCGCCCTCGGCGCGCAGCCGCTCGAACAGCGCTCTGTACTGCGTTTCCAGCTGGGCGCGCTGGCTGGCACCCGTGTTGCCATCCATCTCCTGCAGCCGGGCCCGCACCTGGTCCAGCTGAGCGGCCAAGGCCTTTTCCGCCTTGCCCTGCTCGGTGGCCGCAGCAGCCCCCAGCTCGGCACGGTCGCGCTGCAGCTTGACGATCTGCTCTTCCAGCCGCCGCCGGCCTTCGGCTTCTTTGGTACCGGCCAGCTCGGCACGCGCCTGATCCAGCTGCAGGTCGATGGCCTTCTGCTGCAGCGCGGTGCGCTTGCCGAAGTAGGATTCAATCGAAATCGCATTGTCGGCATAGAGCCCGTCCAGCTCGGCCAAGGCCCGGCGGGCGGTATCCAGCAGCAGTTCGTTGGAGCGTGCCAGGGCCTTTGACGCACCGCTGACTGCTTCAACAACCGCATCTGCCTGTGCCGTCACCGCTTCCCCAGCGATCTGCCCTGACAGCGCCTCAATCTGCTTGCTCCAGGCTTCCAGCTGCTCCCGCGCCTGATCGGCCTCGGCCTGCGCCCGGCGATACCCATTGGCTGCCGCCAGCCCAGCGGCATCGCCGCGATCACCACCGCGTGCGTAGGGAGACATAGTGCTCTGCAGTCGCGCCATCCGCTCGGCCACGATGGCCTGCGCCGCACGCAACGTGTCCTGCGCCTGCACGCGCTTCGCCCGCGCCTCCGCAAGGGCTTCGGCCTTGCTGACCCTTGCTCGTTCGGAGTTCAAACGCAGCGCCTCAGCGTGCGCCTCGGCAGCCTCCCGCGCCTGATTCGTCCTTTGGTACAGGTAGTACAGCGCCGTACTCAGCGCGGTAATGCCCAGCGTAATCGGGCCACCCATGGTGGCCAGCGCGGCCCGCAATCCGCCTGCAGCTGCGGTTGAGGCAAACAGCCCGGCGCGCAGACTGACCAGCCAACCGATCAGCGCCTGCACCCCCGTGATGGCCATGGGCACGGCCCGCGCAGCCAGGTGGATACCGATGGCCACCACCAGCAGATCGATGTTGCGCACCACCGCAACAGTCACATCGACCAAACCGCGCATCACCTTTGCACCGTCCTGCGCGATGAACTGTGCGAAGGCACCTACCAGCTCGACCACCGAGTTAGCCAGCTCCGCGAAAGCCTGCTTGACCTCCGGCCCGCCCAAGGTACGGGCCAAGGCATTGAGGCCTGCAGTAGCACCGGCCAAACCGCCACCACCTGAACCGTCCATCAGATCGCGCAGTGAGTTACCCACTGCGGTCAGGGCACCACCAAAGGTGTTGCGTGCGGCGGCGGCAGCGCCGTCGTAGCTTTCGGCCATCGCCTCAAGCACGATAGCTTGGGCTTCGCCGATGCGGCCGCTGGCCTCAAGCACCTTCATCTGTTCGCGCTGCTGATCGGTGAATTTGAAGCCCTGCTTCGTGAGCGCGGTAACGCCCTGCGAAGGCTTGTCCAGCGCCTTACCGACCGTCTCAGCAGCCTGTTCCACGCTCTCACCGAGACGCGCCGACTGATCGATGGCCATCTGCAGTGCGGCTGGGAACTGCTTGCCAACAATGCCGGTATACGAAAGCAGGCGGGTCTGCGCACGGACGATGTCGCCCGCCGATAGGGTCGTGGCGTCCTTCATGGATTCCGCCATGTCCAGCAGCTGCTGCTGGCTGAAGCCAGCCTGCTGGCCCGTGGACTTGAGCACCGCCTGCAGCTGGGCCAGCTCATCGCCGGCTTCACGCGTTTCCCGGATGATGGCGCTGAACACACTGCCCACGGTGACGCCAGCAAACAAGCCGCCCACCAAGTTGCGCAGGTTGGTGAAGCCTTCGGTGACGCCACTCAGGTCGATGGCCTTGGAAGCCTCGGCGCGGAACTTCGACACCTCCTGCCGAACCAGCGCCAAGCCCTGCTTGATGTCGTTGATGTCCGCCGAAATACGAACGCGCAGATTGGGGTCGTTGCCTGCCATGTCAGCCCGCCAGTGCCCTCAGGTAGTCTTTGAAACCAGGTTCGTCGTACTGCGCAGCGCGCAGGTTCATCAGTTCATCGGCGAGACGCCGGCGCCTGGCGCGCTCGGCCGCTTCGGTGAAAGCCGCAACCTGGGCGAGCGTGTAACGCCGGATCTCGCCAAAGCTGTGACCGTGCTCGATCAGGAGCTGGACGGCGTCCGCCCAGCCCCACTCACCCTGCCGCGAAGGCCGGCCAGGAGCGGAGCGATCTGCCGAATAAAAAAATCGCGGTTGACCTCGACCACTTTCAGCGCAAGAGCAATGAAGTCAGCGAGGTCCGCACCTTCGATGCGCTCGCGGTCCTGTCCCGAGCACAGTGCAGCGGCCTCAAACAGCGCAGGCGCGTGATCAACCACCAGTTCCATCACCAGATCCGGCGTGACCTCGATGCCGGCCATATCGGCAGCGTCAATGTTCAAGCCCTTCAGGACCGGCCGGAGAAGACGCACCAGCTCCGGGATGCGTCCCACTGGCAGCGGGGTGATGGACAGCGCCTCGCCGCGGAACTGCAACGCGGTGCTGGCCGGAGCCAGCACCTCCAGCGCATCGGCATTCGCCACGGTCACGCCACAACCTCCTGCTCAACCGTGAAGTACCGCGACAGGCCCGCCGCCTTGCTGCTGTCGGCCATCAGCGCGCCGGTGACCTCGCCAGCGCCGTACTCATCGCCGATCAGGCCCATCTGGGCGAGCACACCGCCGCTGAGCTTGTGGGCGTGTACCCGCACCGGCTTGCCGCTCTGCGCTTCGTTCAGGCCGAGGAACAGCGCTTCATACTGCTTGGCCGGATTGACCAGCGCCTGCACGACAGCCACCTTCGGGTGCGAGTAGCTGACCAAGATGTTGGCCGCGCCTGCCGCCGGGACCGGAATGCCGCTGGTAGCGGGAATGAACAGTGCTCCGTTGCGCAGCTCGTAGTCCTTGCCCAGTTCATAGGCTGCCCCACCGCCAGTAGCTTCCACCGACGCAATCTCGGTGGCGATCCGCGCCAGCGGCGTGAGACCGCCCGGATAGGCAACCACCGATTCATCGACCACGTCGCCGGCCTCGATGATGGCAGACGAGCCCCGCAGCGCGATGGCGAAGTTTTCCGGAGCAAAGTCGTGGAAGGTGTACGCCACTTCGACACCGGTAAGCCGGTCCACGCGATTGCGTTCGCCGCCGCCCGGCTGCGTGCTGTCAGCCAGCGTCAGCGTATTGGTTTGCGGGCTGAAGGTCAGTGCCGAGACGTTGCCCACCGACACGAACGGAGCAGCGGCCCCGATCTCGCGCAGATGCAGTTCGCCGCTGCCCAGATAGCTGTGGTCTTTCATGGTGTGTTTCTCCTGGTAATGCCGCTGGGCGGCGTCAACGAATCGGGATGTTGGTGGTGTATGTCAGGTGGGCGCCGATCCAGTCCGCACCCGCAGGCGCCCGCAACGGTTCCATGATCATGAACACCGGCGCGCTGTAGCCCTTGGGCCACGTGGCTGCGCGGCCGGTCAGAACGTCTTCAATGTCATCCAGCACGTCGTCCAGCCGGCTCTCCGCTTCGGCGTAGGCTTTGCGCTTGACGATCAGCGCCACCGTGGTCAGCCGGTGGGTGCGGACCACAGCGGCTTCGCTGGGCCGCTCCTGCTTCTGGATGAACACCGTCAGGCCGTCGTCCACCTGATCCGGGTCCAACTGCCCAGGCTCCAAGGTGACCTCCGCGCCCATGTCGGTGCGGTAACCCGCTGCCTGGCTGATCATCCGCAGGTTGGCTTGGAAGGCCTGCAGCAGCAGGCGGCGCGGACTCGCGGTGCGATCAGGCACGGGTCACCGCACAGCGGATCATCGACCCGTCGTCATTGAGCAGATCGGTCAGGCGATAGCGGTCGCCGTCCACTTCCACGAAGCCGCCCTTCACTGGCACCACCTGGGCGCGCCGGAAGCGCACAGTGATGCTGTCGGTAGCCACGGCCATCGGATCGTCGCCCCACGACTGAACGCCGCGGTCCACCATCACGTCACACGGAATGCCCGCATCCGCCTGGGCAGACGGCGCCCAGTAGAGCGCGCTGTCCGCCATGCCAGCCGTCTTGAAGGCGCCCATGACCGTCGCGTCGAAATCGGCAAGAAACGCTTTCTGGCTCATCCGCGCCCCCGGAACTTGGACGTCTGGATAGCCTTGGCCAGCTCGCGATTGAAGTGGAACGGCATCAGCTTGTCCCACGCACGCTGCGCGAGACCGAAGATGTTGTAACGCGGCTTGTACGAAGCGCGGCGGGTGAAGATGAAGATGCTGCGCACCGCCGAGCCGAAAGCAGTGGTGATGCGTTCGTAGATGCCCGGACGCAGCTTGCCGCGTGCAGCCTGCAGAGCGAAGTACTCTCCACCTCGTCGGCGCTTGCCGCGGCGGCGTGCCGCGCTGATCTCGGTCTGGTTCTGGTACTTGTCCTGCCGCGCCCCCATCTGGGAGAGGATCTGGCTGATCTGCCGCGGCCGCACGTTGCCGTGCGCGTCAAGGTCAGCGCCATCACCCGCCACGGCAAACATGCCCGCCGGCATCGCACCCTTCTGCTGCAGCAGAACCTCAAAGCCCTTCTTGCGGCGGGAACCACCCTCAACCTGGGGCAACAGATACTTCGCAGGTGGCGTACCCTTGTAGGCTTCGTCTCGCAGGTATACCTCCGCGAAGTGCCGGCTCTTGGTGGCCTTGCGATACTGCGCCGCCTTTTGGGTCAAGGCGCTGGGCCGGTCGAAAACACGGCTGGACGTGCGCTGCCATTGCTGCCGGATCTCGAAGGCGGTGGCATTACACGCCTGCATGATGGCGAAGGGCAGATTCTTGCGCTCCAGCTGGTCGAACTGGCGCCCCAACATGTTGTCCGCATCGACTGCAATCTTGATGTCGCTCACTTTTCACCCCCACCGCTGCACAGCAGTGCGAATGCCTGCAGGCCTCTCACCTGGGCGTCGCACTGGTCGGCGGCGCCAATAGCTCGGCCCGCACTTTCGAACCGGCCTGCGGCGCCACCATCAGGCTGGCTGGCGGCTGCGGCGGCTGAGGACAACTCGGCGGTGGCGGCAGCCGCTTCCCAGCGGGCGTGCAGGCGGACAGTGCCAGCGCGCAGGTCAGCAACAACACGATCAGATACGGCTTGCGCATCGGCTTTCTCCTTTTCGTAGCGGGCGGCCAGGTCATTGGCCGCCCGTGTGTTCGCGCGCTCCTGCGCCAAGGTGCTGTCGCGATCTGCGACAGCAGCCAGCGCCGCATTGCGGTCCGCGATAGCGGTTTCGGCAGCACCACGTGCATCGTTGAGCGAGCCGCGCTGCCACAGGGCCAGCAGCACCAATGCGAGGATGACGATGGCAAGGGCGCGGATCATCCGACCACCGCCGGTTCTCCCGGAGGAATCACGGCGCCCAGCTGGCGCAGAGTGGATTCCAGCAGCAGCACCCGTTGGCGCAGCGCACTGGATTCCTCCTGCGCACGCAGGCGCATATCCATCTCGCGCTGAATGCGCTCGTCCTGCGCGATCACGCGCAGCTCCAGGCTCGCAACCCGCTCGGTCAGGCCGGTGATGAGATTGACATTGGCGCCCGCCTCGGCGCGATCCTTGCGCCACGTCAGAATTGCCGACCAGGTTTCGCGCAGCACCCACAGTGCGACGACGCTTCCTGCCGCCCACCACGGCCCCTGCGCGGTGATTTCGTCGCCGACCATCAGCGCAACGCCTCAGCAACACCGGCGGCGATCACATCCTTGGACCAGAACAGGCCGCCGTTCTCATGCTTGGCGATGGCCGTGGCCATGCGCTCCAATGCGGTGGCGTTGCTCAGGCGCACCACCTCGGTCGGGCCAACGCCCACCGCCTTGGCCACCTCGGCCACATAGGCGCCCGTGTCGTTTTCCACCGGCGGCGCCCAGCGCCCGATCATGGCCTTGACCGTCATCAAACCGTGCTTGTTCTGGTAGGTCAGCAGCGTTTTCGCTAGCGCCCGGAAGCCGGCCTGCGGGCTGAGGAACACACAGAAGCGCTTCTCCCGAGCCAACGCCGCCGGCGAACGGTCCTCGCCCTGCCACACGGTGGACGTGCGATCAATGTTGCCTGGATTGTTGTTGCGCACGCCGCGCGGAAGGTTGCTGGTGTTCACTGTTGCCCCCTGACTTCATTGAAGGGCGACGCCCGTGATGGGCGCCGCCTGCGCGGTGATGGCTTACGCCTTGGTCGAATTGCCCGGCGTGAGCCGGACCTCCGCCGTCGCCTGGCCAGCCACACCGGCTGCCCATGCGAAGGCCGCGCCGGTGACATCACCTTCCGCTGCCGCCGCCGCGCTGCCGTCGAAGGCAGCAGCCGACGCGTCCCACACCAGCTTTTCGCCCTGCTCGAAAGCGGCATCGGGCAACTTCGGCAGGGTGAAGACCCCACTCAGTGCCACGCTGCCGGCGGCGGCAACGGGAATGTTGACCAGGGCGACACCGAGCTGGTGGCCAATAACCACCACCTGCCCGGAGACCACCGCCTGTGCGGTGTCGTTGGTCCAAGGGATCACGTCCCCATCGGATACGAAGTTCTTTGCCATGTCGTTGTGCTCCAGGTAAGGATCAGCCGCAGCGCTGCGCGCCGCGGTAGTCGAGGGCGGCAATGCCGAAGTCGAGGCGGGCCTTCCAGCGCACGCCATCCACGCTGAAGCCCTCTTCGTAGTCGAGGAACGGCTCGGTCACGCCATCAAGGAACGCAACTTCGATCACCGGGCAGTCGCCGGGATCGGCGAACAGGTACCACTTGTCATCCTTGATCCGCGCGGTATCCACGATGTCGCGGAACAGGCCCTGCACGGCGTTGGGACGCTGCAGCTTGCCGGCCGTGTCCGGGTCGTACTCGGCCTTGTTGGTCACGCGCGCCGCGCTGCCAAACTTGGTCGGGCCGAGCCAGATGGACGGGGTCAGGTCCAGGACATCGTTGCCACCGACATCCTTCTGCTTAGCGAGCTGCACACGCATCGCATCCACCGATTCGACGCCCGGCAGCGCAGCCGCCAGGATGTTGCCGTGGTCAGCGTGGAAGAGCTCCTTGCCCGAATCCAGCTTCGGGTTGCTGGCCAGGAACGCGTATGCATCCGCCTCGATGGTGCGCTTGGCCGCACGACCGAAAGCAGTGGCCAGGCCGATGAAGGCACCGAGGTCATCGTTGATAATGGCCTGACGGGTCAGGTTGATGATGTTGCCCTTGGTGCCGGCAGTGACAGTCGCCTTCTCACCGTCCGGGATGGTCTTGTTCTTGAACTCGCCGGCCTCGGTCAGCTTGTCCAGGTTGCCGAGACTGCCAACGCGGTAACGCGAGTGCTGGCGGAAATCGCTGACCGTACCGGTAGCGCACCAGCGCGACCACGTGTCCGGCGCCACGGCATAGGCGGATTGCAGGGCCTTGTGCATGGTCGCTTCCAGCAGGATCGGGAAGTCGCTACCGGTCTGGGTGAAGGCGCGTCCCACCAGTTCCAGCTTGGCCATGCCATCGGTGCGGATACCGCAGCTCTCCAGACTGCGTCGGGCGAGATCCATCAGGGTCAGGCCACGCACCGGATTGTCACCGGACAGGGTGAAGATGCGCTTGGTGGCTGGGTCGATGACCTGGGCGCGGGACAGCAACGCATCCGTGACCGCAGCACGTTGCAGATCACGCTCATCCTCGGTGACGGAGATGCGGTTGATGTTGCCTCCGGCAGCCGCATCCGAACGGACAAGGCTGTCCAGGATCAGGCCGCGAACATGATCAACGCTGTGGCCAGCGCGGATCCATCCAGCGGCGTGCTCGCTCTGGCCGTGACGCTGCGCCAGCTCAACGATGTCGGCGGCACGGGTATCGGCCTGCGGTGCAGAGCCGGTATCGGGGGTGGGAGCCGGCGGAGCGACCTGGGTGGGATCCTGCTGCACCGCCGGATCGGCGGCACGGGCGGTGGGCTGGGGCATTTCATTCTCCTGCGACGATGCGCTACGGGTGAACACGCAGGGGAATCCCTGCGCGGGTTGATTGCTGCGGGTGGTGGCGCCCTGATCGGCCGGCACGGTGACAAAGCTGATTTCGTTCGGGGTCCATTCGACGGCGCGGTAGACCGGCAGGTCGCCCGGATTGACCGCCCGCTCGATCTCATAGCGCTGGACGCTGTAGCCGACGGAGATGTTGCGGATGATGCCGGCCTTGATATCGGCCACAACGCCCGCCAGCTCTTCACGCTCGGAGAGGCGGATCAGGGCATGCCCCTGACCATCCATCAGCCAGGCGCGCTCAACCACGCCCATCTGGGATCCGATGCCCCAGGTCATGTGACTGTCCAGCACCGGCGCCGTGCCGGACACCAGCCGCGACATGTTCACAGCGGATTCGTCAACGACCAGTTCTTCCCAGTAGGCCGTATCGTTCCACCAGTCGTAGCGGCGAACGCGTGCGCCCTCGGTCCACACCAGTTCGATGGTGCGGCTTTCGTCGTTGAAGCTGGTCGGCAGCAAGCGCGCTTCGCGCAGCTGCGGCGGCATCAGCCGAGTGCCTTCCAGTGGAGTTGACTGGGTTGCCTGAGGCATGACTATTCCTCGTTGGTTGTCGGGGCCGGGTCCGGCATGGACCGGGCGGCGCTGGATTGCAGGAAGCTCATGAGGCGAAGCGCGCCTGTCTGCTCCATGCGGACGTAGTCCTTGCCCATCTCGGTAAAGACAGCCTCCGGGTCATAACCACGGCGGCGCAGTGATTCGCTGGGCGACAGCAGACCGGCGCCCATGCCGGCGATCTCAGAATCGATGTCCTGCTTGGGATTGACGTAATCCCAGCGCGGCGTGCTCCAGTCGGCGGTGCTCCCGACCCGCGCAATCTCGCCGCCGAGCACAGCGGCTTCATCGAACCACCGCCAGATCGGCTTGCACATCTGCGGCACCAGCACGAGCCACTGCAGCTGCTCCGTATCGCGGCGGAACTCCATCTGCCGAATACGGGCGCTCGAGAAGTTGACCTCGCGCATATCGCCCGTTGCTGATTCGTAGGGGACGCCGATCCCGGCCGTGATGATGTGCGCGTTGTACTTGCAGTACTCGACGTAGCCACCAGCCGGCTTGGGCTCGATGGTCTGGAATCCAGTAGCATCGGAAATGCGGGTAACGCCACCGCTGGGCAGCGGGCCCAGGTCAGTCATCGACTCGCGGTCACCGCTGAGTTGTGACGGGCCATCGTCATCGGGGTTGGACATTGCATCCGGGTCCCCACTGACGATGACGCCCAGCCGGGCCTCCAGGTTCTTACGGGCCAGTTCGGCGTCCTCATACAACATCAGGTCGCGGACCCGCGCAATGACGGGGGCAAAGCGCGTGATGCCACGCCCCTGACCGGGACGCACGGGGCTGAACAGATGGATGATGTCCGCGGCGGCGACCGGCGCGCTGGTAAGACGGACCGAACCACGCACGGCCTCGCCCGGATGCGCACCGAACAGCCAGTAGTTCCGGATCCGGCCCAGCACGTCGTACTCGATACCGTTGATGATCTGGCCGCCACCACGGATCGAACCGTTCTTGTTGCCGTCCAGCCAGTCGATCTCCAGGACCTGCAGCTGCAGCGGAACAGGCAGTCCGTCCCCCATACGGCGAGTACGGCGACGGATCAACACTTCGCCATCCTGTTCCATGGCACGGTAGGCAGTAGCCATCAGCCCGTAGATATCAGACTTGCCGTCGGCATCGGCCACGTCACCCCAGCGCAGCCAAAGCTTGTCCAGCCGGGCTGCATCGGGACCTTCGGCCTTCGGGGTAATACCAGTACCAATGGTCGCGCTTACCAGGACCTGCAGGGCTCGCGCGCAGTACGGGACGTTCTGAACCAGTGAACGCGCGCGGTTGCGCAGCTCGCGCGCATCGGCCATGTGATCGGTGTTGGCGCTGGCGCCGGCACGGCGGACCCGCCAGCCGTCGGTGCGCGATGCGCCTTCATAAGCGCGAGCCGCCTCCAACATGACGCGGGCACGGTGCCGGTTCAATGCAGCCTTTGGCGCCACCGTTGCGATAGCCCGCTCGAGCAAAGACAACCCCACGTCAGAAGCCCCTCAACGTGGTGAAGCGGTAACGGCGCGTGGCCGGCTTCCGCCCCGGCACGGACGCCGCGATATCGGCCTCCATGCGGCCTAGCGCAGTCAGCATTGCATCGACCGACTGATAGGTGATCTGGCGATCACCGTGGCGCACGGAAAGCTGACCACTCGCGATGGCAGCCTTCAGACGCTTCACATCGTCTTGGGTCCAGCTCATCGTTGCGGCATCCAGAAGTCCATGGATGCCAGTTTCCGGACCAAGTGCGGGTGAGTCTCGGGGAACTCACCCGCACCCCTCACCCGTTGGCCGACGGCTCGTCCAGCAATCGATACAGTGTTCGGCGGTCGATGCGGAAGCGCTTGCACAGCGACCGCACAGACTCCTGGCGCTCCAAACCTTTCCTGATCTCGGCAACCGGGTATGCACTGCTTTGCAGACTCGCGGGAATGTACAGATCCTGCGCTGGATACTCTTCAACGAGATAGGCCACGACCGCCTCAACCACGTGCCGGATATCGTCGCTGTCGCAACGAAGCCGTAGCGCGGCGCCGATGGCCAGCTCATCGGTAAGCTCGCTGATACGCACCCGGTTGCGGATTGTGTTCCGACTCACCATTGCCTCCGGAATTGCTGAGCATTCGCCGGACGCGCCTTCTTCACCGGGATCGGTGTTTCACGGGAATCCGACTCGGCATCTGTAGGTGCGACCACTGCCACGGTTTCGCGTGAAACGTCGCCGGCGGCCACGACGCTGGACAGCAAGCGCTGCTCGACCACGTCCCAATCTGCCCGAGTGAACCGATTCAACCGCACTTCCGCATGGTGAGCGGCCGCATAGGCATAGACCCATGTATCAAGAGGTTCATTGCGGGTCACCTTCTTTTCGAAGCGATTCTTGACCGGGTTGTAGACCTCAGAAACCAACCCTGGAAAGAATTCATCCGGCAGCTGATCGCTGAAATGGACCAGCCGGATCGCCACATCACGTTCCGCGTCAGCCGACAGACGGCTATACAGGTAGTGCTTTGCGTTCACAGTCCCAACGTGATGGATAGTGATGCCGCGCTTATCGGTCTTGCCCTTCCAGGTCACATCGGCCAGCTTGCCTTTGGACAGGACCGGTGCGTTGTTTGGCTTTGCACCGAAGATGCACATCGGGCGAGTAACGCGACGCTGGCGCACGTAGTTCTTCACCGCTTCCGTGCGGTGACCACCAGCATCGATGGCCACTGCCGAACAACGCAGTAGCGCACCGTCCACGCGTTCGATGGAGCGATTCAGCAGGTCAGTGAGCGCAACCCACACGTCTTCTTCTGCCGGGTCTCCAGGCAGTTCCACGTAATCCAGCGTCCAGGCTGTCATGCCACGCCCCCACCCCACGAAGTGCACCGCCAGTCGGTTGTCCTGCGTATCAACGCCTACCGTCAGCGCAAGAACGCCCAGTGGTGCAACGCGCAGCGTGTAGGCTTCGGCACGGTCCTTGATGACGTTGTGCTTGACCGCCCGCATCTTCGGGTCTTCCCACGTTTCCGCGAGCCGGTCGTTGACGAAGGTCTTCAGCGCAGCCGGATCATCCTGGGCATCCAACCATTCCTTCACCAGGTCCAACCAACGCGGCCCAAGGCCGAACTGGTAGTACAGGCAGTTGATGGTGTAGCCACGCACGGGCGAATCCGGATTGGCCGGCACCCAGCGCCCGTTACTGATCATCTCGGTCTTGAAGTGCTCTTCGATAGCCACGCCGCACTCGCAGCAGGCGTACCACGCGTGGCTCTTGTCGGGCGACCACACCAAGCCACTCCACTGCAACGCCTGATAGTGGCCACAATGCGGGCAAGGCACGTGGAACCGACGCTGGTCGCTCTTCTCATACATCTTGGCAATTCGGCTCAAGCCTGCGATGCCAGGCGTACTGATGTACTGCCGCTTGTAGGTGGTAGGGAATGACGAAGTGCGACCATCGAGCATCTTCACCGGGTCATCGCCGGTGGAGAGCTGCTGCGGCGCCTCATCGATCTCATCGACGGTCAGGTACTTCACGGTGGACGACTTCAGGCGCTGCGGGCTGCCCATGTGCTCCACGAAGAGCTGGCCACCGGCGAAATCCTTGAACGTTCGCTGGTTGGCACTGTCCCGGCTGGCGGTGCTGGTGAGCGCCCGCTTCACCGCGCTGCACACCTCGATCATCGGATTGAGCTTCTGCGCGATCCACTTGCCCATCGACACTTCGCCGGGCAGCGCATACATCATCGGGGCCGGCGCATAGTCGATCCAATAGGCCATGGCGTTGGTCGCCAGCTGACTCTTGCCGAACTGGATCGGGAACATGCACACCTGGTCGTGGACGGGGCTGCGTGCGGACATGTTGTCCATCGGCTCTCGCAGCGGCGGATTGCGATCCGTGACCCAGCGCCCCGGTTTGCTGCCGCTCTTGCTCGACAAACGCATGTTGTCGTCGCACCACTGCGACACGCTCATCGGCCGCCGCGGCTGCAGCGAGCGCGAAAGCACTGAGGAAAGCGCAGCGACTGCCGCCATCACAGTGCGCCCTCGGCAGCCTTGGCCGCCAGCGTGCGAAATCCTTGGCTCAGCTCTTCCAGTGCATGGCTGACCTCATCCCACACCAACCGCCGGCACTCAGCCTCATCAAGGGTCGCGGCCAACTGTGGCGCCAGCGTATCGGCCAGCCGCTCCATGGCGCCCCGGAAGGTGGTGGCATGCTCGGCCAGGAACGCCTCCACATCGGCGCGCGGCAGCAGCATGCCCAGTTCCTTCTGCAGCGCGATGTGCGCCATATGCGCATCCGTCTCAGCCTTGTCGGCCAGTGCCTTGGCCCGGCGCGCAGAATCCGCGGTTGCTGGCCGACCGGAGCGTGTAGCCGGCGTGGCGTCATCGTCCTCCAGATCCTCATCGCCATCTTCCTCTGGCTCCGCGGTGACGAAGGCCGCGCCCGATTCCCCGCCCCCTACCATAGCGCCACCACGTGCCTCGGCATGCCGTTCAGCGACACCGGCGTAGGCCGGATCACCCGTCTGAGCATAGAGCGCCAGGGATGCGGCCTTGAGGAAGCCCTTGCCGCCTTCACCCACCACCAGGCGCCCCTTCTTCCTGAGTTCAACAACATAGGAGGGCTTGCACCCGATCAGAGCAGCAAGCTCTTTCCCCGTGACAGTGACATCCGCTTCAGCCATTACGACCCCCTTCTCCATTTCCCTTGAAGGCTGTTGAAGTGAAAAGAACCGCGCGCGCGAGCATGTGCGGGACGTGCTGCCTGCTGTGCGGCATACGAATCAACCGAATTCGTTGCAGCACATGGGCTGTGCGCTGTGTGCGGGATGTGCGGGCAGCCATACGCACATGAGTTGCGGTAGCTACAGGGATAGCGTGCCGATCTTTCGCGCATGCGCCCGCCCATGTAGAGGCAATCCCGCACATGCCGCACACGCCCCGCCCCGCAAGGCTTTGCGCGCGATTCAATGCCCGCACACCTGCCCGCACATGCCGCACATGTCGCACACGTTTGGCCGCACTCATCAGGCGCGCCCCTTGTAGTCGGCGAACATGTTGCGGAACCGCAGCACTTGGTCGCCGAAGAAGACGTTCTCGGTCTTGCCGTTGGGGATGTTGCAATCACCCAGCAGCAGAAAGCCGTGCGGCCCATTGGTGGTCTGCTCGATCTGATAGCGCTTGCGGGCTCGATCCGGGTGGACAATGCCGCGCTTGCGGACTAATGCGTTGATGAACTTCGGGGCAGGTGCGGGCCGTGGCAGGCCCTCGCGTGCGCACCACACCTTGTAAGCGTCGTACCATTCCTTCGACAGCGCAGGCATTGGACGCAGGCCGGGAATGTCATCGCCATAGAGCTCGTCCAGGAAGCGCTGCGGGCTGTCCTGGCTCAGGCCGATCAACTCTTCCTTCGCCCGCGTCATCGGCGGATTGGTGCCATTGGTGAAGCCAGTCAGATCAACCTGCAGCAGGTAGTGATGCAGCGCCGCCGTGGCACCGGCGCGTATCTCGGCAAGCACGTCGGTGTAGAAATCAGCATCCAGCTTGTTGGGTGTCCAGATCACCGCATGCCGTCGGTCATCCTCTTCCAAGACAACCGGCATCGCCTCGTTGGACAGGAATACCAGGTTGGCGTGGTTGTCTTCCTCATAGGCCTGAATGTTCTTCGGATTGATACGGATGCGGTCGCCCGTGATCAGGGCCTTGAGCTTGTTCTTGAGGTGATAGACCTCGGTGCGCGCCACGACCTCGTCGGCCAGCAGGAACAGCTTGCGGCTCGCCCAGTCATTGAACTTGTCTTCAAGCGCAGCCTGATCAAGCACGCGTCCGTAGTCACCGTACAGCTTCATGTACTCGTCGAAGAACATGTTCTTGCCGGTCCCCTGCGGGCCGTGGATGACGATGGTGGATTTCATCTTCGCGCCGGGATGCTGCAGCGGGTACGCCAGCCACTTGATCACCCAGTCGTACAGCGCCTTCTGATTGGCCTCGTTACCGCACATGTGCCAGAGCAGCTGCAGAAGCTTGTCGCACGCCCCCTCGACCGGGACCGTTGGCCAGCCCGCGAACAGATTGCAGGTGACGCCGGGCTTTTCGCCCGAGGGATCGAAATCGACTTCACGCACGCGGACAATCGAACGGTCCGAATGCTCCATCCATGCGCGGTGAAGCTCTTTTCGGGCGCACGCATCGCGCATATCGCCCAAGGCCACCAGCATGTGCTCCTTGTGATCGAACACAGTACCGCCCTGCCCATAGACCAGGGCGAAGCGCTGCAGTAGTTCGTCCAGCGAGTGTATGGGCTGCAGACGGTCAGACCCCGCGCCCCCGGTGCTGCTGGTGAAAGCCGCGCGCTTTTCGGCTGGTACACGCCAAGACAGCTCCGTGAGGCGGGCCTCAACCTGCCCGCGCACAGCATGGAGACCCTCGATATCGTGAAGGTCATTGAAGTCGCTGACCTTTCGCCCTGTAGCCAGGAAGCGCTCCCGCCTGCCTGCCTCGTCGGCGAAGGCCGGCAGCAGCACAGCCCCCCCCACATCCAGCGCGGCCGCCTCTGCGCCGAGCATGCCCGCATTCGACGCGGCATGCGGTTGCGCGCACGACGGGCAGAACTGTGGTGCGTCGGCGAGAATCAGTCGAGTCTTGCAGTGACGGCACTTCTGCAACACGTCGTCATCAGCACAGGCCAGCACCTTGATGCCGCGATAGCGCTTGGCAAGTGCTGCAGCCACCGGCTGCAGGTTCCCCGCGTCGAAGGCCACGGCAACCGGGTAGCCGGTGGCCATGTGCAGCGTGGCCGCGGTGGCATACCCCTCGGCTACCAGCAGGATCCACTGCGGCGTGCCGCCGATCAGGTGGAAATGGCCTTTCTTGACCATGCCCGCCGGCCAGTATTCCTTGGCCGGCTTTCCGGTGGCGGCAGCCTGTCTACTGCTACGCAGGACCTGCAGGCCATGCACCTGGCTGTTCACATCGAGCAGCGGCACCAGCGCGACGCCGGTTTTGCCGTAGCGCAGCCCGAACCCCTGCACGCCCTTGCTGTGCAGGTAGTCCGCCTCGCCGGTGGGCAGCGCCTTTGACCAAGCCGAGGATGCGCGTGCCGCTGCGCGTTTGGCCTGCGCCAACCGCGTTGCCTCAGCACGCCGCCGATCTTCCGCCAGTCGATTCTTCAGTGCCTCGCGCTGCTCGTCCGAGAATGCGCGGTCTCGCTTGTGCAGCTCGACTTTGGTGGCACCGTTCTCGTTGCCTTGCCACACGCCATAGGTGCCTACCACCAGGCACTCGCCAGCCGACGTGCTCAGCTCGTGCAGCACATACCAACCGCGCCGCTCCCTCGAGCCTTCGACCCGGCAGCGCACCATGCGCCCCGAAGTGTCCAGCTCGGTCAGCAACAGGCCAGCGGCCTGCAGCTGACCCATGACGTCGTCGTAATTCACTGACATTCAGTAACTTCCAAGGTCGCTAACTACACAGAAAACGGGGTCCGAATTACCCGCGTCAGGAGCCGACAGGGAGGACCCACGCCCGGAAATGCGAACG
>Ga0207791_1000194_pt1 | contig 16598 bp, 11 predicted proteins | sample HigsolmetaGSP16D_FD_184844 | JGI IMG/M metagenome (GOLD analysis project Ga0207791, IMG submission 184844) | High solid enriched microbial communities from the Joint BioEnergy Institute, USA - SP1-6-D (SPAdes) | ecosystem: Engineered > Bioreactor > SSF (Solid state fermentation) > Aerobic >...
CGCCACGCCTACCTGACCTACAACAACTGGCTGGTCGGTCAGACGTGGTCCAACTTCATGGACACCAACGCGCTGCTCGACGCGGTCGATTTCGTCGGCCCGACCGACGGCATCGCCTTCGTACGCCAGCCGCAGCTGCGCTACACCAGCGGGCCGTGGGTGGTGTCGATCGAGAGCCCGGAAACCACCGTGCAGCCCTTCGGCGGCGGCGCGCGCGTGATCGCCGGCGACAACTCGGCGATCCCGGACGTCATCGCCCGCTACACCCACAAGGGCGACTGGGGCCACGTCAGCTTCGCGGGCATGGCGCGGCAGCTCAAGTACGAACCCGTCATCGGCAACGACAACACCGACACCGGCTTCGGCGCGCAGGTCAGCGGTCTGGTCAAGCTCGGCGACAGCACCGACATCCGCTACCAGGTCAGCGGCGGCGAAGGCATCGGGCGCTACATCGGTCTGGCCACGGTGCAACAGGACGTGATCGCCGACGGCGCCGGCAACATCGATGCGCTCGGCGGCTGGGCGGGCTACTTCGGCCTGCGCCAGGTGTTCACCCCGAAGGTCCGCGGCAACCTGTTCTATTCGCGCTCGCAGTGGGACAACAACGTCGCGTGGACCGGCCTGGGCGTGACCCGCAAGGTGCATTCGGTGCACGCGAACATGATCTGGTCGCCGGTGCCCAAGCTCGACTTCGGCGTCGAGGCGATCTGGGGTGAGCGCACGCTCGAGTCCGGCGCCGACGGCGAGCTGATGCGCCTGCACACGATGGCCCGCTACTCGTTCTGATTCACCCGACAGGGACGGCCACGCGCCGTCCCTGTTGCGTTTCACCGCCGCGTGCGAGCGGCCCCCACCCGCACCAACGTCTGTTCCGCGATCGCATGCAGCACGCCTGACCGGGTCGCCGGCATTCCGCCGGCCCCGCACACATCACGAACGCTTCGGAGGGGAAGCTTCCCATGTCCAGCACGACCGCCAACCCGGCACCCAAGCCCGCGCTGACGAAGGGCCATAAAAAGGTCATCTTCGCGTCCAGTCTCGGCACCGTCTTCGAGTGGTACGACTTCTATCTCTACGGCTCGCTTGCGATCATCCTGTCGCGCCAGTTCTTCAGCGGCGTCAACCCGACCACGGGCATGATCTTCACCCTGCTCGCGTTCGCGGCCGGCTTCTTCGTGCGTCCGTTCGGCGCGGCGTTCTTCGGCAGCCTGGGCGACCGCATCGGCCGCAAGTACACGTTCCTGGTCACGATCATCATCATGGGCGTGTCGACGTTCCTCGTCGGCGTACTGCCCAGTTACGCGACGATCGGCATCGCGGCGCCGATCATCCTGATCGTGCTGCGCCTGGCCCAGGGCCTGGCGATGGGCGGCGAGTACGGTGGCGCGGCGACCTACGTCGCCGAGCACGCGCCGCCGGGCAAGCGCGGCCTGTACACCAGCTTCATCCAGACCACCGCGACGCTCGGCCTGTTCCTGTCGCTGGCGGTGATCCTGCTGTGCCGCTGGCTGCTCGGCGTCGAGGCATTCGAGGCCTGGGGCTGGCGCATTCCGTTCCTGGGTTCGATCGTGCTGCTCGGCGTGTCGGTGTGGATCCGCCTGCAGCTGTCGGAGTCGCCGCTGTTCCAGCAGATGAAGGCGGAGGGCAAGGGCTCCAAGCAGCCGTTCCGTGATTCGGTCAAGGGCGGCAACCTGAAGCTGATGCTGCTGGTGCTCTTCGGCGCGACCGCCGGCCAGGCCGTGGTCTGGTACGCCGGCCAGTTCTACGCGCTGTTCTACCTGCAGAGCATGCTCAAGGTCGATCTGACGGTGTCCTATCTGCTGATCGCGGCGGCACTGGTGCTCGGCACGCCGTTCTTCCTGTTCTTCGGCTGGCTGTCGGACCGCATCGGCCGCAAGAAGATCATCATGGCCGGCTGCCTCATCGCGGCGGTGTCCTACTTCCCGATCTTCAAGGGCCTGACCCACTACGCCAACCCGGCGATCGAGGAAGCGGTGGCGACCGCGCCGGCCGTGGTCGTGGCCGACCCGGACACCTGCAGCTTCCAGTTCAACCCGACGGGCACGCGCAAGTTCACCAGCTCCTGCGACGTGGCGACCGCCGCGCTCGCGAACGCCGGTGTGCCCTACAGCGTGGAAGCCGCGCCGGCGGGCACGCTGGCCGAGGTGCGCGTGGGCAGCAACAGCGTCGCGTCCTACGAGGCCGAAGGCCTGGCCGGCGATGCGCTCAAGACCCAGCAGGGCAGCTTCACCACGGACCTGCGCGGCGCGCTCAATGCCGCGGGCTACCCGGAGAAGGCTGATACGTCGCGCATCAACATCCCGATGACGATCTTCCTGCTGTGGATCCTGGTGATCTTCGTGACGATGGTCTACGGCCCGATCGCGGCGTATCTGGTCGAGCTGTTCCCGACCCGCATCCGCTACACCTCGATGTCGCTGCCGTACCACATCGGTAACGGCTGGTTCGGCGGCTTCCTCCCGGCGATCTCGTTCGCCCTGGTCGCGGCCACCGGCAACATCTACTACGGCCTGTGGTACCCGATCGGCATCGCACTGATGTCGCTGGTGATCGGCACGATCTTCCTGCGCGAGACGAAGGACGTCGACATCACCAAGTAAGTGCGGCACCCGCACGGGACCACGTCTCCCGCGCGTTCCACCCGGACGCCGGCCCGCAAGGGCCGGCGTTCTTCGTTTCAGCGATCCGACGGCCGCGACGCATCGGCCAGCGACGCAGCCAGATGCTCGACGAACGCACGGATCCGCGACGACACGCCGGAGTTGCGGTAGTACACGGCGTGCACCTGCTGGCGCACGTCGCGCGTCTCGCTTGCGAGCACCTCCACCAGCCGCCCTGCGCGTCGATCGTCCTCGGTGGTGAAGTCGGACAGGCAGGCGATGCCCGCGCCCGACACCGCGAGCGCGCGCACGGTCTCGCCACTGGATCCGGCGATCGTCGGCACGACCGTCAAGGCCACGCCATCGGGGCCGTGCAGCGGCCAGACGTTGAGATGCGGCAGGCCGGTGAAGCCCAGCACGGCGTGATCGGCCAGTGCCGCGACCGATGCCGGCGTGCCGTGCGCATCGAGGTAGCCCGGCGCGGCGAGCACCCGCAGCCGGCTGTCCATCAGATGCCGTGCGACGAGACTCGAATCCTTCAGCGCACCGACGCGGATCGCGATGTCGGTCCGATGCTCGAGCAGATCGATGGTGCGATCGCTGCTGGTCAGTTCCAGCGTGATCTTCGGATACGCGGCGCGGAACGCGGCGACGCGGGGCACCAGCACATGCAACAGGAACGACGTCGCCGCATCGACGCGCAGCACGCCCGACGGCCCGTCGCGCAATCCGCGCATGCGATCCTCGGCAGCGTCCATGCGCGCGAGCACGTCGCGTGCGTCGTCGAGGAACGCGCGCCCTTCCTCGCTGAGCGCGATCCGCCGCGTGGTCCGCTGCAGCAGCGTCGTGCCGAGCTTGTCTTCCAGTCGACCCAGCGCCCGGCTGATGCCCGAAACCGTCTGTTCGAGCTGACGTGCGGCCGCGGTGATCGAGCCGCTGTCGACAACGGTCACGAATGCCTGCAGTTCGTCCAGCGTGGTCTTCATGGCGATGTGCCGCAGCGGATTTGGCCCCGATTATTGACCGGAAATCAAAAGACATCTCCCGAATCGTCGGTTTCTAACCGCAATCGACACGCGCAGACTGGCCGCCTTCCTCACATCGAGATCACCATGGACCTTTTCATCACCGGCGTGACCGGCTTCATCGGCGGCTCGCTCGCCACCGCCCTGCTGCAGGATGGCCACACGGTCCGCGGCCTGGTCAGATCACCGGACGCCGCGGCGCGGGTCGAAGCGCTCGGCATCGTGCCGGTGCTCGGCACGCTCGACGACCGCGAACTCCTGAATACCGAGGCGCAGCGCGCGGACGCGGTCATCAACGCCGCCAGCAGCGATCACCGCGGCGCCGTCGACGCGCTGCTCGACGGCCTGCGCGGTTCGGGCAAGGCGTTCCTGCATACCAGCGGCTCGAGCGTCATCGGCGACGACGTCGCGGGCGACGCGCTGTCGCCGCACGTCTTCGACGAGGACACGCCGCTGATCGTCGAAGCCGGCAAACAGGCGCGCCATGCGGTCGACACCAAGATCCGTGCCGCCGCCGGCGACGGTGTCCGCAGCGTCGTGCTGTGCAACACGATGATCTATGGCAGCGGCACGGGCCTGGCCCGCGACAGCGTGCAGATTCCGCCGCTGGTGCAGCAGGCGCAGCGCAGTGGCGTGGTCCGCATCGTCGGCAGCGGCATCAACCGCTGGTCGAACGTGCACATCGAGGATGTCGTCGCGCTGTACAGGCTCGCGCTTGCGAATGCGCCGGCCGGCGCGTTCTATTTCGTCGAGAACGGCGAAGCCTCGTACGCGGAACTGGGCGCGGCGATCGCGAGGCGACTGGGCCTGGGCCCGGTCGAGTCGTGGACCGTCGAGGAAGCCTCGAAGGTCTGGGGCGAAGGCCACGCGCGCTACTCGTTCGGCTCCAACAGCCGCGTCCGCGGCAACCGCGCGCGCCGCGAGCTGGGCTGGGCGCCGCGCCACGACTCGGTCACGCAGTGGATCGAGACCCAGATGCCGCTCGATTGAGCGGACGCGCTACTTCTGCGGCGGCGCCGCCAGCTCGCGCGCGTCGAGATAGCCGTCGCGGTTGGTGTCCTGGCGGTTGAAGGTCGCCGCCAGCTTGACCATGTGCTCGGCGCGGGTGATCGCGCGGCCCTTGCCGCCCGGCAGTTCGTCGGGCGTCAGCACGCCGTCGCCATTGCGGTCCATGCGGTCGAAGGCGTAACTCATCCACGCCTGGTATTCGGCCAGCGAGACGCGGCCGTCACCGTCGGTGTCCATGCGCTGCAGGTACTCGCTGGTTTGGGTGACCTGCGCCGACGCGCTAGCGAGCAGTAAAGCCGCGCACCACGCGCCGACGACTGCGCGTGCCGCATTCCGCGGGGACAGCCGGGTCTTCAGGCGCGCACGCTCTGCAGCGAGTAGCCCTTCAGCCGCGCGGAATACTCCTGCAACGCGCGGATGCCGGTGGACTCGGCCTCGCGGCACCAGGCCTGCAGATGCGCCAGGGTCTCGCCCGCGTTCTGCGAGCGCGCTTCCAGCAGCGCCGCCAGTCGTGCGCGGTACTCGACCAGCGTGCGGATGCGCGGCCGCTGCGCCACCCAGCTGTGCAGCTGCGCGCGCGCATCGGGCTTGAGCCAGCGGCCGTCGTCGACCAGGCCCCTGCGCAGCTGCCGCGGCAGCAAAGCGCGGATCTTCGCGCCGGCGGCCAGCGCTTCCTCGCGCAGTGCCGGCTTGAGCACGTTGCGCTGGTAGTCGGTCATGGCCTGGAAGCGGTGCGCGAGCAGCGCCCGCATGGTGTCGGTGTCGGGCACATGGATGTTCGGGCGGATGTCGAGCGAGGGCGCGACGCGCAACACCTTGGCCAGTCCAACCGACTGCAGGCCCCGGATGACCGCCCAGCCGATGTCGAACTCCCATTTGCGCAAGGCGAACTTGGCCGAACTGGGGAACGCATGGTGGTTGTTGTGCAGTTCCTCGCCGCCGATCCACACGCCCCACGGCGTCAGATTGGTCGCCGTGTCGGTGGTCTCGAAGTTGCGATAGCCCCACCAGTGCCCCAGGCCGTTGACGACGCCGGCGGCCCAGAACGGAATCCATGCCATCTGGATCGCCCAGACCGCGACGCCCTTGAAGCCGAACAGCAGGAAGCTCAGTGCCAGCAGCAACGTCGGGCCGAGATTGGCGTGCGGCGTGTAGACCTTGCGCTCGACCCAGTCAGTGGGCGCGCCCTTGCCGTACTGCTCGATGTCCGCGCGCATGCCGCGCGCTTCGCGATACAGCTCCACGCCTTGCCAGAACACGGTCCGGATGCCCTTGAAGCGCGGGCTGTGGGGATCGTCCTCGGTCTCGCACTTCGCATGGTGCTTGCGATGGATGGCCACCCACTCGCGCGTGATCATCGACGTGGTCAGCCACGTCCAGAAGCGGAAGACATGCGCGATCACGGGATGGAAATCCACGCCGCGATGCGCCTGGCTGCGATGCAGGTACAGGGTGACGGAGAAGATCGTCAGCTGCGTGGCGACGAGCAGCCACAGGAGCATCGCGCCCCATCCGAACTGCAGCAGGCCACCAGCCAGGAAATCGAGGATTGCGGTCGGCATGGTCGTGTCGTGGCTACGTGATGGGAAGCATGATGGTGCCATCGCGCAGGCCTTTCCATCCCTGCACCTGCGTATGGTCGCCTTCGCGATTCAGTCTGCTACCCCGGTCGCATTCACGTACAGCAGGAACGACTGCCTGCGCCGTCCGGCCGCAGGTGCGTCCCGACGCCGACCGTGCCGGCATGCCGCCCCGCCGCGCGTGTGCCATAGTCGGCGCGCACCATTGCTGCACCGCTGTTCGGCCTTGGCATACCGACTCTGGGAGGGGTTTCATGCTCGAGCAACACGGTTTGTGGCTGGCACTGGTCTGTGCCGCCATCGCGATTCTCTACGGCGTGGTCTCCGCCGCCTGGATCAACCGGCAATCGGCCGGCAACCAGCGGATGCAGGAGATCGCAGGCGCGATCCAGGAAGGCGCGCGCGCCTATCTCAACCGGCAGTACCTGACGATCTCGATCGTCGGTGCGGTGCTGTTCGTGCTGATCGGCGTGTTCCTGGGCTGGGCGACCGGCATCGGCTTCCTGCTCGGCGCGGCCCTGTCGGGCGCTGCCGGCTACATCGGCATGAACGTCTCGGTGAAGGCGAACGTACGCACGGCCGAGGCCGCACGCCAGGGCATCGGCGCGGCGATGGATGTCGCGTTCCGCGGCGGCGCGATCACCGGCATGCTGGTCGTCGGCCTGGGCCTGCTGGGCGTCGCCGGGTACTGGATGTTGCTGCCACGGTTCGGCATCGAAGGCGAGGCCGCGCTGCACGCACTGGTGGGCCTGGCCTTCGGCAGCTCGCTGATCTCGATCTTCGCGCGGCTGGGGGGCGGCATCTTCACCAAGGGCGCGGACGTCGGCGCCGATCTCGTGGGCAAGGTCGAAGCCGGGATTCCGGAAGACGACCCGCGCAACCCGGCAGTGATCGCCGACAACGTGGGCGACAACGTCGGTGACTGCGCGGGCATGGCGGCCGACCTGTTCGAGACCTACGCGGTCACCGTGATCGCGACGATGCTGCTGGGCTTCCTGATGTCGGCCACGGTCGGTGCGAACGGCGTGCTGTATCCACTGGTGCTGGGCGGCGCGTCGATCCTCGCGTCGATCGTCGGCACGTTCTTCGTCAAGGTCAAAGCCGGCGGCTCGATCATGGGCGCGCTGTACAAGGGCGTGATCGTGTCGGGCGTGATCGCCGCGGCGCTGTTCTGGCCGATCACCACCCAGCTGATGGCCGACAATACCCACGGCGCGACCAGTCTGTATCTGTGCGCGTTGATCGGGCTGGTGCTGACCGGCGCGATCGTCTGGATCACCGAGTACTACACCGGCACCCAGTACGCGCCGGTCAAGCACATCGCGCAGGCATCGACGACCGGCCACGGCACCAACATCATCGCGGGCCTGGGCGTGTCGATGAAGTCGACCGCGATGCCGGTGGTCGCGGTGTGCTTCGCGATCTGGGCGTGCTTCTCGTTCGCGGGCCTGTACGGCATCGCGATCGCGGCGACGGCGATGCTGTCGATGGCCGGCATGATCGTCGCGCTCGATGCCTACGGCCCGATCACCGACAACGCCGGCGGCATCGCCGAGATGGCGGAACTGCCGTCGGAGATCCGCGACATCACCGACCCGCTCGACGCGGTGGGCAACACCACCAAGGCGGTGACCAAGGGTTACGCCATCGGCTCGGCGGCGCTCGCGGCGCTGGTGCTGTTCGCCGACTTCACGCACAACCTCGAAGCCAAGTATCCCGGCACCGAGTTCCGCTTCGATCTCGCCGACCCGGCGGTGATCATCGGCCTCTTCATCGGCGGCCTGATTCCGTATCTGTTCGGCGCAATGGCGATGGAAGCCGTGGGTCGCGCGGCGGGGGCGGTGGTCGAGGAAGTGCGACGCCAGTTCCGCGAGATCCCCGGGATCATGGAAGGCACCGGCAAGCCGCAGTACGACCGCGCCGTCGACATGCTGACGAAGTCCGCGATCAAGGAAATGATCGTGCCCTCGCTGCTGCCGGTCCTCGTGCCGGTGGTGGTCGCACTCGGCATGAACGCGCTGATGGGTCCGGGCGCTGGCATCCGCGCGCTCGGCGGCCTGCTGATCGGCACGATCGTCACCGGGCTGTTCGTCGCGATCTCGATGACCACCGGCGGCGGCGCGTGGGACAACGCCAAGAAGTACATCGAGGACGGGCACTTCGGTGGCAAGGGCAGCGAGGCGCACAAGGCGGCCGTCACCGGTGACACCGTCGGCGATCCCTACAAGGACACCGCCGGCCCCGCGATCAACCCCCTCATAAAGATCATCAACATCGTCGCATTGCTGCTCGTACCCCTGCTCTGACCGGAGCCGATCCCGCACGGCACATTCGCCCCCCTCCCGCTTCCGGGAGAGGGGAACGGGGTGAAGGCGCACCGCAGGTGCGGATCGAGCTCATCAACATCGTCGCGGTGTTGCTCGTACCGCTGCTCTGACACAAAACGGACCCGCCTGCATGCCAGGCGGGTCCGTTGCATCTCCGCAGGATGGGTTGCGCGCTCGGATCGGTGCACGACCGATCCGAGGCGGCGTCACTGGCAATGCGTCGGGCATCGCGCAGCACGCTGCAGACATGTCGCGATGGGTGTCGCTGCGCTCTACCGGTCCTGCGACTGCGCTACTTGTCGAACGTACCGCGCGTCATGTCGAACCACGGCGTGCACAGCAGCTGCTGATCGTCGGCGTAGCCGAAATCGGCCTGCCAGACCTCGACCGCGCCGGTGTCGTCCGGCGACGAGAGTCGCGCATCGTCCGCGACCGCGACGCCGATGCACCACTGCACCTGCGCCGGTGCATCCAGCCAGTTCGCGAACGCGAACGACGCATCGACCGTCGCGCCCGGCTCGACGCGGCGCGCGAGCGGCGTCGGCGGAACGGTGGGCGCTGGGGCCGGCAGCGCGCGCGCGACATGCGACAGCACCGCGCGGTCGCCTTCGCGCGCCTCCAGTTCCGGCACGCCCACGTCGCCCGGAGTCTGCCGCCGTGTCAGCACCGCGTGCCGGTCGCCACGGTCGAAGACCGCCAGCGCCTGCGCGCCCGTGTTGCGGATGCGGTAATCGACGCGGATGCCGGCGCTTTCGCGCACGAAGACTGCTTCCAGTACGACGCCGTCGGCTTCGACATGGGCGCGCGCGGAATCGGTGGGCGGCATGGCAGGCCTCTCGGGCGGTGCGGAAATGCGGCTGGACAGCGCAGGCGCCGGGAGCAATGCGCCGACGAGACAGGACATCGCGACGGCGAGTCGCCAACCAGCATGCGCCTGCGAATGTGAGCATGGCGCCCGTTCTGCGGATGTCGACGTTTTCGGAATCATGTGGGAAGCGCCTCGCGTTCCGGATGCAAGCTGCAGCGCACGATCGCTGCACGCCCGTGCGATGCGAAAAAGGGCGGCGCATCGTGCGCCGCCCTTTCAGACCCGCGGTTCGATCAGAGCGCGTAGCTCGGGCGGTCGGGCATGCCCAGCTCACGGCGGATGCCGTTTTCGGTCAGGTGGATCGGGTTGTGGGTGATCGCGCCGGTGCCGTCGAAGTCATACGGCGTGGCGCTGGTCTCCAGTCCCACGGCCTGTCGTTCGGCATTGGGCACCTGGCCGTTGTCAGGACCGGTGCCGCGGTAGGTGCCCTGCAGGAAGGTGCCGTTGACGCCGTTGTAGGCATGCGACATCTCGTGGAACAGCACCACCGACGGTGCCGGGAACGCGTCCATGTGGAACGACGGGTTGTAGCTGATCGTCACGTCGCCACCCGCGCCCGGACGGCCGTTGACGATGTCGGCGTCGTTGCTGAAGGTCTGGGCGTAGCCGTTGTCCTCGTTCGAGAGCTCCTGGATCGTCACGGTGTTGCCCTTGGCCTCGGCAGCCTTGTCGAACTCGGCCAGCATCTGCTGCCCGTTGGGCGAGGCCCGCAGGAAGTCCAGTTCGGACTGCATGCGCTGGACGAATGCGTCCGAGCCCTGGACGCGCACGCCGCGGTCACCGACGGTGTTGTCGATCTCCACGTTGACCACCGTCGGGCGCGTGCCGGTGGCGGCATTGATGACGTCGCTGGCCTCCGAGTACACGGTGGTCTGCGCGTGCGCGCCTTCGACCGTGTCGTTGCCCGCACCCGCGTACACCGTCGTGCGTCCGGCGCCAACGTTGACCACGTCGTCGCCGCCACCGGCGGAGAGGATGTCGAAGGTCCCTCCGCCGTGGATGACGTCGTTGCCGCGGCCGCCCTCGATGTAGTTGGTGCCGCTGCCGGCGTGGATGGTGTCGTTGCCGTCACCACCGTAGATCACGTTTTCGCCGCTGCCGCCGAAGATCTCGTTGGTACCGCCGGTAGTGTGGATGTCGTTGCGGCCGCTGCCGGTGACGCGGATGGTGTCGTCGCCGTCGCCACTGGTGATGCGGTTGTCGCCGTCCCCCTCGACGGTGATCGCGTTGTCGCCGTCGCCTGCATCGACGACCACGTTGACCTTGACGTTGGGCGCCACCTGGATGGTGTCGTTGCCCGAGCCGGTGCGCAGCGTGAGTTCCTGGCCCTGTGCGAGGCGCACCTCGTAGCGCTCGCCGTTGACCGACACGTCCAGCGTCCCGTCGTCGCGCTGGCTGACGCCGACGTTGTCGTCGCCGCTGCCGGTGGTGAACACGACCTGGTCGCGGCTGATGTAGCCCTGCGCCTGGGTCCGCTCGCGCGTGACCTCGACCTGCCCGTCGCTGTGCAGGGGATCGCTGACGACCGGCTTGCCGTCGGGCGTGCTGGTCTGGGTGCGGCCACCGGCATTGCTGCCACTGCCGTCGATCGCGATGGCGCCGTCCTGCGTGGGCCCCGCTGCATCCGGCGCGACCTGCGGCCCGTCTGCCAGCGTGGGCGCGGCCGGGTCGTCCACCGCGCCAGGGCCGCCGTGGTCGTGCGTGTGCGGCGGCGCCAGCGGGTTTTCCCAGTACCCCTGGGAAGCGGTGGCGGACGTCTGGGAGGACAGCGAATCGAGCGTGGTCATCGGGACGGAACCTGCGGGACGAAGTCGGGTGTCCATGTGTACGCCTGCGTATGGCGCCTCCGTACTGGGGCGTACCCTTGGTCGGCCGCCGAACCGTGGGTTGCATCGGCAACCATCCGCCAGCGCCGCTGCGCCGCAACATCGGTTGCCCGTAAAATGGCGCCTCTCTCGACCACTGGAAGCGCATCGCAATGGGCCTGGACTCCGTCCCCACCGGCAAGAACCCGCCGGACGAAATCAACGTCATCATCGAGATCCCGAAGGACGCCGAGCCGGTCAAGTACGAGGTGGACAAGGAAAGCGGCGCGATCTTCGTCGACCGCATCCTGTCCACGCCGATGCGCTACCCCTGCAACTACGGCTACGTGCCCAACACCGTCTGTGGCGACGGCGATCCGGCGGACGTGCTGGTCGTGCTGCCGCTGCCGCTGATCCCCGGCTCGGTGATCCGCTGCCGTCCGGTCGGCGTGCTGAAGATGACCGACGAGGCCGGCAGCGACGAGAAGATCCTCGCCGTGCCGGTGGACAAGGTGTTCGGCGGCTACGCGCACGTCGACGACCTGGACAAGGTCTCGGCGCACTGGCTCGAGCGCATCGGCCACTTCTTCGAGCACTACAAGGACCTGGAGAAGGGCAAGTGGGTCAAGGTCAGCGGCTGGGGCGACGCGGCCGAGGCCAAGGCGCTGCTCAACGACGCCATCGCGTCCTACAAGGCGGGCTGACGTGCGCGGTCGCGTAGCGGCCGTCACACTTTCAGAAACGTCGCCGGTCCGCCGGCGACGTGCTTGCTAGGATCGCGCGGGATGGCGTCGCCAGGGGGCGGCGCCTGCAACCGGGGATTCCATCGTGCGCATCCTGTTCGTGGGTGGCGAAGACAGCCTGCCCGCCGACCTCCTGTCGCTCGTGGCCGAGATGGACGACGACTGGCACGTCCAGCGCGCCGTGGACGGCGCCGAAGCGCTTGCGCGGATCGACGCGTTGCCGCAGGACGTGGTGGTGGTCGCGCCGCGTCTGCCGGACATGTCGCCGGACACCCTGCTCGATCGCATCCGCGCTGCGCAACCGACGACATCCCGCATCGCCGTGGCCGGTGGCCAGCCTTCGGTCCGTCTGCTCTCGCTCGCCCATCGCTTCCTGCCCGCGCCGGTGGACGAGGCGCAACTGCTCGAGGCGATCGCCAGCCTCGAAGAGCTGCGCGACCTGCTCGACGACCCGGTGCTGCGCGAGCGCATCGGGCGCATCGAGAAACTGCCTTCGCCGCCGCAGACCTATCTGGCCCTGGTCCACGCGCTCGACTCCGACGACACCAGCGCCGCCGACATCGCGCAGCTGGTCGCGGGCGATCCGGCGATCGCGGCGCGCGTGCTGCAGCTGAGCAATTCGGCCTACTTCTCGCTGGGACGCAGCATCACCGACCTGCGCTCGGCCGTGACCCGCCTTGGCCTGGTCACGATGCGCGACCTGGTACTGGCCAGCGAAGTCTTCGCCTATGCCGCCCGCACCGACATCGATCGGCCCGCGATGCAGCAGCGGGCCCTGATCGCCTCGCAGCTCGCGCGTCGCATGCTGCCGGAGTCGAGCCTGGAGCTGGGCGCAACGGCCGCGTTGCTGGCCGACATCGGCATGCTGTTGCCAGGCGTGCACGACGAACGCCTCGCCGATGGCGCGCAGGCCCAGGACAGCGCCGGGCACACCGAAGCGGGTGCCTATCTGCTGGGCCTGTGGGGCCTGCCGATGCCGATCATCGAGGCGGTGGCGTTCCAGCGCGATCCGGTCAAGGCCGGCACGCGCAGTTTCTGGATCACCGGGGCGGTACACGTCGCCACCGCACTCGCGTCCGACCAGCCGGTGCATGAGGACTACCTGCAGCGCACGGGCGTGCTCGGCAAGCTCGATGGCTGGCGCGCGCATGCGGCGCAGCTGCGTGGCCTGGACGGCGCGCGCGTCTCGTAGAACGCCTCGTCACGTCGCGGGCAACCTCGGCATGGCCACCCGCGGTGCCGGTGCGCGACCATTGTTCGAGTTCGAGCGCTCCCGACCGATGCAGTAGTCGCGACGTCACGCCCTGCTGGAAGCGGCTCGATCTCGGATCGCAGCACCGGTGCCGCGACGTCGCCGCAGGATGTTGCCCTCGCGACCTGGACGCCCCCGAAAGAACTACGGCCCCTTGCGGGGCCGTAGCGGATCACACCTGGCTTCGATCGATCAGAAGCGCTGCGTGTAACGCATGTAGGTGAAACGACCGATGTCGAACTCGGGGTAGTACGGGAAGCCCGTGCTGACGTTTCCACCGTTGAACATGATCGATGCCTCGCGGTCGAACACGTTGTCCACGCCCAGCGAGATCGTCGCATCCCAAGGCGCGTTGTACGCCAACTGGACGTTGTGGAACGTGTTCGAGCCCAGGCGGTTACGCGGTGCGGTTTCGCCGTTCTGGTAGCGCGTCGGATCCGAGCAGGGTCGGTTGGTGACGCATCCGTCGTTGATACCGGAGTAGTAGCGCATGTTCCAGGTCACGTTCCAGTCCTCGTTGATCTCCCAGTTGGTGCCCAGGGTCGAACGGATACGGAAGATGCCCGGGTCACCCACGCCGCCGACATAGATGTCATCGCCTGCGGCGTTCTGGCTCAGCGTGTCGTACTGGGCGACGTAGCTGGTCTGCCAATCGAAGGTGAAGGCACCGAAGGCGGTATCGGCGAGACGGTAACGTGCGCCGAGGTCCCAACCTTCCGTTTCGAGCTCGCCCAGGTTGGTCAGGCCGAAGAACATGTTGCTGATGTGGCCATCGGCAGCACGGGTGATGCCCGCACAGCGGCTGGCATCGCCCAGCACGTAGCAGTCACGCAGGATGCGGTCGACGCTGTCGGAGATGATGAAGTTCGAGAGCTTGTAGTTGTACCAGTCCAGGCTCAGCGTCAGGCCTTCGGCAAAGCCCGGGCTCCAGACGATGCCGGCCGTCTTGCTGATCGACTCTTCCGGTCCCAGATTCGGATTGGAACCCGAGAGGAACTGGTCAGGGGTCTGGCATGGCCACGCGGTGCAAGGCTCCAGGCCCTGTCCGAGCTGCACGTAGGTCGGCGAGACGCCGGCTGCCGTACACGCCGCGTTACCTGCGACGCTGCCCGACACGCCCACCGAGCACGGGTCGGTGTAGCTTTCGAAGCTGCCGCCGATTCCGCCGAACAGGTTGTCGATGGATGGTGCGCGGAAGCCCTGTGCCCACGTGCCGCGTACCGCCAGCTCTTCGGTCGGGCGCCAGAGGAAGCTGCCCTTCGAATTGGTGGTGCTGCCGAAGTTGCTGTAATCCGAATAGCGCGACGCAACGTTGAGGGTCAGCTCCTGTGCGAACGCCATGTCGGCGAGCACCGGGATGTTGAACTCCAGGTACGCCTCGTTGATGTCGTACTCGCCAGCCGTGGTGGTCGCAGGCAGGCCGGTGGAGTTGCCGCTCTGGTTGAATGCGTCCGGCACGAACCGGCCGGTCTCCTCACGACGCTCGAGGCCTGCCGCGAAGGAGAAATCACCCGCCGGCAACTCGAACAGGCCGCCGCTCAGGTTGGCCGAATAGATGCGGCTGCTGGTCTCGCCCGAATCGGTGTAGGTCGGGAACAGGAAGTTCTGGACGTCCTCATTGGCGAGCGATCCCGGACCTGCGACGCCGAAGGGCAGCAGCGGGTTCCAGGGCGTACAGCCGGCGATCGGTGCGGCCACCGTGCCGCAGCGGGCGACGCCGTCCGCTCCGATGAAGGAGGGGCCCAGTGCCGGCGCCGTGGCCAGCAGGCTGGCATCGCCGTGGCCGGTCTTGGTCAGCTCGTTACGGTTGTTGGAGAAGGTCGCGCTCCAGTCCCACGGCCGTTCGTTGACGTCGAAGTAGCCGCTCAGGCCGGCGACGACGCGGAACGTGGTGAGTTCGCTGCGCGTGGTGCGCGGCACCTCCCAGAGGCGACGACGGAAATCGATGTCCTCGCCGACCGGGTTGAACACACTGTCGCCAGACAGCGGCGTTTCGAAGGAGGCCGACTGATAGGGATACCCGGCGATCTGCTGGTCGGTCGCGCGCTTGTTGTAGAGGATGTCGCTGTTGAAGACGACGCGATCGGTGAGATCGTAGTTGATGTTCGCGAACACCGACTTACGCTCCAGACCCGTCTGCACCATCATCTGCTGGTTGGAGTTGGCGTTGAAGCCGGCCGTATGCGGCACGTAGTCGGCCGCGTTGGCCGGATTGCCGCCCGGTCGCAACGTCACCCACTGCTCGAGCGCCTCGTTGTACCAGGAGCCGTTCTGGCTGACCGGGCTGAAGCCCGAGCCGGGATAGTCCGGGCCGGCGTTGCCGAACGCGCTGAAGAAGCGATCACCGGCAAACACCGGATCGTTCTCGAGGAACTCGGCGGAGATGGTGATGCCGCCGCGATCGTTGCTCGTTCCGAAGGTCGCCGAATAGATGGTTTCACCACCATCGCCATCGGTGTACTGACCGTACTGGACCGATGCTTCGGCGCCATCGAAGCGCGAACGCGTGATCACGTTGACGACGGCGGCGATCGCATCGGAACCGTACAGGGCGGAGGCTCCGTCCTTGAGGATGTCGATGCGCTCGATCGCCGACACCGGGATCTGACTGAGATCCTGGAAGCCGCCCGTCGTCGCGCCCAGGCGCACGCCGTTGATCAGCACGAGGGTGCGGTTCGCGCCCAGATTGCGGATGTCGATGTAGTAGCCACCGACGTTCTCGCCGGACGCCAGCGCGTCAGCACGCGAGATCGCCGGGGAACCGGCCGACGAGATGTTCTGCAGCAGGTCGGCGACGGTGGCCTGACCCGAGCGCGCGATCTCTTCCCGGGATACGGTCAGGATCGGCTGCTGGTTCTCGATCTCGACGCCGCGGATACGCGAGCCGGTGACCTGGATGCGGTCGAGTTCGGTGGTGCCGCTCGCGGAGCTCTCCTGCGCGAACGAAATCGCTGGTGCAACGGCGGCGAGAATCGCGGCCGGCAGCAGGCCCTTCCGCAAAGCGGGGGTGCGAAGGTTCTTCAAAGTTCTCTCTCCAGAGGGTGTGCGTTACTGACGCGTTAAAACGCCAGTGGCACGTTACGTCCGGAGTCACCCGCAGGGCCTTGCCGCCACCACTGTCTGGGTTTGCCGATCCTGCCGTCTTCGCGTCGCGGCCCGTGCGGCCGCGACGCGTGTCACATCGGAGTGTCAGGCCCTCGCGTATACCTCGTCGGCTTTGCGACGCGCCGCGGTGCGGTACCGGCTCGCGGGCACGCCGTGATGGTTCTTGAACGCGCGCGCGAAGCTGCAGCAGTTGTCGAAGCCCGTCGCCGCGGCGACTTCGCCGATCATCATCGACGTCGTCTTGAGCAGGTGACCCGCCCGCTC
>Ga0207791_1000195_pt1 | contig 16558 bp, 15 predicted proteins | sample HigsolmetaGSP16D_FD_184844 | JGI IMG/M metagenome (GOLD analysis project Ga0207791, IMG submission 184844) | High solid enriched microbial communities from the Joint BioEnergy Institute, USA - SP1-6-D (SPAdes) | ecosystem: Engineered > Bioreactor > SSF (Solid state fermentation) > Aerobic >...
CCTTGTTTTGCGGGGGGCGCACCGCCAAGCTATGGGTCACGTCAGGCCGCAGTGCCGTAGTCCGCGAGTATACATGAGCGTCTCCAACAGCCCCCGCCACATCCGTCTGCTGATCCTCGGTTCCGGTCCCGCCGGCTGGACGGCCGCGGTCTACGCCGCGCGCGCCAATCTCAAGCCCGTGGTCATCACCGGCATGCAGATGGGCGGCCAGCTGATGACCACCACCGAGGTCGACAACTGGCCGGGCGATGCGCACGGGCTGATGGGGCCGGACCTGATGGCGCGCATGCAGGCGCACGCGGAGCGTTTCGAGACCGAGACGATCTTCGACCACATCCATACCGCGGATCTCTCGCAGCGCCCGTTCCGCCTCAAGGGCGACAGCGGCGAGTACACCTGCGATGCGCTGATCATCTCGACCGGCGCGACCGCCAAGTACCTCGGCCTGCCTTCGGAAGAGGCGTACAAGGGCCGCGGCGTGTCCGCCTGCGCCACCTGCGACGGCTTCTTCTACAAGGACCAGGACGTGGCCGTGGTCGGCGGCGGCAACACCGCGGTCGAGGAAGCGCTGTACCTGTCGAACATCGCCAAGACCGTCTATCTGGTCCATCGCCGCGACACCCTGCGCGCCGAGAAGATCATGCAGGACAAGCTCAACGCCAAGATCCAGGCCGGCAAGATCGTGCCGGTGTGGCATCACACCGTCGACGAGGTGCTGGGCAACGAGGCCGGCGTGACCGGCCTGCGGCTCAAATCCGTGCAGGACGACAGCACCCGCGAGATCGCGGTGCACGGCTTCTTCGTCGCGATCGGCCACACCCCGAACACGACGCTGTTCGAAGGCCAGCTGGCGATGAACAACGGCTACCTCGAGATCCGCTCGGGCATCGACGGCAATGCGACCTCGACCAACGTGCCGGGTGTGTTCGCCGCCGGGGACGTGACCGACCAGCACTACCGCCAGGCGATCACCTCGGCCGGCTTCGGCTGCATGGCCGCGCTCGACGCCGAACGCTTCCTCGACCAGCAGGGCTGATCGCGCGGCGTCGACCGGCGGCGCATGGGCACGATCGCGCTCAAGCAGGGGCTGTTCCATGCGAGCTGGCTGGTCCTGCCGGTCATCGCGTGGCTGCTGTGGCGACTCCGGCGCCCGCGGCACCGTCTGCGCGTACTGATGCTGCTGGCACCATGCCTGGTCTTCGTTTGGGCCCGGTTCGTCGAGCCGCAGATGATCCGCGTGCAGGAGACCGTGCTCGCGCAGACCGGCGTCGACGCGCGCATCGCACTGGTCAGCGACCTGCACCTGGGCCTCTACAAGGACCGCGCCTTCCTCGAACGGCTGGTTGCGCGGATCGACGCACTGGACGTCGATGCGGTGGCCATCGCCGGGGACCTGACCTACGAGCCGCAGGACCGTTCGCTGGAGATGCTGTTCGCGCCGCTGGCCCAGCTCGATGTGCCGGTCTTTGCGGTACTCGGCAACCATGACCAGCAGGCACCGGGGCCGGACATCGATGCGGCCCTGCGCGCAGCCCTGCGGATTCACGGCGTCCGGATCCTCGAGGGCGAGATCGTGGAGGCTGGCGAGTATCGCTGGGCGGGACTCGGCGATCGCTGGGCGCGCCGGGACAACCCGGCGTTCCTTCGCCTGTCGCCGTCGACGCGTCCCACGCTGATCTTGGCGCACAACCCCGACAGCGCCACAGGCCTTGCGCACGGCGATGCGGTCCTGGTGCTGGCCGGGCACACCCACGGCGGCCAGATCCGGATTCCGTGGCTCTATCGGCGGGTCATCCCGAGTGCATTCGGCTTCGATCGCGGCGAGCAGTACGTGCCGGGCCGCGACGGCCGCCCGGTGCGTGTGTTCACGACGGCCGGCGTCGGCGAGATCGGCCTGCCGATGCGGCTGTTCAATCCGCCGACCATCGACGTGCTGCGGTTGCGCCCATGAGGGACGGCACAACCGGCATCCGCCTTCTCGATGGCCTGGCCGACGTGTCGGCGGACGCCTGGGACGCCCTGCACGACGGCCGCAATCCCTTCGTCGCGCACGCCTTTCTGGGCGGACTGGAGCAGCACGGCTGCCTGCGCGAGGACTGGGGCTGGACGCCGCGCCATCTGACGCTGTGGCGCGATGGCGCCCTCGTCGCCGCGGCGCCGGCGTATCTGAAGACCAATTCGCACGGCGAGTTCGTCTTCGATCACGCATGGGCGAACGCCTACGCGCGCTACGGGCACGACTATTTCCCGAAGTGGCTGTGCGCGGTGCCCTACTCCCCGGTCACCGGCCCGCGTCTGCTGGCGCGCACGGCCGAAGACCGTCGGGCACTGCTGCAACAACTGCAGATGAAAACCGTCGAGGACGGCCTGTCGTCCGCGCACGTGAACTTCCACAGCGGCGCGCAAGCCACGGACTTCGATGCCGACTGGCTCGCGCGCATCGACGTGCAGTACCACTGGCGCAATCCCGGCGACTGGTCGAACTTCGACGATTACCTCGGTGCGATGGACCACAAGCACCGCAAGAACATCCGCCAGGAACGCGCCAGGGTGGCGCGCGCCGGCGTGACCTTCCGCGTGCTGCACGGCGACGAGGCGGGCGACGACGACCTCGTCACCATGTACCGCTTCTACCTGCAGACCTTCGCCGAGTACGGCAATTCGCCGGCGCTGACGCTGGCCTTCCTGCGCCATCTGGCGGCGACGATGCCGCGCCAGCTGGTGCTGGTCTTCGCCGATCTGGGCGACACGCCGGTCGCCGGGGCGCTGTGCCTGCGCGGTGGCGACACGCTGTACGGCCGCTACTGGGGCGCGATCGCCACCCTGCCCGGCCTGCATTTCGAGACCTGCTACTACCAGGGCATCGACTACTGCCTGCGCGAGGGTCTGCACCACTTCGAGCCCGGCGCGCAGGGCGAACACAAACTGGCGCGCGGCTTCCTGCCGACCATCGTGCACAGCCGGCACTGGATCGCCGACCCCCAGTTCCGCCGCGCGCTGCGCGAGTGGTGCGCGCAGGAGGCGCAGTCGATACGCGGATACGCCGCGACGCTTGCGGCCAGCAGCCCGTTCAAACCGTCGGCGACATGAGCCTGCATCTGCCGAGGCTCGATGCGGACCCGCAAGCGCCGTTTCCACCGGTGGAGACGGCGCTGCAACGCCCCGACGGCCTGCTCGCCTTCGGCGGCGACCTCTCGGTGCCGCGCCTGTGCAACGCCTATCGGCACGGCGTGTTTCCGTGGTTTTCGGACGGTCAGCCGATCCTGTGGTGGTCGCCCGATCCGCGCACCGTCTTCGAGACCGCGCAGCTGCGGCCCAACCGTCGACTGGCCCGGGCATTGCGTGGCAGCCCTTGGACGCTGCGCGCCGACACCGCATTCGCCGAGGTCGTCGCCGCCTGCGCGGCCGCGCCGCGTCCCGGCCAGGACGGCACCTGGATCACCACCGGGATGCGCGACGCCTACGTGGCCTTGCACGCGGCCGGGCACGCCCACAGCGTCGAAGTCTTCGACGGCACGCGGTTGGTCGGCGGCATCTACGGGGTCGCGATTGGCCGGATGTTCTTCGGCGAGAGCATGTTCAGCGGCGAAACCGGCGGTTCCAAGGCCGCGCTGCTGGGCCTTGCCGCGCAGATGCGGGCCTGGGACATGCCGCTGATCGACGCGCAGGTGGACAATCCGCACCTGTCGAGTCTGGGCGCGGCCCGCTGGCCGCGCCCGCGGTTCATCGAAGCGGTGCAGACGCTGGTCGACCGGCCGCCTCCGGTGACCGGCTCGTGGTCCGAGGCGTTCGGCAGGCGTCCCGCGTCGGACCTGGGCGTCGCCCGCTGAATCCGTGCGAGGCGGCGTTTTGCATCGTCCGCGGACGCGTGCGACAATACCCCGCTTTGCTGGCGCCACGTCCGCGCGCCGCATCCCTCAACAACGGATATTCCAGACGAATGGCGAAAGATGACGTCATCGAGTTCGAAGGCGCGGTCTCCGAGACCCTCCCGAACACCATGTTCCGGGTGAAGCTCGAGAACGGCCACGAAATCATTGCGCACATCTCGGGCCGCATGCGGAAGAACTACATCCGCATCCTGACCGGCGACCGGGTCAAGGTCGAGATGACACCCTACGATCTCACGAAGGGTCGCATCACCTACCGCATGAAGTAAGCACTTCTGCGGCACCTGCGAGGGCGGCCTTGGGCCGCCTTCGTCGTTTCCGGGGTGCAGGCGCGGTAGGCTCGGTCCACACCGACCGACAGGATGCGCCCGATGTCCAGACTGCCCGCCACCGCCGCGCTGACGCTCGCGCTGGCCCTTGCCCTGCCCGCGTACGCGCAGGCCCCCGCGCCCACGGCTGCCGCGCCTGCGGCGATGACGCAGAAGCCGCCCGCGGTCGAGACCGCGCGCCTCAACACCTGGCTCGACGACCAGTACGAAACCTCCCTGCAGTTCAGCCCGATCGGCCTGACGTTCCTCGGCCGCAAGGACCTCTACGACCGTCTCGACGATGTGTCCGACGCGGCCATGCAGAAGCAGATCGACTGGCGACGCGCCAGCGTCGCGCAGATGGAATCGACGTTCGACCGCGACGCGCTCGACCTGGAGGGGCGCCTGTCCTACGAGCTGTGGGCGCAGCAGGCGCGCGAGGCGGCGCAACAGTTCGAGTTCCGTCGCAACGGCTACGCCTTCACCCAGATGATGGGGCCGCAGGCGATGCTGCCGACGCTGCTGATCAACTTCCACAAGGTCGACACCGAAGCCGATTACCTCGCCTACATCGCACGTCTGCGCGCACTGCCGACCATGTTCGACACCCTGCTCGAGCATACCCAGGCCAGTGCGCAGGCCGGCATCCGCGCGCCGAAGTTCGCCTACACCGGCGTCATCACCCAGTCGCGCAACGTGATCACCGGTGCACCGTTCACCGAGGGCGACGACACCGCCCTGTGGGCCGATCTGGTCAAGAAGGCAGACGCCCTGCGCGAAGCCGGCACGATCGACGCCGCGCGCGCCGATGCGCTCAAGGCGCAGGCACGCGAGGCGCTGCTGACAGCCGTCGGCCCGGCCTACCAGCGCGTCATCGCCTGGCACGAGGGCGACATCGGCAATGCGCTGGAGAATCCGGCGGGTGTCGGCACCACCCAGAAGAACGGCGCCGCGTACTACGCCATGCAGCTGCGTCGCAACACCAGCACCGATCTGACGGCCGACCAGGTCCACGATATCGGCCTGAAGGACGTTGCGCGTCTGCACGCCGACATGGCGGCGATCAAGACTGAAGTCGGCTTCGACGGCGACCTGAAGGCGTTCTTCCGCTTCATCGCGACCGATCCGCAGTTCAAGTTCCCCGACACCGATGCCGGCCGCCAGGGCTATCTCGACGAATCCACACGCCTGCTCGACAACATCAAGCGGCAGCTGCCGCAGTTCTACGGCCTGTTGCCGAAGGCCGACCTGGTCGTGCGCCGCGTCGAATCCTTCCGCGAGGAACCCGGCGCCGCCCAGCACTACTTCCCCAGCAGTCCTGACGGCACGCGGCCGGGGATCTACTACGCGCACCTGTCGGACATGAACGCGATGCCCAAGCCCGAGCTCGAAGTCATCGCGTATCACGAAGGTCTGCCGGGCCATCACATGCAGATCGCGATCGCACAGGAACTCACCGGCCTGCCGCAGTTCCGTACCCAATACCGCACCACCGCCTATTCCGAAGGCTGGGGGCTGTACTCGGAGTGGCAGGCCAAGGAGATTCCCGGCACCTATGCCGATCCCTACTCACGCTATGGCCAGATCAGCTCGGAGCTGTGGCGCGCGATCCGGCTGGTCGTCGATACCGGCATGCATGCCAAGGGCTGGACCGAGCAGCAGGCGGTCGACTACTTCCACGCCAACAGCGGCTTTCCGGATGCGACCGTGCGGTCCGAGGTACAGCGTTACCTGTCCTGGCCCGGCCAGGCGACGGCGTACAAGATCGGCATGATCCGCATCCAGGAGCTGCGGGCGGAGGCGGAACGGACGCTCGGCGACCGTTTCGACGTGCGCGGCTTCCACGATGCGGTGCTGGGCGGCGGCGCGCTGCCGCTCGACCTGCTCGAGCAGCGTGTGGACGCGTGGGTGGAATCGGCGTCGGCGGCACGCTGACCGTTCGGACCGGCAAGAAAAGAAGGCGCCCGAGGGCGCCTTCTTCATGCCTGCGATGTCCGCCGGTCAGTCGACCGTCGCGGTCAGCAGGCGCTCCGGCTCGGCCCAGGTCTCGACCGTCAGCTCGCCATCGCGGACGTCGATCGACACGCGGCCGCCATTGGCCAGCTTGCCGAACAGCAGCTCGTCGGCCAGACGGCGCTTGACCTTGTCCTGGATGACGCGCGACATCGGACGCGCACCCATCTGCGGGTCGAAGCCGTGCTGCGCGAGCCAGTCGCGCGCGGCCGGCGTTGCCGACAGCGAGACGTTCTTGTCGTGCAGCTGCGCTTCGAGTTCGATCATGAACTTGTCGACCACGCGCAGGATGTGCTCGAAGCCGAGCGACTGGAACTGCACCACCGCGTCGAGGCGGTTGCGGAATTCCGGCGTGAAGCCCTTGCGGATGACTTCCATCGCATCCGTACTGTGGTCCTGCTTCATGAAGCCGATCGAACGACGCGAGGCCTGGGCCGCACCGGCGTTCGTCGTCATCACCAGGATCACGTTGCGGAAGTTCGCTTCGCGACCGTTGGTGTCGGTCAGCACGCCGCGGTCCATGACCTGCAGCAGGATGTTGAAGATGTCCGGATGCGCCTTCTCCACCTCGTCGAGCAGCAGCACGCAGTGCGGCGTCTTGACGATCTTTTCGGTCAGCAGGCCGCCCTGGTCGAAACCCACGTAACCCGGAGGCGCGCCGATCAGGCGGCTGACCGAATGCGACTCCATGTACTCGGACATGTCGAAGCGCACCAGCTCGATGCCGAGCTGCAGCGCCAGCTGGCGCGTGACCTCGGTCTTGCCGACGCCCGTGGGCCCGGCGAACAGGAAGTTGCCGATCGGCTTGTCGGGGTTGCCGAGACCAGAACGCGCGAGCTTGATCGCCGAGGTCAGCATCTCGATCGCCGGGTCCTGCCCGAAGATCACCATCTTGAGGTTGCGCTCCAGATGCTCGAGCACATCCTTGTCGGTCGCGCTGACCTGCTTGGCCGGGATGCGCGCCATCTTGGCGACGATGGTCTCCACTTCCTCGACGTCGATCAGCACCTTGCGCACGCCCTCGGGCAGCAGGCGCTGGCGCGCGCCGGCCTCGTCGATGACGTCGATGGCCTTGTCGGGCAGCAGGCGATCGGCGATGTGCTTGACCGACAGGTCCACTGCGGCCTGCAGCGCCTCGTCGGCGTAGGTCACGTCGTGATGCGCCTCGTAGCGCGGCTTGAGGCCCTGCAGGATCTGGTAGGTCTCGCTGACCGTCGGCTCGACGATGTCGATCTTCTGGAAGCGCCGCGCGAGCGCACGGTCCTTCTCGAAGATGCCGCGGTATTCCTGGAACGTGGTCGAGCCGATGCAGCGCAGTTCGCCCGACGACAGCGCCGGCTTGATCAGGTTCGACGCATCCATCGTGCCGCCCGAGGCCGAGCCGGCGCCGATGATGGTGTGGATCTCGTCGATGAAGAGGATCGCGCCCGGGTGTTTCTTGATCGCCGACAGCACGGCTTTCAGGCGCTTCTCGAAATCGCCGCGGTACTTGGTGCCCGCGACCAGCGCGCCGAGGTCGAGCGAATAGATCGTCGCCTCGCTCAGCACTGCGGGGACTTCGCCATCGACGATGCGCTTGGCCAGGCCTTCGGCGATCGCGGTCTTGCCCACGCCGGCCTCGCCCACGTAGAGCGGGTTGTTCTTGCGGCGGCGGCACAGCACCTGGATCGTGCGCTCGACTTCCTCGGCGCGGCCGACCAGCGGGTCGATCCGGCCCTCGCGCGCAGCGGCGTTGAGATCGCTGGCGTAATCGGCCAGTGCGTCACCCTTGGCCTCGCCCTCGCCACCCTCGCCGCGCCCCTGGGTCGCGTCCTCGGGCGCGCCTTCGCCCTCCTCGCCGCCACTCTTGGCGATGCCATGGGACAGGTAATTGACGACGTCCAGCCGGGTCACGTCCTGCTGGTTGAGGTAGTAGACCGCGTGCGAATCCTTCTCGCCGAAGATCGCCACCAGCACGTTGGCGCCCGTGACCTCCTTCTTGCCCGAGGACTGCACGTGGTAGACGGCCCGCTGCAGCACGCGCTGAAACCCGAGCGTGGGCTGGGTGTCGCGGGTGTCGTCCTCGGCCAGCTTGGTGACCGAGGTCAGGATGGCCTGCTCCAGGTCGCCGCGCAGGCGCTCGAAATCGGCGCCGGTGGCCTTGAGGACACCTTCGGCGGACGGATTTTCGAGCAGGGCCAGCAGCAGGTGTTCGACCGTCATGTACTCGTCGCGGGCCTCGCGGGCGCGCTTGTAGCACTGGCCGATCGTGAACTCGAGATCTTTGCTGAACATGGGGCGGTCGCCTCCGGCTTCACTGACACCCTAAATGGGGGCCGATTCCGGCAATCAAACCCTGCCCCGTCGGGCCTTATTAGGCCTTTTCCATCGTGCAGAGCAAGGGGTGCAGATTCAGTCGGGCGTATTCGTTCACCTGCGCGACCTTCGACTCGGCGACCTCCCGGCTGTAGACCCCGCAGACGCCGCGACCGCGGGTGTGGACATGCAGCATCACCTGGGTCGCGCGCTCGATGTCGAGCGCGAAGAAACGCACCAGGATCTCGACCACGAAATCCATCGGGGTGTAGTCGTCGTTGAGCAGCAGCACCGAATACAGCGGCGGCGGCGCCACTTCCGGGCGGCCGGTCGCGACCGCGGTGCCATGTTCGTGCTCGTGTTCGTGTCTGCGGCTCATGCGCCGATTATACCGTCCGCCCGCGGATGGACGCCCCGGACCCCGGTCGTCAGAATGACCGCACTCCCCCGCTCCGGTGCCTCGATGCATCCCGTCCGTCGCTACGTTCCCATTGCCCCGCCTGCCGCCGCTGCGCCCGTCGCAGGCGGAGATCTGCGCTGATGCCGGCGAGCGCCGATCCGCGCTTCTGGCAGCCCGACGTCACCGTGGCCACGGTGGTGATGGACCGTGGCCGGGTGCTGTGCATCGAGGAGCGCATCGAAGGCCGACTGGTCATCAACCAGCCGGCCGGACATCTGGAGCCGGACGAGTCGCTGGTACACGCGGCGGTGCGCGAGACGCTGGAGGAATCGGGCTGGACGGTGGAACTGACCGGTTTCGTCGGCAGCTATCTGTGGAAGGCGCCGCCCCGCCCCGGCGAGGATGGCGGTCGGCACTTCCTGCGGTTCGCGTTCGCCGCGCGTCCGCTGTCGCACGATCCGGCGCGCGTGCTCGACGACGGCATCGAGCAGGCCACCTGGTTCACGCCGGCCGAACTGCAGGCCCAGGCGGCGCGCCACCGCAGCCCGCTGGTCTGGCAGGTCGTCGCCGACTGCCTGGCCGGCCAGCGCTTCCCGCTGTCGGCCGTGCGCCAGATGCCATGAGCGCGCCCGAGGTCATCGTCGGCATGTCCGGCGGCGTGGACTCGTCGGTCGCCGCCTTGTTGCTGCGTGACTCGGGTGTGTCGCTGGCCGGTCTGTTCATGCAGAACTGGGCCGACGACGGCTCCGGCGATTGCCGCGCCGAGGACGATCGCCGCGATGCGGTCGCGGTCTCGGGCCGCCTCGGCCTGCCGATCCATTTCCGTGATTTCTCCGGCGAGTACTGGACCGGCGTGTTCGAACACTTCATCGCCGAGTACGCCGCCGGCCGCACGCCGAATCCAGACGTGCTGTGCAATCGCGAGATCAAGTTCAAGCATTTCCTCGACGCCGCGCGCGATCTGGGCGCGGCGAAGATCGCGACCGGCCACTACGCCCGCGTTGATGCAGTCGACGGCCGGTGGCGCCTGTTGCGCGCGCGCGACCGCAACAAGGACCAGAGCTACTTCCTGCACCAGCTCGGTCAGGCGCAACTCGCGGCCACGCTGTTTCCGCTCGGCGAACTGCCCAAGACCGACGTGCGCGATCTCGCCCGCGCCGCCGGCCTGCCGACCGCGGAGAAGCAGGATTCGACCGGCATCTGCTTCATTGGCGAGCGCGACTTCCGCACCTTCCTCGGCCAGTACCTGCCGGCCCGCACAGGCGAGATGCGCACGCCCGACGGACATCGCGTGGGCACGCATCCGGGCGTCTTCTACTTCACGCTCGGTCAGCGCGAAGGCCTGCAGATCGGCGGTGTGCGCGGTTTCGACGCGGCGCCCTGGTATGTGGTCGGCAAGGATGTGGGCGACAATGTGCTGTATGTCGCGCAAGGCGCGGATACGCCGTACCTGCAGTCGACCTGGCTGCGCAGCGAGCCCGCGCACTGGATCGCGGGCGATCCACCGGCAGCGCGCTTGCGCTGCACCGCCCAGACCCGTTACCGGCAACACGAGGAATCCTGCGAAGTGACCATCGACGCGAACACCGGCCAGCTCGACGTGCGGTTCGACCGCCCCCAACGTGCGGTCACGCCCGGCCAGTCCGTGGTGCTCTACGACGGCGACGTGTGCCTCGGCGGCGCGGTGATCGCGGCCACCGATGCGCCGCTCGAACTGCGCGCGCGCGGGGTGGCGGCATGATGGAACAACGCGTGCTCGCACTGGCCGGCATGGCCCAGGCGCTCAAGCAGGTCCGTCGCATCGCCGAGACCGGCCAGGCCGACGCCGCCGTGCTGTCGACCGCGCTCGACAGCGTGTTCCGCATCGACGCGCCCTCGCCCGAGGCCGTGTACGGCGGACGCGACGCGGTGGTGCCGGGCCTGATGCTGCTGCGCGACTATTTCGGCAACCAGGGCAGCGACCCGCTGCTGCCCAAGCTCGGCCTCGCGGTCGCGCAGCTCGAACGCCGCTTCACCCAGGACCGCGCCGTCAGCGGCGAGGTGCATCACGGCATCCTCGAGATCAAGCCGAAGGCCGAACAGCTCGGCCACACGCATCCCGAAGTGCTGGCCGCCCTCGGCGCGCTGTATGCCGACACCGTCAGCCACCTGCGGCCGAAGGTGATGGTCCAGGGCAATCCCCATTATCTCGGTCAGGCCAACGTGGTCGCCGAGATCCGCGCCGTGTTGCTGGCCTCGCTGCGGTCGGCGGTGTTGTGGCGCCAGATGGGCGGCAGCCTCTGGGACTTCCTGCTGCGCCGCCAGCAGATGCTGCGCGCGATCTGACGCGCGCATGGCGCGCCTGACCTTCGTCCGCCACGCGCAGAGCGTGGCCAACGCCGGCGGGCAGACCCTGCCGCACGCAACCATCCCGCTGTCGTCCACCGGCGAAGCGCAGGCGGCGTGGATCGCGATGCGGTTGCCGATCGATGCCAGCGCGGTGCACGTGTCGAAGTTCGATCGCGCACGCGAGACCGCGCGGCCGTTCTGCGAGCGCATCGGACTCCAGGCACGGGTGCATCCGCTGATGCACGAGTTCTCGGCCATTGATCCGGCGCGGATTGCCGGTCTGACCGGTGCACAGCGACGTCCGTTGACCGACGCCTACTGGGCGCGCGGCGATCGCGATGCGCGCATGGGCGACGCGGCCGATACCTTCGGCGAGTTCGTGGGCTGCGTGGACGGCTTCATCGACGGCATGGACGATCTGGCCGACGGCAGCGTGCTGGTCGGTCACGGGATCTGGTTCGGCCTGCTGGCGTGGCGGCTGATGGGCTTCCAGGCCGATACGCCGGACGACATGCGCGCGTTCCGCCAGTTCCAGGTGGCGCTGCCGATGCCGAACTGCGCCGTGTACGAACTGAGCGGCGCTGGCCGGCAGTGGCATCTGCACTATCGCGCGGATCTGGCGCGCGGGATCTCGCAGTTGGCGACGAACTGAGCCCTCCTCCGCTTGCGGAGGATGAGAGCGAGCCGCTTGCGCGGCATTGCCGCGCGGCTCGATCGAATGCCCGGCGTGCTTCGCCGGGCCGAACGGGTTGGGCGGGGGCGAACGGCCCGATCGCGCTTTCGATGGCCTCGTCCGCATCCGGTGTCGAGATCGCGCCCGAGGCATTGCTTCTGGTACTTCCGGTTCGCCCCCATCCCAGCCTTCCCCCGCAGGCGGGGGAAGGAGCGGTCTCTGGCGACGGCTGCTCAGCTGCGACGTGGCACGAATCGGGTTGAAACGTTCGGAACTCCAGAAAACAAAACACCCGGCGCAAGGCCGGGTGTTCCGTGTCCGCGAACCGCTGCCGTCAGGCGGCGGTCTTCTCGCCCGCTTCCACGTATTCCGGAATCTGGTCGAAGTTCATGTAGCGGTAGATGTCGCTCGCCGAGGCGTCCAGCACGCCGACGTCGGCCATGTATTCGGCCCTGGTCGGAATCCGGCCCAGGCGCGAGCAGATCGCTGCGAGCTCCGCCGAACCCAGGTACACGTTCGAGTTGCGGCCCAGACGGTTCGGGAAGTTGCGCGTCGAGGTCGAGAACACCGTCGCGCCTTCGCGCACCTGCGCCTGGTTGCCCATGCACAGCGAGCAGCCCGGCATTTCCATGCGTGCCCCGGCCGCGCCGAACGTGCCGTAATGGCCTTCCTTGGTCAGCTCGGCGGCGTCCATCTTGGTCGGCGGCGCGACCCACAGCTTGGTCGGAATGTCGCGCTTGCCTTCGAGCAGCTTGGAGGCCGCGCGGAAGTGACCGATGTTGGTCATGCACGAACCGATGAACACTTCGTCGATCTCGACGCCGGCGACTTCGGACAGGAACTTCACGTCGTCCGGATCGTTCGGGCAGGCCAGGATCGGCTCGTGCACGTCGGCCAGGTCGATCTCGATGACCGCGGCGTACTCGGCATCGGCGTCGCCCTTGAGCAGTTGCGGATCGGCGAGCCACGCTTCCATCTTCTCGATGCGGCGCTGGATCGAACGCGGATCCTGGTAGCCCTCGGCGATCATCCAGCGCAGCAACGCGATGTTGCTGTTGATGTACTCGATGATCGGTTCCTTGTTCAGGTGCACCGTGCAGCCGGCGGCCGAACGCTCGGCCGAGGCGTCGGACAACTCGAACGCCTGCTCGACCTTGAGATCCGGCAGGCCTTCGATCTCGAGGATGCGACCGGAGAAGATGTTCTTCTTGCCCTGCTTGGCGACGGTCAGCAGACCTTGCTTGATGGCGTACAGCGGAATCGCGTTGACCAGATCGCGCAGGGTCACGCCGGGCTGCATCTTGCCCTTGAAGCGCACCAGCACCGATTCGGGCATGTCGAGCGGCATGACGCCGGTCGCGGCCGCGAACGCGACCAGACCCGAACCTGCCGGGAACGAAATGCCAACCGGGAAACGCGTGTGCGAGTCGCCGCCGGTGCCGACGGTGTCGGGCAGCAGCATGCGGTTGAGCCAGCTGTGGATCACGCCGTCGCCGGGACGCAGCGAGATGCCGCCGCGGGTGGAGATGAACTCCGGCAGCGTGTGGTGCGTCTTGACGTCGACCGGCTTCGGATACGCCGCGGTGTGGCAGAACGACTGCATGACGAGGTCGGCCGAGAAGCCCAGGCAGGCCAGGTCCTTGAGTTCGTCGCGGGTCATCGGACCGGTGGTGTCCTGGGAACCGACCGAGGTCATCTTCGGCTCGCAGTACGTGCCCGGGCGCACGCCCTGGCCTTCCGGCAGGCCGATCGCGCGGCCGACCATCTTCTGCGCCAGCGAGAAGCCCTTGCCGGTGTCGGCCGGCTGCTGCGGCAGGCGGAACAGATCGGTCGCGGGCAGGCCCAGCGACTCGCGCGCCTTGGCGGTCAGGCCGCGGCCGACGATCAGCGGAATGCGGCCACCGGCGCGCACTTCGTCGAACAGCACGTCGGACTTGACCTGGAACTCGGCGATCACGTTGCCGTTCTTGAGCGCCTTGCCGTCATAGGGACGCAGTTCGATGACGTCGCCCTGCTCCATCTGCGACACGTCGAGTTCGATCGGCAGCGCGCCGGCGTCCTCCATCGTGTTGTAGAAGATCGGCGCGATCTTGGCGCCCAGGCACACGCCGCCGGCGCGCTTGTTCGGGATGTAGGGAATGTCGTCGCCGGTCCACCACAGCACGCTGTTGGTCGCCGACTTGCGCGAGGAACCGGTACCGACCACGTCACCGACGTAAGCGACGAGGTTGCCCTTCTTCTTCAGATCGAGGATGGCCTGGATCGGGCCGCGCTTGCCGTCTTCCTCCGGCACGAACGGCGCGTCGTCACGCTTGTTCTTGAGCATCGCCAGCGCGTGCATCGGGATGTCCGGGCGCGTGGTCGCGTCGGGCGCCGGCGACAGGTCGTCGGTATTGGTCTCGCCCGGCACCTTGAACACCGTCAACGTCATCGACTGCGGCACTTCCGGCTTGCTGGTGAACCATTCGGCATCGGCCCAGCTCTGGATCACGGCCCTGGCATTCGCGTTGCCGGCCTTGGACTTCTCTTCGACGTCGTGGAACGCGTCGAACACCAGCAGCGTGTGCTTGAGCGCGTCGGCGGCGATCGCGCCGACCTCGGCATCGTCGAGCAGGTCGACCAGCGGCTGCACGTTGTAGCCGCCGAGCATGGTGCCCAGCAGTTCGGTGGCGCGCGCGCGGGTGATCAGCGCGCTGCGTTCGCTGCCGAAGGCGATCGCGGCCAGGTACGAGGCCTTGACCTTGGCGGCGTCGTCGACGCCGGCCGGCACGCGGTGGGTCAGCAGGTCGAGCAGATAATCCGCTTCAGAAGCGCCGCCCTCACCCGCCGGCGGGTTCTTCAGCAGTTCGATGACGTCCGCGGTCTGCTGCGCATTGAGCGGCAGCGGCGGGATGCCCAGCGCTTCGCGCTCGGCAACGTGGTGGCGATAGGCTTCCAACATGACGGGCAACTCCAGATTCGTGCAGTACCGGGATAACCGGTCTCAGGCCGACGGTACGATCAGCTTGAGACCCTTGAAGTAGGTGCGGAAAAACGCGTCGTCGCGGGTGATCAGGCCGTTGCATTGCAACAGCGCGTGGGCCCCGACGAGGAAGTCGCGCGCAGCGCGGCCGGACTTGTCGCCGCGCTGCCAGGAGCGCCGCTGCATCTCGCCGGCCCGCAGCGCCGATTTGGCCTCGATGGCCGAGAACCGCACGCCCATGTCCTCGAGCACGGCCATGGTCTCAGCGCCGTCGTGCAGCGCGCCGCAGATCTCCGCCAGGGCCACGTCGCAGACCACGACCGGGCCCGCGCTCAGGTACTGGCGCAGGCAGGCTTCCGCCGCGTCGGCCTGGGGGCCGTCGGCCAGCAGATCCACCAGCACGGGCGCGTCGACGGCGATCACGCGTCGGCGTCTCCAGCCGCGTCGCCCTGCCCGCGCACGGCGCGCATGGCGGCGTCAGTGTCGTCGAAGCCCTCCAGCCTGAAGCGACCGCGGGCCCGTGACACGGCGTCATCGACGCTCTTGCGCAGCACGATGCGGCTGCCTTCCAGCTCGACCTTGAGGATCGTGCCCTTGCTCAGGCCCAGCGCATCGCGCACGGCCTTGGGCAGGGTGATCTGGCCGCGCTCGGCGACGGTGGCTTCCATCGGGAACTCCCGAAAAGTATGCGCGCATTATACATACCTGAGCACGCATACCCCACCCGCCATACTGCACATGCGATAGGCCGGGTCGTGCCGACCCGGCCCATCGTGTGCGACCTGGATGACCGCCGCGCGTCAGAAGGCCAGCTGGAAGCGCGCGTTGAGCGTGGTCCCGCGGTCGAGGCCCTGATAGGCACCGCTGCGGTTGTCGGTTTCCCAGCGGACGGCGTCGAACAGCACACGGCTGAAATCGTTGAGGTACCAGTTCACGCCGACGGTCCAGGCGTTGCCGGTGCCACCGGTCGGCAGTTCGTTGTAGTCGGCGTCCTCGTAGCGCGCCTTGAGTTCCCAAGCGCCTGGGCCGCCGGCGGTGACCGGACGCGCCACCTTGACCCGGCTCCAGGTGCCGGTCTTGCTCGCGAACGACGGGCTGGCGCCGGAGAGGAACCAGCCGGCCGAAACCGCCCAGGCGTCGTGGGTCACTTCATAGCGACCGGCGCCGCTATAGCCGGCGACGTCGCGGGTGCCCCACTCGCCGTAGCCCCAGAACGGGCCGCGCACGCCGAGCACCTCGACGCCGTAGCCTTCGCCGCGAGTGGCGCCGGTCAAGGTGCCGGGGGCGATCTTGACCAGGTCGTTGAGATGGCCGGAAATCGCCGCACTGCGGAACACGCCGCTGCTGCCCGGCGCGATGTCTTCGTAGAAGCCCCAGGCGCCGAGATGCAGCAGGCCGACCTCGCCCTTCACCGGGTTCCAGTGCACGCGACCGGCGACGGTCTTCGAATCGTCGCTGTCGCCGACATTGTTGAGGTCGTTGCCGGCCAGCGACAGGCTGGCATGCCAGTTCTGTCCGTAGACGCGCTCGGTCAGGCCGACGCCGAACAGGCCGCGCTGCGGCACGATCTGGGTGCCGACGACGTTGCGGTCCTGGAAGGGCGTGTTGCCGGTGCCGCTGGAGCCGTCGATGCCGCGGTCGTTGAGCCGGTTGCCGATGGTCAGTTCCGCCTCGCGGCCGAACAGCGTG